>Ga0098055_1000792_pt1 | contig 18151 bp, 7 predicted proteins | sample 17_taG_FD_75107 | JGI IMG/M metagenome (GOLD analysis project Ga0098055, IMG submission 75107) | Marine viral communities from the Subarctic Pacific Ocean - 17_ETSP_OMZ_AT15314 metaG | ecosystem: Environmental > Aquatic > Marine > Oceanic | place: Pacific Ocean | collected 2015-01-18 | reverse complement strand
TACATCAAAGTTTGGAGATCTTGTTGAAGTTGTTAAACTTGTTTTCTCAACACTGAAGTTATATGCTCGATATGTAACGAATCCCTTTGAAGTAGAAGCAGAATCTATACTTGCATATTGACTTACGTCAACGATTTCTAATACTCTATCACCTACATAGAATGTTTCAGCAGGTAAGTGGAATACAGCTCTTAATACACCGTTTGCGTCTGTTTCTACAGAAGCGCCTTTAACGCCCATTCTTGCTACTTCACCAACTGAGTTAGCTGTATTAGAACCATTTAATATATGTGCATTTACATCAACACCATCAAAGAAGAAGTAATGTCTTTGATTAGGTCTTAATCCTGACATATAGATTTTGATATCTCTTGATGCCATAAATGGTTGGAATCTAAAGTCAGAAACAAATTCACCGACAAAGTTCTCTGTTATAGTTGCATCATCAATTACAACTTCACTTGTTCTTGTCGTGGTTGTCATTGTTTCAACGCCTGCACCACGCCTACCCGTACGCATAAAGTTTCGAGTAGTCGATACATCGGTCATTGGTACAAACTCTTGGATTGCATCAACGAATTCTTGGAACGGAGTTGTTAGATCAATATCAATAGAAGCAGGATTAACTGTTGTATCATAAGCAGCATCGTAAGGTGGAGATATAACTCCATCACCTACATACTTATAAAAGTTACTTACACAGTTTCTAAAGTTAGATGCGTATGGTTGACTAATAAGCTCAACATTTGAGTTTCTTCCAATCGTTGCCACTTTTGCATCGGCAGTAGATGGGAATACCGAAGAACCTGTTGCTGAATCATATTTAAGATCTAACGCAAACGTTTTCAGCGAAGGAGTTAATATCTTTTTATTAAATGGTACCGCAGCATTAAATTGTGGATGTTGTACTTCTGATAATGAAAGATTATTAAAAGGATCTACAACAAAGCCATTCTTAAATCTATTTAAACCATTCTCATCACGAATAACCATATTGGATGTTTCTGATTCTAATTGATTTAATGAAATGTAATATGCCATATTATCAATTTTCTTTTCTAATTGATGCATATCTTTCATTGTGTAATTCTTAACACCAGTTGCTCTTGGCTTAATAGAATAATCAGACTTATTTAAAACATCAGCTTGTTTCTTAGACAATGCAGGGAACGTTGGAATCTCAACGTTTGCGATTGCCAATTGATCTGTTTCAAGTTTAGGTGGTATTGCGTTCTTCTGCTCTTCACCTTTTATTAAAATAATATCACCATAAGAATCACAAGCAATTGTATCAATTCTTGATAAGTAATGTTCAAGATCTGTTTGTAATGATTGCTGCGCAGCAGGTATTAACGGATTAGGAGCAGTCGCAAATGTTATTGGTTGCGTTCCTACCGTTGTTGTAATCGTTGGAGCAAGCGTTGGGTTAGTCACCGTATAGTTGGCATTTGAGATCTTGTCTACCTGAGGTCTGAAATCAAAACAATCTCTTAAGTTATAAACTTGACCTGACTCAGACGTATAAGAAGGAATCTCATATCTATCTAATGTATTAGGATAACTGTTAATTGTAAAGAAATAGTTTCCTGTTGAAGCTTCTAATTTAAACGCCTTCATTGTTGTATAGAGCAAGCCTGCTGGTGGCTTAGGACGACCTTCAATATATTCTATATAAGATATATCGTAATAAGTATCTTTCTGATTTGTTTTTAATCGGAAACTGTTTGTCCAATCTTCATCAAGTCCGCCAGCACCTGTTCCTATTGTAATAATAGAAACGATTCCAAATACATCAGGAAAACCTAAACTGTATTTAGATTGTGATGGTGTATAGTTTGAGCCAATACATGGCAGTGCCACTGTTTTATTAAATGGATCAACTCCACCTGAAGAACCTACAAGCCTTTTATTAAAGAATACTTCGACTGATCCGTTTAAAGCAACATCACAAACAATATTAAGTTGTGAATTATTTAATTGAACAGTTTTACTAATGACAGGATATTGTACACCAGCCTGATTCACTAAGATTTCTGAAATGTCGTTTACACAATTAAAGTCTTCACCAGGATTTGCTGTAAGAGTAATCGTACCACCTGATGCAGTTCCTGTTACTTGTGTTCTTACAGGAATGTATGTATTCGTAGTTGCGAATAAACCGTCAACACCTGTATCAAAGATTAAAGCCTTTCGACTTGTTTCTTTAATAATAGGAGCGCCGAATCCAGTTACCTTAAGAGGTATATCACCACTACCATTACTTGCATCATTTAATTTAGTAACACTTGAAAGTGATTGAGCACCACTGTAAGCAGCTGAATGAACATAAACTCTTGAAGGTGTTATATTCTGTACTCTTACAGAACCTGCAGATTGACTTGCAGCATTTTGGATGTCTGAGGCAACTTGAAGATTAAGATCAATATAACCACGGTTGGCAGATGACTGATCTATTTCAAAATAGTTTCCGTATTCCATTCCAACATTTTGTGCTTCAACTGTTTGAGTATCTGCTATTTGGTCAATTTGGAATGAACGTTCACCAGAATTTTCAATCCTATAACCTTTTACGTAAGCAGTACCATTACCTACGACAACTTGTACTTCTCCATCACGATCATCTGTACTTAATGGGAAGTTCTCAAGGATATAGTTACCAGACTCTTCGTAAGTACGTCGAGCCATTTCCTCGCCTAATACATTAAACTGAGAAACGTCACGAATTGTAATTGCGTTACCGTTTTGATAACGAACCAATGTAAAGAAGTCAGGGTTTGCCGTTCCTTCTGATGTTGGCAATACTGTTAATGTAGGAACAAGATTTAATCTGTCTGCACCAGGAGCGTTTTCGTTTTTAGCACCGTTTGCATTATCGTATAAACTTGGATCTTGTATTGCGCTCGCAAATGATTCTTCAACCGAATAACCTACTGATTTATCATCAGGAGTATTACTGTACTTTTCAACAACTAATCTTTGTTCTGCCGTAAATATAAAGTGGCCTTTCTGAAATATAATACCAGGAGCAGCTTCGATACCGAATGCTTTACCAACTGCAGGCGTTGCACCACCACCGTAAACTTCAAGACCTTGACTTATAACAGTTTCAGATGATAATGTTTCGGTAGTTGTTCCACGTAAGAACTTATATCTTGTTAATACTAATGCTTCACCAGCTTGGAATTGAGTTTGGCCTAGAACACCAATATTCAAATAGTTAATAAAGAATGTATTTAGATTAGGTGGTCTTGTTTGGAATCCTTTTGCTGCCTGAACAATTTCTGCTCTAAGGCCTGTTGCTTGTCCACGGATTTCGTAAACATAATCGAGTTCAACTTCTTGACCTAGTATTGTTTCAACTGCAGTTCCGCTAATATATGCTTCTGCGTTAAAACTTGCCGAGACGTCATTTAGTTTTACGAATTGAAGATCATCAAGTTCTGTAAAGTTACAACCCTTTACAATTGATCCTTCCTTAAATACGTTATCACCAAACGACTCAACTTGATTCTGAAGCATTGTCTGGAGTTGTGTAAGTTCCCTTGCCTGTATTGCATAGCCAGGCTTGAACATAACTCGATAGAACTGCTTCTCGGCATCATAGTCATCGAAGTATGGTGCTTGGTTTAAATTTTTATTAATAGGCATCTTTACTTACGTTCCTTAAAATTCCAGTACAAATTTAAATTCTTCTCTTGAGAGGTCAGTTCTTGATAGTGGATAGAAATCTTCCATGAAATAAACCTCGCCCGTTCTTTGAATATAATCTGAATAAACTACATTATCTTCTATAGGATTATTTATTGTTATTCTCTGACCAGTATTTGAGGTTATTGCTAGTTCTGGGTCAAATGATGTATCCCCGTTACCAACCAACTCGTTATTTCTATATGGTCCCATGTATTCTGCTAAAAATATTGTGTTTGATGTAGAATCAATCTCATGTACTTGCGCTGTAAATATAACATCGTTATTTACATCAACTTGTGATATTACACTATTCGAAGATAGCTTTCCATAATCATCTGTTGTAATTGCGATTCTATTATCAAAAATGTTAGGATCTGCGGCAGTGTTTGCTGCGCCACTTCTCCATGTTCCTGATGTTACTGTCCTAAATGAAGGACTCTTTACAATACCAATACATCCGTACGTATTCGTATATCCAATCTTTGTATTATCCTCAGCGGTAATATAACCGTACATTGAGAAATGTTTACATCTTAATTCATCTATTAAATTATAACCGTGACCACCTCTAGGTTCAATCACTGGTCGTATTATTGCTCTTACGTCGGTTGATGTAACATTCTCTGGTATAAAGTCAACTGCAGGATCTATTACATTGGCAACTGCGTTATTATATCCTGAACCTTTATTTAATAGAATAACTTTATTTATTACACCGTTATCAAGTTCAGGAATTGCTACGGCTCCAACACCGTCGCCTAATACTTCTATTCTTGGGAATACTTTACAATTTGCATTAGCCTTTGCACCACATACAAAGAAATCAGTTACAGCTTCCCAAACTCCACCTGAAGTATAGGCTCCAAACGCTGAACCATTTAAAGGCGTTGATAAGTTTGCCGTTGATCTTAATGCAAATGTATCTGCAGTTAAAGAATCAACATAAAAGACAGGAGTACCAGTTGAAGGATCAACATTTAATTCTGTCATACCACCAACATTTTTAAAGGTAATAGGTTGTCCGTCAACCAATCCGTGGTCAGTTGCTGTTATAATAACCGGACTTGCTGCTGTTGCGCCTTCTACAATTCCACGAGTTGGATTAGATATTTCGCCATTTACTCGTATTTCAACTTTACCTGATGTTGTGTTTGATTTATAATATTCTATTTTAAATAGATTAGTAACACTTGAGCTTTGGTTAGTAACATATAGATATTGTCCTACATAGTAATTATCAATGTTACTCCAATCTTGTTCTCGAGGATCTATCTGTAATCCAACAAGACCGTGAACATTGTAACCGCCTGTTCTTCCATAAGCAATTTCAATTACTCCGTTCTTTTCGACATAGCCTTGGTTTGAATCTGCATTGACAACTTGTATCTCTGAAATACCACCACCGTAAACCGCGGCTGGTTCAACAGTTGCAGCAGGATCAATTGGAATATAACCTAAAGCATTATAGGCCTCAAATTGTAATGTAGTGAGACGGTACATATACTTCCAGACATAACCATCTGCAGTTTCGTAAATTTGATTTAAGTTAGCAGCATCAAATGTAGGTGGAGAATTGGCTTCACCGCGTTCATTGTTGTTTAAACATTTATAGATTCGATAATCACCAGTGTCATTATCGTTAGGACCAACAACTGCGTAAAACTTAACTCCGTCTAAATCAGTTGTATCATCGTACTCTTCATAAACCACACCTCTTTGCCAAGGGTAGTATTTTATCATGAAGTTAATATCTTCTTCTCTAATTCTTTTCGCAAATAAAGTCTTTTCTAAAAACTCATTTTGTGAAGAGGCTGAATCTGCTGGAGTTATACCACCAATACTAGACACAAACATGTAATAGTCATCGTTCGTCTTTGCATCGTCGATGAATAACTTGTTTACGTCTTGATTAAAATTGTTACTTAAGATTTCTGGCATTGTTTCAGTATCACTCTATATTTTAGTTTATTTATTACGAACATCCTAAGAACTGAAAGAAACCTTTTGTCGAGGCCAAACAGCCCCTGATTCTGGTCTTCTTCCTTCTGATGTTTGCTCTGATCCACCTGCGATGTATTTTCCGCTTCCCATTCTGATTCCCCAAGGTATATGTATTCTCAACGGATCTGTTCCATATAATTCAGTTAAATCTGCGGCACCATTTTGGTACTGATTGTCTTTAATTGAATTAACATCCGATGAACTATATAACATTGAAGATGCTATATCACCTGCGGTTGGTATATTAGAAAAGTCAATTAAATCTTCTCCAATTAAATTTGCTTTTGCGTGTTTTCTCATTAGTGCTTTTAATTGAGCAATTGACGGATATACTCCTCTTTCAGTAAAGAAGTGATCTATAAATACAGCCGCACAACCTGCCGCCACTGGGCCTGCACAACTTGTTCCACTGAAATATCCCCATTTGCCATCTGAATAAGTACCAGTTGGATAACTTGTCCACGTTAATGCACCGTATGCTGCAAAGTCAATTCCTGGACCTCTATTACTATAATCATCCATTAATCTGTTTACATCATCTTGTTGGCAAGCAGCAATCGTAAATTGATTATCACCACCTTCTGCTTCACATCTTAACGGATAATAAGATAGAGTCGAACCAGTTACGATATCGGTAAACTGATTTCTTCCTTCGGAATCTAAAGTATTTAATACACCGTCAGCACCAGAACCTACAATTACTTGTGTATTAAATCTTCCGTCTTCTGGGTCAACAAACACATGAGCGTTATTACCTGCAGATTTAAAATGATATATTCCATTATAGTTATTATACTGACTCATGATTGTATCATAAGAAGACGCTCTGCTTTGGTCAGGAATAGAAATACACCAATGTTTAGTGTTTGAAACTGGATCTTCAATCACTCTTGGAACTAAATGTGCATCTGTAAATGGTGTTAGATCGCTTCCCCAAGCAAGTCCTGGGCGATTAATCTGAGTAAGATTGCCTTCTTTATCACGTACGTTTAATTGTTGTATATGATCACAGCGATAAAATCTTTCGTGTTCAACCCCTGTGTATCCCCAAGCACCAGTCACTACAGTTGCATTACGAACTCCTGTCGCTGGGTTAATTGGTTTAGTGATATGCCATTGTAGTGCTGCATAATAACAGTTCGTTACACCTGCTGATAAGTATATTACTCGTAGTGTTGATTTTTTAGCCCAACCACAATACTTACCACCTGCTGCACTTAGTACACCAATTGCATGAGATGAAAACCAGTTTGAACTATTATTTGTTACTTGGTTATTTCTTGCGTCGGAAATGCTTGAGTTAACGGTTGACCAATCCATTGGAATGAATTTGGAATTAGTAGTACCAAACTCTTCAAAATCAACATGATCTTCGTGACCTGCATTACCTGAAACCGGAGTACCTGCTTCTATCGCAATAATGTCAACGTAATCACCAGCAAAATTTGTTTTTACAGTATCATCAAATTGATATTCAGAACCTTGAAAATATCCAAAAGGTTGAGTTCCATCATCAGGATCAAACTCACTTGTAAAGAACATGTTTAATCCAGTATTATCTGCACCGGCAGTTCCAGCATTTGGATTAAATTTAGTTCTATATGTTACAGTTCCACTTTCATATCTAGGAGTAGTTGACGGATAAGATAAGTCTACCACTTGTCTTTCTGGTAAACATTCTAAAACTTTACCGCTTGCTATAATTATTTCTGCCTCTTCTTCAGTTAACATCATGCACAACAAACCATCAAATAGATCTGGGTTAAAGTTTAACTCCATATCTTTTGCTTCGTTTTCCAATAGGTCTGTTTCCAGAACTCCTGGCTGCATAACGATGTTGTACATTTTCTTAGACATTTATTAGCTCTCGAGTTTAAGTGCGTCGATTGTAACAGTAACCGTACCTGTAGATCCTGAGTTGTTTTGAACTGCTACAGGAACTTCTGTTTCTGAATTATCAAGCCAACCAATAATTGCTGGTGTCAGTTTAAATGTTTGAGTACCAGAACCTGTTGAAATAATTTCAGCAATCACTCCTGAACCATTTGCAGGGTCAGTACCTTGTGTTCTACTTGCATCGGCTGTTCTTGAAGCCATGTCGGAATATATTCTTACCCAACATTGCTTATCTACTGTAATCTTTTGTAATCCAAATGATTTGCCTAATGTTGCGAACACTACGTTATCTGATGCACCGTCTGAAATTGAAGAAGTGGTTTCTGCTTCCTGTACTCTTGATGCACCCCCACCGCCACCTGCCGATGGATCAGCAATAACAATATCACCAATCATAGATGAGTGTACATTACAGATATACTTATATGTACCACTTATATCACCTGGTATTTTCCAGAATAATGTTCCTGTTGTTTTACCTTGTGCGTTTGATCCTGTTGACTTTGTTCCATCAGGCGCATAGTGAATAAGACCAGTATTGTAATTTGTAGTTCCGTCACTTTGACGAATCTCCAATGGATGCATTGATGTAACACCGTCAATATTAATTGCGATCGTTTCACCGGCTGTTGCATAAATTGTTGGATTGTTTCCAGGCAGTTGGTCAATTAAGTATTTAGAACTATCAGGTCCTGTCATTACATAATTGCTTTTTGCTTGTAACGCAATATCATGTACATCTAAATCAGCTTGAGCAATTTCAGTTAAACCTGCGAAGGTTGAAGAACCACCACCGCCACTTGCAGCTGCCCAAGTATAATCCGAACCATTCCATTGTAAGAATTCGTTTGTTCCTGCGCTTGAAACGTTTAAGTGAGTATCTACTTTTGAATCGGCATATCTAATTGAAGATTCAACTGAAGCAACACCTGTACTTGTTGTAATTGTTGTGCCGTCTGTAATTGCCGAAACAAAATCAGCAACGGTTTCTTTCTTTGAATTGCCTGAGTCATCAGAATCAACGAATGCAATACTATCAGCTGCTTGGTCAATATTACCAGAAGCCAAACCGTTTAGATCTGTACCGCCTCCACCACCGCCGCCTCCACTTGCAGAGATCGTAATTGTATCAGCAGTATTATCAGCAGCAATTGTTACATTAGAACCTGCGACGAAAGTAACCTGCGTTGTTGCACTGTCTGCACCAATTGTAGTACCGCCAACAGTTAGTTGTGTAAATGTGTTTTGATCTGCAGGTTGAGCAACCCAAGCGTAATCAGAACCATCCCAACTTAATACTTCATTATCAGAAGCTGAACTTGTATTTAAATGTCCATCAACATCGTTGTTTGCGAATGATCCACCGCCACCGCCTCCACCGCCGCTTCCACCTTCAACCCAACTATAGGAACCGTTTGCGCTCGTACCAAGAACGTAACCATCTACTTCTGCATTTGTGATATTGGCCGAATATACAAACGTGTTTAGAGGATCAACATAATTAGTGATAGGTCCTGCGGAGGTATCAGATAATAGTTTATTCCAACCTGCGTGGGCGTAATACATTGCACCAGTGTTATGAGCATGAGCAATAATACCATGATAGGTACTTGAGTTAACTTCTAATATCTGCTCTTCTGTTGAATATAGGAATGATACTTTATGCGGTTTACCTAATAAATCCAAAGCACCGTTATTATCAAATAAGTCAATTGGATTATTTGCATTACCTAATGCTAAGTATACTTCCGTAAAGTTATCGTTTGCTTTATCAAAAGCATTACGTAACGGATCACCTGTCCCGTCATTCGCTGATGCTCCGATATTAATTATTTGCTTGGCCATAGCTCTTCTTTCCTAAAATTTTATTTAATTAAATATTTATTGTTAATATGTTGTGTCGAAATCATTCTCGAAGTATTTGTTAATTAGTCTTCTCATATCCGCAGTTACTTCGTGACCTGCCTGATCTCTCAACCATACTACTTTACCGTAATCACTAATCCTACTGTTTGTTCCATATACGAAACCACCTGTTAATTGAGACCCAGTATAATTAGTTGCTTGCGCAAATCTGAACGATGAATCGTTTGCACTTAAGAATGTTGGACTGTTATTAATAATGTTGCTTCCACCACCAATGAACGGTACAGTATAGTCTTGTATTCCGTTAAGTTGTAATATTCTTCTCTGCGGTATTGGGTTTCTAAACTGATCGTATCCATCGTTAGGATATAGGTCACCAGTTTGCGACTCATCAGAAGGATAATAGAATCTGCTGTTTCTATATTGATCTGTATTCGTTTGAGATATTAAACAAGCAATTACATCAACACTCAGATCTCTTATTTCAATTGCTGCTCTCAACGCAAGAGCACCACCGTTTGATTGTCCTAGAATACGAATCTTGGTATCGTCAACGTTATTATATACTTTTAATTTGGCAATCATTTCTACTAACATGTCAATGTCAGGACCATTGCTGACTTCCATAGAAACGTTCCAAGAATTAACGAATCCTTGTATACCAATTAGTATATGTCCTGGTAAATCATCTGCCCACGATTCAACCATTGCCTCACCAGTTCCACCATTACCATGTAATAGAATCGCAACTGGGTAAGGACCTGTACCAACCGTTGGCATTCCAACAGTAACTTCGTAATCATGGAATCCTTGATCCCAGTTCCTTGTAATTGTTAGATCACCTGCTGAACCTTCAACTAATGTCAATCCACCTGTTCCTCCAGGTATATGATCGGCAGCAACGAATGTACTATCAGCAGTGTAGTTAGTAATAGAAGCTCTTAAGTTCTCGATGTCTGCTTGGTCGAATGGAGAACCTTGACCTTGGTCGTTGAACTTTCTTAAGAATCTTTGTTTAATAGATCCGCCTGAATAGGCTTTAAATATAAAGTCACCGAATAGTTTTGAACCTGCTAAGTGAACATTCTCTCTTAATAGTTTTTCATATTCTTGTAGCGGTAACGTTGATTTAATTTGATATGAATACTCTTGATAGAAATTACTATCTTGTATTCTCATTCCGGAATCAATATATTCTTGTTCGTATGTTGTTATGATATCACTAACACTGTATGCTATATTCTGTTGCGTAGGATACCAGAATTGACTCTTCATAGAAGGAACAACAATATCAGTCCATCTGGTTTGAACAGCCTCTGATGCAGTTCCATTCTTTATTAGTTGTAACTGAGTTCCAGTTGTACTACTGAATGCCAAACCTTGTTTATTTAAATCATATATTGGAAATCCATCCGAAGCTGTACTTAGTAACCAAGGTTCAACACCACCACTAAGACCAGTCACTACAGTTGTAGGATCAAGTCCAAATGCCATTGAAAGCGCGGCAAGTGCTAATCCATTTGTTGGTACTATAACATCGACGGTTGAAGAACTTAATTGTTTGAAACCACTTAAGTGAGAATTTTGTCCTGCCCAGTAGCCTGCAGTACTTCCTTGTGTTTCGGCTTGAACGAATCCTTCTACGATTGTATTTCCGTCCGCGTCTCTTAATTGACCTTTGCCTTGTTGAAACTCTAAGGTATCATAATTAACTAATACTGGGTCGTATCCAACATATCCAAATCCTGAATTAACAATCGCAACTTCTTCTACCTTTCCTACAGCAAATTCTGTTGTGGCTTGCATGATTGCGTTATCACCAAATCTTTTGTAATCTTCGAAGTCATCTTCAATAAGAGAAACATCAAAGGTATTAGCTGGTGAGTTAATTAATAAAATATCTTCGTCTGAATTAAGACCATAATAATTAAACGGTACAACAGTAATAAATCCAGCCGATTGGTCAATATCTTGAATCACTCCAGTAACATTAGAAGTAACACCTCGTATTCTATCTCCTATTGAGAAACTACCTGCGTCACCTGCATCGGAGAATAATATTTTTTGATTCTTGCGATCAAGATTTTTAATTACAGAATCTTGAGGAAGAGCAAATACATCGTTCTTATAATTTGATCCTGGGTTGAGATTCTCGAACGCACCAATTCTTCCGATTGTTAAATCTTGAATATCAAACGCTTCATCCAACGGAGTAGAAATAAGAACAGGAGATGCCGTACCTGACATTGGAGTAATTGCTCCATAATCCGCTGCATCCATTGTTATTTGTAAATAAGGACTTATTGGATCTGTAATAACAGAAGCAACTGAAGTATCTGTTAAACTACTAACCTTTACGTCACTATTACTTCCTGTGTCGGCAAATTGTAAACCAGGTGATGTGGCATTGAGTTGTGTAAGCTGATTTTCAACGTCTGATAAATCAATTGTTAATCCTGAAGTTGCAGTCGTTACTATTTGAAGATCTTGCATTGTTTGGCCAGAAACCATTTTAAAACCAAGAACACTTTCGTTCTGTCCAACAATAGTACCTGTGTTACCTAATGCATCTGATATTGATTCTCCAATAATAAATTGCTGATCGTATCCTGTCTCTCCGTTATTTAAGATAATAGATTGGTCAGAAACAATTAACCTTGTGTTGGCTACTGTATAACCATAACCACCATCTTTTAATTCGTATTGAACTTCTCCTGAGACATCAGTTGAAACTTTAGTAACAATTGCCGTACCTGCGTAAGCGTTCTTTTGTCTTACTTCAAATACTTCACCAACCTTTCTGCTTGTTGCTGCGTTTGAGTCAGTGCTATCAACTTCAAACGATGATAGAGATCCGTTTGTTTTACCAAAGCTAACAACCTCTCCATTAATATTAGTAATGATATCTTCGTACTTTCTAAATGTACCTTGAATACCATCGAGATATATGACAGGAGTTTTAACACCATTTAAAACAAAGAAGTTAACTGATCGTACTGAGGCCTTTGCCTTTGTTACTGCTCCTTCAATGTTACGTGCTAATAAATCATAATATTCATATTCAGCACCTGTCTTAGACGTGAATAGATTATTGTTTGGAAACATTTGTAAGTATACACCTTGCTTCCATTCTGAATCTGAAATCTTTTGCATCTTAGCAGAAGGATACGCGATTTCAATATCAAACTCTTGATAGAATATAGCAAAGAATAATTCAATACCTCGAGCAGTACCTTTTGCACGATAAAGATCAAGTATATTTTTAACAATGAATTTAATAAGATCTGCTTTGAGAGGAAGGTCAGCAAGAAACTTTTTCTTGAAGAGTATAATCATACTCTCTAATGTTGAATCTATATCTTTTGTTTCAAATAAACGTCTTGATTGGTATAAATGCTGATTCTCTTGAGTTTCAGACCACTTATAATACTCCTCAACTAATTGAACAAGCTCAGGTCCATCTTCCCTATATATTGCTGGGAATTGGCGCTTAACAAAAAGCGATATGTTTTTTTCTATTTCACCCTGAGGCATTATTGTTCTCTCTTATTAATAAGCTGAGCCAGATCCTGTTGACGTTAATGTATTAGAAGTAGAGGCAGCGGCTTGCGTTGCAGTTGCTCTTCCTCCTGATTCATCCAGGTCCATAACTATTTTAATATCTGTGTCTCTTAATATAAAGACTCTTCCTTGCGGAGCTTTAATGTCGTTTTCAATTGTCTTTGCTGTTATCTTAATTGCTGAACCAGTAAACGCTTCTATTTTAAAGTTTGTTAATTTGACTTCACCTTTAATATAATCAACTGTTCCTGCAGCAGGATTAATAATTTGTGGATTAGTAACGTCATCTGTTATTATCATAATGTTTCCGTTACCATCGTCTTGTAAGAATACACAGAGACCATCAATATCAAATGGAGATGATTTAATCGCAGGTTTATAATTCGCAAAACCGTTTGCTGCTTTATAAGCGTATGGTCTAATTAAGCCACACTCAAATTTAAATGTTGGGTTAGTGTTAAAATTAAGAGGTGGTGAATATTCAATAATAGGAACAGCATGAATTTCATTACTTAATATACCTACATCCAACGTATCAATAATTCCTGATAGTTTTGATGATCTTAAAGTTTTATCAAAAGATTCTAAGTTGTCGTCTGAATATTTTTGTATTGCATTTCTTACAAGTAATTCTAAATCAGAAGCAGATTTCTCTGTATTCTTTTTACTGTAATTTACACTTACTTCCATATCAGCATAAACGAATTCAGTTTGTTTAAAGATTGGTTCAATACCTAATGGTGCTCTTTCTTTTAAATAAGCAAGATATGAATTAGATAATGTTGAAGATATGATTCTTGTATTGTCGTTTAGAAATACTGAAATCGCAACTCTACCAAATTGAGGTGGATCTAACTGTTCTCCACCATAAGCAGACACCGCTGTAATCTCAGGGAATGCTTGTTGTAATAATATTTCGTAATCTTTTGTCGTTACTGCTCGTTCTTGAACTTGTAATGCCTTAGGAGCAAAGTAACGAATGCTTTCCATTGATTCGCGTTCTTGTCCACCTACAGCTGCGGATACGACAGTAGCAGAGACGGTTCCGTTTTCACCAATAAATGTTTGACCGAAAGTATCTGCTCCATTTGGTTCTTCTCCTGAACAGATTCTATAACGTACTCTTACATCTTCAAACTCTTGAGGTTGTAAACCAAATTGATTCTTACCAAAGTAAATAGAATACTTTTCATCAAGATAAGGTTCAAGATAGAATACCTTGTCATCAGGTTTAACACCGTAAATTGTATTGGCTCTTTGAAATACGTTTGCATCGTCAGTTGCTTCTGCATCAACAAATACAACAATTGAATCTGTATCTACTTCATTGTTTGTAAGGAATACTCTAAGTACACCATCTGCATCAACAATAAATCCTTCTCTTTGGAAACTTGTTAACATTTCTCCTTCAAACATTTCTACATTTTGTACTTCAAATACACCAGGAGATGTTCTTCTTGCCGTGTATGATTGATCTGTTACAAAATTATAACTTTCTCCTTGATAGTTAGCAGATAAACTAAAGTACCGAGGAATTGAGATCGTTGAATCTGGCGTGACTGTATCTTCAATTCTTAAATTAACAATTGCCTTAGCAGATTTACGTGAACGAGGAATATAGTTTAATTCTTTTGCATGTGAAACGATTGAGTTCTTAAGGACGGCAGAGTCAAGAAACATTTCGTTGAGCGCCATGTTCGTATAGAAGTTATTATTGTAACTATTAAAAGCAAGTACATCGAGTAAAGCAGACAGGTTAGAACCTTCAAAGTTATAATCCTTGAATTGTGTTTGCGTTTGAAGATATACCTTAAACTGATCTTTGATTCTTTCGAAATCTAATTCAGTAATTGGTGTTTTTGGATTTGCCATCTCTATCTATTCCTTTTTAATATAACATCTAATGAAATTGGTTGTTGCTCGTTACGAACATAAAAAGTAATTTTAACATTAACGGTTCCTGCATCGAGATCTCCCGAAACATATACGTCAATTAAACTTGCTCTTGGTTCGTAAGTCGTAATTGTAGATGTTACTCTGTCTTTAATTAGTTTAAGCGTTCCTGGTGTTAGATTCTCAAAAAGCATATCACGAATATTGCCACCTAAGTATGGTTGCATTGGTCGTTCACCACGATCGGTTAATATAAGATTTTTAATTGCGTCTTTAACTGCCGTCTCATCTTTTTGTAATGCAATGTCTTTTGACACAGGACTAATACGAAGATCCTTATGGAAGTCCGTATAAAGATTTACCTTTTTCTTTTTAGGCGATAAGTACTCTGCTATTGACATTTATAATATTTCTCTTAAATCTAAATGAATGAAATCATCATATTCTTTAACGTATTTAAATCCTGTAGTAAACGCGTCTTCTAAAAACTTTGGAACGTCAGCCATATCCTTTTTAATATCAACTACCATTCCACTTAAATGGGAATTGTCTTCTGCCCATTTCTGTTCTGTATTATAAGCTTTACTTACCCAACCGTTTGTTATGATAAGTTTACTGCCTGTTAATAACTGTAATCTTTTAAGATATACTTTAACATCAAGATCTACTCTTGTATATCCATATATTCCAACGCCTTCCTCTGCATCAAAGTGGTTTATACTTCCACTTGGACCTACACCTATATCCGAGTCATTGCCTGCGAATACGATACCACACCTTGGCAGATCTCTATAATCCGCAGCAGTAATAGGGGCGATGTTTTTTGGTGGCTCACCAGTGTTAGTGATTGCGTCTCCACCAGCCAAAGTCCATCTACCTTCTAATCTATTTATTACCTCTTTCCTAGTTGTTGGAGAATACCGTATCGCTCCTGACTTGATTGCTGTCGATTCGTTAATCCTTGAAATAGTTTTAAGCCTGTTTACGATAGTTGTATATCGGTTGGTATAATCGTTCAATGGTTTGTTAATGTCCCTTATTAAAGCCTCTACATTCGCTGCAAGTGCACAAACACGAGCAATTAGGAATTGTATTTCTTCGATACCAGGACTCTCAAATAGACTTCTTGCGTAATCAATCAGTCCTTCCAGTTTATCTGTAATACCTTTCTTATTTTCTGGAGTAAAGAACGCGCATGTTTGTTCTCGTACTGTCATAATACCTTTTACAACTTTAGCATCTACAAATGTTTCAAAGCCTTCTGTAATGGCAGCAGGATCGAAATTACCAACCATATCTTCTACTTCTTTAAACACTTGCTCAACAACGGCTTTTACTTTTTCCTTAATTTCTTTAATTAGTTTTTCAATGACTTCTTCAACAGTAAGATCTTTAATTCCATCATACCCTCTACTGATCTTATCGGCAATTGCTAATGCATCTGCAATTAGACCATCTACAACTCCAATTAAATCAAAGAATGCATCAATAGAAGAAAAGATAGAATCGAACCTATCGCAGAATCCACCTAATAAACTTGTACTGAAATCGTTTTTATAATAAGAATCTAAATTCCTTGCTAATCTCAAATAATCATTTTCATTCATTAGACCTTGAGGAGTATAATTATATCTCTGAATAAAGTCGGCAGTTTCAAGTTGAGAAATATTTCCTCGTTCCCATCTTCCTTCAAGGTCAGGATAACCACCAAGATCACCTATTCTTTGACGAAGCAATCCATTTAAGTAATTATTTGATAAACCTAAATCATCTCCATATAATCTTGTTGCCTTTGATAATGGGTTTGATTCTGCATCATTAGCAATACTATCTGCAACTTGTTGAGCTACTGCATCAATTTGAGAAAGAGTATATCTTCCTTTTAGATCTGTAACGTTTACAGGATTTAACGATAACTTATTTAATGTAACTTGATCATTAGGATCTATGCATTCGCCTGCCATTTTACACGCCTCCTATATCAGAGTTAGTTGCTGAATCATCAAGAGGTGCAAGAACGCCTGATGCGTGACCCGTTGCGAAATAACCTTTAGGTACAATAGAAGTTGACTTCGATGGAGGTTCAGGCATTTTAGATAATGTCATACCCCATGCTCCAAGATCAATTGGAACAAAGTCAGCAATAATAGAAAGGAATGCCGATGCAGGATTTAATACTTTGGCAAGGAATTCTGGACTATTACCAGTAGGATACGCCCAACCTGAAGTAATCCCAGGTAGCGGTGCAACGACAGGTGCAGATTGTGCAGGAGGTAATAACGCAGGTACACTTGGTATAGAAACACTTACAACTGGTGGACGATAAGCTCCGTTATATGCAGCTCCTGTTGCCGTCATAAGTGGCGCACCTAAAGTAGTAAAGTCACCGGACGTTGCTGCTACAGTTGTTGCGACAACCGCAGGTGAATTAATAACACTGCTTGAAGTAATGATACCAGAGTTAATAGCAGTTGTATTAAATACTCCTGTATGAGAAGTTGATACTGAAGCAATATTCATTAATGGTGTTGTTAAACTCCATCCTGGTGTAGGAACAGAAGTCCCTGTAAGCAGTGATGGTGGGATTAACCCAGAAGCAGTATTGATTATATTTGATCCAAATAGATGTATGTCTCCAGGAGTAGATAGCTTTATAGCCTTAGTTGAGAATACATCATAAGTGTTTAGTGCAGTATTTTTAATATTCTTAGCGACAAAGTTTAATTGGTTAACGGACTCAAACTGTATTTCCTTTTTACCAAATACAGTCATAATACCTGCATTGGCTTCTAACTTAACATCTCCACCTCTTAACTGAACTTGTTCACCACCGTTGAGATTCATTTGTCCACCAACACCAAACTCGGCGTTGCCATGAACAAGCATTCGATAGTCACCTTCTATTTCTTCGGTCTTATCGCCTTTTACATAAACATGAGCGTTACCATTAATTGTAACAACACTATGACCTGACGATTCATGTTTTGTTCCAATATTAACTTCGTAACGATCTCCTTCAGCTCTTTCAGTAACAGATCCTTTTGCATCTATTTGAATATAAGAACCTGCATTGTGATGAATCATAATTCTTTCTGCACCAGGAGAATCATCAATCTCAATACTATGTCTACTCGTTTTAATTATTTTATTAAATGGATATTTGGCAGCGTATGCTGGTGGTGGTTCTGACCACGTCTCATCTGTATTCGCAATCTTTTGATCGTGTACTCTATTTGCTGCCATT
>Ga0098055_1000791_pt1 | contig 18175 bp, 29 predicted proteins | sample 17_taG_FD_75107 | JGI IMG/M metagenome (GOLD analysis project Ga0098055, IMG submission 75107) | Marine viral communities from the Subarctic Pacific Ocean - 17_ETSP_OMZ_AT15314 metaG | ecosystem: Environmental > Aquatic > Marine > Oceanic | place: Pacific Ocean | collected 2015-01-18 | reverse complement strand
TTTGTAATGGATGTAGTAGCAGGCAGAGTAGAACCAGCTAAAGAAGAATACGAAGCTCGTATACTTGGTATGAAAGACAAGTTTGAGCGTGGTATGAGATATTCGTTAGATTGGTGGTCAGATGAATCAGATGATGCAGATCCAGAGAACCCTTACTATGCAGAAGGCATCCAAGAAGATCTCAAAGCATGGTTTGGTAAAGGCAAAAAAGGCGGCGCTGGCGGAGGCGGTTGGGATCGTTACAACAGCAAAGGCGAACGTGTTGGTAAATGTGGTGACGGCAAAGGCAAAGGCAAACCAAAGTGTCTAAGTAAAAGTGCAGCCGCTAAACTACGCAATGCTGATAAAAACAAAGACGGTAAAAAAGACGGCAAAGCAGGTATTGCTAAATCTGTTAAGCGCAAACAAAGAAATGACCCTAACAAGAACCGTAAGGGCAAGGCCAAAAACGTTAAAAACTAAAGGAAACAGTGTGCATACAAAAACTTGTACTAAATGTGGACATAGTTGTCATTGTGATAAGATAAATTGTCCTGAGTGTGTTAATGATGTATGTGGACATTGCGATTGTGAATCTAAAACTTTAGCTGAATATGAAGCAAAGATATGGCCATGGCAGGATAGTGGCGTAGAACAAATGCTATGATGATCCACCCAGAAGACCTAGTGTGGGAAACTATTGATCCAGATGAGCTTTGGGCAATGGATAAACTTATTCTATCACGCAAATTAGGATATGTATGTGGACCAACTGGACAGGATGTTCCTAAGCCAGACTGGTATATAGTACGCCCTTGTGTTAACATGCTAGGACTTGGCCTTGGTGCAAAAAAAGTTTGGCTAGAAGAAGAAACCGTGGATTTACCATTGGGTTACTTTTGGTGTGAGTGGCTTACTGGAAAACATTTAAGTGTAGATTATCATTATGGTGTACAAACATTGTGTGTTGAAGGACATAAAGCAGATAATACATTTACACAGTGGGATAGTTGGATTGCAACTGACGATCAAATACCGTTGCCTTTACCATTAAGAACATTTGCACATCACGAATGGCTAAATGTAGAGTATATAGGCGGTTGTGCTATAGAGATACACTTTAGACAAAACGTAGACTTCGAAGGTAATATTAAAGAGTTTATCCCAGTATGGGAAGAGCAGGATACTACACCCCCAGAGGGTTACACATATAGAGAATATCCTGATATGCACGGGCGTATTGGAGCGTTTGTAAAATAAATACACATACATAAAACAAGGATTTGTAAAATGGCAGTAGAAGATTTTGAATTTGAATTCACAGAAGATATGGTTATTGAGATGCTTCGTGGCAATGACGAAGCTGAAGATTGGTATGACGCAATGTGTGAAATCCTTCCACTATGGGAAGTAGATACACCAGCACGAGTAGCAATGTTTATTGCACAATGTGGTCATGAAAGTAATAACTTTAGAGTGTTGAGTGAGAACCTCAACTATAGCGCCAAAGCACTAGATGCTATTTTTGGCAAGTATTTTAAGAGAGCAGGTAGAGATGCGGAACCTTATCATAGAAAGCCTAGAAAAATTGCGAATGTTATATACGCAAATAGAATGGACAACGGCGACACCGATTCAGGCGATGGCTGGAGATTCAGGGGTGGTGGCATACTACAACTTACAGGACGTTACAATTATACAAAGTTCGGAGAAGATGTAGAAATGACACCAGAAGCGGCAGTAGAGTATGTACGCACGAAAAAAGGCGCACTAGACAGCGCATGTTGGTTCTGGGATACAAACGACTTAAACAAGTATTGTGACAGTCGTGATGTTAAAGGTGCTACTAAACGTATTAACGGCGGCTACATTGGACTAGAAGATCGTAAAAAGCATTACGAACACGCAATGGAAGTATTGGGCGGACATTGGGAACCAGCGCAAATGGTATACGAAACTATCCGTTTAGGATCACGTGGTCCAACTGTACGTGCTGTACAAGAAGAATTAGAGATTGGTGCAGATGGTGTTTTTGGTAGAGGTACTGAAGCACACATTAAGCACTGGCAAGAAGAGAACGGACTTACACCAGACGGCGTAATGGGACCAATTAGTCTTGCAATGATGTTTGGAGAATAGAATGGCTGAAGAAGTAGACGATAAAGGTAAAATGGAAATACAACTACGTGTATTAGGTAACGAATTAGTTGCTATAAAGATGTCAGTTGATGATTTTAAAATGAAATGGTTACTAATTGGAGTAATTAGTATTGTAGCATTAGGATGGGCCGCAGGTAGCTTTGGTCCAGAACTAATAAACATGTTTGGAGAGTAACATGGATATGGCTCATTATTTAAAGGTATATAAAAAGCATGAAGAAGAACATGCTAGTACTGATGAGCGCAACAACTATTGGAGGAGATATAACGATGAGTTGGTTAAAGAGCAGACTAAAAGAGAGAACGACACTTGACGGTGTTGTACTAGTAGCATCAGGTGTAGCAATGATAATGGTACCTGTAAACTTAATCGCATACGCAATGATTGCATATGGTGCATGGACTATTTGGAAATCTGAATAGCATGTGGGATATAATAAGTGACATGGCTACCAATAGGCTGTGGATATATACAAGTATTGGCGGTAGTATACTAGGTGCGATTAGTTTAGCATACTTGAGTACTACCAGAGCTGGACTTTGGTTTTATGCCAAAGTTGACAGATCTATGGACTTCTTGGTAGAGCGTTATGGTTGGACTTGGTTAGAACAACCAGAAGATGCATGGCGTAAGAAGTATCCAAAGATAACAGCAAAGATAGACGACTTAGAAACAAGATTAAAAGAATTGGAAAAATAATGTTAAGTAAACAATGTAAGGCCCACTTAGATGAAGTAGGCGAAACAGGACTACAACACATGGGGCACGCCTTAAAGGCTGCCGTTAAATTACAGCTCTTGGTGCCAGCACTAATTATACATAGTGTTGCGCCAAGATGCTTTACTCACACCGCAAGTAATGTTATAAATGACCTTTTTAAAAGTCGTAAAAAGACTTGACATTCTAGTAAAATTAACATACAATAGTAGAAATACAACATAAAACAGGAGACTTGTATGTCACGAGCATTCAGTAGTAGTGAAATCACGAAACTAAAACAACTTATTAACGAAGGTATTCAGGTAACACAGGAAGTAGAAACACTCAAAGGTGGATTAACTGATACAGTAAAAGCAATTGCAGAAGAATTAGATATGAAACCTGCTGTCTTAAACAAGGCTATCCGTATTGCATACAAGCAAGAGTTTGCTAAAGTAGCAGAAGGATTCAGCGAATTAGAGGAAGTACTAGACGCTGTCGGCAAAGGACAATAAATGTTAGACTTAAAAGTTATTGAAGTCCAACATTATACAGATAAACTATTCCGTATTAGAACAGAACGACCCCGTAGCTATAGATTTGTTGCGGGTGAGTTCGTTATGATAGCATTAGAAGGTACTCCTAGTAGAGCATACAGTCTAACAAGTGGACCGTATGACGACTATCTAGAGTTTTATAGTATTAAGGTACAAGACGGACCACTTACTAGTAAGCTACAACACATTGAAGTAGGCGATACTATTAAAGTAGGTGAGAAGCCAACAGGCACACTAATACTTGCAAACCTAGAACTAGGAGGACATCTGGTAATGATGGCGAGTGGTACTGGTATTGCTCCGTTCATTAGTTTACTACGTGAACCAGAAACATATGACTTGTTTGAGAATATTACAGTAACATGGACAACAAGGCTACATGCTGAACAAGACTGTTATCGAGACTTCTTGAATGAGATGCCGATTGAATATATCAGCACAGTAACACAAGAGCCTGCTGAACTGCATGGACGTATACAAAAGTTTATGGCAGACGGCACTGTAAAGATTGACAATCCTGCAGAACAGCGTATAATGTTATGTGGAAGTGTAGCATTTAACAATGACCTAAAAGATCACTTTAACAATCTTGGGTTTAACGAAGGCAACAAACGCACACAAGGTACGTTTGTTCAAGAAAGGGCATTTGTCGGCTAATGTATGTAGACGCATATTTTAATCAGAATAAAGACATTATTCACGTTACTGAGCGTAATGATAAAGGAAATAGGGTATTCCGTGAGTATCCTGCGAACTATAGTTTTTATTACAAGGACCAAAAAGGAAAGTATGATAGTATCTTTGGTGACAAACTATCACGTTATGCTACAACTAATGGTAGGGCGTTTAAAAAAGAAAAGAAGATGTACGGCGGACAGAAACTTTTTGAAAGTGATGTGAACCGCACGTTTAAATGTCTAGCAGACAACTACTTAGGTAAAGATACTCCTAACTTAAACTTAGCCTTTTTTGATATTGAGGTTGACTTTAACAAAGACTTGGGCTTTGCTCCGCCTGAGGATCCGTTTAACGCTATTACAGCAATCGCAGTTCATCTTAGTTGGCTTAAAACTACAGTATGTTTGGTATGTAAGCCAGATACACTTAGCCGTGAAGATGCGGCAGAGATATGCAGTCGCTTTCCAGACACTATGTTAATGGAAACTGAGGAAGAACTATTAAAAACTTTCCTTGAATTAATTGATGATGCGGATGTAATGAGTGGATGGAACAGCGAAGGCTTCGACATTCCATACACAGTAAACCGTATTTCCAGAACAATTGGTAAAGAGTATACTAAAAAGTTTTGCTTATGGGATCAGTATCCCAAGCGGCGAGAGTTTGAGAAGTATGGTAAAGCACAGGAAACGTTTGATACAATTGGACGTTTACACTTGGACTATATGGCACTGTATCAAAAGTATACATATCATGAGATGCACAGTTATAGTTTAGATGCCATTGGCGAATATGAACTAGGCGAACGCAAAGTGGAGTATCAAGGCACACTTGATCAGCTATACAACAACGACTTCTATACGTTTATTGACTATAACAGGCAAGATGTTGAGCTACTAGTTAAACTAGATGCCAAGCTACAGTTTATTGACTTAGCAAACGTTATTGCGCACGATAACACAGTATTGATACAAACAACAATGGGTGCTGTTGCTGTTACTGACCAAGCTATTATTAATGAAGCACATCATCGTGGACTTATTGTTCCTGATAAAGAGCGTGATAAAGTACAAAAGCATTATCCACAATCAACACAAGCCGCAGGTGCTTACGTTGCTACACCAGTAACGGGTAGGCATGAATGGATTGGCAGTATGGACTTAAACAGTCTGTATCCCAGTATCCTACGTAGCCTTAACTTGAGTACAGAAACTATTGTTGGACAAGTTAGACACACATTAACTGTTCCACTATTACAAGAGTACAAATGGGAAGCGGCTAGAGCGTGGGAAGGCAAGTTTGCTTGTCCAGAGTATGAACTTATTATGGACAAGGACACTAAAACGCAGTTGTGGATTGACTTCGAGAATGGTGAAGAACTAATGGCAACAGGTGCAGAGATATACAGCATTATCTTTGAAAGTGGACAGCCTTGGGTTATTAGCAGTAACGCTACTATTATTAAACAAGACACAAAAGGTATTATTCCTGGCTTGCTAGAGCGTTGGTATGCTGAACGTAAAGTTATGCAGAAAGAAGCTAGAGCTGTACAAGGCAAAGATGATGCCAAGTTTGGCTATTGGGACAAGCGACAGCTAGTTAAAAAGATTAACTTGAACAGTTTGTATGGTGCGTTACTTAATCAGGGATCACGTTTTAATGATCCACGTATGGGACAATCAACAACACTAACAGGACGTACTATTGCTAGACACATGGGCGCAAGTGTAAACGAACTGTTTACAGGCGAGTACAACCATGTAGGCGATACAATTGTATATGGAGATACTGACAGTATCTACTTTAGTGCTTACCCTATTTTTAAAGACAAGATTGAAAGCGGCGAGTTTGAGTGGAATAAAGATAAGGTTACTGAACTTTATGACACTGTATGCGATCAAGCAAACACAACGTTTCCTGGATACATGGCACGAGCACATAATGTACTTGACCCTGAGCAAGGTGGTATTATTGCAGCCGCTCGTGAAATGGTTGCCTTATCTGGTATCTTTATTAAAAAGAAACGTTATGCTATCCTAGTATATGATAACGAAGGTTATCGTGAAGACCAAGGCGATAAGCCAGGTAAGATTAAAGCCATGGGCTTGGACTTAAAGCGTAGTGATACGCCTCCGTTTATGCAGGACTTTTTAAGTGAGATATTGTTAAAGACATTAACAGGAACAACTGATAATGATTTGATTGCTCGTATTATTGAGTTCCGTCAAGAGTTTAGACAAAAAGATCCATGGGAGATTGGTACGCCAAAGCGTGTTAACAAGCTAACTCATTATACAAGTTTGGAATGGGATAAGAAAGGCGTGTACACTGGTAAAGCAAATATGCCTGGACACGTAAGAGCGGCAATCAACTACAATCGTCTTAAAGATATCAACAGTGATAAATATAGTATAGACATTGTTGACGGTATGAAAACTATCGTCTGTAAACTGAAATCGAATCCAATGGGATTCACTAGCATAGGATACCCTACAGACTCACTAACTCCTCCAGATTGGTTCAAAGAGCTGCCCTTTGATGTAGACGCCATGGAGGATGCAATTATTACTAAAAAAATAGATAACTTACTTGGTGTATTACCAATTGATTTATCCAAAGCAGAGGACAAGACTACGTTTGAGAGTCTGTTTGATTTTGGATGAAACGTACTTTGGATTTACACGGAAAACATGTTCACGAAGCGTGGAAATGTGTTGACAGATTCGTAAGTGAATGTTATTATAGTAATATAAAACGTTGTGAAATTATATGTGGTCAAGGACTAATACGTAATGAAATAGAAACTTGGTTACATCTAAATAAGCACATAAGAGAGTTTCGGTTTAACAGCCGTACACAAGGCAGTTATAATTTAACTATACAGAAAAGGAAAAAAGTATGAGAGATTATCTTCTCGACATCGTAAAGCATACAAAAAATGTAGGCAACATTGATGCAGTAAAAGTTACTGACGGCAGTGTTGTTGAAGCTAAAGATGACGACAATAAAGTAATTGTAAAAGCAACCTACAAAACAGCTAAAAGCGAACTTGCAGGTACTATCGGGTTACCAAACTTGGATAAACTAAACATTATCCTTAACATTCAAGAGTATGCGGAAAATGCAAACATTACTGTTGAGAAGCGTGAGCGTAATGGTGAAGATGTTCCGTTTACTATGAAGTTTGTAAACGCAAAGGGCGACTTTAAAAACGACTATCGCTTTATGAGTAAAGAGTTAGTAACACAACGTATTCCAGAAGTACGTTTTAAAGGTGCTAATTGGGATGTTGAAGTTGCACCACACAGTGCAAGTGTTGCACGTTTTAAAATGCAAGCACAAGCAAACAATGAAGAGAATGTGTTTATTGCCAAAACTGATGGCAGTGATCTAAAGTTTTACTTTGGTGATGAAAGTGGACACACTGGTAACTTTACATTTGAACCAAATGTAGAGGGAGGACTTTCTCATAGTTGGCGCTATCCAGTTGCAGAAGTACAAGCTGTACTAAATTTGAATGGTGATATTACTATGCGATTTAGTGATGCAGGTGCACTTAAAATTGATGTCGATAACGGCATGGCAATTTATGAATACATCTTTCCGGCACAAAGCTAATGAAAGTAGGATTCACATGTAGCGTTTTTGACTTACTTCATTCAGGGCATATTGCCATGTTACGTGAGGCTAAAGAACATTGTGACTATTTAATAGTTGGATTACAAACTGATCCAACTATTGATAGACCGGACGAAAAAAACCGTCCGGTTCAATCCTTAGTTGAAAGAAATTTACAACTAAGTGCAGTTAAGTATGTGGATGAAATTATCACATATCAGACTGAACAAGACCTGATTGATATTCTAAATATGTATCATATAGATATAAGAATACTAGGTGAGGAGTATCGAGAAAAGGACTTTACAGGCAAAGAAACTTGCCGCAAGCGTGGTATTGATTTGTACTTTAACAAACGGGATCACAGGTTTAGTACAAGTGATTTAAGAGAAAGGGTGGAGAATGCCCCCAAAATTAGAACAACGATTAAAAAGTTTGGAAAGTAAGCACAAAGAGCTTGACATTCAAATAGATCAGTTGTATAAACATAGTAATGCTACACTAAGTATTACAGATTTAAAAAAGCGAAAACTTCATGTAAAAGAAGAGATCGTAAAAATACGTAACCAATTAGGAGAATAAAATGGTTAAGAAAATCCGTGTAATTGATGAGCCTAAAACTTCAGAAGAAATATCTGATGTAGACTTTCGTGCTAACATGATTGAGCTTGCTAAATCAGCAGACTGGAAGTTATGGGAACTATTACAAACCATTCAGCGACTAGAGAAAAAGATCGCTGTATTAGATAAAGATGACTAATCGTGAAGGTCACTATGATTATATGCTTAGGCGTATGAGAGAAGAGGATGCTAAGATGAAGAAATCAAGCACTAACATTTGGGTAACATTCCGCAAGGAAGGTTTACACAAATACCCAGCAGCACTAGATGACCCCAAGTTGGCAACTGGTGATGAACAAGATGTAAGTTTCCTAGGATACATACATCGACATATTTTCCACTTTAAGGTAGAACTTGAAGTATTCCATGACGATCGAGATGTTGAATTTATCCAATTCAAGAGATGGTTGGAAAGCCTCTATGCAGACGGAACTCTGCAACTCGATTTTAAATCCTGTGAGATGATTTGTGATGATCTTGCAGACTCAATCAGTAACAAATATCCTAACCGCAAAATGACAATAACAGTAAGCGAGGATGGAGAAAATGGAGCCACGTGTAGCTATGAATAATATAGGTACCAATATGCGTGAACTACGCCAAGGGCGAGTAAGCGTTAACGACATCAAATGGGATCTTATCAAGATTATTGAACCATATGATGGAGTATTAGCAACAAACGAAGGTAGTGAACGTACAGTTCGTCGTTTGTTTAACCAGTACTTGAGTGATTTACGATATGTAAGTCTTATTAATGACTTTAATATTTCAAGTACTATTCGACAAAATGCGATTACATATGATGTAAGCATCAAGATGGCACAAGATCGCAGTGACAAGAAACTCAAAATACATGTGGGTGTTTATCAAAGTCCACAACTCAAATAGGGGACATTGATGACCGCAACTCGTGTAAACTTAACAGAACGTAATCGTGACTACGCAGTATTTTTGCCTAGCATTAGTACGTTCTATAATAACTTTATTGCAAAACAACGTGCTTCTGGTAACCATGTGTTACCAGAACGTATGCCCGCTGGTTTTGAAACTGGCATGGAAGGCATGAACTTCCTTAACGAACAAGATGCTTATTATAGTTATAAGTGGGGCTTGTATAGTGCTGGACATGCACAATTAAATCTCAACAAAGCAAATGTGGATGATGCAATGATCCAAGGTCGTGAACGTGACAAAACATTCATGCTTTGTGACAGTGGCGGGTTCCAGATTATTAAAGGTGTGATCCAGTGTGATTGGAATAATTTTAAAACTGACGATACACTACGTCAAAAGATTTTAAACTGGTTAGAACACACAGGTGATTACAGTATGATCCTGGATATTCCAACACTGGCGGCAGATCCTACATTTAGTGGACGTACTGGTATTACTAGTTTTAATCAGTGTTTGGAGTTTACAGACTTTAATGTAAACTGGTTTAAGAAGAATCGCAAGTATCAAACAAAGTACTTGAATGTTATGCAGGGTCGTAATTGGGCTGAAGCAGAACACTGGTATGAAAAGATGAAGCATCATGATTTGGAAGGCTTTGCGTTTGGTGGTAGTGCTAAAAACGACATCAATATTGTACTACGTACACTGATTAAGATGCGTGATGATAAACAACTTGAACAAGGAAAGCGTGACGTATTGCACTACTTGGGTATTGGTAGACTGGAATGGGCAACTGCCTATACAGCAATCCAACGTGCATTGCGTGAGCATGTTAATCCAGATGTACAAGTAATGTTTGACTGTGCATCGCCGTTTTTGGCAACTGCTAATGGCACAATGTACACACAACACGTACACAAAAACGATCGCTTTGGTTATGTGATGGACAAAGCAATGGACAGTAAAAACTTATCAGGAAGTACACAAGCATTTCCGTTTGGTAGTCCAATTGGCGAACGTCTAAACTTGGGTGACATTTGTCACTACGCACCTGGTATGCTTAATAAGATTGGTAAAGAGGGCAAGACAAGTTGGGATAGCTTTACGTATATGCTGTTGATGTCACACAATGTTTATCAACATATTGAAAGCGCACAACGTGCAAATGCACTTACTGATATGGTAAATGCAACCGTAACTACTGATTACAAACAATGGCGTAAACTAAAAGCTAACAGTAAAGATGAAATGTTTAGTCCGTATGTTCCACGTAATGTAATATACATGACACAATTTATTGATCAACTATTCCGCAGTGAGACACCAATGACAATGCTGGATGAAGCAGAATCAATGATGGCTAACTTCAGTGGTCAGAAATTACAGACATCAAGTGCAGGTAGTTTTAATAACTTGTTTGAAGTTGATGATGCAGTTACAGATGAAAGTGACGAAATGACACCTGAGCAAGAAACAGAAGCTGAAAACTTTTTAGAATCAATGGAGAGTACTGTATGAAAATTGTAGTTGTATCTGGTGGATTTGATCCACTACATAGTGGACATATCGCATACTTTAAGTCAGCTAGAAAACTTGGTGACAAACTTGTAGTTGCTGTAAACAGTGACGATTGGCTTACCCGTAAAAAGGGTAGGCCGTTTATGCCTTTCCATGAACGTTGTAATATTATTGAAGAGCTATCTTGTGTTGATCAAGTGATTGGATTTAATGACGATGACGATACAGCATGTAACGCAATATTTCAAATACTGTCTACCAAAAAAAGAAGTGACTCTGTAATCTTTGCCAATGGCGGAGATCGTACTTCAGATAATATTCCAGAGATGCTATATGATGAAGTTGAATTTGCTTTTGGTGTTGGTGGAGAAGATAAGAAGAATAGTAGTAGTTGGATACTCAAAGAGTGGAGTCAACCTACAACATATCGTGCGTGGGGCAGTTATACAGTACTACACAATGGCCCAGGCTGGGCAGTAAAAGAGCTTGCTTTTGGTACTGAAACTCCACTTAGTGATCAACGTCACTTTATACGTAGTGAACACTGGCATATTGTTGAAGGTGAAATACGTATGGATTTAGAGTTTGACAATGGCGACAAATCAAGTATAATATATAGATCAGGCCAAAGTATTGACATACCAGTACGTACTTGGCACAAAGCAACAAATGTCGGTAGCACAACAGCAAAAGTAATTGAAGTGTGGATGGGCAGTGAACTAAGTGAAGATGATATTGAGAGAAGAGATTAATGAGCACAATTTACATTATACCAATTGAACCTATTGACCAACGTTATACTAAACAATGGTATGACAATATTCCAGTAGTACTAGAACAACGTATTCAAGAGTTCAACTTGGATTATAATGTAGTTACAATTGATGGGGAAGACTTTGCACCAGAACAACGTACTGAAGGTGCGTTCTTGGACTTTGGTGCAACTAATGTATATAAGGCAACACAAACTACAGCGGTAAGTAAACTGTTTAGTAACGGTAAAGTAAAAGCTGGAGATAAGTTTCTGATAACTGATGCCTGGAACTTTATTATTACACCTATCAAATACATGAGTGACTTGCTGGACATTCCAGTAGAGATACACAGCATCTGGCATGCAGGTGCATATGATCCAAGTGACATACTTGGTTATAAAATGAACAAGCCTTGGCCTTGGCATACTGAAGCTGGATGGTTCCACAGTAGTGATTACAACTACTATGCAACCAACAGTCATAAACATATGTTTTTGACAAACTTGAATATTCCAGTAGAATATTACGACAAGGCAATACGTAGTGGACAACCACATGAACTTATTGTTGACGACTTGTTACGTTATTTGCCAACAGCAAAAACAAATACAGTTATGTGGCCACATCGTTATAATGATGACAAGCAACCTGCAATTGCAGAGGACTTGTCTAACGACTTTGACATGGTTATCACACAGAAGATGAACCTTGACAAAGCCGCATATTATGCTAAAATGGGAACATGTAAAGCAATCTTTAGTTGCGCTTTACATGAAAACTTAGGCATTAGTGTAATGGAAGCAGTACTAACAGGTGCTATTCCAATCGTGCCGGATCGCTGTAGTTACAGCGAAATGTATTTGCCGGAGTTCAAGTATCCAAGTGAATGGACTAAAGACTATGTAGCATATGTGGAAAACAGACCACAGCTAACAGCCTTTATTCAAGAGAAACTTGATAACTTTGACCAATACACACAACAGTTAGAGGAACAACGTGACATTCTTATTAAGAATTATCTAAATAGTAGTGTTATGATTAGTAACATATTAAAAGGAACATAGTATATGAAAAAGACTTCCGAAATTATTAAAGCCAGGATAGATGAAGCTGGTATACGTTATTGGGCAGGAGACAACATTAGTGATGTCTTGCAAGAAGGCGATAAACAAGCACTTATTGATGAAGCAAGTGTAGCATTTGAAGGTGTATTAGATGCACTAGTAATTGATCGTCACAACGATCCCAATAGCATGGACACAGCAAGACGTCTTGCCAAAATGTATTACAATGAGCTTATGGCTGGTCGTTATGATCCAAAGCCAAAGGCTACAGCATTTCCAAACAACGGTGAAGATCGTTATCCAGGAATGTTGGTTGTACGTAGTGAGCTTAAAAGTGTTTGTTCGCACCACCATCAACCAGTAAGCGGTGTAGCCTATATAGGTATTATCGCCGCAGATACACTTATTGGTCTCAGCAAGTATACAAGACTTGCACAATGGTGTGCACGTAGAGGCACTCTACAAGAAGAGCTAGCAATGGATATTGCTCGTGAAATCATGAACGCAACAGGCAGTAAAGACGTTGGTGTTTATATTCAAGCAACACATGGTTGTTGTGAGAATAGAGGCATAATGGCTCATAGTTCTCTTACACAAACAACTGTACTCAAAGGTAGTTTCCATAACGACCCAGCTTGTAAAAAAGAGTTTATGGATAACATTAAACTTCAACAAGAATTCGCTCCAAGGTAAATTTTATGAGAGTACAAACACAGCGTGAGTACGCCCGTGATTATGAAGATTATGGCAGTGTACTCTGTGTCCCGGTCGGTAGTTTTACCGACCGGGCCAATCACAAACCAGTACAAGGAGGTGCACTAAACGCAGGTTACACACCAGTTGATGCACTCGCAGATGTCTGTAATAAACTAGGGCAATATGGACTTGTTTATAAAAAAGACTTTTATTGGGAAGACTTTCAGTATGGCACTGAGGGTCAGCAAAATATTAGGTTGACATTCCGTTCAAAGGATGTTATGTTGGCGGCAAAGATAGGATTAACACATGATTAAAAAACATTATTATACTTGGACTGATATTGAACGTATGTGTATCAGTATTGTAAATCAAATGTATGCTGACAACTGGCGTCCTGATTATATTGTAGGACTTACCCGAGGCGGAAATATTCCTGCTACTATTATTAGTAACATGACAGGCATTCGTTGCGAAGCACTTAAAGTAAGTTTACGTGATGATGAGGTAGGACCTGAAAGCAACTGCTGGATGGCAGAAGATGCTCTTGGATATAATACACAAGCAAAGAACATCTTAATTGTAGATGATATCAATGATACTGGTGCTACATTTAACTGGATAATGAAAGACTGGCCTGCAGGATGTTTGCCAGGCGACGATAAATGGAAAAGTGTTTGGAACAATAATGTTCGCTTTGCCACACTAACAGACAATCTAGCTAGTGAATTCACAGAGCATTGTGCTTACACTTGTCATGAAATTAATAAAGCAGATGAGGATGTTTGGTTAGTATATCCTTGGGAAGATGTAGGAGTATATTAATGAGAGCAGAAAAAACAACTGAAGATCAAAAGCTAATTGATGAATGGTTAGCTAAAGGTAACACAATAACAGTGTGTGATACAGGAGATCGTACAGACCCAGATGATATTATATACACGTTTAAAGTAGGTAAACGTGGTAAACCCAAGGCAAAATAATGGCGTTTGAGTGGAAAAAAATACACAAACACGAAGATCAAATTGAACAAGATGTAACTGATCGTGTTTATGAGTATGTATGTGAGTATTACAATATTGAAGATATTACTGATCTTACAAAAGAACAACATGCTGAACTAGTAACATACTGGAACGAAACAAATCAATATAGTGTAATGTTAATTGGATTTAGCAACTTAATTAACCATTGGGAGGATGAAAATGGCTAAAAAATATTTTTTACGTGGAAGTAATTACGGCGGAGAACATACCATTGGTACAGTAACACCAGAGTTTGTTACTTATTGGCAAGGGCGTGATGAAAATGAACTGCTTGACCATTTGCTAGCACTTGAATCTGGAGAAGATGCAGGAGAAGAAGAAGGCTTTGATCCTGATAGTCCTGACATTCTTGAAGATATGGATTACTACAATAGCTGGTATGACATCGAAGATATCCATCATATGAGTACATCAAATGGCACAGAGATTATGGCATTTCCTATGACTGTAGGAGAACACGGTGAGCCAGAATATGATTGGGAAGATCGTATTGATGTAGAACCACACCAGTTGTATGGTAGAGAATGTTACACACAAGAAGAACCAGCAGATGGCGAAAATGATGACAGTGTTCCTGTATTAAACTTTTACAGTTCAGAAAAAGGCGACTTTGGTGGTTGGACTATTGAACTAGCTGACAACGAAGAGTTTGATAAAGACTTGATTGCTATCAGTATGGTGGAAACAGATCATGGCGAAATGATTGAACGTTTGTGGTATAATAAAGTAGAGCTTGAGCAAGAATACGATTGGTGTGATAGCCGAGGCAAAGGTTACTATGCTAGTGTAGCATGGTTTAACAAGCGTTGGGAAGATCCACATGTTCAAGAAGACACTGAAGAATGGAACGAAGCTTGGGAATGGATTGACAGTGAGATCCAAGAGAGGAAAGAAAACCTTGACAAAGCCTAGTTTATATCGTAAAATAAGTGATAAGCAATGGGTTATTACAGTTCAAGAAAATAACGAAACAAAAGAACTGTTTTTAGAATTTCCGCCCGATGCACTCAATCAAGCTGGTTGGGATACAGGCGATACTATTATCTGGGAAGAACTAGATCATGGTGCTTTTAGAATAGTAAAGAAGGATAAAGATGAAACTTAGATATAGTGAAGCATTTTACAGTGTACAAGGTGAAGGTAAATACGTAGGAGTACCAAGTGTGTTCCTGCGTACTTTTGGTTGTAACTTCCGTTGTATGAATTTTGGCACAGATGAGAAACGTGATCGTTGGGAACAACATGCCGATGGTCAACGTTACAATGCAGAAGTAAAAGCATTATTGGATGCCGGCGTACATGAGACAACTGAAAAGTTTGAAGACTTGCCTATTATACATACAGGATGTGACACATATGCAAGCATTTATCCAGAGTTTAAAGACTTTAATCGACTTGCAGAAGTTGATGAGGTAGTTGAACACTTATTGAGTCTACTGCCAGAAGGCAAGTGGACAATGGACAATGGACAGGACGTACACTTGATCCTGACTGGAGGCGAACCATTGTTGGCGTGGCAACGATTGTACGTCGAACTATTTGAACACCCACGTATGAGAGACTTAAAAAATGTTACAATTGAAACAAACACTACACAACACCTACACGATGACTTCTACAATTATCTCAACAATAGCGACAGAATTACAGTCACTTTCAGCTGTTCCCCCAAACTCAGTGTTAGCGGAGAGACTTGGGAAGATGCTATTAAGCCTATCGTTGCTCATCAGTATCAGTGTGTTACTGACAGTAACATTTACTTTAAATTTGTTGTTGCTACTCAAAGTGATTTTGATGAAGTTACTAGGGCTGTTCAGCAATACCGGAATGCCGGGGTGGAATGTCCAGTCTATCTTATGCCGCTGGGCGGACGCAGTGAAGAATATACCCTCAATGTTAAAGAAGTCGCAGAAGCCTGTATGCAACGAGGATGGAGATTCACTCCAAGACTCCACATCTCACTATTCGGAAATGCCTGGGGAACTTAAAAAGAATATAGATAGTATTCCCAAAGGTATCAAAAGTGAGGCAGAATTTGAAAAGATTCGACGTGCTATGTAATGATAGATGAAATATACAAGTTCTGGAATATAAAGTCTGAATACATCTTTGGCGATGAGTTTACAGGATACGAAGACCTTTATCCAGAATTTGACAAGCACACCAAAGAAAGCTATGAGAAAAGTCCTGAAAAAACTATTGATGCTGTCTTTAATTTATATCGCAATCGTGGAATTGTTCCTATTATATATTATACAGAGCAAGGCCTTAAAGATGCAATCAATAAGTTTAGTAGCAAGTCATACAATAAAGTAAAAGATAATATACTGGGTCTTGGCAACAATAGTGGCCAAACGCTTAACAGATTTATCTTTACAAACATGCAAACAGCAGAACCTAAAGGACGTGGAAGTAACAGTCTTAAAGATAGGTTCTTTGATGATGCTAAACTTAAACGTGCTATACGTATTTGTTTTGAGTTTAGAGAAGGAAGCAAACTGTGTTATCCAACAGCAATGCGCCGAAGTTTAGAACTAGTTACAGGTGAAAATGTAACTAACTTTAAAGCACAAAATGCCAAAGCTATTGTTGAACAATTATGTCCAGTTATATGGGGCAATGTGTATGATTATAGTTGTGGTTATGGTGGCCGTTTACTTGGTATTACCAGTAGTAACATGCGTTACAATTATATTGGCACAGATCCAAATACAGAAACACATCGTTATTTAAAATATCTAGATAGTTTAATTGGTAGTAACGCAGAAATACATTGTGAAACATCACAAGATTTCCAACCAGAAGATATAGACTTAGCGTTTAGTAGCCCACCTTACTTTAACTTGGAAAAGTATAGTGACGAGCCCACACAGTGTATGGTACAATTTAATACACTGGACGAGTGGTTTGAAGGATATACTGTTCCAACTATGAAACGTATATATGATGGACTTAATAGTGATGGTATTTTTGCTACTAACATTGCAGATTACAAAACTACAAAAGACGAATTTAAAGTTGTAGATCGCTGGATTGAAACAGCACAACAACTTGGATTTAAACATACCAACACAATTAAAATGATGTTGAATACAAGGCCTGGTGTTGGTAATGATAAACTAGCAGGCAGAGAAAAATTTGAAGGCGTGTACGTCTTTACAAAATAAAAGGTTAACAAATGAACAATTATATTTTTACAAGCGAAAGTGTAAGTGACGGTCATCCAGACAAAGTAGCAGATCAGATATCTGATGCGCTAGTGGATGCAGGACTAGCTAATGGTGACGAGACAACTCGTGTTGCTGTTGAAACACTTGTAACCACTAACCATGTAACGGTAGCGGGTGAAGTAAAGAACTTTAACGTTAGCTCGGATAATGTTAAGGAGATAGTACGTAATAAAGTCAAAGAGATTGGGTACGAACAAGATGGGTTCCATTGGGACAACTTAAATATCTATAATGAAATACATGCACAAAGTGGAGACATTGCACTAGGTACAGATGACTTTGGTGCAGGGGATCAAGGCTTGATGTTTGGGTATGCTTGTAATCATACACCCAGTATGATGCCAGCACCTATCCATTACAGTCACGAAATTCTAAAGAACTTGAAAAGCAAACGTGGCAAGATACTAGGGCCAGATGCAAAGAGTCAAGTAAGTGTAGAGTACTATGGTGCTAGACGTGACGGTGTAATTAAACGCATTGATCAAGTTGTGATAAGTACACAACATACAGAAGGCAATGTACAAGAGGCTAGACACCTTTGTAAACTTGCCGCAATGGAAGAATTAGGAGACTTAGTCGATGAAAGAACTACATGGCATCTTAACCCTACTGGAAATTTCGTTATTGGTGGTCCTGACGGTGATGCTGGTGTTACTGGG
>Ga0098055_1000788_pt1 | contig 18190 bp, 34 predicted proteins | sample 17_taG_FD_75107 | JGI IMG/M metagenome (GOLD analysis project Ga0098055, IMG submission 75107) | Marine viral communities from the Subarctic Pacific Ocean - 17_ETSP_OMZ_AT15314 metaG | ecosystem: Environmental > Aquatic > Marine > Oceanic | place: Pacific Ocean | collected 2015-01-18 | reverse complement strand
TCATATGGGTTCTCATTATCTTACGAACCTCATTCTCTTTAATACCGAATTGAAACTCTATAGCTTCAAAGGGAGTTCCATCTTCCCAACCCATTTCAATTATTCTATCTAAAACTTCTATCTTCATTTTGTTTTCCATTTAGGATCAAACCATAATCGCCTTCCTGTACCATCGATAGTTTGATTCATAGATTTATTACCATAGCATAACATCCATTTTTGAAACATATCTGGTTCTACTCCAAAAGGATTTTCCCATTGTTTTAATTGACCACCACCTAATAGTATAGCTTCAGTAGGTAACGTATTACAATATGCTAATAACTTAGGATTGTTTTTGATAGCATCTCTCGCTTTTTCGAAAGGATTTTGATTTGTTTTATATAGAATTTCAGCTCTTAAATAATTACCTATTCCATTGAAATATGCTTGATTTAAAAGTGCTTCGCCAATAGGTTTATCAAATGCTCGTTTATCTAAATTTTCTTCGATATGCTTAACAAATCCTTTGTAATCTTTTGTAGGATCAGGTCCTCTGTTCTTACCCCAAGTATCCCATTTCCATTTACCGAATCTTCGAACATCTACATACGATAATGTATAACCATCATTAGTATAAAACATTAGATGTGAATGTTTCTTTTCTTCGCCGGTTTTAGTATATTTAAAATGACCAGCCATACCAAAAGTAAATTTCAGTGTAGTTTCCGAGTGTTTGTATATCGACGTGTAATCATTTAATACTAATAGAAGCTCCTTACCTCGACTTATAGATTCGATAGTAAACTTTTCGTAAGGAGCTTCTACTTCTAATCCTTTATGTTCAGGATTCTTTCGTATGTGTGTAAATACTTTAGACTTAGTAACTCGATTAACCATTTGAGAACTAAGATTTAACTCTGCTAATTCTGGCATATATAATATTGTTTAATTATTATATGATAGAAAGTTAAAAAAGTTTACTCTGAGATTCCTGACATTTCTGTTAGTTTCTTAACATCAGTGATTCCAATAGATCGTTTCTTTTCTACTCCATCTTCTAAATATAATATAGTAGGAATGTTCCTTACACCATATTTTTGTGCAACATCAGAATCTTCATCGACATTAACTAATACAACCTCAACTTCGTTTTGAGATTCTTTAAACTTTTCCATTTGTGGTTTTTGCATTTTACAAGGTCCACACCAAGGTGCCCAAAAATCGACGATAACACGTCCTTTACTTAATTCTTTCATATTATGTTTTTGTTAATTACTTAATGGAGCTTTAATGCTCGGGTTATAGTTATAGTCTATTAATTCAAAATCAAATTCACCTTCAATTAAATTAACATTATGAAATTTCATTGTAGGTAACTTAAAATCTTTTCGACTTAATAATGTTTTTGCTTGTTCGATATGATTGTTATATAAATGAACATCACCCAGATTACCGATAAGCTCGTATGGTATTAAATTAGTTTCTTTTGCAATTAAACAAAGTAGCATTGCATAACTTGCGATATTAAACGGTAATCCTAAGAATGTATCTACTGAACGTTGATTCCACATTAGAGATAACTTACCATCGTTTACATAACATTGGAATCCATAATGACATGGTGGTAAAGTCATTTCTGATAACTCACCTACATTCCATGCATTAACCATAAGTCTACGAGAATCAGGATTTGTTTTTAGTTCTTCGATGAGGTTTGCGATTTGATCTATACCATTCCAATCTCTCCATTGCTTACCATAGATCGAGCCTAACTCACCCCAATCTCTAGCAAAAGCGTCATTAGTTTTAATTAACTCAATAAATCGTTCTTGAGTATACCAAGGCCCATGAAAACCTGGAACTAATTGCTCTGCGTACTTTTTGTATGCATCACCATTCCAAATGTTACATCCATTCTCAACTAAATATTTGATATTAGTATCTCCTTTTAGAAACCACTTCAGCTCAGTAGCAATTGTTTTAATTGGCATTCTTTTTGTAGTTAGTAAAGGAAATCCATTAGCCATATTATGTCTAATAGTATAACCAAATATAGATCTAGTTCCAGTACCAGTTCTATCATTTTTATTAGATCCGAATTCTAATATCGTTTCTAATAATTTTTTGTATTGTATATCTATTGTAGAGTTCATTAATTATTTTTGATAGTTATCTTCGTTCCACATCTCATCCCAAAAGGTAAAATCATGAGTTGGTTTCTCTTTATTAGTTATATGATTCTGTTCCTTTTTGGTTTCCTTTTTTAAAGGTTCTTTTCTTTTTTGATTCTTTGGATTTTTCATGATCTTTCATTTTTTTAACGTAAGTTCTTTTTCTAGGAGCATACAGACTATCCTCGTCTTCAGGATCTAAGTAATTAAAATTTTTCATTAGTCTAGCTTATTCTTAAAATATTTAATCATGATATGAGCTGATTTGTAATTTGTTGCTAATGGTATATTATGTACATCACATAACCTCATCAACATACTAATATCAACATCATGTGGATGTTTATCTAAAGGATCTCTAAAAAATATTACACAATCAACGGTACCTTCAGTTACCATAGCACCTATTTGAGCATCACCACCAAGAGGTCCGGATGAAACTAATTCTACTTTTAAGCCTGCATGTTCGATCATAGTACCTGTAGTGCCAGTACCGACTAACTCTACATTTTTACGTTTAAAAAAGTCTAATCTCTTCATTACAAAAGAAACCATATCGGCTTTTTTACCATCATGTGCAATCACTGCTATTTTCATTATTTACTTGTTTTGTTACGAATTAAATTAAGTGTTAATCCAATATACGTATTGGCTTTAAATCTTTTGCCATTTACATTTAATAGGTACTTCTTTTTACTTTTTGTCTTCATCTTGTTTTTCTATTTCTTTTAATATCTCTTCAGCTTCATAATACTTTTGATCGCTTTGAGTTCTGTTTATTTTTGATAATTTGTAAGCTTCATTCATTAAAGCCTTATATTTAATTTGTAGTTTTTCTAACTTTGTTTTCTTTTTAAATAGTCCAAACATAATTTATTATTTAGGTAAGTCTGTGTATTTGTTTAACGAGTTTTCTTTACGTAATCTTTTTAATATATCTTCTAACATGTTTAAGTTTGCATATTGTATATTCCAGTTAGGATCTAATTTTTTAATTTGATCTATTAAATCTAAACGATATTGTCTTACATAATATGATTTTTCTATTGCAACTATTAGATCGTGTATATACTGAGGTCCTTCTATACTTATTTGTAACGAGTGATAGCTACCTAAAGTTACATTATTATACCGTATTCCTTTTGTTAGCTTATCTTTAAGGTTACCATTACTGTACTCATGTAACAATCTTAGAAACCATCTAGGACACCATTTAGGTTTTGCTTCATAATCCATTGTAAGTATTATTGGACATACAATTTCAAACAAATCACCATAAAAGTCAGATTCAGTGTTTGCTAAATACTTATATTTTTCTTCAAAATTTGATGGAAAAAATACTGATCGTATTGTAGATAATTTTGTCTTTTTCATGTTACCTTTATATGTTTTGAATAGTTTAAGAAGTTCATTGTAATCATAGGTAAGTTACATAGCCTCGATTACTTGAATTAACTCATTGATTTCATCTCGACTCATCCAACCTAAAACATCATCATTGCCAGTTTCTGCTACTCTCTTAGTTGCAAAGTTATCGTTATTATCTAATACAGCAACTTCAAATGATGAATATCCTTCAGGATTACCAAAGTTTTCTCTTGGATATGAATATGGAAATTCACCAGCACTTACACTAATCTTCCATCCATTCTTAAATTCGTATAATGCGTTAATGCCACCAAAGTGTTTTACTAAGAATGGTAAGTCTTTAAATGTTGTTTGTCTTTCTTTCATTTTTTGTTGTCTTTAGTTGCGCCTTCTACTACAAGCGAGAATATTATTAACACTGCTGCTAATACTACTTGGCCTGTAAAAAACTCTACACCCGTTATTGTTGCAGTTGCTAATAATGATATTCCTGGTATCATTGATATGTACCATCCATGTTCATTTAAAAATTTTCTCATAAATCGAAGTTTGTTTGTATTTCTTTTACTAGTTTTCTAAGTTCTTTTTTGTTCAATGTTATATGAGTGAATAAATCTCCTTGAGATCTCATAGTTAATTGAAGTTTTAAACCTTCTACACCACCACTGAATCTTGTCATATGCATTTCTGTAGTGTCTAATTGTTCGGTTTGTTCGTTGTGAAATTGGCCTTTGAGTGTTTTTAATTCTGTGCTCATGATTATTGTTTTAATTTGTTATATGTAAATATAATAAAAAAGAATGGTAAAAAAAAATATTTTGGCACTTATTTTTAAAAAGTTATTAACAATTTTCATATTAATCCCACCATTCTCGAATGTTATGGGATATAAATTTCCATACTAATTTCTCTGCTTTAATTTGCTTTTCTTTAGACTTTTTAAATAGTTTATCAAAAGTTTCTTTAACTTCATCTTTATTCTCCCACTTCTCGTATTCATAGCTAAGATTTGAAAATCTGTCTCCTCTCTTAATGTCTTCAAAATTCCAATCTAATACGTTATCACCGTAGATTTTTTTCATCTGATCTTGGTATTCCATTCCATATTCTTCATCATAAACTTTATCTAGAAGTTCAATAGCAGTTTTAATTCTCTTAGCTCTACTATTAGCGTTTACTGTCATCGCAGTAGGAGAAGACATAAATTTCTCAGTACGTATTAATTGATGTTTAAATAAGTCAATTGCGTATCTATAATCAAAATCATAGCCTTTCCAAATGATTGGCAAGTAATCTAATACTCTTTTAACTTGTCTGTGTTTTCTTTTAAACCAATATATCATCTTTCCTTTCTTTTGATTTACAATCTTTTTTATGTCTAAACCAACCACCACATTTGCATTTTATGTAATGAATTGTAGTTGCAATCACCGGTATTGATGCCATACTAGTCCAAATGTTAGGATGAAAATGTTCACCACATATACCGAAAGCATGTTTTAAAAATTCTATCATTAACGCATAATTTTCTGCAAAGCAATTACTTTAATTTTCTCCCAAGACGAGAGATTTCTAGACCACATTTGTCTATCTTCTAATTTATCTAAATGTTTCCATAGATAGTGAGATACAAATAATATATCCCATGAATCTATATGAAATACTTTAACAGTTGTTTTATTTGGTAGTCTAAATTCTAAACGTAAAAGAGAACGTTTAATAAAGTTGTTTGATATTGATAGTAGATCAAATCCCCAACAACCATCAGAATCATGTAAGTATAAAGTAAAAAATTGTATTTTTAAATTCCATTTCCTAGTTTTCCAGCTAATCTTTTCTAATAACTTTTGTAGCATTGTGTGTAAAATTGATATATGTATTATATGATAAACCTTTAGATAAGTTTCCTAGCCTACTCTATATGTTGGTCTCGCATCCTCTGTATATACTTAGCTTTAATTTTTTGTTTACGTCTTTTAACGCTAGGCTTTGTATATTCTTGCAAATCTCTCTGTTTTTGCAATTGTTTTGTGTTGCGAACTTTTCTTTTATAGGCTTTTAAAGCTGCATCTATTTTACCTTTCTTTACTTCTATTCTTAGCATATTTTTTCGTACTCGTATTTGTTTTTTAATTTGTTAAATTCTTTACCTTGGGAATCTGCACCAAGTATAGATAAGAATTCATTTGATGGGACGTTATCATATAAGTATGAAGTTCCTGTGTTAAATTCTACTAACAAAGTTTGTTTATCTGATTTATATTCTAGTTTCTTTAATATACTAGAATTCATATTTTCTACTACTATGTGCATTTGTTCTCGGTTTTTATCGTTTATCATAATTCAGTGTCTACAAAAAATGTTTGAAACAATCTAGCATTATTTAATTCGGTTCCAAAATAATCTAATGAACAATGGTACATATCTCCTCGATATAATACTAATCTATTATATACGTTACCTACCATATCAGTCATTTCCCATTTAGTATAATCTTGAGTTTCTGTATTAGCTTTACACGCTTTAGATTCCTCTTCTGTATGTTCGCCATAATTCCAACCTCTTAATCCTGTTTCTTTATGACGGAATAATCCAGTACCTGCAGTTATAGGAGCATCTGGTGTTAAGTAACAAACACCTGCCCATTTGGTAGTACCATCCGAATGAATCCAACTTCTATCGTATGCTGTTGTATATTGAAATGCACCTGTATAGTTAGTATCACCACCACCCCAATAAGTTACCTTACCGGCATGTGGAGATAATACATCTTCTATAGATTTTTTTAAGCTATTGTTTAAAAAGCTTTTAGTTCGATGGCCAGGATAATTACCGTCAACACCAAACTCTTGTTTTAATGCGAATTCTCTTACCGCATCAGGGTCTTTATAGAAATCATCTATTACAATTACATTTACGTTAGATCTCATTAGTTTAATATTAGATTTTTTTCGTTTTCAAATTCTTTTATGTAGCGTAAGATCGCTTGTTCTTTGGCTTTCGCTTCGACAACTACATCGATATCTAAGCCATAATCTTTAATTTCATCGTATATGAAGTCTGCATGTTTTACGATTTTTGCAGTTTCATCTTCATAAACTCGTTTAGCCGATGAATAGTGAGTACATTGACGAATACCTTTTGGCCATGTTTTAGCAGCAAGCTTTAGCGCTTGTTCTTCATTTAATGTGCCTGGATTACACCAGTTATGATGATAATCGAAGGTAATAGGAGTCTTTATTTTAGTATATATTAGATCGTAAAGATCTTCAGTTGTGAATAGGCTTGGTTTATCGTCGTTTTCGACAACCAAACGATCACGTGTATTTTTCTTAAGTCTTTTGAAGTTTTTACAAAAACGTTTTGCTGCTTCTTCTTTACTTCCAGTTGCACAACCTACATGAATATTGATCTTAGCAAAATGTGTTCGTGGTTGTAATAGTAAATCCATCATTTCGCCATGTTGATTAAGTTCTTTGATAGTTTTATCTACGACTCGTTCGTTTACAGAAGCTAGTTGATTGAAAGGTCCTGGATGAACAGTTAAGCGATGGCCATATTTAATAGCAAGCTTACCTGCACCATTCATTAGGTTTTTGATTTTTTTGTAATCAGGTAAATCTTTAAGTTCGTATTCAGAGAACCATGGAAAGATTGCAGAAGAGAAACGAAATAATTTAATACCGTTTGCTTCGTTCCACTTGATAATTTCGATAAGATCTCGGCAGTTTTGTAATGCTAGTTCGCTAGCATATTTGATACCGTGTTCATCGAATGTTTTCTTAATCATTTTTCGGTTTGTACGAATACCTTTTGCAGATAATACAGTATTGATACAAGCGTAAGAGTAACGTTTTGACATATTGTTTTTGTGTATTTGATGTATAATAATTATATGTTGATTTGAAACAAAAGTTTCTTATGGATGTACATTGTATTTTTTTAATTTATATTTCACCATCCATTGGTTAATAAAGCTTTTACCTACACCAAGTTCTAACATAGGTGCATCATTAGGAATGATAGGCTTCCTAGCCCTTGTTGTGTTTACTTGATCGACTGATGCAGTATTAAATACTGTCATAAATATAGTCTTTGCTTTCTTTGATTTCTTCCAAACTGCTACTACTGCCGTTGGATTTATATCTTCTAATTTAATTTTCATTGTTTAATTTTTTAACAAATGTTAGTGCTGATGCAATGATTTGATGCATATCATAATACTTATATTCTGCTAATCTACCACCAAAGTACACATCATTAAGTTCATTAGCCAACTTCTTATATTGATTGTATATGTTATTATTATGAACATCATTAACAGGATAAAATGGTTCTATACCACGTTCATATTGTTTAGGATATTCCCAACTTAAATATGTCTTATCTTGGTTTTGATTATCAAAATGTTTATGCTCAATAAGTCTTGTATAAGGTATATCTTCTGATGTGTAATTAGTAACTGCAATACCTTGCCAATCTTTAACATCTTTAACTATCGAAGTCCAAGTAACTGATTTGTATTCTAGGTCTCCATATTTGTAATCAAAAAACTTATCAATAGGTCCTGTGTAAATTACTTTATTATGCTTAGGTAATTCATCTAAAAAATAATCAGTATTTAATTTAACTTCAATGTCAGATAAAAGCTTTTCGAATATTTGTGTATATCCTCCAATAGGAATTCCTTGATATCGATCATTGAAATAATTATTATCCCATGTATATCTTACTGGTAACCTTTTAATTATAGAAGCTGGTAATTGCTTAGGATCTTTCATCCATTGCTTTTTTGTATATCCTTTAATAAGTTTTTCATAAACATCTTTACCTACAAGAGATAATGCCTGTTCTTCTAAATTTGTTGGAGTGCCATTAAATTTTTGTGATGATATTTTACTCTTAGCTTCGTTAGGAGTTTTCACACCCCACATCTTATTAAAAGTCCACATACTAAAAGGTAACGAATACATCTCATCTTCATATCTAGCAATTGGTGTATATCTAAAATTATTAAATGTTGCAAATTGATTTATCCAATCCCATATACTTTTATCATTTGTATGAAATATATGAGGTCCATATGTATGAACATTAATATCTTCAATATTTTCGGTATAACAATTACCACCTATATGATCTCGTTTTTCTATAACTATGACTTTGTGCCCATGTTTTTTTAATTCATGAGCACAAATAGATCCAAAGAATCCAGATCCTACTATAAGATAATCATATATCATTTATACTGTTGTTGCGAATATATCTATAACCCCATTATCTCCTTTTACAACATCTTCCTTTTTAGGTTGTTGTGATTTCATTTTATTGAAATGATTTATATTATCAAGAAGTCTTTCTTTATGTATTTTAAATTCTGGATCGTCGATGATTTCGTTAATAAGTTTTAATCCTTCATCATAACGCTCAGTCCAATAACATGCAACCGCTAATTCATCGTTAAAGTATTTTCCATATCCATACTTATTAACAAACAATAAATATTTACTACGAGCTTGTTCTAGACTAATTGCTTTACCCTTTCTAAGATAACCATAAGCTAAATCACATCGTCTTTGAGAATTTAAATATCGACCTATTGTTAAATATGGTTCTGCACGATCTGGTATAAGACTTATTGCTTTATCAGCAGCTGCTCTAATTTCTTCTAAAGATTTTTCTTGTCGGATTAGTATTTGAGTAATTTTATGTTGTGCTTCAAATTGTTCTTCGATCCAAGTGTTAGATAAATTCATATACAATCTTTTCCATTGTAAAGCTTTATCTAAATTACCATGATCAAACCAACTTTGTCCTGCATAAAAACATGATCGTTCTAATAAATTATCTGGATTATCAGTTAAACATCTCCAAAATTGTTTTTCTAAATTCTCAGCATCTTTACGATATTTATTAGGATCTTCAATACGAGATCCAATTGGTTCAGACGCTAAATAACCTTTTGGTAAGGTTGTAGAAGTAATAGGTTGTTTATCAAGTGCTTTAATAATTGTATGTGCAACACCTGCAAATTTCCAAGTTAATTTATTATTGTATATTAAAGAACAACTATAACTAGTTCCTCCTCGTTTAACAGTCATGCTATATTGATCTTTACCAGAATCTTCTTCAGTAAAACTAAAATCTCCTCTTAAAAAATCATCGGCATCAAAATGTAAAACGTAATCAGTCTTACCTTTTACTTTCTCCATCATCATTGTTTTATTGATATCGAAAGCTTGCCACTTTGCTTCAAATACCTCTCCAGGTATTCCAGTTTCTTGTAAAAAATCTTTTACAATTTGTATTGTATTATCAGTAGATCCTGTATCATGTACAAGAATATAATCAACGTGATCTTTTACTGAGTCTAAACATTCTCTTATACAATGCTCTTCATCTTTGCACATTGTTGCAAAGGCTAAGGTTGGTTTATTATTCATATATGTAATTTAATATTTGTTCGTTTTCTCCGTACATTAAGTTTTGGCTATCATTTTGTAATTTATTTGAATGGCCTTTTTCATATATCCATTCGTGATCGAACTTACCTAATTCTTCTATTCGGTTATGTATAGCTAAATCATAATGATCTTTAATTAATCTTGCTCTACGATTAATATCAACTGCATTACTTCCTGTAGTTGAATTTCTATTATTGAATTGTAGATAAAGCATTTTACGAATATGCACTATTCTAGTTTCTAAGAAAGATTTAATAATCATTTCTAAATCATCAGCCACTGGCATATTTCTTGAATGTCCACCGACTTTAGAATAAACATCTTTACGCCATACTCTTGCATGATTAGGCATACCTATATTAAAACGTATGGTCTTTGGATTTATTTCACAACAATGATGGGTTAAATATTCTTTACCATCTACGTTAATAAGTTCATGTCCACCATATGCCCATACAAAAGGATTATCATATCTACCATACCATTCTCGATTAGGTGCAATCATACCATAGTATTTCCAATCACCATCTTCCCACATTTCACAAACATCGGTATATATGAAACCAGCATCAGGATATTTTGTAGATGCATTCTTTAGTTCTTCAAATAATTTAGGCATTGGTGCATCATCATGATCTAATTCGAATAACCATTCACCATTACATAATTCAGCAGCCCTATGTTTAGCTTCACCTATGTTACCACCAGTAATAGGTAATAATCTATATGGCTTAACTCTATGATCTTTAGCAGCGATTTCTTGAATAATCTCCCAAGTTTCTTTATCATCTTCTGGCGAATCATCTAAAGCTACCCATTCCCAATTAGGATATGTTTGGTCTTTTAAAGCATTATATGCTCGTTCAATTCTTTCTCTTCCTGTTTTATATAATGGTGTGAATGCAGAAAAGAATGGCTTATCTTTATTACCATAAACTTTAAATGGTAAATCACATGTAGTGAATACAGATTTACAAACTACGTCATTAGCAATCATAGTATCGTTGATTGGTGGAGTTGGGTATGAGAAACACCTTCCTCGAATAAGAGTTTCATCTTTAGAAAATTCCTTATCCATAGACGTGGCTAATCTTTTTGTAGTATCACCAATTGTTAAAATAACATCAGGCTGATGTTTATTAAAATGTTCTATAAAATTTTCAGGATCATCATAGCTATATACTATAACCTTTTCAAACAATCCTTCTTCATGATAAATATCTGAAGTTGGTGTGAATTTTCCAGTTTCTGTATGACCATATATTAGTCCAACTGGTAATTTAGTTTTAATCATATATTTGTTATTAGTAATATATATTCATCACTTAATCCACTCGTCATATGCTAAGATTGTAGCTTCTAGCATAGATAAGTCTGAGTCTTCTTTAATTAATTTATCAGCAGTAGATTGAATCTCCCATCTAAGATTGTGTGCATTCGCTTCGATTAGAATAGCTTCTACTTGTTCAACCTCATCGAATGTAATTTGATTATTCTCCATTTTCGTGTATTTCAAATGTTTTAACAACTTCTCTCGTTTCTTCTTGTACTTCGGATTGTATCAAATCGTTAAATGCGTTTGTAGCCTCTTCAATATTAAAGAATAGAGATCCACTAACTATGTCACCATCTTTTTGTGTATACCAATATGTTTGTGGTTTTGGTACTGCAGGTTTTACAATTTTAATAAGTTCAAATTTTGCCATAATGTTTTATTGTTTTATATGTATTATATGTTTTGTGTTTGTAAAAGTTTCTATTTAAAATGATCCTTCGGCTACTTGAAAGCAAGTTAATCCGTTATCTCTCCACATCTTAACTACCTTATCTCGATCATCGAATACACACATAACCCTATCAGGATTTGTTAAATCAGTTAACCAAGATTTTTTAAGTTTTTCATCAGGCATAAATTTCCATGGATGTCCAGTAGGCCTAAGCTTAATTACATCGTATGGTACATCATGTTCTTTTAACCAAGATGTAGTTGCCTCTTTAGTTGCTTTGCTTCTACCTGAAAGAATAAGAATAGTATATCCACTAGACTTAAGCATTTGTGCCATTTTAATTACAGGATCGTTTGGTAAATCTAATTTAATATTGGCAGGATCAAAGAACACATCCCAATCCATTTTACCATTTTCTTTAGCACCTAGTTTTCTTCTGTCATCGATGTTTGCAAGTGTTCCATCGAGATCAAATATGACAATGTCTTTTTTCATATTGTTTGTTTATTAATTATAGTTAAATATAATAAAAAAAGTTGGAATAAAAAAATTTTAATGAACTTATTTTAGGAAAGTTATTAACATTATTTACTAATATTTCTACGCCTAAACCATCGAATAAGCCATAACGTACCTATTGTTATCGAAGCTAATCCTGTTAAAAGAAATGCAGCCTGATGATTAGGATCTGGTGATATTTCGAATGTTAATATAGTCCATCCAGCAACATAACCAAACCATAAAATAGCCCAAACTAATTCAGGTATTTTTTTAGTTTTCGTTTCGATTTGTTTTACTTTTTCGTCATGAACTACTCTAGATAAAGCATCTTGTAAATCCTTACCATAAGCTGGTATAGAATCTATACTTCCGTTCTCGTTCATAATTTCTACTTCATATTTCAACCATCCTTTGTATGATTTACTTTCTTTTCTGAGTGATGCGTTAACCGCCTTTCTTTTCATAATATTAAATATTTCTGTGTCTTCTTCTCTCTGCCCATTGAACTTTTTTAGTTCTTCCTAACATTAAAAATCTACTAACCTTTCGATTGAATTGATTTCGTGTTTCGTTTGTGTGTGGATTACCATTTTGTTGGTCATTCGTGATGCTCATTACTTGTACTATTTTTTGTAAGGTTATTTATTAAACCTTTTAATTTTGTATCGTCATCTTCAGTTAAACAATCTACTATTGCATCCGTATCAATACCATTTTCAACGATTAACGCATCTGCAGTAAAGTATTTCTTTAAACCTTCGATTCCTTGACTATTATATATCGATATGATATTGCCTTTATTTATGTAACGTTTATGAAAACTCATAGGTTCTTTTATTTTTTAGGAAAGTCAAATTCTAATTGATTAGGATCATAATGTTCGGATCTCATAGATTCTATAGAATCGTGTTCAGAGTATTGAGTAAAGTTAGTATTTATATTAATAACTGCTCTACCTTCCATAGATTCCCAATCACGATCTTCTCTAACTTCATCGTTTTTTGTAATTGTAGAAGCTAACATAACGGGATTAACTCCTAGATCGTGTGCCATTTTAAATAACGCTTGTGTATCTTTAGGAAAGCAATGACCACCATATCCTAATTCACCATCAGGACCAGGTACTGACCAATGTGAATTACCTAATCTATCATCATGTTGTGCATATTCTATTACCTTATCATAATCAACTCCGAGTTTTTGACAGATCTCGTATATTTCGTTAGCAAACGATACTTTAGTAGCTAAAAAAGTGTTTGTAACATATTTAACTAATTCAGCATACATTGAGTCTGTTTTAATGATAGGCACTTTAGGAAATGCTTTTGCAAATATTGGTTTAACTTTTGCAGTAACTTTATTAAGACCACCTAATACAATTCTAGTTTGATTTTTAAAATCTTCGACTGCATTCGCTTCGGTTAAAAATTCAGGACTAAAGATAACATTTAAATTGCTAAATTTATCGTTCATTTTCTTAGTTGTACCTGGTATAACAGTTGATTTGATTATACATATACGATCTTTAATATCGTTTAATACGCATATTGCATTGATCTCACGAAGTACATCTTCTACGATACCTGTATAGCATTCACCAGCAGATGTCATTGGTGTAGGTACACACACAAATATGAAATCAGATTCTTGAACTAAGGTTAGTTGGTCGGTTGTACTTTTTTCTTTAATGTACTTGTCATAAGCATGTACATCGTAATAAGGATTGAATCCTTCACGAAGAGCATTTCCGACGAAGCCTTGCCCAACGATTCCAATTGTTTTTTTACTCATTTTTATTGTTTTTGTTTATATTTATTATATGCGATTTAGTCCGAAAAGTTTTCAACAATTTTTGCATACTCGTCCATTAATTGATATATCCTAGATAAATCATCTATACTTAGAATTAATTGTAGCCAATCAGTCTCATCATCAGTTTCTTTTATTGTAGTTTTGAATTGTGGAGGCATAGCAGGTTCGTTAACCCTAAGATTCCACATATAATCATTCCACCTTTGTAGATCATAAGTCTTTACGTATATTATGCAATTAGTCATGTTCATTTATTAAGTCTTGAATTCTTTTACATTTCTCGAAAATTTCATTATCAATATAATAAGTTAATGCATTTTGTAAGTTCATACTAAATTCATTTCGCTCGCATTTAATATCGAGTATCTCACCAGCAATCATTATTTCAGCAAAGGCTGCAGTTTCTAAATTTTCGAACATTGCAATTTCTATTGCATCTACTATATTATCATATATGTATTCCTTTTCGGCGTCTTCACCAAAAAAGAAAGATGTAAATTCTTCTTCAGTTCTAAATTGTCTTTTTATCATATTATCTTTTGTTACTTAACCAATCGTACCATTCGTTTGGTTGAATTAAACCTATGTGTTTTTTTCTATCAAGAGCCATTATATTATATTCATAAAAAGGATTATCAGAAATACTTACGTTTGATTTGTTAGAACCAAATCTAATAACTCCAACTCCCCAATCGGTATCAACAACACAAGTATCAAAATAAGGATTAGATGCTCTGAATTTAAAAAACGCTTTCCATGTAGTTCCATTCCATGGATGTTGTTGACCATTTAAATAATAATCTTCTCTTGCCATGTGAATATCAGGTGGATTACAATCATGTAAAAATATAAAACCTTTAGGATTTAAATGTCTTAATGCATTATGTATATCTCTTTCTACTTGATAACTTAAATGCAATCCATCTATAAATATTACATCCCATTGAAAATCAGGGTCTTTGTCTAATTCACCAGCTTCTAGTTTTCTAAAAAATTCATCTGATGTTAATTTATACTTGACCGGATTATCAGGGAATTCTACACCAGGATCGACACCATCTTTCTTGTAGGTTTCTATAAAATTAAAACATACAGTAGGATCACAAACACCTATTTCTAAGTACTTTGCTTGCCTACCAAACTTTAATAAAACCGAATTGATTAATTCATATCTGTATGTAGGTGTCTTCATATTAACTATAAGTTTGATTGCTTAAATTTCCTGAAACGTCTATTCTAGAAACATACGATCTATTAGGATCTGCTGATTTAACATTGTACCTACGAGTTTGATCGTTCCATACATAATATTCTCCTTTACTTACTCTTGCGTTCCATTCTAATTTCATAATATCTTCTCGATTAACTTTGTCGAAAAACAATGGTGTGAAGTATTTTTTTAATACACTTTCGAATATGCTGTTATTTATATTTACAGGATCTAAAGTTGTTTCTGTATATGCATCATAAAATGATAGCAAATAATATCCTTTCTCCTCATCTCCTCGATATCTCATATCGACTAATTCTAATTCTTTGTAATTGTAATCTAATGTTTTTTGATCTAATGATTCCATGTTAATTCTTATTTAATTCTTATTCTGTGATTTAATACAGTGTTTGCTGCAAATAATAAACTATCAAAGGTTCCTGCATCGATCCAGTTACATGTAACTTCTTTGTATTGCATCGCATCCCATTTGATATAAGCATTGTTTACATCGGTTATTTCTAGTTCACCTCTTGCACTCGGTTCAAGTCCTTTAATAATATCAAATACTCTATTATCATAAATATAAAGACCTGTAACACAAAAGTTAGATTTAGGTCTTTCTGGTTTTTCTTCGATACCTATAACTTTATTATCTTTAACTTCAGCAACACCAAATCTATGTGGATCCGGTACTTCTTTCAAAAATATACAAGCTCCGTTTTCAGGTTTATCTAATACAACTTTTGAATTATCTACATATATGTTATCTCCTAAGATAACTATGCAATTGTCACCGTTTACCCAATCTTCACAAAGACTTAAAGCATCGGCAATACCTTTTGCTTCGTCTTGGATTTCATAAGTAAATTTTACTCCATGTTCTTTACCACTGCCTAGTAGTTGTACAACTTGACCAACATGATCGGATGATGATACGATCATAATCTCTTCACATCCTAAAGATTTTAAAGTTTCTATAGGATAATAAATCATTGGTTTATCATACACAGGCAATAAGCTTTTATTTGTTACTTTTGTTAATGGTCTTAATCTGGTTCCTGATCCACCAGCTAATATAATACCTTTGTAGTTTTTACTTTTCATTGATTTTTTGATTAAATTTATTTAAATTCATGTTTGTATTTTTTGGCATATTAGAAGGAGCCAATCCTGGTTTTACGTTAGCTACTGTTTGTTGTGCTAACATATATATTGTTTTATTAGAAGTTCCTACATTGTAAATTCCGGTTGCTTCTTTATTAATTAATTTAATGATGTTTTCGACGATAACATTTACATAATCAAAATTACCACTAACATCTATGAATGCTTTATCATAAGGAAATGGATTTGGTTTATGACTGCAACGTATAATTAAATAATCTTTAGACTTTAATTCGATATATCCATCAGCTAAAAGTTTTGTATATGAATACCAATTATTAGCATGTATAGGTACTTCATTTTCAGCAGTTGGTATTTCATTATTTGCATACACATAATCAGTTGATATATGAATAAGTTTTATTTGTTCATCATTACACCATTCACATAACCTAGATACTGATCTATAATTAGTTTCCCACATAGCATCTTTATCATCAGAATATGTGTCGGTATTAGCTACACAATTAACAACTGCATCATAATCCCTCAGTTTAGCAAAGTACGTAGATGGATCGTTAACATCTAGATTATCGTTCTTTCTAGATATACAATCCCATCCAGTTTGCTTTTGTAATTCGGTTCCTAATAAACCATTACCAAGGATTAGTACATTCATTATTTATTTGTTAATAGGTTAACAACGTCTTCTTGTATAGATTCGTCTACTAAGGATTTCCAATCATCATTTTTATTTTCTATAGATTCTCTAATTTTAGTAGCGGAAATAAATCCAATATCTTTTGGCGGTGTGAATTCATTGATTTCATAACCAACACCTCTGCCATAATTAACTGATTCTATGTCAGGTATAAATGCTACAGTAACATCATCACCTTTAGACGCATGATATTTTTGAATCATACTAATAGTTTGTTTTGTAGTAAAAGGATTCTTTTCATCAGGTTCGATATCCCTAACTAATATTAATGCAGGTATTCCTTGATCTAATTTCTGTTGAATTAAAGATATGTGACCATAATGATATGGTTGATACCTTCCTACAAATATAGCATATTTTTTACTTTCGTTAGTGGTTGGGTTACCTCCGTGGTTTTTCTTTTTCCAAGCTTTGTTTGGTTTCATTTGTATTGTTTTCATTTTATTCTTTCTATTATTAATTCTATACTATTTTTCCAATTAGGATTATTCTTATCGAACCAATGTGCTCGATCATCTACATATATTGATGCAGGAAACTTAAAATTAGATACTTCTGAAACATATTCATTAAGCTCATATTTAATTAACCATTTTCTAATTACATGTGCAGGTCTTGATGATAAGATTTTAATAATGCATCCTTCATCTTTTAAACGCTTAAATGCATATTCAACATTTTCCATAGGTGGATCATATGCATTTTCTAATCCTTGAAATCCTTTCGAATATCTATGTATAACTCCATCAAAATCTAAAGAGACTGTTCGTTTTTTATCTAAAGTATTAACTTCTTTAATATTTGATAGACATTCTTTATGTTCTAATACATCTACTAATAATTCAACTGAACTAAGTATAGTAGAATTAGATAATGTAACCTCTGGTTCAGTTGGTGCTTCATAAGGTGCATCAATACCTGTAAAACCTTTGATTTCACCTGATCTTGCTTTTTTGTATAAACCTTTAGGATCTCGATCTTCGCATATTTCTAATGGTGTATCAACAAATACTTCTATAAAATCTTCGCCAATAATATCTCTCGCCATTTGTCTATCTTCTTGATATGGAGAAATAAATGCAGTTAAAACAATGCTACCTGAATCTGCAAATAACTTAGCCACTTCT
>Ga0098055_1000786_pt1 | contig 18196 bp, 18 predicted proteins | sample 17_taG_FD_75107 | JGI IMG/M metagenome (GOLD analysis project Ga0098055, IMG submission 75107) | Marine viral communities from the Subarctic Pacific Ocean - 17_ETSP_OMZ_AT15314 metaG | ecosystem: Environmental > Aquatic > Marine > Oceanic | place: Pacific Ocean | collected 2015-01-18 | reverse complement strand
CAGTCCTGGTTGGAAGTTGGTAACTTTGGAACAGAGCAACAATTCCTTGATTCATTACAAGGACCTACTGGAGGATCCGGTACGCGGGGATCTACTGGAGCTACTGGTCCTATTGGACTCAATGGAGCTACTGGTCCTCAAGGTTTGGATGGAACATCTGTTGCTCTAAAAGGTACGGTTAATGATGCTAGTGACCTACCATCAATTCCTGGTACTGTTGAAGGTGATTTGTATATTGTTCTTAATGCTGGAAGTGGTTTTAATGCTGGTGACGGTGCTGTAAAAAATGAATTTAATACAGGTACTCTAGCTGATTGGAGTAATGTAGGTCCTCTACAAGGTCCTCAAGGTTCTACTGGTCCTCAAGGTATTATAGGTGCCTCTGGTGCCACTGGTCCCCAAGGTATTCCTTCTACTGATGGGGGCTTCTTTGTTCTTTCTGGTGAAAGAGGTAGTCCTCCTTCTATCAACCAGTTCTTTGCGTGGGGTAACGGAGACAGTGCTGATAATGGTGTACAAATCCAGGAAGGATGTTTCCTTGATTATGTTTCTATTGTAGCTGAAAGACCATTTGGAACTATCCCCACAGAAGCTACTGCTTATGTAAATGGTTCAGCGACAGGGCTTACTGCTTTGGGTGTCACTGGATCTAAAACATCAACATCATCAGGTAGTCCCGTTGAGATTTTCCCTGGTGATTATGTAAATATTAGATGTTCTCAAACTGGTAACAACTCAACTGCTGGTGGAACCATTGGTGGATGTGTAGGTTCTCTACTATTATCTACCGCAGGTGCGCGTGGTGCTACTGGTGAAACAGGTCCTCCTGGTCCCCCTGATGGTGCTACTGGTGAGAGGGGTCCTGTAGGTCCTCTAGGTCCTGCTGGTCCCGTTGGTCCCATTGGTGCTACTGGTCCTCAAGGTCCCACTGGTCTTGGTGCTCCTGGTCCTGTTGGACCTGATGGATCTACTGGTCCTAACGGTGTTCCTGGTCCCGTTGGTACTATTGTTTTAGGTACTGTTGCTGATGTTGCTAGCCTACCCCCATCTGCTAATGTGGGTGAAGGTTATGTAGTAACTGCCGAAGCTAATGATGTATATGTTTGGAATGGTTCTTCCTGGAATAGTATTGGACCAGTTCAAGGTCCCGAAGGTCCTGCTGGTCCCGTTGGTCCTGCTGGTGCTACTGGTATTAAAGAGCAGTCTTATATAAAGTCAACATTTCTAACCGAGTCAACTGTAAACTCATCAACAACATTCCAGTCATTCAACATATTCAATGATTCTTCTATCCTTGAAGCAGGTGGATATAGATATGCCGCAGAGATACCTGGAAGGCAAGGTATTGGTGCTGGTGGTATTATTGTCCCAGAAACTGGGGTTTATATGATTTCTGCTTCCCTATACTTCACATCTACTGTACAAAGAGCCAGTATTGGATTGAGATTTGCTATCGCACAACTAGCAGATCCAGAGAATACAAATGCCGAAGGTACTTCTCTACCAGAAACAGCTGCGATGGGATACATTAGATCTAGTTCTGGTCATAATGAAGCATCAGTCACCCTTACAACTATCGCTAGCTTGGAAGTCATCTCTGGTGTTAGAGAAGATCAAGTTCAAGTGCAGATGGCTAGACTGGCGCAGTCTGGTACTGTTAATATAGAAGCTAATAGAAGTATTATTACTATTACAAAGATTGCGTAATAATACTTGAGTATTATTGCTTTATAAATAAAAATGATGGGTAATATAATATATTATGACAATAAGAATACACCGAGGTATACTCGGCGAGCTTTCTCCCTTTATCTTATTTACGGGGAGAGCTTCAGATGGCACCACTTCCACGAATGGGGCAAATAGAATAAATGGAATAAGTGTCCAATATAATACTGATGACGCAGACTATATTGATATTGTTGATGATGGCTTGACCACTTCAAACAATCATACAACATTTGATGTATATAAAGTTCATTATAGTGAATGGTTGGATGTTGATGATAATTCTTTCGGCTCTGCCGAGAATGTTGTTCAGTATATTGAGCAACAAATAACATCATCCCAGGATCGGATATCATTTTCTCAAGCAACAGCACACACACTTACAGGTATCCCAGAGACCGTCAGTGCTTCTGTTGGTGTTGCATTCACATATAATGCAAACTACTACAATGGCGTTTCATACTTCTGGGATGAGGTATCTTTTCCCGCTGGCGTAGAAGTTTCTCGTTATGATCGGAGGAAGATTAGTGGTATAGTCACACAGACTGGTTCATATACAATCAACTTCCAAGTAGCAAATCACAATGGGACTGTCCCAACTAGCGTGATTGTTGATGTAACCTAAAAGATATGCTATAATATCTGGGTACTTAACAAAAGGTTATACTATGTTCGGTTTTACACCTGAAGCAGAAATTCTAAATGCTCGTCTAGCAATGCTAGGTTTCGTCATCGCAGTCGGCACCTACGCAGTGACTGGCGAGATTATTCCTGGAATCTTCTAATGAGTACCGTAACTGAAGACGGTGGTCGTACTAATATCTACGCCAAAGAGCCAGAGATGTATAGTACACAGGAAGACCTTGACCAATTTGATATTGAGCCATATGCGGTTAAAGCAGAAAGACTCAATGGTCGTTGGGCTATGATCGGTATTGTATCTGGTCTAATCTCATATGCTATTACAGGTAACTTCTTTTTTGGAATCTTCTGATACAGATTGATAACAACTAAATAGATATAATAAGAGGGATACACCCTCTTTTTTTGTAGGGAAAAATAATGGTCTTATTGCTTTGTTTTCTACCACTTATTATAATCTTTATATTGATGAAGTTTATATTACTGGTAGAAGAGTCCCATAAAGAAATTACCTATGTACGAAAAGAACCAACCAGAGAAAGAACATTTTTGGAAAACGTCTATGAAGACCTTGATGGCGAGGAAGATCGTGATTGATATTGAGGAGAAGCTCCCAGGTCTTCTCGATGAATGGTACCGTGAGCACGGGTTGGATACGCCACCGTGGAGACAAAAGAAACCATACTTTGATGATGATGGAAACATTGTAAGACCTGAGTAACTATAAATATATCGGAAGAATATATTATCTCTCATAATGTCGCAAATTATATTTCCTGTAGACCCCGTAGATGGTCAGCAGTTTGTAGCAGGTTCGGTTACATATACTTGGAACAGTGATAGATGGGTTTCTACAGGACCATCAGCAGCTTCTATGGGAGCCACAGGTCCTCAAGGTGACCCAGGTGGCGCCACTGGTGCTACGGGTAATATAGGTTCTGATGGTGCTACTGGAGCCGATGGTCCACAAGGTCCTCAAGGTTCTACTGGTATCCCCGGTCCCTTTGGACCATATGGAATCACAGGAGCTAGCGGAGCAACTGGTGTTGATGGTCCCACGGGAGCTAGTGGAGCCACAGGTGATCCTGGTTTAGGTGCTATGTGCTTCACATATAGGTATGATAGTTCTACCGACACCGATAGTGCGCCATCGAATGGTCGCATAAGATTTAATACTTCAAATCCTCTCAACGCAACTGTTATTGCCATTAGTGATACTAGTGGATATGATGTTGATATCTCAAACTTCTTTGGTCTATTTGGTGCTGGGTCTAAAGTTTATATCCAAGATGAAACAAATGCTGGTAAGTTTATGCTCCTCACTCTAAACGCAGGAGGATCTAATCAAGGTAGTTGGTATAAGTATACTAACTTTACCCTTAACTTATCTGCTAATATTGTTACTACTGCTAATGTTACTAACCTTGATAGGTTGATGGTTTGTGTTCAACCACAAGGTCCAACTGGTCTAACCGGGGCAACGGGTCTTACAGGGGCAGGGACATCAGCAACATCATTCCAGTGGAACGATCATATCATTCCAGACGCAAATGCTACTTATGATATTGGTTCTGCTGAATATAAAGTTCGTCACCTATTCTTAAGTGATAATACTTTATACACAGATAGCGGTGACGTTCGTGTTGGGTTAGCAACTCAAGTAGGAACCTCAACCAAGATTCTAAAGGGAACAAAACTACAAGAGATTGTAGCTAATTCTGTTGACTTCCAAGACTTTAAAGTTAAGATGGCAGCTGAAAATTTTGACACTCTATGATGCGGTATAAATAGCCATAGGGAATCCATAGTATGATTACAAGATGGCTTACAAGATTAATGGCGTTATCCGCCTTAGCGATGCTGGTGATGCGGATCTAGGAATAGTAACCGCAACTAATATTAACTCCACTGGAGTAGCTACTGCTACGGAATTTGATGGTAAGGTTTCAGAAAAAGCTATCACAGAACAAACAGCTGGGGGTGAAGCCGACGTTACTGGTGCCGATGAGCTGTTGATTTATGATCAACAGACAGACTCATTGCTGCGAGTATCTGTTGATGACTTCATCAGTGCTTCTGGTATTGGAACTCTTGTATCTGATTTTACTCACGTAGATAGTAACTCTCTAGTTGTAACTGGATTATCAACTCTTGGTGGAGTTGAAATTGGTGCTGGCATTATTACAGCAGCATCTCCAACTGGAATTGTAACTTTCTATGGAGACGGACAGTATTTAGATGGAGTAACCACCACACCTTCAATCGTATCTACGACCGAACCAACTCAAAGACCAAATGGAACTCCCCTACAAGAGGGTGATTTATGGTTCTTTACTGGTACTGGTGAAGGGCAGTTAAGACAATATACTTATTACAATTCAGCATTCGTAGATTCAAATCCAGCCCCAGCTGTTGCTCCATTTGAATTCGCAGGAGATACTGGAACTAGTTCTGTTGCTTTAGGATCTACTCTCACTATTGCGGGCTCTGAAGATATTGAAACAGTTGCTTTAGGGAGTACGATTACAATCTCTCTAAAAGCAACACAAACATCTATTGCTGGTACTGTTAGTGGGTCATTAATACCTGACACTACAGAGGTTTATGACCTAGGTTCAGCCACTAATCGCTTCAAAGATATCTACCTAGCAGGTAATACTATTAATTTGGGTGGTATCGAGATCCAAAATACTGCTGGACAGTTGACTGCCGATGGTTCTGATTTAACTATTGAAGGTTCGGATACACAGTTAGGTGTAGTCACAACTTCGGATCTTATAGTGAGTGCTGGTGGTTCAGTAACTGCTCCTACGTTCTATGGCAGTGCTGCTGGCTTGAGTGATGTACCCCAAGGTGCTACTGGTATTGAAGGTCCTCAAGGTGCTACTGGTATTGTAGGTCCTCAAGGTGCTACTGGATTACTAGGCGCTACTGGTTCTACAGGATTGGGTGGTGTTCCTGGTGAGACTGGTGCCAGCGGCGCTAGTGGTGCTACGGGCGCTACAGGTCCTGTTGGTCCCACAGGTCCCACTGGAGCTACTGGTGCTGATTCAAATGTTGCTGGTCCTCCAGGTGCCACAGGTCCAAAAGGAGATGAAGGAAATGTTGGTCCTGATGGTCCTCCAGGTGACACTGGTCCAGATGGAGCTACTGGTGCTCCTTCAAATGTTCCTGGTCCTCCTGGTCCTGAAGGTCCTACTGGTCCCACATCAACTGTTCCTGGTCCTCCTGGTCCTGATGGTCCCACTGGTCCTGGCGGTATCCAAGGTGCCACTGGTCTTACAGGATCACCTGGTCCTAGCGTAACTGGTGATCCAGGTCCTACTGGTCCTACAGGTGCTACAGGTCCAAAAGGAGATAATGGTGATGTTGGTGCCACTGGTATTCAAGGTCCTCCAGGTGGTGGCGGAACTCCTGGGGGCGGTGGTCCTCCTGGTCCCCCAGGTCCTGATGGTCCCGATGGTCCTGATGGTCCTAATGGTCCTCCCGGTCCTCCTGGTCCCGATGGTCCCGATGGTCCTCCTGGTCCTAGCGTAACTGGTCCTCCTGGTCCTCCAGGTCCTGATGGTCCCGATGGTCCTGATGGTCCTACTGGTCCCACATCAACTGTTCCTGGTCCTCCTGGTCCTGAAGGTCCTACTGGTCCCACATCAACTGTTCCTGGTCCTCCTGGTCCTGGTGGTCCCGCTGGTCCTCCTGGTCCCGCTGGAGTTTCTGCTACACTGACAGCAGGTACATATCTTACTGGCAGTAGTTACAATGGTAGTACAAATAGAACTTGGGCTGTTGATGCCACTTCATCAGCAACTGCATCTAAGGTTGTTGCTAGAGATGCTTCTAGCAACTTCAGTGTAAATCAAATTACGCTCGCTAATATTGAGACTACAACTAATACAATTAAGATTGGTAAGGCAGCTGGTAACGCAGAAACAGTACATGGTGGAAACGTTTTTATCGGTCTTAATGCTGGTGAGGATGCTGTAAACGCAACTAGAACCACGTGTGTTGGAAAGACTGCTGGCTTTGGTGCTGGTGGTGATGGCAACACGTACATTGGTGCTGATATTGCATCTGCTAATGTAGGTCAAACTGCTTTCTCCAATACCGTTATTGGTGCGGCAGCTATGAACAAAGTTACTTCTGGTGCTGGTAATTTTATTGGCGGTCTCTCTGCTGGAAATAATTTGTCATCAGGCAATGCCAATGTTATGATTGGACAAGTTGCAGGTCAGAATACTACTATCGGAGCAAGTAATGTTTTTGTTGGATCTCAAGCTGGATCCAATATAATTACAGGAAACTCTAATACATTTCTTGGTGAGTTAGCTGATACTTTAAATACTTCGGCAGTTGGGCACCTTGCTATTGGTTCTGCGGTGGTAACCCCTAATGTCGCAGGTGCGCAATTGGCAATTGGTGCAGGTGCTAATAGGTGGTTTACTGGTGATGGTTCTTATAATACAAATACTAATGAGCTCAAATGTTTAGCAATGGCAAGTTGCTATCCACTACCAACTAACGCCACTAATATTGGTGGAGCAACTTCATTACAGACTGGTCATCAATTTATTACTTTCTATAATGCAGGAGGAAATTTCGGACAAGGATCACAGCTTATTGTATCAACTTTACCAGTCAATAGTGATATCGCGTGGCTTAAAATTACCACTATTCTTAAATTCTCTAGTACTGGAGGAATAACTTCCGATATTATTATTGCTAGAGTGGTAAATGGTAATTTGGTAATTACGGATGAGTTCGGCAATGCTCAAGCTTTCAGTACAATTTACACATCATACCCATCAGTCGCATCCAACCCAGCTAACTTTGGACCATTCTATACGAATAATCCAGCTGGAACAATCAATATTGGTGTTGCTAACTTCAGTGGTGCTACAGTGAACGGTGTCCAAATTGCCGTAGATGTCGAAGCTTGTTTCGCTGATTTCATATAAGACTATATACTCTAATAGAACAGATAAAATAGAATGAACAAGGACAAACGATTTGTCGTTGAGTTACAAGAAGATGTTTCCTCTGGTGACCTTATCGTTCAACTTCCACCAGAGATTCTTAATGAATTTTGTTGGTATGAAGGAACTGAATTAGAATGGGTCATAGAGGGAGATGAAGTATTCCTCCGTGAACTAACAAAATGACTGACAAAATCTATCACATCTATGTCAATAATACTTGTATTCGGTCTTGCTTATGTGAAGCTGAATTCAAAAAAGAAATGGTTGGCATTAAAACATATTTGGAGTTGACCAATCACACCAAAGATGCTAAACTTGAATATGTAGAGTGTGAAGCACCTACTTATACAGATGCTTCGTACTAACTACAGTACTAGTATGAATTGAAACGTTTCATTATTAAAGAATATTATGGCTAAAGGATTTACGGTAAAAGCAAAAGAACCACCCAAGGGTAAGGTTGCTACTCAAGCAGAAGAGTGGGATTACGCAAAAGCAAAGGAGATGCTCAAAGGTAAAAGCATTGTCTTCTGTCTTCCTGGTCGTGGCGTAAGCTACACCTACTTAAAGAACTTTGTTCAAATGTGTTTTGACCTAGTTCAAATGGGAGCATCTATTCAGATCTCTCAAGATTACAGTTCAATGGTTAACTTCGCACGTTGTAAGTGCCTCGGCGCTAACGTACTACGTGGACCTGATCAGATTCCCTGGGACGGTAAGCTTAAGTATGACTACCAGCTCTGGATTGATAGCGACATCGTATTCAATACCCAGAAGCTTCTCCAACTAGTCCTTATGGATACAGACATTGCTACTGGTTGGTATTCTACTGAAGATGGTCGTACCACTTCTGTAGCTCACTGGCTAGAAGAAGATGACTTTGCCAAGAATGGTGGTGTTATGAACCACGAAATGGTTGAAGGCATCCAAAAGCGTAAGAAGCCTTTCACTGTTGACTATGCTGGTTTCGGTTGGATCCTTCTTAAGAACGGTGTGTTTGAGCACCCCGAGATGAAGTACCCCTGGTTCGCTCCTAAGATGCAAGTCTTTGATTCAGGCGCTGTACAAGATATGTGTGGTGAAGATGTTAGCTTCTGTCTAGATGCTATCGCTGCTGGCTTTGAGATCTGGTGTGATCCTCGCATCCGCGTAGGACACGAAAAGACCAGAGTCATCTGATCACTTTATAAACTGTCCACCACCTCCTACGGGGGGTGGTTTTTTTTGTGTGTGATATTTTTTATAAATATTAATATGATCTTTTTTTATTATGGTAAAATAATAAAAGGATACGAATGGATCTTACTCCAAAGCAACAGATAGAAGCACTATTTGCCGAGTATGGCGATGGTACAGACTACATTAGAGTAGTAAGAGATAATTCAGACTATGTTATTACAATGGTAGGAAGCTACCAGTATCGTGGTAAATTTAAAGTTAAGCGTACTAATTCAGACGGGTTCTTAATATATGAAGGACCTCTTTCAGGTACCAAGGGTCAATGGTTGGTCCCAGCAGAATTACGTGATTACGAAGCTCTTTATACATTTCCGTTCCCGACTACGGGATTGGATAATTCTCCGGCACCAATATATAGACCCAACCTAAACAATATTACCAGCAATTACAACGTTATTGATGGCTATGGTGAGGCTTCTGTTGAATTTGCACTTGAGGATTTGGTAAATGTAGACATACCACAACAGCCTCCAGTTGCTTTTGACTTTGCCCCTGGTACAAATATGTACAATCTAGATGCTATTGGTGCTCCCGAAGCATGGGCTGTTGGATTGACTGGTGCGGGTATCATTGTTGCTGTACTTGATACTGGTGTAGACGTTACTCATATTGAATTGGATGATAATATCTGGATAAATATTGGAGAAATTCCAAACAATGGTATTGATGATGATAATAATGGTTACATTGATGATGTCAATGGCTGGGACTTTGTAAATAATGATAACTCTCTAGAGGACTTGGATGGTCATGGTACCCACGTATCGGGTACTATCTCTGCTGAAGATAATGGAATTGGTATTGTTGGGGCAGCATTTAATACACAAATCATGCCCGTCAAAATTCTTCCTGGAACTGATCAGGGTGGATCATACTTGAATCTAGCTTCAGGCATCTATTATGCAGTTGATAATGGTGCCGACGTAATCAATATGTCTCTCGGTGGTGGTTATGTTCCACCTCAAATAATTAGAGATGCCATTAAATACGCAAATGATAATGGAGTCATCTGTGTAATGGCTGCTGGAAATTCGTTTGATGATGATCCAATTCAGGCTACAAGTCCTGAAGCGCCTGGATCATACGCATCAGAGTATGGAATTGTTGTTGGAGCCATTGATGAGGCTGGTGATATGACATCATTCTCAAATAGAGCGGGTCAACCAGTGGACTGGGATAATGATGGTGCTAAAGAGCTTCTATATGTCACTACATCTGGTAAAACAATTTGGTCAACCTTACCAAATAATTTGATAGGCACAAAGAGTGGTACCTCTATGGCTTGCCCACTAATCGCGGCAGCAGTGGCAATATTACTTCAGGCTGATCCATCATTGAGACCTGATCAAATTAGAGTTCTATTGGCAAATACGACAAAGTAGGTTATAGTGGGGGCTGAATGCCCCCTTTATAATGATTAAACATAACGAACATCCTGGATTTTATGATAAGTGGTTTAAGATTTGGTCAGACTGTACGCCCGAAGTACTAGACGCCACTGCTATTATCCGTGTAATGGAATGTACTAATGGTTGCGTTCAGTATGGTTTCCGTGGAGAAAGCCCTAACGCACTATCAGTAGAGCAGACACGTGAGTGTATGAAGGTCTCTATGGGGGCTATAAAGAGTAAGAAGCTGCCTCTACCAACAGGAGAGGTAATCTATATGCCCGAAGAAGCAATCCCCCTTATGAATGAAGCTAGGGATCTCTACCAGAAAATGAAAGCAAGAGATATTGATGCTTATGATGAGTTCTTTGCACTCTCCACAGCACACTTCCATGTCCTAGGTAAGAAGATTATTGATGAGAAGTTTGCATTCTTAACAGAACATTTTGAGGATGTATTTACAGAGTATTGGATTGACCGTGGAAGAGAGTATATCTATGACGCACTAAGTCCAGCCTAAATAACTATAACAGCCTGTATCATCATGTCTGATTCTGCTTCACGTGTTTATGATGCCGTTACTCAGGCTGGTATGAGTATCACTCCCGAAGCCATTGCTGCCGCTATTAGGTGTGCCGCAATGGAATGTCGGGATGACCAAGGCAACATTAGCCTAGCTAAGATGTATGAGTTAACCTGTGAATTAGAAACTATTTTATTATGAATCCAATTTATTATCTTGATATTGTACTTGTCCTTATAGTATTCATTGCTATTAGTGATGCTAATGTGGCTCCTTGGTTGGGGCTACAGTTTAAAGTATTGACTGTTGAATTGCGTAGGCAGTGGCTTCTTCTTAAAATGAAGCCAGACCTATGGTTGATGAAGTGGAGAATGAAAAGAGTTCTTAAGAAGCTACAGCAGGATACAGAGTTACAGGCTATAATCAAGGAACACCAAGAGAATGAAAAATGATACTTTTAGCGGCAGCAGCCACAACAATGCTTACTTGTGCTCAAGTACAGCACGTTGAGAGAGGTGTTTTAGTACACCCAATGCTAACGTACACACAAAGAGCAGAGATTATATTAGAGCTTGATATCGCAACAAACGAAGAATGTGATTTGGGTTATAACAATGGGGATGTTTGATGAGGTTAAGTGCTCTGCGCCCATCGGAGAGCTTACTAATGTTCTAACACAGACAAAGGATATTTCTGATGACTACTGGGAGGGAGGTACAATGTCCTTCTATTGGATTGACCCATCAGGTCAGATGTGGGGATCAGATTATACAGGAACGTATGACTTTGTGTTTAATGGTGCAAGGTACACTACAGTAAAAACTAATAATAGGGGAAAGTTATATCCTTTATTGATTACTAGAAAGATTGATATATATGATTATACGATGCAGGCAGATGGTTATGTTGAGGGTGTGGTATGTGAGCTTAGAATATGTGAAGGAAAGCTAATAAATTACAAGTATAAATAAACCATACGGATTTATTTTGTTACGATGGACCTCAATTCTTATATTCAGCTTAAAGAGGCATTTGCCCAGGTGGGTAAACCCCAGCAACCACAACAACTATCAGAGAGCGTAGACTCAATCTGGGAAGAAGTTGAAGCAGTAGCTCACGCCCTAGTAGAGGAAGGTGGTTGTGATCTAAGTGAGTTCACTTGGGATGAGGTCTATGAAGCTTATATAACCGAGAAAGCAAAAGCTCCAGAGAATGATTTAGGCTCAAGAACAGGTAGAGCCCTCTCAAATATGGGTGGCGACTTGGTAAAGGGCACTTGGAAAAGTCTCACCAACATGGCTCAGGGAAAACCCAATAACGCCGAGACTAATCCTGCTAGCGCAAGGCAGCAAAAAAGACTTAGCAACATCGGCAATTATTTACAAACTGGACAAATGCCCAGTAGCAGTAGTGCTAAGGCAAAAGATAAGCCCGATCCCAAACCAGATCCTAAGCCTGATCCCAAACCAGATCCTAAGCCTGATCCCAAACCAGATCCTAAGCCAGATCCTAAGCCCGACCCCAACAACGGTGGCGGTGGCAATAACACCGCATTATCTAAAGTCAAGCCAGCGCAAACGCCACAACAGAAGAAAGACTCTTCTACTAATGCAGAGTATGATAGGCTAAGAAAGTCCGATCCAGCTGCTGCTAAAAAGTTTGGTATGGCTGCATCAAAGAAAAAGTTTGGTGACCAACTAAAGCCAAAGACAGCAAATCCAATGATGGCTGACTTGAAGAGCCGTATGCCCAAGCCTGCTGCTCCTAATAAGCCTTCTGGTGGTGGATTGTCTGCCGTAAAGCCACAGAGCTTTAAATCTTCTGTTGCCGCTGGAAGCGCAATGAAGTCAGCTGCTTCTAAGCCAGCACCAAAGCCAACACCAAGCGTCACTGGTAATAAGGCATCTAGCTTTATGAATAAGAGTGCTTCTAATGCTCTTTCTAAGCCTATGAAAGAAGAGAGTGATTTTGATGTAATCCTAGCCCACCTAATTGAGCAAGGTTTCGGTGATGACGAAGCTCTAACTCTTATGGTCAATATGTCCGAAGAGAAGCGTGTTGAGATCCTAGAGAACCGTCGTGCTGCTCGCGCCGCTGGTGGTTACAAGGATGACTCTAAGAAGCAAACTGATCCATCCAAGGATGGTTTCACTGGTATCTCTGGTTCTATCAAAGATATTATGAAGCAAAGTGCTGCTATGGATAAGAAGAAGAAAACCCAAAAGGAAGAAACTGATTCTCTCTACCAGGCATACCTCTCTATGATGAGTGAGGAAGGGTCTGATAAGCGTAAGGATGAGCACCAAGAGCGCGGCGGACACGCATCTAGAACCGACTACACCAAGCCCCCTACCCATAACCGTAACACCTTCGGTAAGAAGCCAGATTTGACTGGTGAGGAGCGCGAGGCTGCTATGGCTAAAATCGTAGCTGGCATTAAGAAAAAGGGTGGTAAGTCTACGAACGAAGAAGTCGAAAGCATCATTTGGCATCTAATTGATGAGGGGTTTGCATCCGATTCAATGTCAGCCGAAGCTATCGTTCTAAATATGTCTGATGAATGGTTGGACAATTTGATCCGCGAATTTGTTCCAGCACCAGCTGGTTCACCCATCGACAGGCATAGTAGAGGAATCTCAAAGTATGATAAGAGATCTGAAAGACAAATCAGAATAGACAACTTTGCTAGCAAAAGAACCAAAATGATGAATCAGCCTAAGACTCCCTAAATAAACTGTCCAACTGGAGAGTCGTATGACCGTTCCACGCAATTACTTAATGAGATATTGTGTGACAGGTTACAAAGACGACAAAAAACGCGAAGAGATCTTCAATTCAGGCAGAGATGCCTGGATTATGGAGAGCTACTTAAAGCGTAATGGTTATCGAGGTGTTAGAATCTCGGTCAAATAAATAGAGCCTCCCACGAGGGGGGCTTTTTTTTGTGTTATAATGAACATAAACATATCCCTAAATAAATTATACGCAAGTATAACTTATGGATACGTATGGTACACCCGAAGGTTATCTTTTTAACCTCCACACCTGTTCATCATCTGAAGCAAAACGAATGTGGAAGACAGCTATTAAGAATCAATGGAATAATAAATGTGCCTATTGTGGTTCAGATACAAACTTAACATTAGATCATATAGTTCCACGTTCAAGAGGAGGTAGTAGCCATACAACAAATGTATTATGTGCTTGTGAATCATGCAATGCAGACAAAGCATATACCGAATGGATCATCTGGTATATCGAACAGCCATTCTTCACTGAAGAGCGCCGTGAGGCAATCGAAAAATGGATGTTCCCTACAGAGGAAGTAAACCCAAATCTATTTGTTCAAGAGCAACCAAAGAAAGTTTCTTATGGTCGCCGCAGAACTAGAGCATACTGACTCTTATCCCTTACACACTTTTATATGGACTCCCACCCGAGTATAGAAAACGAAATAGACGAATTAAAACAGGGCGTTATAGGCTCTATTCTAGGAGCAATTATATACATACTTCCCCTTATCATACTTCTTTAAAAAAGTCAAGTCAAATTAGGTGTATAAATAATCGTAAGGAGATTATATGAATGTGATTTTCTTCTTACATTAGCCTGATCTGACGTAGCAATGATTTCATCAGAAACCAAAATTATTTTAAAGCGCTCTGGCGTACAGGGGCGCATTCCATCCCTAGCTGATCTAAAGCTAGGTGAGTTGGGAGTAAACTATTACGATGGCAAACTATATTTTCGCCAAGAAAATGAAACTGTAGGTGCCAGAATTATTGAGCCTGGTCAAGGCGACAATATCGGTAAGACAATTTTCGTTACTGTAAATGGTAATGATAATAATTCTGGTCTTAATGAAAGAGATTCTGTAAGGACTATAAAAAAAGCCGCAGAGCTAGCCGAGTATGGTGACGGCATTAAAGTTTATCCAGGACAATATATTGAAGACAACCCCATTGTATTCCGCGATCTAGTTGCGGTTGAGGGTATGGATCTTCGTAACGTTCTAGTTACTCCAGCAAACCCAGAGAAAGATTTATATTTAGTTGGTGACGGTTTCCACGCAACTAACCATTCATTCGTCTCTAATGTAGATTCACGTGATGGTGCTGCCATCATCTCATTCCGCCCTCTAGAAGGCACAGCATCTGATCGCTACTTTGATGCTGCTCGTCTAATTAGGGACAACCTAGAATTTATTGCTAGTGAGACTGTAGGATTTTTAACCAGTGGATATTCAGGCTTCGCTGGTGGTCAAAGGTCCCAAGATGCTGCGCGTGCTCTTGAGTTAAATACTCAGTTCATTACTGAAGAGGCTTTCCAATATATCAATAGTCCTGATTATAAAGGACCTTCATATGTAAATCCAGATATCAATCAGTGTCGTAGTGATCTTAAGGATATTCTAAATGGTTGGAGATATGATTTAATCTCTGATGGTAACTCCGAGTCAACTGGTGTAGGTTTAACTTACTATGCTCCTGTCAAGTTTGTCAACTCAACTAATATCACTGATTTAGTTTATGATAATACCACTGGATTGCTAGTACTTGAAACGGAACTAAGCACACAGGTACTTCCTGGGCAAGAGATTAAGCTACGTGATATTCAGCTTGATTGTCCTCCGTATAATAATACATTCTTTATCGCAGGATTTAATTACAACAATATTAGTGGTGTTGGTACAGTAACTCTACCATTTATTCATGATATTCAAGCTGGTGATACAATCAAGCTAGATGATCTTAAGTTTGACTGTCCACCATATGGTGCTCAATCATATTCAGTATCTGACTTTGTTTATGATGAGACGACTGGCTCAAGTACAGTAACTCTATCTTCCGAACATAGCTTAAAGATAGGTGACAAGATTGAACTAAGAGATCTTCAGTTTGATTGTCCTGCCTATGGTGGAACGTTCACTGATGTTGTAAATCTTGAATATAATAATGTAAGTGGTGAAGCCACACTAACGTATGCTGATGCTGCTAATCTAGACGTTGGTGATATAGTATTGCTCTATGATATCAAACTATCTTGCCCATCATATGGAAACGCAATCTCAATTACTGGATTCAATTATGACAACTTCACTGGTATAACCGAGACCACATTTGCGTCACCACATAATCTACGTATTGGTGATCTAGTTAAGTTTGAAAATCTTAAGTTTAGCTGTGATAGCTACTTGAGTGAGACTTATAATATCATCGGTTTTAATTATAATAATCTAACTGGAGAAGCTCTAGCAACATTTAATACTGACCACACTCTAACAGGTGGTAGTGATGTTACTCTAGCTGACCTAGTATTTTCTTGTGATAGCTACGTTCCAGCTGGAATTGACATCTCATCATTCACCTATGATGAAGCTAGTGGTAACAGCACAATTGGATTGAGCCATCCTCACGGTCTACAGATTGGAGATCGTTTCCAGTTAGATAGTCTTGTATTTGAATGTAATAGCTATAGCTTTACAAATATTGAAATCCTAAATGCTTCATATGATAATGTAACTGGCTTTGTAAATATTGCCCTAGCCTCCAATCACGGTAGTCAAGTAGGTCAGATTGTAAGACTGAATGGTCTTGAGTATTCCTGCTCTAACTCTGGCATCACAACAACAATCTTCCCTGATGGAACGATTGGAGATGAGTTTGAGATTCTATCAGTACCTTCAGCCAATCAGATGATTGTCAATGTGGGTGTCTCTTCTATTGCGCACAGCTATGTAGATGGCGGAACCGCTACTGTTGGTATCACAACCACAGTATTCCCAGATGGAACACAGGGATTTGATTTTACTGTGACTGATTTGGTTGATCCATTGACACTCGTAACTAATGTTGGAGTATCAACCATTGCTCACACATATGTTGGTAGTGGCAAACTAAAAGTTGGCTTCACAACAACTGTATTCCCAGATGGCACACAAGGTTCTTCTTATCCAGTACTAGGAGTTCCTTCAGCAAATTCCGTTGTTATTCAGGTCGGTGTATCAACGATTGCCCACAACTACATTGGCGGTGGTACTGCTTCCAATGAGGATACTTTCTTAAGAGTATCTAATTTTGATTACAATGACACTGATGGTACTGGTCTAGTAACATTACTAAAGGATCACAACTTAATTGTTGGTGATAGCTTTATCCTAGAAGATCTCAAGTTCACCTGTGACAGTTATAGAGATACAGCCAATACACTTGATATTACAGACTTCCAGTATGATAATGTTACTGGTCAATCTGTTGTCACTCTAGCTTCATCACACAACCTACAGATAGATGACACCATCGCATTGTATGACATTGATGTTGACTGTGCTTTCGGTTCAGATGTTTATCCAGATGGATCTAGACCCAACTTCTATGATGTAATTGCTGTTCCAAATCCCAACACAATCATAACGAATGTTGGTGTATCTACACTAGTTCACACATATACTGGTGGTGGAAAGCTACAAGTTGGAATCACCACCAACATCTTCCCAGATGGAACTCGCCCAGCTGACAATTTCTTTAAAGTAATTTCAGTTCCTTCACCAAATCAAGTTATAACTGAGGTTGGAATTAGTTCTATTGCTCATACATATGCTTCTGGTGGTAAGTTCTATACAGGCATTACAACTAATATTTTCCCACAGACATTTGAAGATCCTAATGTAAGAGTTACTAACGCAACTTATGACAATGTAAGTGGTGTCGTCAGCATCAGCTGTGATAAAGCTCACGGGTTAGTTTCCAGTGACCTAGTACTTCTTCAGGGACTAGAGTTCTCCTGTGCTTCAGGCGGTCCTGGTGGCGCTCCTGGCGTATTACTATTCCCACGCAATCAAGAAACTTATGAGGTTGTTAGTGTAATTGATCCATTCAACTATACCATTGACGTTGGTCCAAATTCAATCGCACACACATATGTTTCTGGTGGAGTTTCAACTCGCCAAAATATTATTGATGCCGTATATGACAGATCCAGCGGAAGACTATCTGTTACTCTTGATAGGCAGCACGGTTTGGTTAAGGGAGATAACGCAAGTGTAGTTGATCTATTATTCTCCTGTGCTTCAGGTGGCGCAGGTAATACACCTGGACAATTATTATTCCCACGACCAACTGATGAGTTTGAAATCATAAGTTCAAATGCTTCACAATTCACAATCAACGTAGGCTCATCAATTGGTCTACCACACACATATGTTAATGGTGGATCTGCCAGTATTGGTGGAGTAACTGCCTCAATTACTAATGCGCTATATGATGATGAGACTGGTCTAGTTGTAATAACAACCAGCTCCGCTTTAGCAACAACACCTGGAGCTATAATTAAAGTTCAAGGTCTAAACTTTGCCTGTAATTCTGGTGGTCCTGGTAATGATCCAGGAACAATCATCTTCCCCCGTCTAGATGTTCCAGTATTTGAAGTTGTTAGTGTGGTTAATGAAACCACATATGTAATTGATGTAGGAACTTCCACTCTAGCACACACATATATCTCTGGTGGCTTCTCTAGCATCAAGAAAAAAATTAACGATCAAAATATCTTTGAGGTTATTGGCACACCAACACCCAATAAGATCATCACTAATGTTGGCGTGAGTTCTATCCCCCACACTTATGTGAGTGGTGGTAATGGTTTCGTTGGAATCACAACTAACATCTTCCCCGATGGAACTCGTCCTGCTGGAAGTCGTTTTG
>Ga0098055_1000784_pt1 | contig 18259 bp, 23 predicted proteins | sample 17_taG_FD_75107 | JGI IMG/M metagenome (GOLD analysis project Ga0098055, IMG submission 75107) | Marine viral communities from the Subarctic Pacific Ocean - 17_ETSP_OMZ_AT15314 metaG | ecosystem: Environmental > Aquatic > Marine > Oceanic | place: Pacific Ocean | collected 2015-01-18 | reverse complement strand
GCTAGTGTGCCTGTTGTCGTAACAGGTGAGCCACTAACACTTAATCCAGTTGGTACACTAAGACCAACGCTTGTAACTGAGCCAGATCCAGCAGAGGCATTAATGTACGTCTTTATGTCTGAGAGCGCCACCTGCTTCATCGTGCCATCATCGTTAAATACAACGCGATCTGCATCTACTACCGTTGTTGATGTAGCACTTGTATTACCATCCAATATATTAATTTCTGCTGTGGTAACAGTTGCGCCATCTAATTTATTTAATTCTGCTGCTGTTGAAGTAACCGCAACACCGCCAACCTGGAATGAGGTCATATTTGGTGTTGTTGCATTTGTACCGTCTGCGTTGTTATTTACTTCTGTAACAATGGCATCTAACGCTGCATTAGTGACACCACCCCATGTATCTTCATTTGATCCCACTGTTGCTTTTGTTATTGTTAAAGCCATATACTTTCTCCTTTATGCCGCTTGTGTCCAAGTATCACTAGCAGTAGAAACGTCTGTCCATATTGTACTTGAAATTTCTACTTTATCCCACTGAAATCTTACATTTGATGTAGGAACTGTTACAATATTATTTGCTAATAAGTTATGATCTTGTGTAATGTTTAAGTTTTCTACTGCTGAAAACAAACTTATATTATTTGCCACTAAAGTATGCACCTCTGTCAAAATTGGCGCATCAATGCTGACTGTTGCTGTAATATTACTTACTGGAAATGCTTCAATAAGGTCTGGTGAGCCAATTGAGGTTGTCACAACGATATTTTCAGCGTTTAAATTATATAAAAATGCTAAATTCGGAGACCCAATAGAAGTAGTTAACACCAGGTTTGGTATTGAGAAATTTTCTTCTTCTTGCATTGATGGTGTATCAATAACAACGTTAGAAACTATATTAGAAGCAGATAATGAATGTGTTTGATTTAAAATTATAGACGAAATAGTAGTTGTTAAATTTAAATTAGGAACAATAATTTGAGCAACTGATAAGCCTGTATCATCAGCTACTGGTGTTTTTGCGAGAGGCGTAAAACCAAACATTTACAGTCCTTTATACTACTCGTACCTTCAAGTTCTGTGCAGCCAACGATTTAATCTGCACCTTAGTGCTACTAGGAAAGAAAAAGTCATAATCCGTACCAAGCACCGCACTCTCATTCAGTGCAGCCGCATCATAATTCAACGTCACACCATCAGACGTTGGCAGTGTAGACGCAGCCGCATCCATACGCAGTGCAATCATTAGGTCTAGGCTTGAGCCAGTTGGGAAATGGTTGGCATCTGCAACAGCGTCTAATTGGGTCTTATCCATGCGGTTAGCTCCAATAGAAAGAGCCTGTTGCAATGTATATAGCTCATCATTAACTGTACCATTTGTCCATGTTGGTGTTAATACAAAATTAGGAACAAATAGGCCAAAATTATATTGGTATATTGCTGTGGCACTATAATCGGCTATGTATATTTTTGTTCCATCAGAGCTAATTGTTATACCTCTTGCACCACCATTAGCAGAATCTAATGAATAAGAATTATTGCTGTAAGATAATGTTGCTACATCAAAGGCTGTACCAAAGTTGTATTCATATATTTTGTCGTTTTGTGTACCGACTGTGTACATTTTAGTGCCATCTGGTTTTAAAAACATACCAAGCTGACTACTGTCTTGGCTCTGATTATTAAAAGATTTATTTGCATAGGATGCTGTACTTACATCCCAAGCAGTTGAAAGAGTATACTGCATTATATTAGTGTTTTCTTTAACGTACATTGTGTAACCATCAGATTTAAACTGAACACTCATAGGCGCTGACATTTGATTTGATACTGCAAAATTCTTATTTTCATAAGATGCTGTAGATACATCCCATGCAGTACTTAAAGCGTATTGAGATACCCTATTATAATGGTCACCCAATACATACATTTTAGTACCATCAGGTTTGAATACGACATCCCTTGGGTCAATATCTTCACCGCGACTATTAAATGATACTATAGAACCTGACGTACTCAGATCATAGGCCGTAGATAAAGTATGTTGCCGCACCATACCATTGTTATCAATGAAATATATTTTCGTTCCATCACTGCTTATTGTAATATCATTCAACCCCCCATTAAGGCCTGAACTAGATAAATCTAAAGAACTATTGGCATAAGCAAATGTAGAAAAATCGTAGCCTGTTTGAGTTGAAGTGTTTTGACTATTATACTGCCATGTACCGCTATTATTCCTGACAATCGGCCTGACACCATCAGTACCTTTTGCTACCGACCAAGTAGTTCTGCCATCAGTTGAGACTGCGTAGTTAACTGTGCCTGACCCTGCGCTTTGTGCGGCTGTCATTCCGTTGATGTCTAAGAATGATGAACTGTCTATGCGGCCAGAAGTGTTCGTTACAGCTACGTTGTATTGGGCTGTGGGTTGTACGAATGTTTCGGTAAAAGCAGTCGTAAATTCATAAATTCTATTACTTTGAGTTCCTGCCAAATACATTTTAGTAAAATTATTAGCAAAACAAAAACCTTCTGGGTCTGTATCAACACTACTTACATTTAAACTTTTATTAGCATAAGACGCAGTAGTTACATCATAAGCCGTAGTTAAATTAAATTGATGTATTTTGTCTGTGCCATTGCAAGAAATGTACATGCTTGTGCCATTAGAATTAAAATTAACACCAGATATGTCATTTACTGCTGATACAGCATTATAAGATTGTAGGTACGAACCACTAGACAAATCAAAGGCAGTGGTTAATGCATATTGATAAACATAAGATGAACTACCAGCGACATAAAATTTAGTTCCGTCATTATTAAAACATACCCCATGAACTGCACCTGATCCAGTTTGACCGCTTATACTTAAGGTATTTGATGTTGTACTAATTGTAGACAAATCAAATGCAGTGCTAAGATTAAATTCATAAACTCTTGAAGGGCTTGGTGTGTGACTTCCGACAAACATTTTTGTGCCATCGTTATTAAACACTACATCTAAAACGCCTGTTATACTTCCTCCTAGTGGATGGCTAATGTTGTTGTAACTTCCAGAATTTAAATCAAAGGCTGTTGATAAATTATATTGAAATATTTCATCGTTATTAGCCCCTGCCATAAAGAATTTTGTGCCATCATTGCTTAGTCGTATACCTCTTGGATCGCTGTCTACAGATGTTACGTCTATATTTTTACTATCAAAAGTTACTTCATCAATATTAAGAGAACCTGTTTGAGTAACCCCTGCTAAAGTAATACCATCGGCATCCCCTGCTGATTTCAGCCCAAACATAGACCAAGACCCTGCTGCAATCGTAGAGCTATCCGTAAATGCAGAGCCGCCTGTTGTGTCGAATGTGCCTGACGTAGCTGTTAGGACTACATCACCGCCATTGCCTACAATCCGTTTGCCTACGTCTGTACTTGCGAATGAGCCACTGCCTAGAGCAAGTACACTACTTGAGCCTAAACTATATCTATAAAAAGTTTGATTAGACCCACCTAGCATAAAGAATTTTGAGTTATCAGGTTTTAAATGTACGCCTGATACGTTGGCATCTTCAGCAGGGTTATATGTTGCAACTCTAGAAGCAGTACTAATATCCCAAGCAGTTCCTAGTACATAATGCATAACAATATCATCTGCACCATTGGCTAATAAAAGTTGTTTGCCATCTGATGAAAGTGAGGAGTTACCAAGATAACCACCTGATCCATAATCAGCGTAAACATCAAAAGATTTATTTGCGTAAGTAGCAGAACTAATATCGTAGGCAGTGCTTAAAGTGTATTGTCTTATTAAAGCAGAAGAACCTGAACCACTAAAAATATACATTTTAGTGCCACTATCTTCTACTAAAACAGAACTTATTGATATTGTAGCAGCAGCAGCTTCACCCAAACTTGTCATGTTTGCCGTTCTTGTAAAACTACCATAACCAACCAAATCATATGGATAGCCGCTTGTTATACTGTACTGATGTAATAAGTTTTGACCTGAAGAATAATTTGAGTCTGCTAAATAAAAATGCAAACCGTTGTCCGAAAAACAAAACCCACTTTCATCAGTCACTTGTGAAGCAGTGCTAAACGTAGTGTGTGTTGCTGATGACGGTAGAAGCCAAGCAGTGCTTAAATTGTATTGCCTTATATTATTTGCACCTTGGTCATTTACAAATAACTTTAAACCATCGGAAGAAAGTCTAGGGCCATATGATCCGCCAGTGCTTCTTGAGTTACTATCATATGTTGCAGCCGTAACATCTAATAAAGTGCTAGGCGTAAGCGTCACATTCGCAGCGGTATTGTGGAAATCGTAGTTACTAGCTGTGGAATTTACATCCCAGTTACCCTTAGTTGATACGCCTGTTTGTGGCACTTCTTTTGTAGCTGAGACTACTGGTGCAGACGTTATGCCTTGAGACAAGGTAATGTCAGCGGTTTCGTTTTGCACAAACGTCTTGGTCAAGCTTCCAGATGTAACGCTTATGTTATCTAGCTGTGTCTGTAGTGCGCTTGTAGCACCGACTACTTGGTTAAGTTCGGCTGTGCTTGCAGTCACGCCATCAAGCTTGTTTAGTTCGGCTGCGCTTGCAGTTAAGTCGCTTATCTCTGCCACTGAAACCGCACCGTCTGCTAGAGGATTACCTGCACTTATTAAATCAGCAAGATCACGAGCTTTAGACATATTGTTTTCTCCTTACGGCTTTGTAGGCCAATCGGCATCTTGTAGGTTAGGCCAGTTTTCATGCGCTGTAATATCTCGCAAAGCTTGGCGATACGTGGTCATTTCGCTAGACATTGTAACGTCTGACATGCCATGCCAATCCGTCTCTGCAAGCTTGCTGTCTCTGGTTGATCTGTTTGATGTAGCAGTGTTGGCATCTAGCGTTGACTGATAAGCTGCCTCATGTTCTGCCTTTGTTGTCTTCTTACCATCGTCATCCGTAGTATCAGCATACATATCCCTTGCTACGTACTTCTCAACCCAGTTACCTTTGCTGTCTTGCTCTACACCATCACGTACGCTTGTTTGATATGCACTAGTTGTAGCGGCAGGGGAAGCCAGTACTGGGTCAATGTTCATTGCGTCACAGACATTACTGTTCCACACTTTTGGAAGAGACATATTTTTAAAGACTGCTCTCCATTCACCTTGTGTTTTAACTTCACCTGTTTTTCTTTCACGATATTCTGACATCAGTTGATTCTCCTTTCGTCAGTTGATTATGCGATTGCGTAGAAGATGTATGTTTGACCAATTGAATTTATTTCCGTTGTACCATTTTGAACTACTGTAAAACCAGAACTATGTGGGTCTATGCTATCATTGCCAGACACTTCAGCAGCGGTAGAGTTTAAAGTAAGGTGTGGTTCTGTACCAGAAACAATCCCACGAACAGTGTCAAAAACAAACCATGCTCCGCTAGCACTAGTTCGTTTAATTAGAATAAAGCGGCTGCCGTTTGAGAAGCCACAGTCAATAGTTTGTGTAGCTCCCCCACCGCTTCCGTTTCCAGTGTAAGAACCAACGAAACTGACATTTGGTACGGATGCGAAAGTATAAGAAATACAGGTATCACCACTTGACCCGAAAGCTGTTTCCTTCATGTACCACCCAGTTGAGGTGTGTGATGAAGTTCCCCAAATATCTGCACTTGTTAAGATAGCACTAGATAAATGCAGTGACATATATTGTGATGATGTAAAGGATTTATGCCATACCATCCAGTAACTTGTACCGCTTCGCTCCTTCCACCAAATCATCTCAGGTATGGCTTGCAAGTTGTGTTTCACTTCACGATTTGATGAATTTCCTAATGTAAAAGCTTGAACATCAAAAAAGCCAGGGGCGCGGCGGAAGGCGTAGTCAACACTGTCAATACCGCCTTGGAAAGATGTTCTAGTTACGCCTGTGTTGCTATCAAAGTTCATTACGGAAGATCGGTTGTCTTCAGCGCCAGTAGAGTTAAATCTAAGATCGCCAACTGTAAGTCTTGGTATAGATATACTGTCTCCGCCGCCCTTGTTTTTGAAGAAGTATAAATCAACAGGGAAGTTAGAATTTAAAGTATACCCACCAATATCTGTGGTTGAGCTATCGTCAATAGCAAAAACCTTAGTCGCATCAGTAGGTGGAAATAGGCTGCCTCTGCGTATTGCCATGTAAATAAACGTGTCACCGCTTTTGTTTGATGTATCTTCATTAGCCAAATCAAAACCTGTTGCAGTGAAGTTCATAGGTATACCACCACCTTCACTTGTATCTGAGTTTGGAAATAAATATTTATCATCGGCAGCGGAGCTACTTGTAACAACGCCCCTCATGCTATCAAGCATAACCCAGTTACTAGAAGAACTTGCATTTTTTAAAAGTATAAATTGAGGTTCGTAGCCTAGTGAAATAGATTGAGTAGAACCATTACCAGTATAACTCCCACACTTAATAATATCTTGGTCATTCGATAGCCCAAACCCACCGTCATTGTTGTTGTGTGCGAATAGGTAGGCTACGTATGTGAAGCCGTTTTCATTCATTGTTTGGGTGGTAAACTCTGTAGACGTAGGCGCAACTACATTTGTGCCATCTCCAAAGTAATACTTTGTATTAGACGTATCTTCAGCGTCTGATTCATTAAGAACTGTATATGCATTTGGTCTACTTCTATGCCAAACGTACCAAGCGGAAGCTGCACTTGTCCTTTTAATGATAATTATGCCAGGGACAGAACCTAAGTTGTGAGAGATTTGTCTACCACCTCCAAAATTCGATCCTGTCCACGTCACAACATCAAAAAACATAGGGGAGTTGCGAAATGTCCAAGAGACAAAATCACCTGTATTATAGTTTGTAGCATTAGCACTTCCAACAGTAAAACCGTTGCTGTTAAAAGCAGTTAAAGTGTTGCTATCTGTACCTTCCGCATTTGTTTCATTTGACCTAATGTATTTAGTTACACCCCTTTCAGTATCAAACAAATAGTGACTAAAACCACCTGCCATTCTGCCTTTTATCCAAGTCAAACCACCTTCGCCACTCAGATCAATGCCGTTGTTAATGGTTAATGCAGAACCAGTTCCGTCATACAAAAACGTGCTGAACACCTCATCTACATCAAGACCTGCACCACCTGCTGCCGCCCCTGCCGACCCAAGTAATAACTTTTTCTTAGTGCTCATCCGTTTATCCTAACGCCTGACCTGCGGTAAATCCGTAGAAGTTTGTGCCGCCATCCCTCGTGTAGAAAACAAATATATCCTTCGCATTTGCTGTGGCTGTCAGAGTAGGTGCGGTGGCGCTAGGCCAATCTACAGAGGCAGGCCATGTCACAGTAAAGCCTGATGCTGATGCGTCCTGTATGATCTCAATGCTAAAGCTAAATGCAGTGCCAGATGCAGGGGGATTGCTAAATGTAAACGTGGTGTTCTCTGTTAGTACATGGCTAAATGCATTAGCCGCCTCACAGTTTACCGTCGTGGCGTTAGAGCTAGACGTTACCGCTGCGTAGGTTTCGTTGTAGCTGTCAACGAGTAGCTCGCCAGTTATATCTACATCACCAGTGTATGAAGCGCCAACTTTAGTATCTAGCTGCGTCTGGATTGCGCTTGTTACGCCATTTAAGTAACCTATTTCTGTGTCGGATACGTTTGTTACAACCGCTTGCTTTGCGTCTAGCTGTGTTTGAATAGCAGAGGTTACACCGTCAACGTAGCCAAGTTCAGTGGCCGTCAACGTTGCAGGCACTCCATCTAACGTATTAATCTCAGTTGCATTAGCCGTAATGCTTAGATCACTTAGCTGCTTAACAAGTGGATGACCTCCAGCCGTTGAGCCGTCGTGGACAACCACCGTATCCTTGTCAGTATCAACTGTGATTTCACCAACAACACCAGTAAAAGAACTATGTTCGCTAGTTGTGCCGCGTCTGAATTGTACTTGTCTTGCCATTTTTATGATCCTGTAATTGAGCCAAAATCGTCTAGAATAGTTGCGCTACCTGTAATAAGTCCGAAATCATCTGTTGCGTTTAAATCTACTAAATTTACAGCTTTGAAAGCAACAACTATAACCAAATCACCAGCCGTTGCGCCTGTTGATAAAACAATTGTAGAGCCGTTAGCCGTGTAATCTGTGCCACCATCTAAAAGCATCACACCATTTAAAAACACCATCTCTAAACCACTCTCGTGACTTACGGTAAAAGTTGTTTGACCAGACGTTGCCGTAAAAGATGTTGATGTATAGGTTTGTGGTTTTAAATCATCAGCCGTTGCAGAAGCAAAAACAGATGCGCTGCCACTAAGATTAAGAGCAGAGCCAGAACTACTGCTTTCTAAAGGTGACCTCGTGAGTGTCGGCCCAGTAGAATTATAAGTTGCTGTGCCAATTTCCCAATAATCTCCGTCCTCTATAACGTATCTTATTGTATCCCCAGTTACCGCACCAGCGGCTGTAAAACTTTGAAATCCATTTGCAACGCTTGTTAAAGTAATCGTGCCTGTACCAGTTGTAGTGGTATCCATTTTTGCACGATTTAGAAGCTTAATTGCCATATATCACCTAGGATGGATCATTTATTGTTACATCAAACGCAGGTAAATTAAAAACATTCCCTGATGTTACACTTTGAGCAGTTCCTAACGGCCCAGTCGCTAACAACCTTGTTGATGAAACGTCAGTTATTGCAAAATGTGTTGCGCTTCCTGTTCCTGTAACACTTGCGCCTGTTATAGCTCCAGCCGTAACTTTTCTACCAGAACTATTTCCGTTTTGAGGCGCACCAAATGCTAAAGAAGTTGAATTACCAAGTGTATGTGTTGATGTAGCCTCTGCATAAGTTGTTGCTTCTTGACTTGTTATATCGATACGATCTGCTTCTGTATCTAATTTTGCAAGTGCAGCATCTAATACATAATCTGCTAAAGTTGCCATGTTTTTCTCCTAATTATAAGTGTTTATTTGCATACGCAGCCCAGAACCACCAAATTTTGCTCTATCATTATTGCTATTTATACCATCTATTGCGCTTTGATACAATGCCGCCCAGGTTGCTGCCCTTGCATCGTCCACTAAATATGGAGCACTATGCACTAATGTTCCATATAAGTAAGTATCTGGATAAAATTGTAAAATCCAATTAGATGGTGTTGCGTCACTTAATGGCGTTACTCTTTGATAATAATATAATTCGCCTGTATATGTTGCATCTGGCGTAGGCCATACTTCTAATTGACCTGCAATAACAGCGTAAAACTGTGGTTTACCAGTAGTGTCATTATTGTTTTTTCTGCGTTGTTGAAGTGCTAAAGGGGTTAAAAGTTCTATTGGGCTTTCATCAACGTCTAAGTGAAATCTTACAGCCTCTAAGAAACCTGGTGGTAATTGTGTATATCGCGCATCTAAAGACGCTGTAGACCTTTGCTCCATCTGCCAATGACGCACTTTACGCTCTATATCTGCTTCTGCTAATGAAATAAAATCAGGTATTACAGCAGTTAGATCATCACGATTAAGCCAATTACCAACAGATGTTTTAAGTTCTGCGTAAGTTGTTATTGCCATTAGTAGCTCCTAGTAAATTCCTGGTGCGTTAGCTTTTCTAGCACTATCTATCATACTTCCACTAATTCTGCCACCTGAAAGAAGTTCATGTCCATATCTCAATGCTGCACCACGACCAAATCTTTTTTCTATTTCTACAAATGTATCAGCTATTTCTACTGCACGATCATCCATAAATTGTTTAGATGCTTCTGGTGACATCTCGTATTGTTTATAATCAGGAGAAGTAGGAACTAACAAACCGCCAGTGCCTTTTGCACGTTGTTTTTCTGCTTTATCTACAAACAGTAGATTAGCTGGCACACCGCCACCGCCTTGATCTAAAGTATATGAAGGCCCAACTTTTTCTACATATGTGTCATAAGTTCTATGAATATCATCTGTCGTATCCATTAATCCTTTATCATAATCTGGGAAAAATCCACGATACCCTGCACTTAAAAAGTCTCTACCAATTAAATCTGGATTAGCCAACGCAACTCTAATTTGACCGATGTTAGGCACACCAGCTTTTTGTAATGCATCCTTATCTAAGCCTTTTATAAATGCTGCACGATCTGATCCTGTTGGAATACTCGCAATATATTCTGCCATGTAATTTGGATCTTCTACAGACTTAAAGTTTTCAAACGGATAGACTGTAAAACTTTTAGTTTTAGGATTACCACTAGCATTTATTATTTCGTTACCGTTACTGTCTAATACCTTTTCCGTTTTTGATACACCAATTTTTCTAATCTTTTCGTTTATCATTGGTATTTTGTCACGGAGTATTGGATTACTATTACTTGTCATAGCAGCCCTAAAAGCTTCACCAACAGCTTCACCTGTATGTTTTGCAAAATCACCTGACTTTTCAGCCATATTTAGAAAAGTAAAAAACGCATCGTCACTGCTTGCAGCTTCTTGCAATTGCGCTGACATTGCAGACCTTGCAGATGCATAACCGTAAATATCCATAAATTCTGCACCAGCTTGAACGTCTACTGGATTTTCCAAACGTAAATCCCCTAATTGCGTAACTGTTTTTCTAGCTGTCGGATCACCCACTAATCCCATAATAGTTTTACCAGCTAAATCATTGTAAGTTATTGGCACTGGCGGTGTCATTTCTGTTGACAATAAACCTCTACTATAATGGTCATCTATAATACTAGACCGTTGCGCTTTCATATTAGAAAAATTTGCGCCCTTACCTTCAAAATTTTGACCTGTAATTTCTCTAGATGATGGCTCGTTGCCCATATTTCTTCGCAAGTCAGAACCAATCATTTCATATGCGCCACCCAGACCACTGCCCATAACAGGAACTTCACCAGGTTGCGTAAATCTTTCTACTATATCGTCTGTTATTACCTTTTGCGCTGGTGAGCCACCTAACAGCCCTTCCATAACGCCCTGAACAGGTGTGAGATAGCCTCTAGCAGCCAATGCAGCAGGGGTAAGAGCAAATGCCATCTCCATACCCATATCTAACGCTGCACGTTTCCTAGCCTCTGCTGTTTGCTCTGGGTCAAACACAACGCCACTTGCCGCCATGCTATCTGACATACCTTGTATTGGATTTACTTGTGCTGCAAACTCTGCTGCTGGACGTAAGTTTGGCGGTGTTAAATACTCTAATAAACCACCGACTGCATCATCTAATGCTCTGCGCCTTTTCTGCCCAGCTTCCCTTGTAAAGAAATCAAAAATACTTTCAGCCACTAAAATATACTCTTTAGAAAATCAAACAAACCTCTTGCTGCACCTTCTCTACGCAATCTATTCATAGACATACCTTGCAAACCAGCATTACCTAATGACATTAAAGAAGTGCCATAATCACCTTCTTTTAACGCTATTTTTGCATCATTCATATCATTAGTAACATTGTTATAAGCTAATTGTGGATTAAACATCGCACCCATTTGACCAATTCCTACACCAGCGCGTGGGCCGTATTGCCCTATTGCTTCTGTAATTATTGGTCTGTCCGATAATCTTTTTGCGTTTTCTATGCTGTCTATCGCTCTACGGATTGTTTCATCGCTGTAAAAAAAACCTTCCTGGTCACTTTCATTACTTTTAAATGCGTTTTCAACATCGCCTGTTAACTCTGCATAATGGTTTCTTAGCTCAAAAGTATCCATTACCACTTAACCCTGTTTGCCCAATATGCTGCTGACATTTTGCCTTTAGCTATATTACTGGCGTGTCTTTTTTTAAAGCTTCTTGATCTTGCTGTATTACCTTTGTCACCTGATACACCCTGTTGACCAAATCGTATTGTTTTCACCTTGTCACCTTCTTTTGCCACAACAACGTGTGATTTGGTTTTATGCTTGGGAGTACGTTTTGGTTTATTGAAACCCTCTACACCAGCACGTTTTAATCTAGGGTCTTTTTCTTTTGCCATTTAACTATCAGGGAAACATCATGTCATAAAAATCGTCATAAGTTGTCATGCCAGGAATTAAATTATTATCAAGTGCAGCCCTATATGTGTTGTGAAACTCAAGGTTAAAAGGTCTACTTAAACCTGAAGAACCTGTTCTTTCACCTAATATTTTTGCTGAATTTCCGTAACCTTCTGTTTGTGTAATCGGTGTTCTTTTAGTTAAAAGATTACCAATTTCACTTAACAATCCACCACCCTTAAAAACACCACCACTAGCATCTGGGCCACCGCGATCAAACATATCTTTCATGTTTTTATATTGACCAAAATCAATATCCATACCACCTAATAATCCACCACGTTTTGGAAAATTAGATTTTTCCATACGCTCCATGTAGCGATTAGCAGCCATGTCACCACGACTTTTTCCTATCGTTTTAGCGGTGCGTTTGTAATAATCTTTGTCACGATCTTTTAGGCCAAAACCCATTTGCAAATCATTAGCAATGTCAGTAAGCAAGCCCATTACTTCTTCTTGCCGCCTTTTTTCTTACCACCTTTATGTCCATAACCTGGCATTATTTTTTCCCCTTTTTCTTTGTTGTTTTCTTTTTTGGTTTTTTAGCTGTCTTTTCAGCCTGTTTAAAAGCTTTATCAGTAGGCGCACCTTTAGCACCTTTCTTACGCATTTTCTCGCCACTACCAGCTTTAATACGCGCTCTTTTATCTGCTATATTGGAGTAAAGTCCACGTTTTGCCATGTTGTCACCTCACTGTTTGCAGTGACCATAGCACACTAAACTATGCCACGCAAATTTCTTCTTATGGGTTCACCCCATTCTTGCGTTTCTTTGCGCCCTACAGACATATATCTAAAGCTATCGGCTGCATGTGATGTCCAATCATGCAATGGTCTACCACGCCATGATTTGTTTTTTTCATCAAATTCTCTACGATATTGTCGTAATGCTTCTACACCACGCCCACACTTTTCTTCATCAAACCAACAGCGATTAAGCATAGAACGTGCTGATTGTATTCCATCATCTATAGATAGTTTAGGAGCTATAGATATGTTATTAACACCAAGAGCATCTAATGTTTCTAATCTGCTTTTGCCAGTACCAAGCTCTTTTACTTTTACATCATGCGGTAATATATGCTCTTTGTAATGATAACCCTTTTCGTTTAGCACCTTTGCATAGTGGTCTAAACCAACACCTGACATTTCATAAAAGTCTATTATTCTTATTTCTTGCCCTACAAATTGAGCAAACCATAAAGATGTACTATCACCAATTCCTAAATCCCAGGAGACTGTTACACCAACACTAGGATCATATGGAACTCTTGTAATACGTTTATCCTGGGTAGCTGTTTTCATTTCCATTGCGTAATATGCGCCCTGAATAGCAGCTTCAAAACTACATTCAAACTCTTGCTCGTAGCGATCTTCGCCCATTGCTGCTTTAGCTTCTTTTAATTCAGCCTTGTCTAATATGTCTGTGTCAGAAGCTCTAAACATTTTACACCACCAATCTTTGTGGCTCTTGGCGTACTCGTACATCTCCCAAAATTCATTCTTGCCTTTAGGCGTACCAATAATGGTTATCTTACCTTTGCGGTCTACTGTAGCTGGCCTAATAACTGTAGGATAGGCTGATGCAGGGAAGTCAGCAAATTCATCAATACATACATGGTCAAAAAATAATCCACGAATAGCATTATAATTATCTCCACCAAATAATCTAAATCTAGCTCCATTAGGAAAATCTATCCTAAGTTCACTATGGTTTACCTTTATGTGCGGTATATCTCTTGTGTATTCTAACGCATAATCCCAAGCTACTGCTTTTGCTTGTGAGAGATATGGCGCAATATAAGCCACCCTTACGTTAGGAAGGTCTATTTCAAAGCATGACTTAATTAGATCGTTTATAGCTGCTACAGTCTTACCAAATCGTCTGTGAGCTACTAATACAGCAAATCTTTCTGTGCGGCTGTGAAAGTCTTTAGCTTGTGAACGTGGCTTGTAGTTTATCTCTATTGTTTCCATTTAATGACAAACTCATGCTCACCTTGGCTACCTGTACCAGTAACCTGCATTGGTAATACTTTACCCATTAGCGTTAAGAAGCTTTGAGGGTTTTCCATTGCCTGATGTTCTAGGTAATGAACCATACCTTCTTTTTTAGCTTGCTCTACAAATCTTTGATCTGCATTAGCTGGCTCAGAATACCTTGCATCTACTATTGTTTGTCCAGCACGTTCTGCTGCTTCTAAGATTGCATCCTTTAGTAATTTAGGCACTTTATTAGTTGTACCTTTTTTTCTACCAGAACCTTCTATCTTAGATTTTTGTTCTTCTTTTGTACTCATTTAGTCCGTCCATACTTGGGTGCGTCTATATATGGTATTATATTCTAAATTTGCAAAAAGAAAAGCCCCTACGGAGCAGATCACATAGGGGCAGTTGAGGCAACCTCACATTGGGAGGATTATGAAGCAGTATCGCCCCAATGTAGAGTAACACAAAAATGTGTTGTTTGCTATTATCATATTCTGTCTATTTTTTCTACAGCTAAGTATTCTTTATATGGCTGTAGATCATGCTCAGTTATTAAACCATCATTTATTAATTCTTCACCTAGCTTACCGTTAATATAAAACTCACTTACTGGCTCACCACGTTTAATTCTGTTGGCGTTAATTACCTTTGGATCAGGATACCAGGTTGCAGAGACACCAGAAGCCTCACTATCACTTGCAATGCTAACTTTAATTGCTGTGGCAATATCTGATGCTTTAGGCCATGACCTAGACATATGTGCAGCTTTTATTTTTAATTCAGCGCGTTCAAATGCTCCAGATATAACCTCTTGGTTACACTCATTAGGAAACAATTGATTTAATGCTTTAGAAATTATCTCTATTTCTTTTGCTTTTACGTCTTCATCGTGGCGTAAGTGCATAGGAATAGAATAGCTACTTAATAAGTTTTCTAATTCTTTTTTAATTAAATTTATACGATAACCATAATTCATTAGTTTATACCTTTTTTAACTTCTAATATTCTTTCCATAGCCTTCTTGTATTCTAAACTATCTTTACCAAAAAGTGTATTAAAATACCAATCAGGTTCTATTGATTGCCAACCTTTTTCTTCACACATTGCCAGGGCATCTTCTGGCGTTCCACCACCAACAAAAATATATCTTAACTTCTCAGCTAATCTTTTTGCTGCTGTTTCTGTGAGCTCTTTTTTAATTCCCTTGCGATATTTTATAAAACTATCTGCTGAATTTTCTTCTACTAACCATTCACATAAAATAGTCCTAACACTTATATTAGGTTTAATGGATGGTTCTAAGGATGGTTTGGGTGCAGCTCCTGCAGGGGTAGGGGTGCATTTGCTGCGGGGGTAGGGGTGCATCTCCTGCAGGGGTGCAGCTATTGCATGGGGTTCTCTAGTGTTCTCAAGTGTTCCAATACGTTCCAGGTTAAGAGAATAGTCTACAGTGTATCCAGTTTTACATTTTTTCTGTCCTGCCTCAGTTAATAAACCTGAAGAAACCATATCTCTAATGTTTGTCTGAAGCGTTCTAATAGCCATCTCCAAATCAGCAGCCATATTCTTTTTGCTAACCCAGATACCACTGCCATCATCACTAGCCTTGTCTGCCATATACATTAGGATTGCTTTTTGAGTAGTAGAACCAATCCGTTTTGTTTGGACTAAATTACTTACTAAATTTGACAATTTTTTTACCCTTTTCTTGTTGGGCAAGATCGTTTATGTTGACCTTGCATATTTCATTGGTTTTGACATTATGCACAAAACGTACCTTTTTGGGAAGCCCACAGTATTACCTCACTGTGGGTTTTTCCTTTTCAATTAGGTAATCTGATAGTTTTTTAACTGTAGAATAATATACGTCCTCACCTTTCATAATGCGGTAAACAGTATGCTTAGAAATGCCTACATCCCTTATGACTTTAGCAAGAACACGCCCATCTAAACGTCTTACTATTTCCTCAGTTGTTAAAATATTTTCCATAAAAAAGTCTCCATTGTTCAACTTTATGGTTGCATATATAAGACTAATAATTATATAAGACAATAGTAAATAAAAAAAGGTACGAAAAAATGGACAATAAATTAGGTCAAACATATCCTAGCCCATCATTAATACGGCTATATATAACTAAAGCAATTCTGGAATTAACAGAAAAAGAAATAGCTGAAAGAGTTGATGGAGAACCAGCCAACTATACTTTTGGTGCAAAAGCTATCTCTGTTATAGAAAAAGCCGTAACAAAAGCTTGTGATGACTTTGATAAAGATGGTGTTTTTGCTGGTATTCGCTCCAATAAAAAGGAGACAGAGGATGCCTAAATTACCAGAAAAGCTAGTTAAATTATTAGACGAAATAAACATCACACAACATAAAGCAGTATGGGATTGTCACGGCACTCCTGTAATGCTGCATAAAGCTTTAGAAAAAATAGCTGCACATAAAAATATTATGTTTGATGCACCACAGATTATATCTTGTGATGTTGCCTCTAAAGAGGCAGTTATATGCGTTACAGGACACATGGAGAACGCTACAGAGTGGTCAATAGGTGAAGCTGCACCTTACAACAATAAAAACAGTTATCCGTTTGCTATGGCAGAAAAACGCGCCAAAGATCGTGTTATACTGAAACTTGTGGGCTTACATGGTGATGTATACTCAGAAGAAGAAGCAGACGATTTTAAAAACGCAAAGCCACAAGAGCAAGAATTTGCCGTTGCTAATATACAAGAAAAAGTGGATGCCTGGTTAGAGTTTTTTCAAACGTGTGGTTGGGATAAATTTAAAGCTAACCAAGCAAAATTTAAAAAATTTCTTAACAACCCCAATATCAATGAAGATCAATATAACCAACTAATAGATGCAAGAGATAAATTAAATAAAGAATTTGGAGTGGAATAATTAATGAAACAGATTACAATCGCTGGACGCGTAACAAAAAACGCAGAAGTAAAACAATTTGATACAAACAGTGTTGTTAACTTTTCTGTAGCTGTTGATGATGGCTATGGAGAAAACAAAAGTACACTATTTTTTGAATGCGAATATTACAGAACAGGCATAGCAGATTATTTGGTTAAAGGTACGCCAGTTGTTGCTGTAGGTGAGCTGAAGACCAGGGAATATAACGGAAAGACTTATTTAAAGGTCAAAGTCCAAGATATTCAAATGATGGGTAAGGCTGCGAGTAACAGTTATTCTACTACACAGCAAAATGATCAGACACAAACCAATCAGGATATGGACGATGAAATCCCTTTCTAAAATTCAGGTGTATTTAAAAGATGGTCAATTGCTGCCATGTACTCAGTTTGACGCAGAACAAATAGAAGAACACAAACAAAGTCAGGCGTTTGATTTAATAGCCACTGGTAAGCGATCTAACCCACATCACAGTTTGTATTGGGCAACATTAAACAACGTGTGTAAGGCTACAGGAAAGTGGCCTACACATAGACATCTGCACGACGAACTCAAATGGGCTTGTGGTTATGTGCGTATGCGTTGGAATGGTCTAGCAAACTGTCATATGCGTGTGATTGATAGCATTAGCTTTGATGACATGGATCAAAAAGAATTTAATAAATACTTTGAAATGGCTATGGAAAAGTTGTCTGAGGCAATAGGTTATGACCCACTCTATATACGAAAATAAAGATGATTATGATAATGAGCAAAGAATGGCTGACATGCTTGCTGAAAAATGGAAGTGCAAAATGTTACGCCAAAAAAAGTTATCACAGTTTGATTTTATTGCTTACCGTGAAAACAAACCACTAGCATTTTTAGAGTTTAGGAAACGCAATCAAAAGTTAAACGACTATCCGACAATGATTGTGTCGATGACAAAGTTGGTTGCATGGCATAGCTCAAAAGCAATAACAGGCTTGCCATGTTTCTTTGTTGTAGAGTGGGAAGATGCCATTGGATACACAGATTTAGAAAATTTTGTAATTTTTGGAGAATTTAAAATAAGCGCAAAAACACATAAAAGACGCAACGACTATGACGATCAAGAAATAATCAGCGTTTTATCAACGGAGCATTTTAAATTATTATGACTAATTTAGCTAGACGCCCACCAACAGGGCAGAAAATAAAAGTAAAAAAGAAAGATAGTAAATATCTGCAAGCTATAAGAGAAATGCCTTGCTGCGTCTGTCAACGCTTTGGTGAGAGCCAGAACAGCCCCACAACAGCGCATCATCCAATACACGATAGATTTAGC
>Ga0098055_1000780_pt1 | contig 18285 bp, 11 predicted proteins | sample 17_taG_FD_75107 | JGI IMG/M metagenome (GOLD analysis project Ga0098055, IMG submission 75107) | Marine viral communities from the Subarctic Pacific Ocean - 17_ETSP_OMZ_AT15314 metaG | ecosystem: Environmental > Aquatic > Marine > Oceanic | place: Pacific Ocean | collected 2015-01-18 | reverse complement strand
TGTCTTCAGGCTGAATACCTTGCCTTTCACTTTGCGAAATCGAATTCATCTTGATGCGGGTGGATCGGGTCAGGCTCCCAAGGGTCAGGCTCGGAAAGGATAAGCAGTTTGTCGTCGGGGCGACTGTCGTCCAGAATCTCAATCGCATCGCCGTCCCTCTTGCCGAGGCCGTTGAACCAGCCGCAGGAATGCTGGTTATCCGGATCACGCCCCTGAATCCACCAACCACCGCCCTTGGAATCTCCCGAATTTTCCACCCGATAACATTTTTCCGAGTAATTCCCTTGGACGATGGCTCCGACGTTGATCGGATGATGGCCCATTACTATTCCCCTAAACTTCATCCGACTCCTCGAACTTCTCCTTGCAGAGCAGACGCAAATAGTTGCTGACCGAATGGCCATGCTCGCCCGAGTTCGCCGCCAGAATGCGGAGCTTCCGCTTGAACTCGGGCGTTATCGAGATCGTGATCGTAGCCTTGGAGTCCACCTTTTCCCCGTCGAAGCCGGCGGCCTCGAAGTTCCTTGATCGGATTCGCGTCATTGCCCCGGCCTAGGATCGTACTTCTTCAAGCTCCGCCAGATTTCGCAGGCGGCGACGAAGGCTTTCCACGCCTCGGCCAGCTCTTCGGGCTTATAGCTAATTACTTCGAAGCGTCCCGGCTCGGTCGAACTGATATAACAGTTAGCCCCGTAGACCCTACCCTCCAGAATTTCCTTCTCGCCGAAGTACGTCCCGCCATAGGCGGCTATCTGGTGGACCTGAAAATCGTAACTAGTTACTTTGACCTTCGGCTTGGTCTTGCGGGTTTTCCAGTCGATTATGAACTGCTGGCCGTCCGGACCTTTACCGACGATATCGCACATTCCCGCGAACCCGTGTTGAGGGTTGACGAGGATCAACTCTCTTTCGATGAACTCAAGCTGGTTTTTCTGCTTCCAGTCGAATGCCGGCTGTATGTATTCCAGCAGATGGTCAGGGATTGGCTTGCCGTCGAAATAATGCTCTATCGCATTATGGATTTCGCTCCCGAAGTCCGCCGCCGTTTCGACGGGCTTCTGATGCGCCACTAAGCACCTGTCCGTAAAGTCTTCAAGACTCTCCCCGTCGATAGGCTCCAGCTCGAAGGCTATCCGGCAAAGCTCATTCCGCTTCCACCTCTCCAGCCCCGGCTTTGCGAAGATGCCGGTAATTCCGGTAACGCTGGGGAGCAGATTCAGCTTTCTGGCATCGCGCAAAGTGGTATTCCTTTCGAGGCCGTTCTTACCGATCTGCGAATGGCAGGCTTTGCCGGCGAGGTCATAAAAATGACTCCCGCCGACTTTAGGTTTTTCCTTTAGGACCGCCACGGTCTTAACGCCTCCCTGACTGCTCGCCTTACGACGAGCAGTCGGTGGATTGTTTTTCGGATGAATTTACGCATCAGAACGGAGGCTGCTGGACCTGCGTGAAGCCCGGAGCCGTTTGCTGGGTTTGAACTTGGGGCTGGGCCTGCGGGGCAGGCTGAACCTGCTGAACGGGAGCGGCCTGCTGAACCGGCTGAACCTGCTGAACAGGCTGGGCGGCAGGAGCCACTTCCGCCGATACGGGAATCTGGAAGCTCGCTAACTGCGGGACTTGCCCGGCGAGCTGATCCATCACGGGGCTGGTGCTCGCGACGTCGGCATAGGTTCTGCCCTTCTGGCTGACCTTGTGGACGACAGTGATCATCGCCCCAGTTCCTTTCAGCGAGCAATAGTCCCAAGTGCCGTCCATGATCGGAGGGCCGGCGAGCCAGCCGGTCAGGAAAGCCATTAGCCGGCTTTTCTCATGGGCCGAAATCTTCATCTCGCCGGTCTGAATCATAGTGCCGTCAGGCAATCCGAAAAGAAATCGGGTCAGATCGACCGTTTCTAATGCCTCCGGGTTTTCGTAGGTCGGGCGTTGATGATTAAGCGTGTCTTTGACATCGAGGCAAAGCACTACGTGTTGCCCTTGAGGGGCGAGTCCTTCAACCGGCCAGCCCGTGATCGGACCTTCCGCTGAAGAGGATACTGGTGATAATATAGCCATATTTATTTATTCAGTTTAGTTATTGGTTTAGTGTGAAAGATGGTGATTCAAAATCAATAAAGCGTCGCAGGTTTTCAGCGTGATGCCTTTGAGCTTCGGGAATAACCTGACCGCATGATCGCGAAGTTTCTTTTTGCGGGGCTGACCGGAAAGACCCTGTAGGCCGGGCAATCCTTTCTGCCAGTCCTGCGGACGGTAAAGGTGAAGCGGGATTCGCATTGCCCGAATACTCCCGCATATGAAGCCGTAGTTATAGCCTAACTTAAAGCTGGTATGGCCGGGAACGGCCTTGCCGGCATACGAGGGTACTAGCTCGACGGCAGCCTCTATCCCTTTCGAGTCCTCGTAGTTGAAAAGCTCGTCGAGGTAGGCGAGCCACTCGTCCTCCTCCGACCAAGGGTACAGCTCGACCTTGTCGAGCGAGCCGAATGCCACGGCGTAGCCGCCGGACTTGCCGGGATCGGATGCGAGCGTTATCCTCACGCCGCCTCCTCGACGAGGGCGGCAATCTTTTTCTCGACGTCAGCCCGGACGTAATTTCGCCCGAGCTTTGCGAACTTGAATTTGGCGGCCCAACGTGATAACGTTCTGGGTCCGCACTGGAGGAGATTCATAGTCTCCTCTCTTGTTATTAGAAGGGGCTTCTGCTGGGTCTGGGTTGTCTCTGTCATTCGGATTAATTTTCCGAAGACAGACCGGAGAAAAGTTATTCACACCTTTTGCGCGATTTTTTCAAATAATGCATATAGGGCGAACTCTAATGTCCAGCCTGTCTTCCATTAGGTTGATTTGGCTTACGGTTGGTGAGACTGGACTATTTTGGTTTATGTTCAAACTTTTTTGCACTTTACTCCTAATCTAGAAGTTGGACTTATCTGTTTTTTTTTTTGAGCTAATTGCACAATTTTATTTTGTTATCTTTTCTTCTTGTTTTGCAACGCCCTCAACCGTTTGTAATATCCGGAGTTTCCGCGCCTTTTAGATACGCCTCGCCCAGCCGCCCCGCCCAAAGCCCCTAAACGAGCGGCTGCCTGCTTGATTAGATCGACCTTCCAGATGACTTTATATTCGAGTAACTGGCCGCTGGCGGTATAGGTTTTCCCGTACCACGTGCTAGAGTCGAGTCGCTCGGCCTCGTCGAATCGCATCAGAGCCGATTCCTTCCAGTGACGCTTTACCGCCTCCGAAAATTTCACTCTGAGCAGTAACTCATGCTTCGCAAAAGCTGTCCTCGTTTCTCCGTTAAAGGAAATGATCACTTTCCAGTCGTTGGCGTTTTCTCTTTTCTTGGTAGTCATATATATCGTTTATCGCTTGCGTCAAAACTTAGCCAAAAAATGCCACTAAACAAGCCTAAAATGCCGTTAACCGCCATTACAGGACAAAACTGACACAAGCGAAATAGCTTCCCGGGCATAACTCCGCGCCGAATTAAGAGCCTAATTATGGGCGTATTTAGCCGAGGTAATTCGCTCGGCGGGATTGGGCAATGGTGGAGAAGGCCGGAGTCGCACCGGCGTCCTGCCTATTTGGCAGTCGAGTCTTTTCTTCCCCGTGCTTTTTCTTCCCGAAGTTTCTTCTGGGATAGCTGGGCTAGTGCTTTTACAAAAGCGTCCTGCTGCTTCTCCGACATCTGATGCGCGATGCCGTCTTCATGGCTGAAATTGTAGATCGCGGGTTTTTTCTTAACGTCTTTCGTCACGAATAATCTCCATTGCTTGGTCGTAGGACAGGTTTAGGGATTCGGCTTTGTCGCCTTTGAGGAAGGCCCATATATCTTTTTCCGGATACCATAATGTAGCTTGAAGGTCGGCAGGAGTCAAGTTGTACCCTTCATCCTTTAGTTTCTTCAGGGCTACGTTAAAAGCGTCTACGATAACCGTTCGCTCTTGCGGGGTCGGGATGTCGATGGGCTTGAGCTTCCCGCTGATCGAAGTGGAAGCAAATGCCCAGAGAGGCTTTTCTTCCAGCAACTTCGCTTTAGCCGCCTCCGCCTTCTCCAGCCTCGCAGCCGTCTGCTTGACCGGCTGGCCGGCTTTCTTCCGCTTGGCCAGTTCTGCCTTCAATTTGGCAACTGCTCGGTCGGTAGTGCTATATTCCCGGCTCCAGTCTTTTGCCAGTTCCTTCGTAAGGTCGAACACTGCCTCGGCATTGGCCATGCCCTGCTCATGCTCCCCGAAAACTCGCTCGAACGCGCTTTCGGTAATCTTAAAATTCATTTTGCCGTCTTTTGCGAATCCGCCCGTTATTTTCAGCCCCTGCAAAAACTCCGGAAGTTCAAAATTCTTCGCCTTCCGCTTCCCTTTGTTATGGCGATGCGAATAAATTAGCCTGCCGATGTCGTTGGGAGTCAGCTTGACCGATACGGATCGGCCAGTAAGCCGGCCAAAGGTACGCCGCAGCCATAGGTCGATTGTGACGGGAAGATAGTTGCCTTTTAAATTCTGGAAGAATCCTTGCCCGATCTTCGGCCCGAAGACTGCGGAGCCTTTCACTTGATCGTTCATCCGCCCCTCGATGGCGAACTTCTCTTTGCCGAAGAATTTCTGGCCGAACTCGGTCAATTCCTTGACGGTAAAGTCTTGGTCAAGGAACGTATGAAAGTCCGGGAGCCCCGCCTCTAACTTATCGAACATCCGAAGATTCTCGGTAATCATCTTCGCCTTGCCGCCGTGCTTCTTCTTATAGTCGAACACGCCGTGCTTCTGCTTGTAGTCGTACTGGTGGACTGCGGCTCTGGCGTTGTCCAGAACTCGCATGTTCTGGCTGGTAATTGCCAATGCCCCTAGAAAGCGGTCCTTGGCGGCGGCTGAAGTCTTTATTTCGGGAAAGATTTCCTCGGCTATCGTCATGGCCTTGGCGACTGCCTTAGTATACCAGTCCACCGCATTGCCGGCTCTGGCCAATGCGACTTTCGCCTCATCGTACAACATGCCGCCCAGCCAGCCGGTCGTTTCCGGAGTATAGTCGTAAGGGTCGATAGGCTCGCCGTATTTCTCGACGTATTTCTCTTGAAAGAGTTTGCCGACGTCGTCGTTGCCTTTGGCCTGCCCTCTTGTGTACTTCCCCGGAAAGCTCGGATCGCCGTCCCACGATTGGACCGTATTCGGCGACACGCTCTCCGGCTTTGCGGCCGGCATGAACCGCAAATCGCCTGTGTCGCCATACCCGGAAAAACGTTTGCTCGGCATGTCCGCTCCGAAAGTGCCGGCGACTGTTCCGAAAGGTCGGTTTTTCGTAAAGAATGCATACTCGCCGGCTTGATCTACGATTAGCTTTACTCTCCTCGGGTCGAATATCGTGATTTCGCCCTTCCCGGTTTTCAGCCCCTGCCAGCCGAGGGCTTCGAGCCGCCCGGCAAACGTCGGGACTTCGTCCATGAGTTTGAGGCGAAAGTTCTCCATGTCCGCCCTTGCCCCGGCTTCCACGGCCCGGACGTCGGCAGGCAATTCCGCCGAGACTGCCTCGGGCCGCTCGGCAATCATGTCGCCGAGTACAGTCTCAAGGGCTTCGTGCATCGCCACGGGGTCGGCGAACGAGGAAAGCTCCGCCCGCAATCGTCGGGCTGCGGCGAGGTCGGCCTCGAAGCCGACCTGCCCTTCCATCCACATGGCCAACGAGTCGAGCCAGTGGGATATGCTGTCCCGGTAAGCTGAGACGTGGCCGGGGTTGTCGGGGTCGAAAACATGGGCGACGTTCGTGGCGACTTCGAGGGGCTTTTTTTCGCCTTGGGCCGCCTTCGCGGCGTCCCGATTCTCTAGTAGCTTCACGGGTATTTCCGGAACGTACTCCCCCCGCCTCGTCACTTTCCCCCGTTGCCCGATTTTCGCGATGTTTCTTTCGGCCTTCCCAACGCCCAGCTTGCCGGCATAAAAGAGTTTAATCGGTTCGACGATTCCATCCTCTCGGACTCGGGCAAAAGCCGGCTCGCCGGACTCCGCCATCCACTGCTGAAAAAGCGGCGATGCGAAGCCCTTGTCCATCCAGTCGGCTCGGGCTTTTTTCAGAAATTCCTTATCCGTTTTTACTGCCTCCGAAAATCCTTTTCCATACTTCGATGCTCGCCTTTGTTCGGGCGAAATCGCAGGCATATAAAGTCTATTTTTAACGCCTATTTCGCGTTCGGAAATCGCCCGTCTTTTTGCGATTGCCGCCCTGTATTCGGCGCTCTCTTCCGGGCCGATTTCAGTTTTTTCGAGTAGTGCGATTTCTTCGGGCGTCAAAGCCAAGGTGATATCACCTTCAGACCGCTTGCCCTCTGGCCTCTTTGGGTCGAGCAGGGCCGAGTTCAGGAGTTCGTTCAGGGCATCGTTCCGGCTGATCCCACGCTCGGCGGCGAGACTGTCCACTGCATCGCTTATTTCTTGCTTCGTCCGCAGAAGGATTTTCTTCGGCTGGCCCTTGCTTTCGGCGGGCATAAAAAGAATGTTTCCTTCCGCCGGTGAGAACGTCCCTCGGTTGTCAGCGGACTTCACGTTTTTGGCGGCGTCGAAAATCACTAGCTCGCCATTTCGTCCGATCTGGGCGGCGTCGAATCCTAGCTCTTTAATGTAGTGTTCCGTTTCCTTTAAGGTCGACGCGCTGCCTTCGCTTTTTCGGACTTCTTTTTTGTAATTTTCGGCGGACCATCTGCCCTTGAAATCGACCTTTTTATTGTGGGCGGTTATTTGATCGGTCAGGGCATTTAGATGGGCGTCATTCCTCCAGTCCCAAATTTTATTTGCTCGGACGTATAGCTGGGTCATCCCCCTCCCTGCTCCTTGCCCTCGTTCCGGATAGCCATGTGGTGCAGTCCATTCGCTCAATTGCGGCTGCGATACCCATATTTCTCCGGAGGGAATCCTGCTATCCGGGCCGCCATGCCCGAGTGATCCATAATGAATCCACGGGAGCGGGGTTTTGCCGCCAGTCCCTTGATATTCGAGCGTTTTCGACCTGCCGAACCATCGCCGGAAGAACGGCGAGTCCGTTCCTTTCTTCCGCCAAAGTTCGGCGGACCATTTTTCTTTGCCCTTCGGAGCGCCTGCCTCGGCGGCCGGCATAAAGAGCTTGTCCCGGCCATAAGCATCCTTCGAGCGAACGTTGCCCGAACTGGAAAAGCCGTCCTGGGCTTCGTCCGCCAGCCTCTTGGCCTCGGCCATCTCCGACTTGGTCTTGTCCACGTTTATCATTCGCCCGAAGCCTTCGCCGGGTATGTCGCCGGGAAGCTCGGGGAATGGGAGCGGAATCGTGTCGTCGGGCTGGTTGGGTTTTCGGCGGGGCATGAAGTTCCTGCCGTGCGGCGAGTAATTCCTTTTGACGTTAAGCCAGTCGAATCCGATGCCGGGTCTGCCGGTCAAAGCTATGCCCGCGAGACTGCCGATATGGTACATTCGGAAAGAGTGTTGCAAGCGGCCCTCTTCCAATAGTCTGGCGAGCTTTAGATTTTTGATAAAATCGGCGGACGCTTTGTTTCCGAGGGCAACGGTAATTAGTTCGTTCTCGAATTTGCCTTCCGGGTTGATACGGCCTTCCGAACCGGCGGCGTTTGCCTCTTTTGCCACTTGTCGGGCTTTGTCTATAAATTTGTCCGGGTCTTTGATGAATCCTTCTTGGACCAGAACCTCGACGTTGTTCTTGAGGTAGGCGATGTCCATGCCCTGCATATACAGGCCAGCCGTCCCCTTCCCCGCCATGCCGGAGATTTCAAATCCCACCGGGGCGACTACTCGAATTTTTAGTTCGTTATCGCTATACTTGCTAGGCTTTCCGGAGCGATAGAGGAAGTTGACTTCGCCATTATCGGCAATCGCGGCCTGTATGTCGTTAATGGCAATGTTTACGCTCCCCCTCGGGTCCGGATTTGTCCGGGTAAAGATTACTCGCATGTCGGGCGTCAGTTCTTTGCCGATCAGCTTGCCTAGCGGGTTGCCGGCTTTATTTCGAGGGACGCTCCAACCATCCGCCGGCTCATCTTGATAGCGATTCTTGAGTTTGGTCAACTCGTTCTTGATTTGCTTGTTGTTTATGACGAAGGACTTGGCGTCCTTCAGGGAAAGCCCCGTGGCCCCGAACAGGCGTTCGGCTCCGGCTTCGGGCGATTCCCCCCGCTTGAGCGGGATGCTCTGCCCCTTTTCCGCGAGGTCGATCTTTCCGGCCATGTGCATTTCCCGCTGCTTCAGGTAATTGCGGTAAAGATTGCGAATGGCGGGCGAGCGTTTGAGCTTCGAGGCGATGTTCAGAGGTAAAGTGTTGCCGAACTTGTCGGTAATCCCCATCAAAGAAAGAATCTTCTGGGAGGCGTTTACGAGCTTGTGGCGGATCGGCTGGGCCAAGTGCGGAAAAAGGTTCGGATTTTCATCCATCATAATGCTGAACTGAGCCGCCCCGATTTCTTGGGCCAGCGTGTTCGCATTGTTTCCTATCCCAACGTTGACGTCGTCCGAAATCGAGCTATAGGCATCCGCCAGCTTCTTGCCCTTTTCGTTTATTTCGATGGTCCGCAAAGGATTGCCGTCCGGATCGCGTTCAAATATGAAAGTGTGCGACTTTTCTCCCGGCTTCGCTTTATACTCGGCTAGAATCTGATGCCCGAACATGGGATCGGTCTTGATGGCCTCGGTAATGAAATGATGTCCCAGCTCCTCGGTAAACATCTGCATGACGGCCCGAGACGAGGATTTCGAGCTGATGTCTTGGTTGACGTAGATCGTCTTGTCCTTGGGATCGTACATGGCCGACTGAGCTTCCCGAGCGTTCGGGTCGTCCTGCCGCATGAGGTCGAGGAACATTTTCGAGTCTACGAAAAATAACTTCGGTATGGGAATACCGGCCTCTTCGGCAGTTGCGGCGACTAGTCGGGCTTCCGGCTCTAGCTTTCTAAACTCTTTTACCTGCTCGGAAGCCAGCTTGCCTTCGAGATAATTTATCGAAGTGGCGTCCCGACTGCTTTGAGCTTTGCCGGCTTTCTGACCCGGCTGGCCGAATGGCATCACTCCGCCCATGACCATGCCGGCCCCTGCGGCTTGCCCGATGCCTTCGGCTGATTCTCCCGACAAGTAGGCCAACGCCCCGTTTATGCTGGCTATGGAAGCCCCGTTGACCAGCGAATTGAATGCAACGTCGCCGGCTTTAGTCAGCCCTTTTCGATGGGCTATCAAAGCCAGCCTACGCATACGAGGCGACTCCGCCGTCTGGGCGAGTCTTTGCAAGAATCTTTGTTGCGCGCCCGGAGCGGCTAAAGTGGTAAGAATCTTTTCTATTCCCTTGCCCGTCCTGTTGGCAATGAAGCCGGCAATTTCTCCTATTCCCAATTGGGCGGCGAATGGCACTGCCCCAGTGGCCGCGCCTACAAGTTGCCCGGTCAATAACGCTCCCCCGGCCCCTCCGGCTGCCGATTCGGGCAAGACCTTCTGCGCGACTTTCGAGGCTAATGTTCGAGGGAGTGCGGCCAGCTTGGCAACTCCTCCTCCTGCCGCCCCGACTAGGCCAGCACCTTTGCCGGCAACGTAAGCCGTCCCTTTCAGCCCCTTGCGAGTGGCCTTGGCGACTGCTTTCGAGGGGAGCGACACAACTTCCCCGACTTTGTCGAGTGCCGCCGCAGCTCGCCCGAGCCTCGCGCTTTTTAGCCCGACTGCCCCGGCCTTTGCCGCAACTCCGGCAACAGGAAATGCCATAAACGGGTCAACGAACTGCCCACCGAAAGACACTAGATTCTTGGCATCGCCCCCGACTGCATCGACCATGAGCGGCCTGACAGTCTGGTAGTAATCGAAATTTTCTTTTGCCCGGCGATATTCCCTAGACCTTTCGGACTCGGTGGTCGGAAGCCAATCCTCGGCGGCTCCGCCCATAGTCTTGGCGAATCGAACGAAATCCCGCTTGCCTACTTCCCAGATTCCTCCGAGAGAGTCCCAGCCAGCCTTGCTTGTTGCCACTTCCTTGACTGCCTTTGCCCCTTCTTCGGCTAAAGCCCCTGCCCCGGTAATGAAATTGTCCGCAAAGGTTTTCGTCGCTTCCCAGTTTGAACGCTTGTCTAGTTCATCCTGCTCGGCGTTCCATTCGTCGAAGGTCGGGAATAGGGCAGAGAGTCTTTGATCCAGAGCATTGTTTTGTTGAACTAGATTCTCGTACTCCGAGTTTGCGGGCGAGGCTTGCGAAATGCCGTCATTTTCCGGCAGGCCCAGCCTAGCGTTCAATCCTCGAAGCTCTCTGGCAAGGGCATCGTACTCCGCGCCGATGGGCTGGGCTTGCGGGATGCCGTCATCTTCCGGCAAATCCAGCCTGACGTTCAATCCTCGAAGCTCTCCAGCGAGAACGTCGTACTCCTCTTGCAGCGTGGGCATTGCCTTGCTTATTGACCCGAAAGGCCGTCTGGTTGGGCATACTCAAAATTTCGGCCTCGATTAGTTCGAGCCTCTTCCAAAGCGGTTTTCCTTTCTATTTCTCGACGCATGGCCTCGATGTCTTCCGGAGTCACGCCCCCCGCTGGAGGTTGGCCTGACGCTGGACTGGGAGAATCGCCCAGACTCCCCCAAAATGCCGCTTCCGCTCCCAAACCCCTATGGCCTTTTAAAGTCCCATACCTCTGGAAGTAGGCTTTTTGACTTAGTTTCGCATTCATCGCATCTTCGATGGATTTGAATAATCTCTGGACTCGCTCAATGTTTTCTTTCTCATCCAGCCGTGGATTGTACGCTCGGCTAATTAAACGCTCCCCTTCCCTTTCCGTAAACTGAGCGCCAAGGACGAGGCGAAGATTGCGCTGGACGACTTCTTCAATGGCTTCTCGGGTTTGAGCAGTTTCCGGAAGCACTCGATCCCCAATTACATTCGGTATTAAGCTGATAAGTGGACCTGAAATCGTGTCTGAGTTCTCTAAGGAAGTTATTGCCCCGCGAAGCTGCCCCATGCCCTTTCGCACGTCCGCCTCGTTAAATTCATTTAGGCTTTTAGCAAAGGCTTGGTCGAGGCTTTGTTCCCCCGGAGTCAAGCTCATGCCAGCCTTTTGCCGTTCTAAATCGAACTTTTGCTGCGCAATAGCCTCGGCCTTGGCCCGATTCATCGCTTCCATTTTGCTTCTCGGATCGAGGTTCGGATCGCTGGCGATTCGCCGGAATCTTTCGGATGGACCTAACTCCATTGGGGCGGGTTGAGGCGTCTCGACGTTGATGCGATATTGCGGGAGGATATTCTTTTCAGCGTCAATCGGAGGCTGAACGATTGGGTCGGGCCTCGAAGTCATAAAGCGGGCGAGAATGTCTGCCCGCTGCCTTTCTTTCTTCTCCCTTTCCCTGTCCTCCCAAGCGAATATCGCCTGCTGATGAAAATGCTCCGCTCTCTCGCCGGCCAACATCATAGCCTGCTGGGCCTGCTGCATCTGTAACTCGCGAAGTCTAGCCTGCTCCTCTCGCGTCTTGTCCGCCCTTTCCAGCTCCATCCGCTTTACGAAGCCCTGAAGCTCGCCATAGCTACTGCTCTCTACCTGCGCGGCGGAGGCTCCGTAGCCCTTGGCCAACTGCTTCAGGCTTTTGATCTGCTCCATTCTTGCCTTCTCGACCTTGTTGCGGTCGAAAAACTGCTGAAGAGCCTGCTGATCGCCCTGTCGCTGGGCGATGGCTCCGGGTACTGCGGACGTGAATCTGATTGGCGCTTGCATTATTTCTTAAATTGTTGGGCGGCTTGACCGAGTGCAGTTAAAGTTTGGATCGTCGTCGGTTGTTTTTGGTAGGCCGCCAGATTAGTATCGTACTCCATTGCCGGGAAACTGCCGAAGAATGCTCCGGTCGGGTCCATTGGCTCGATGTTGCCTATGCCCATTTTGCCGACGTTCGATAGGCTGAGAGGGTCGGCGCTCCCAGATGCCGCTATGCTGGCGTAGCTGGGAGCGTAGGACATACGAAGGGCATCGTCTCGGGCGATGCGTTCGGAGGCTGCGTCCCGCCGGCCTCGAATGGCAGATTCCGCCCCGAGGGCAGCTTGGGCCATGTCTATAGAGTTGCCTACTGCCCCCGGATGCATACTCGAGAACAGGTCGGCTCGCAAATCGTCGTACCATCCCTGCGAGTAATCTCCAGCCAGCTCCTGCTCCATATACTGCCGATTCTGCATGGAAAGCGGATCGGAGGTAAGGCCCGAGGCATAGCTCTGGGCGGCCTGCATCTCGGGCGACTGGAACTGCGATGCATCGTACTCGTTGTAAAAATTTGCCGCCTCGTCGATTCGCCTGCCTCGCTCCTTTGCCTCCACGTTCAGAGGGTCGAGCATGTCGGCGAGCTTTCGAGCGGTCGAGCTGGTAGGGTCCGCCATTACGGACTGTACCCATGTGTTGAAATCCGGGCGGCCTGCGGCATCCCATTCGGCGGCTAAATCGGCGTCCTGTAGAGCGTCCGTACCGAATCCGGGGCCGTAATTAGCGAGCTGCTGGTTTATGCCGAACTCTCGGTCGGCGGTAACGCTGGAAAGCTCTCGGGCCGTATCGCCGGCGGATGGCGGGGTTGGAACGTCCGGCTGGCCTTTTAGGAGGCTTCCTACCGTAGTTCCTAGTAAGGCTACTCCAACGGCGGTTTGAGTGGCGTCCCCTAGCTTGCCCCAGTCAACCTTCGTCTTTTCCTCGTCCCCTGTTATCTCATCTTCCAGAGCAACATTTCTTTTTTCCAGAATCTTTACTTTTTTTTCCGCTTTTACAATTTGCTCGGGAGTAGACTCGTCTGCCGTCGATATATCCTCTTGGACAGTTATCTCGGCTTTATTCGCTATAATTTGGGCGCGTTTATCATCTATACTTTGGTTTGCAGCCGTAAACGAAGCCACGGCCTCTTCCTCCTCCTTGGCGGATGCGGCGGCGGCGTCTTCCGCCTCCTTCGCATCCATCGCGGCCAATCTTTTCTCAATTTCCGACAAGCCTGCGTCAAGATTGCCAGTCGAGGCGGACGATCCGCCCTTATCCCCTAGATCAAAACCCGATAAATTTTCGCCGTAATCTGCCATAATTTTATCCTCTGTAGCTGGAGGCATTTCTGCCTGTGGTAAGTTCTCGTAAATTGTGTTTCGGCTTCGTCCGAGCGTCTAGGTCCATGTACTGCGAAGCCGTTCGGAGCGGGGCGTTGAAGCCTAGCAGGTCGGCAGCTTGGGCTTTGGAATAGCCGGGCCTTGGGGCAGTCCCGTCGAGGGCTTGCCATGCCGGGCTGGAGAAAGGCTCGTATTTCGTTTCTATTTTTGGGCCGATAAAGTCTTCGGGCCTGACTCGCTTGAGCGGGTTTAAGACGTCGGACCTTACGGTCGGAGCCGTTTCGACCGGCGTAGGGGATTTCGGGGCTTGATATTCGACCTCCGGCGCGGTGGGAGCCTCGAATTGCATTGGGGCTAAGATCGGCGCGGCAGGCTCGTAAAAATCGGGGACGTTTAGCTTTTCGCCTGTATCCACGTCCCAAGTCCCATACTCATCTGCGTAGTGCGTTCCCGTACCCCACTCGGCGTGAGCAGACACTGGTACTATGTTTTGAACCGGGTCGGTTAGCTCGCGGATTGCTTGATCATTTTGAAGCTTTTTCAAAGCTTCCTGCCCTCGAATTTCTTGGAGATCGCGAATACCCTGCTGGGCGGTCAAGACGGTCTTGTAGCTATCGGTGTTTTTATACTCCTCCCAAAGGTCTTTCGTTTCAGCTTGGAAAGGGATTTCCTCGTTATATTGTCGCTCGCCGTATCCGCCGGGTACTGTTCTCGTCCCTACCCATCCGCCGGGAGGCGTCGAGTACGGGTCGTTTTTGGCGTACTCCTCGAACATGTCGTTCAAGGCAAACTCGCGGGAGGACTTGGCGGCGGCTTTCGCCTTGTCGCCGAAGCTTCTCCAAATTTTAGCGGGAACGCTTAAAATCTCATCCGGAAACTCCGAAAGCCCTCCGGCAATAAGGCTGGCCGTCCCCGTTCCGGGAATTTTGCGGATGCCCGCCCCGAGACTTTCCAAGCCTTGATTAACGTATTCCATGCCGGGGACTTTGTTCACTAGTTCCGCCCCTTTGTTTAAAGCTGGGTTTATCGGGTCGTACTTCCTAAATAAACTTCCTAATCCGGAAGCCATGCTTACGTATGGATTTGTCTTTAGGGCGGTAACTGCGGCGCTTCCGCCAGTTCCCAATCTTCCTCCTAAAACTTCTCCAGCCGTGCCGGCGTATCCGACTCCCGTGGCTATGTCGCCGAGTTTAGCCATCGACTTGGCCGTGCTGCTTTTAAAACTGTTCCCTTCATCCAAAACGCCCTGCAAATCCGCCCGTTTGGCATTCGGGTTGGATAAAACTTTGTTTATCCCTTTCAAAACTTCTTTTTCTTTTAACGCTTTATATGTCTGCCCTAGCACGTTTACGGCTTGCAAGCCCGGCGAGCCGGCACTGCCAGTCTCCCCCGAGCTGCCCCGATTGCCTAGAGTGCCGCTTTCTCCTGCACCCGGACCGAATACGTCGGTCAGCTCGGCTGCGATTCGGCTATGATCTTGAGCGGTTGACATTTACTTGGCTTCTAGCTTTTCGACTTTGGCCGAGAGTTCTTGGACTGCTTTTATTAGAGCCGGCACAAAAGCCGTCATCGTTAGGCTTTGCATCCCGTTTTCTCCTTCGCTCCAGCCATCCCATTCGGTTATGCCTTGATCATCCAAAACTTTTTTTACCTCTTGAGCGATGAAGCCCGTGTAAACGTTCGGATCGTCCTTGGGCTTCGAGTCGGACGGTTTGTCCGAGCCATCCCGAAGAAAACGAGCTTCCTTTAACTTTTCCGGCCACTGGTAAGGATTGAGCTTTTTGAAGCTAACGGCCCGCAGAGCATTTAAAAAGGAAAGGCCGAGGCTGCTTGATTTGACGTTCTTTTTGACTCGTTCGTCCGAATCGACGGTCAAAGCGACTTGGCAATGTAAACTCGAAACGGACGCATTCCCGAGTCGAACTTGATTTGCGGCGGTTGGATTGACTGCATAGCCGAGGCAAGTCGTATTCGTATATGCCGCAGGTGCTCCGCTTGCCGTATTGGCTCCCGAACCTAATGCCGTGTTTTGTGCGGCAGTCACGTAATAGCCGGCGTTGTCGCCGACGAAAGTATTGTCGTCGCCCGTGGCGTTCGTCAGTCCCGCCTGATATCCGACGTAAGTGTTGTCGGTGGAAGTAGAAGTATATTTTCCAGCGGCGTATCCGATCCCGGTGTTGACGCCGGGAGTAGTTTGGGTCAAGAGGGCTAAGGCTCCGACCGCCGTGGACGAAGTCCCGCTGGTATTTGCCGCCAGAGCAGTGACTCCGACCGCCGTGTTTGAATTGCCATCGTCGTTTGTGTCGAGAGCCATATATCCGACCGCCGTGTTGCTCGTTCCGGAAGTATTTGCCGTCAACGCCGCCGAGCCAATGGCCGTTCCGAATGCCCCCGAAGTGTTGACGTTAAGCGCCCCGTGGCCGCAGGCCGTATTGCCGGCCCCGGTGTTCACGGCGTTCAGGGCTGCATATCCTATGGCCGTGGAAGTGTTGGCCGTGTCTTGCGCCCCCGCCTTCGATCCGACGTAGGTCGTCTCTTCGCCTGTCGCCGCAGCCCCGGCGGTGTAGCCCACCGCAGTGCAGTCGCTTTTCGTAGCTATTACCGCAGAAGCGGAAGCCCCGACTGCAACGTTGCGAGTGCCGGTAGTATTTCCGACTAAACTTTGATTGCCGACCGCCGTGTTTGCGCCCGCAGTGTTGACTTTGAGGCTGCGATAGCCCACGGCAGTGCTTGCGGCCCCCGTCTCATTGGTTGTAAGGGCTTCGTGGCCGACCGCCGTGTTTTGATTGGCAGTAGTGTTCGCGGCCAAGCTTTTACTGCCGACCGCCACGTTCGAGTCGCCGGAGGAATTGGCCGTTAAAGAATCGGAGCCGACCGCCGTGTTGTCGTCGCCAGTCGCCAGTTTCAGGGCATTCGACCCGACTGCCGTGTTGTCGTCGCCTGTGGCCAAGGTATAAAGAGCCGAATATCCGACCGCAACGTTGTCCGTTCCGGAGGTGAGGGCGGCTAAGGCTGATTGGCCTACGCCCGTTGCGGCGGAGGTTTGAGTGATCCCAGAGCCGCCGATTATGTTCGCTATCGTGGCTTTCCGAAGTAAATTAGTTCCGGAAACATCTTGGATAAGGACTAAGTCGTCCGAAGCTATCGAAGTTTCAGCGGTTTGGCTGCCAATAAATCCGCTGGACTCGTCGGGATTCAAAGTCGCCGTGTCGATGATATTATTCATATCAGTATGGTCGACCGACTGCCCGCTTGAAAAAGTTGTGCCTTTTAATAAAACTGCCATGTTATGCGTAGCTCCTTCTTTGTCTGGAGCCTGTGTGGCCCTCTATTGAAATGTCCCTAAGTTCCCATCGACCGGCGGCACTTGCCCCGTTATCGATAGTTAGCTGAATGCCATTGCCCCGTTGGCGGATGCCCAGTCGGCGAAAGTCCTCTTCGATGGCCGTAGTCGTAAACTCCCCCAGCTCGGTCGAAGCCGAGTCCGGCTCGCGTGTGTCTGCCAGCACTCGAAATTTCGTACTGCTGGCCGTCTTGGTCGTACTCCCGATAGTGGCGATTTTCCATCGCTTGACGCTCGATACGTCCCCTCCCCGGTAAAGCCTCGTAACGGCTTTTGCGTCCACCGCAACTTCTGACGGCTCAGTCCCGTTTCCGTACTGATCATTCCCGTCTGCCTCTTCCTCCAGCAGAAGGATTTTCCCCGACGAGCAGATTGCCGCGACTCGGAGCTGGTTGTTATAAATGATCCGGATTAAATTGTCGACGTAGACGCCGCTCGGAAGCGTATCGACGCTCTCCCAGCTATTGAGCACGATATTGTATATCAGTATTTTGTCGTTGCCCGAAGGAGAGCTACTAACGGCCAGAAAGTAACGATTCGACGCCACTACGGCGCAGGCCGTGGTCCGGGCGGTCGTAAAGTCGATTGCCTCGATCTCGTCCTCGATGTCAGCCGAAATCGGGTCGTCCGTAATTTGCAAATAAGCGACTGGCGTGCCTACCCGGCTGGAGCCTCTTACGGCGGCGTTTACCGAGTACACGCCGGAGTCGTTCAGGAAAAAGATTAGGCCGCCAACCTGACGAACAGTTTCGCGGGCTACGATGCCGAACTGATTCGAGATTTCCGAGGTCATGCTATTCGGCCCGACCAATTCCTTAATGCCAGTTCTGACGAAAAGGCTCCGCCGCTTCCCCACTAGCAGGGCATCGCCCTCGATGGAGGAAAGGCTGGTAATTACGTCGGAGTCTCCGGCGTTGAAAGTATTTTGGTCTTCGTAGCGAAATTTATTCGGATCGCCTGACATACTAAACCGGACCGTATCCCGCCCGGTCAAAACGCAAAGCCGATCAGAGGTATAGATAGCATAGCTGCTCGGCGGTATTGTCGAGTTCTCGCTGGAGGCGTATCCCCCGCCGGTGTAGGCGGAATTTCCGGTAGAGCCGTCTAGGCTGAAAGTGGTCGAGGAAAGGACGGTAATTACCCGAGTGCCGTTGGCGTTTGTGTTGCCCAGAACTTCGACCACTTTCACCGAATCGCCGGTCGTATAGCCGTGAGTGCCGGCAGTCGTTACGACTATCGGGGCGGCGTTCGTAGCATCCGTAATTTGGGAAGTCATTGGGCGCTCGAACTTCGACTCGCTTACGATGCCGGCGCTGCCCGAGAACGTTCCGTTCCCGGTAGAGCCGGTAAGGCTGAACTGCGTAGACGAAGTGACGATGATTTGCCAATCCCCGTTCGTGGCCGTGTTTCCCGCCACGCCGCTGATGTTCACTTTGTCGCCCGTGGCGAAATTATGGGCGGCGGTAGTAACTACTATGGGCGAGACATTCGTGGCTCCCGTTACTGTTAGCCCGCCCAAGTCCTCGCCGTCGAAGATCAACGGGTATTTGCCGAGGGTCGTAGGCAAGGTAAACGGCAATGCCGGCGAATCGGTACGCCAGAGAAATAAGTAGTGGAACGCCTGCATCAGCATACAGCCCGCCGCAGCCGTCTCTCCGCCTGCATATAAAATGGTTTTCTTCGTACCGTCTGCCGGGTTTACGAAATAGGCTCGGTCGGAGCAGGCTAAAACTACGTACTCCGTTCCGCTCGCAGGATCGCGGTAAAATGTCGAAGCAAGGACTGTCGCGGCGAGAACCGTGGCGTCCGAAGTTAGCCTTTTAAGCCCTTTGCGAACTACGGCTGAATTTGTTTCAAGTCGCAGGTTTTGAGACTCCGACAAATAGTTTTCGGGAATACTG
>Ga0098055_1000779_pt1 | contig 18325 bp, 33 predicted proteins | sample 17_taG_FD_75107 | JGI IMG/M metagenome (GOLD analysis project Ga0098055, IMG submission 75107) | Marine viral communities from the Subarctic Pacific Ocean - 17_ETSP_OMZ_AT15314 metaG | ecosystem: Environmental > Aquatic > Marine > Oceanic | place: Pacific Ocean | collected 2015-01-18 | reverse complement strand
TTTACCGATAACTCCAAAGCTATCTTTGGTTCAGGTTCTGACCTACAGATTTACCATGATGGTAACAGTTGGATTAAAGATACGGGTTCTGGAAATCTTGTGCTTGATACCAACGGCAACGGAATGTTTTTTAAACACGGTGATGAAACACTGTTTGAAGCATATGCTGACGGTGCAGTAAACCTTAGGCATAACAACGCACAAAAACTAGCCACCACCTCCACAGGCATAGACGTTACTGGCACAGCCACGATGGATGGGCTTACTGTTGATGGAAACGCGCGCGTCAGCAACATTGGAGTCGGTGGCGCGCCAAACGCACATGGTATTTATGTATATCATACTGACAACTTTGAAGCGGCTTTATTTCAAACAAATCTAGGCGGCTCGTTAGCTAGATTTACAGATACAACTGCAAGCATAGAAATAGGTGTTCAGGGCGGCAAGCCAGTAATTAGAACAAGCAGTGCGGCTAGGCTGACTGTTGATGGTGCTAACGTACAGATCAATTCTGGTGCGCTACAAATGGGGTCTACTACAGTAATAGACTCTAGCCGTAATCTAACAAATATTGGAACACTAAACGGTGGTACTGCTTGGCGGTCTAACAACGATGGTTCTGGCTCTGGTTTAGATGCTGACACTTTGGATGGACAACACGCTTCTGCCTTTCAAGCATCTGGAACATACAACACAATCATTGGTACTGACTCTGACATTAACACCAGTGGTTCAACCATCATAGACAACATATATGTTACTGATGGCGTTATTACATCTATGGGCACAAGAACACTAACATTAGGTGATCTTGGATACACAGGTGAAACCAATGCGACAGCAGATCAAACAGCATCTGAAATACTAACTGCAATCAAAACAGTAGACGGCAGTGGCTCAGGTTTAGATGCTGATACTGTAGATGGTATTCAAGCAAGTGCGTTTTTAAGAAGCGACACTAACGACACTACTACAGGCTCTCTAACCATATCTGGTTCACAAACTAGAGGAACTTATGCTTCTAGCTCACAATACCACACAGGTGCAGACAACCTAGTTCTTAAAGGTGATGCTTATGGTATTAGTTCTATATTCTTTGAGTCTGAGAAAAACGGAACAAACATTAACCATACATCTGACTTTGGATTTATTCAGTTTCATTCCTATGGGACAGGTACTTCTGGAGAAGCCAACGAATTAATCATTGGTGTATCAAACGACAGCGATGACCATGTAATCCTTAACGCACCAAACGCTAACGGTTTAAAGTATAGAATCGGAGCATCAGCAACAGACTACACCGTTTGGCATTCAGGCAACGATGGCTCTGGCACAGGTCTAGATGCTGATCTGTTAGATGGACAGCAGGGTTCTTACTATGCAGCGGCAAGTCACGTCCACAGCTACCTACCTTTATCAGGCGGTACGTTGACTGGAAATGTTACATTTCAAGACGATAATGAAGGCATAACTTTCAACGGTGGTGGACGTTTTTATAAACAAACGGGTCAAGGGCTTGTTATTCGCAAGCCTTCTGGTGGGCAGGAACTGCGTTTCGAAGACAATTCTGGGACGTTTATAGGTACATTTTGGCACTCAGGTAATGATGGAAGCGGTACAGGTCTAGACGCTGATACTGTTGATGGTGTTCAAGCTAGTAGTTTCTTAAGAAGTGATGCTGATGATACCTTAACTGGTAACTTACAAATTAATAGCCATGTGATAAACATGAATCTAGGTAATATCAATGATAATGCTATTGATTTAACTAGTGTTCGTTCTTCTACTTGGCCTTTCGAGTTTACGACTCATTCTGTAGGCAATGATAACTCCTCTGGTTTTTGGGTAGGTAGTAACGGCTATCCTGATATGCGTTTGCGTAGGGAAAACAGCACAGTTCGTGCTCTTATTTCGTCATGGGAAACAAGTTATGTTAGTAACGGTTTCAATATAAATGGCAACACAGCTTGGCACGCAGGAAATGACGGGAGTGGTTCTGGTTTAGATGCAGATACTGTCGATGGAATACAGGCTTCAAGAATTGTTTACGGGGATGGTACACTTAAGTCTAGCTCAACTTCTACTTTTCACAACAACGTATCAGGATTTCACTTTTACTCTGCGGCGACTAACGCTCCGACAGCAGCGTGGTATAACTGGATTACTTGCCGTGGCAACTCGTGGGGCAATTCTGACGAATACTCTTTCCAACTAGCGCATAGCTTCTGGTCTGCTTCTGAATTTTATGTCCGAAGAACCCAAAGTGGAACTGAGCAAGGCTGGAATAAAATATGGACTGCGGCGAGCGATGGCTCTGGCTCAGGGTTAGATGCTGATCTGTTAGATGGATATCAAACAGCCTCTGCCCCAACAGCGAACACAATCCCCATAAGAACAGCCAACGGTGATATAGCCGCTAGAGAGATCATACTTTCATCAGGGCTGTCCAGCAATACTCCGACAGTTCTTGTTTCGATGTATCCAACGACTAATCAACTGGTTAGGACAACACCTGCTGCGGTAGCAGCATCAATGGGTGCGTGGACATCAAGCAACGATGGCTCTGGTTCAGGGTTAGATGCTGATACAGTAGATGGTGTTCACGAATCTGCCTTAATGCGTAGAAGTGCAAACAGTCAGCTAGACATGAACAACAATGACATTATAGGTGTTGACCAGATTATCCATGAGGGTGATTCAGACACTTATATGCAATTCCATGCGGCAGACCAGTGGAGAGTTGTTACAGGTGGTACAGAAAGGTTTGAGGTTAACAACAGTAATGTAACTGTTAATGAAGAGTTACTATTAACAGCAGGTACTAAAGCTAAGTTGTTGGCAAGTGGTCAGTATGGTCACACCTTTATGTACTTTAGAAACAGCACAGACACTTCTAACTTCGGATTGATTTATCATTCTGGTAATAGCATGGTCTATGGCACATCATCTGATTACCGTTTAAAAGAAAACGTAGTGCCTTTAGAGGGCGCATCAGAGAAACTAAAGTTAATACCTGTTAAGAGCTTTAACTTTATAGAAGACCCAGACAGAACTGTTGATGGTTTCCTTGCTCATGAATTACAAGAGCATATCCCAGAAGCAGTGGTCGGTGAGAAAGACGGACTTGATGAAGATGGCAATCCTGAGTATCAAGCTGTTGACCAATCCAAACTAACCCCTCTACTTACTGCGGCTTTGCAAGAAGCATTAGCTAAGATAGAAGAGTTAGAACAACGTATCGAAAACTTAGAAAACAACTAGAGGTTTATGAAATGTCAGTAACATACGAACTGTTAGAAGAGTTTACTGGAACTCGCACAAACACAATGCCTAATCCAGATAATGAAGGCGAAACTATATCAGAAGAAGTAGATTGCAAAGATGTAAATGTGCGCTTTACTTGTTCAGATACAGATAAAACACATGAGCGATCTGTGAATGTTTGCTATGATGCTGATGGTAACTATGATGCTGATGCGACTTTAGTTCGTGTTGGTGAAGTTGCACAAGGTGTAGCCAACAAGATTGCTTGTGGCGTAATTGCTTAGGAGCGAACATGATAACCATAGATGATAAAACATATACAGAAGATGATCTAAACGAAGCACAAATTGTACAAGTGCAACGTATAGAATCTCTAAGGGGACAACTGAATCAGTTAGATATGCAAGCGCAAGAATTAAATGTCTTGATTAACGCATACGCTAACTCAATTAAAGAGAGCCTAGAAGAGAGTTAATTATGGAAAACTGGCATCTGAATAAAAGCGTACCTTTGTCCTTGTTGGTTTTAGTGCTGATTACTTTTTACACTGCAACTAAAAGCGTTACTGCTGTTGAATTAAAGACACTAGAAAACGAGCAAGATGTAGCTAAAAACGATGCCAGAATTTCTGCACTTGAATCAAGCGTACAAGGACAGCAAGTTTCTTTAGCTAGAATTGATGAAAATATACGTCACATAAGAGAAACGCTTGAGCGATTAGCAGAATGATACGAATAGCTATCCTATGGCTATTTGCCTCAGTAGCTATGGCTAATAACCAAGAGGGTAGTCTTAATAACTATCATGGCAGTGGAAGTGTGGCAAACTCGCACAACACTACTAGCGATACATCAACAAGCAACACCTACAATGGCGCAGGTTCATCCAGTGAGATTCCAGTTGGCTCTGCAATCAGCCCAACCTTTATGTCTAACGGTTCTGATACCTGCCTTAAAGGGACAGCAGGTTCAGTGCAGACAGTTGCTATCGGCTTTAGCTCAGGCGGTTACACCTTAGATGTAGACTGTACAAGGTTAAAATATTCAAGAATGTTATCTGCGCTAGGGTTAAAGGTGGCGGCAGTGTCTATGTTGTGCAACTCAACAGAAGTTTACAAATCAATGCTTTTAGCGGGTTCACCATGCCCGTTTATTAGTAATGGGAGACTAGTAGCGGGGAAAAGGGGGCTTATGCTGATAAAGCAGAACCCAGAACTATACATTCCTGATTACAAGGAAAGCCGAGATTACTATGACGGCATACTCCAAATTGGCAAGGTGAGCAAAGATGTGGAAGAAGATTACATTTCTATTAGCGATAAGTTCCGCAGTTCAAAGCAACGAACTGGACAACCTGATTGACAGCAGTTCGGCAATAGTCGATCAGATTACAACTGGCATAAAGCTAGTAGGGGCGGCTACAGAATACGCAAATACTGGTGGCGGTTTGTCAGATGGTACGCTATCTAGTACGGCTCATATATCAGCAGAGCAGGTTGATGCCTATAACTCTGCATTGTCTAATATGTCTACCTACCAACCTTATGGCGATGTGCGCGAAATCTTAAATGATATGGCTATGGATTCGCTTGCCGATATGGACACAGCCATTAGTACATTTGTTGATGTAACTATCGACCTAGTATCAGTACAACAAGTAGCAGAAAAAGCTGAAACTGCAAGCACCCCCCAACAAGAAGAAGAAGTACAAACTTTTGTAGTAGAAAATCAACAGATGCTAACTATCACACAGGAAGATGTGGACACATACAATACTAGTGTCGATCAGATCGAGACATCAGCTAACGAAGCATCAGCCTACCTAGCCGTAGCTAACAGCGAAGCAGCAACCTACCTACAGCAGTCTATAGAAGATAACAACAGCACAGCAGATACGGTCAGCATATTTTACGACTCTAATGCACAGTGGGTTTCTATGGGTTATAGCATGACAAGGAATCTAACTATTGTTACTCTTAACGGTGGCAATGACTTTGGATTAGATATGTACTACAGCGAGGCAGATATTCTTGCACTAGGAACAGAGACTGAATTTTACAGAACAAGCCCTGTTGCTATGGGTTATGATTGTTTCTTTGAGATGGAATGCGAATAATGATTGAAGACAGCGAGTTAAAGATAGGCGGTCAGACATTTAAGGGAGCCTGGATTGCAGTGGTTTTGGCAATCGGATCTACCATCGGTACAGGAGTCTGGACTGCATCAAGCCTGTACGGAAGACTGGAAGCAGTAGAAGCTGTTAGCGTTCCTGACGTAGCACCTTTACACGAATCCATACAGCTTATAGAACAACAGCTTAAAGACAACGATATTAGCCATTTAAGCGCGAAATTAGCTACTTTAGGTACAAACCTAGCAACTATATCAAGTCAGCAAGAAAAGCTGTTAGAAATCACTACAAGCGTAAATAAACTAGAGAAAGAGATAGAGGCTATGCGAGCCATAGTTGCAAAAGCTGAATTAGTAGTAGATGATGTTAACGAGATAAAAGAAAACTGGAAGACGGCTAAGATTGAGTACGATGATATTTGGAGTGCGCTCGATGCACTTGCTATGCCATTATAGGAGAGACTTATGTGGATGAATTTAATTGCACCAGTAGCCAAGTTAGCAGGTGGCTACATGAAGAACAAAGCAGAAGAAAAACAGGCTAAACACAAAGCCAAGATGCAGATGATTAAAAACGATGCGGACTGGGAATCTAAAGCTGTTGATGCTACGCAAAATAGCTGGCGTGACGAATTTTGGACTATAGTTTTGTCTATTCCTATTTTCATGATTGGCTATTCCATAGTTGTAGGAGATCCTGACATTGTGCTTCGTGTTGAGGATGGCTTCCAGGCTCTTGCACAGTTACCTGAGTGGTATCAGTATTTATTGTTCATAGCTATTTCTAGTAGCTTTGGTATTAAAGGTGTTAGCAAACTAGCGAATCTAAAAAAATGAGATATAAGTATTTTACTGTAAAGGAATTTGACTGTCAGGAGACTGGCGAGAACGAGATGTCAGCAGAGTTCATCTACAAGTTAGACCAGTTGCGTGAAGCCTGTGGATTTCCGTTTAAGATTACTAGTGGATACAGAAGTCCATCCCATAGTATAGAGGCTAAGAAAGCAAAGCCAGGTACTCATGCCCAGGGAATTGCCTGTGATATATATGTATCTGGTGGCGCACAACGTCATATTATCATCAAAGAAGCTATGCGATTAGGATTTACTGGTATCGGTGTTGCTAAGACATTTATTCATGTAGACATCCGTGAGACTACGCCAGTTGTTTGGAAATACTAAACATTTCTGTTGATAGATAAACATCAATAGAGTATATTGTTACTTCCATAGGAGGTAATAATATGAAATCAAGTGAGTCAATAAAAGCCCTTGCAGAAGCATTATGTAAGGCACAATCTGAGATGGGGGGTGCAGTAAAAGATTCCTCTAACCCTTTCTTCAAATCTAGCTACGCGGACTTAACATCCGTTATTAAGGCTATCAAAGAGTCGTTTGCTAAGAATGGTCTTAGCTATACTCAATTCCCTATATCTGATGAGTTTGGCGTTGGTGTCGTTACTAGGCTAATGCATACATCAGGTGAGTGGATGGAGAATAGTTATACCCTGCCTATAGTTAAGCGCGATCCTCAAGCTGCGGGATCGGGGATCACCTATGCTAGACGTTATGCTTTGCAATCTATTGCTGGTATACCTACGGCTGATGATGATGCAGAGTCTGCAATGTTACGGACAGAGAAGTCTAAGCAGGATGAGTATGAGGATATGATTGTTGACCTTATGCCTGTGATTAGAGCAATTAAGGATGGCATTGCGATTGGAGACTATTCCACGGCTAACGAAGAATGGATGTCTCTCAGCGATACAGAGAAACAATTAGTATGGAAAGCCCCCTCAAAAGGTGGAAAGTTTACCACTAAGGAAAGGGAAATAATGAAAACATCTGAATTTAGAGAAGCCCAATAGGAGATAGACCATGACAGTAGGTATTAGTATAAGAATAAATGTTGAAAAGATAGACAAGGCAAGACTGTACAAAGGAGCTAAAGGTACTTATTTAGACCTAACAACTTTTGTCGATCTTGATAACAAAGATCAATATGATAACAACGGCTTTATCAAGCAAAGCACTTCTAAGGAAGAGCGTGACGCAGGTGTTAAGACAGAAATACTTGGCAATGTAAAAGTATTTTCTAACGATGCTAAAGGCGCGACTGGCAACACTGCTAAGGTGAAAGAGGTAATGCAGAAAGCTGATCTACTTGAAGACGATATACCGTTCTAAAAAACCCCCTCCGAAGAGGGGGCAAACCATAGGAGTGTGAGGGGGAAACTCACATCCTGATTTTAACACACATAAAGGAATGTCAGCATGATTGATACAGGCAAATGCTTAAAACTGGCACAAGTTAATTTAGGCATATCCAGTGTTGAGTTAGCTAAACGCGCAGACAGCACTCCGCAGCAAGTAGTACGGTGGAGAGCGCAAGCTAACATGAAAATTCATACAATAGACAAGATATGTAGGGCGATGGATTTATCAATCTACGACTTTTTGCTATATCAGAAAATAGAAACCCCCAATTAAGGGGGTTTACTTTTAGTCTCAGAAAAGACTATACTTGGATTCACTACAAAACAAGTAAGCTAAGTATACCATACTATCCTTTCCATAGAAGTATTATCTTGTCTTATCTTGTCTTATGTATTCGGGCTTGGGGCTGACGAACTCCTTAAATTAAACGTCAGAGCGTGGTTGACCCTCCAGACAAAGCCCTCGATGCAGATCGGTTTCTGCAAAGAGATAGGTTGGATATCCGATACGAATACAATGTAACCGCAAAGTCGCTATGCCCTTTGATCTTAAATTTCGCTCTGCACAGTGAAAGGGTTAAATAATGCTTGTACATATACAATTATGTATATAATATGTATTTGAATATATATTTTAATCAATCGGGCGAAACTTTAGTTGAGCTATATAGGAGTGGGAAATGAATGTATTAAGTTTGTTTGACGGTATGAGCTGCGGAAGAATCGCACTTGAAAGAGCAGGAATTAAAGTAGATAAATACTTTGCTGCTGAGATTGATAAGTACGCTATACAGATAGCTAAGAAGAACTACCCAGACACTATCCACCTGGGTAATGTCCAAGAAGTAATGTACCCTGAGTCATTTGATGGACATAAAATAGACCTGGTGATCGGTGGCTCGCCTTGTCAGGGATTTAGCTTTGCAGGAGACAGACTAAACTTTGATGACCCAAGATCAAAACTATTCTTTGAATACGCCCGATTAGTTAAAGAGTGTAATCCTAAATACTTCCTACTTGAAAATGTACGCATGAAGCAAGAATGCCAAGACGTTATTAATGATATTCTTGGAGTCTATCCCATAGCTATTGACTCAAGTTTAGTTTCAGCGCAAAGCAGAAAGAGATTGTACTGGACAAATATCCCACGGGTATCTGAGCCAGACGATAAAGGAATTGTTTTGCGAGACATATTAGAAGACGTATCTGACATAGGTGCAGAGCATTACCATTCAGAAAAGTCTATTGCATACATGGAAAGAGGTAACGATAAATGGATGCAAGCGGGTAACAGAAGAGCAGACAGATACACACAAGCACCAGAGAAAGATAAAGCATTTACTTTGACTGCTAACTTCTATAAGGGTGTTCCCTACAATTACTTCCAAGATACTAGAATTGTTCCACATAGATCAGACAATGGTTTAATATTTATGGGTCATGCTGACCTAAATGGGCATGACTGTATCAAGCGGGTTTACCATTGTGATGGCAAGTCATCTACACTAAATGCCTGTACTGGTGGGAACAGAGAGCCAAAAGTATTCCAGCCACCGAGCAATTACAGAAAGCTAACACCATTAGAATGCGAGCGACTACAGACTGTCCCTGATGGCTATACCGTGGGTGTTTCTAATAGTCAGAGATACAAGATGCTAGGCAACGGTTGGACAGTTGACGTTATTTCACATATATTTAAAAACATGGAGGCGTAATATGAACGGCAAAGGCAGTAAGCAAAGACCAACAAACAAAGATAAGTTTGATTCTAATTACGATGCAATATTTAACAAACCAGAGGAAAAGCCAATGACACAGCAAGAGAGAATACATAATTATCTGCAAGAAAATAAATACATAACTGGGCGAGAAGCATTAATAGACTTGGGTATTTACCGATTATCGGCTAGAATCTCCGAAATGATGCAAGATGGCATAGATATCAAGAAGAAGCGTATCACTGTTAAGAACAAGTTTAATGAGTCTTGCAGTGTAATGCAGTATTCGCTAGGGGAATAATTATGTTATGTAAAGACGGTAGTACATACGAACCAAAGACAGAAGATTTTATAGCCTGGGAAAGAACTTACACGGAACGTGGTGTAAAAGTTCAGCAGGAACTAATGTCTATGGAATCTTGGTTAGATGCTAACCCAGCAAAAAGAAAGACAAAGGTTGGCATGAAAAGGTTTATTGATTCTTGGTTAAAGAGGGCTGCCGAATCTGGCGGCTCTCCCATGGTTAAGTCTAAGAGTCAAAGTAGCAGAGCTATATCAGTTGAAGATAAGTTGGCTGATGTTAGTTGGGTTGAAAATGTGGAGGCAAAAAACAGAGCTATTAACTATTTCATAGGTAAATATGGCTATTACTTTGATGGGACTGTAAGACATGAAGACCCGAAGAATCCAGTTCAAGGGAAGACATGACACGTTAAAAGATGGGAAATACTACACTTATAACGAATTGTCAGAACTTATAGGCTCAACATATAACTGTATAAAAAACAGATTGTACAGTAAGCCGTTTTGCACTAATGATGATCTCTATCCTCCGTACTCAAGAAGCGGAGGCAAAGCAAAAAAGAAGCCTAAAGAGATTAAGAGATTAGAGACAGATGTAATGATAATATCGCAAAGCTATTTGAGGAGAAAATTATAATGCCAGCAAGAATAAGAAAAAGATATGACGGTACAAAAAGTGATGTTTTAATTAATGGGCAGTTTTATACTTATAATGAAATTGCTGAAGCAGCAGGTGTAACATACAAGGTAATTACGAACAGACTACAAAAAAGACCCTTTGTTACTGATAGAGATTTAGTTCCTGTTAACGTGGCAAAAAGAAGAGACTATCAAGCTAGAAAAAAATTAACTAGTGCCTTTGAAGATAGATGTGAAACAATAATGAATAAATGGCTGAGAGTGTCATTATGAATGCATATCATTTTACAAATAATACTGTTATTTCTTTTAGTGGGGGCAGAAGCTCTGCTTACTTATTATACAAAACCTTAGAGGCACACGACTTTAAATTGCCTGAAAATATAAAAGTTATATTTTGTAATACTGGCAAAGAAATGCCACAAACATTAGATTTTGTAGAAGATTGTGCTTACAACTGGAATGTGCCTATTGTATGGCTAGAGTATAACGGAAAAAGAACATACAAAGAGGTTGACTACGAAACAGCAAGCAGAAATGGTGAGCCGTTTGAAAAGTTAATAATTGATAGATCATACTTGCCAAACAGCATGGCTAGATTTTGCACATCAGAACTCAAAGTATTGACTATTGAGCGATACATGAACTGCGAGTTTGATACGGCTGTAGGCATTCGTGGCGATGAGCCTAGACGAGTTGTAAAGATGCGAGCAAAAGATGGCTACCATGTTCCATTAGCTGATGATAATGTTACTGAAGTTGATATAAGTATGTTTTGGCAAGAGCAGAAGTTTGATCTTCAGCTGCCTAAAGCAGAGTTTAATACTCTTAGTAATTGTGATCTATGCTTTCTCAAAGGAACAAAGATAAAGAAGTCTATTATTGAGCATAAGCCTGAACTGGCTGATTGGTGGATTGCACAAGAAGAAAGGTTAAATGCTAGGTTTAGAAAAGACAGTCCAAGCTACAAAGATTTGCAGATTATTGCTAAAGAGCAAAGCAATTTGTTTGATTTTGATGACAGTACAATGAGTTGTTTTTGTGGAGACTAATGAGCCAAGGAGCTTTTGTGAGATTTAACAGTAGGGCTGAAGTTGAGAAAAGGTCAAAATACCTGATTGATAACATGATGGATTGGGACTTTACTCAGCCCCTAGTTGTTAAGTTAGAGAAGTACAAAGACCCAAGAAGCCTTAGTCAGAATGCGCTATCCCATATATGGTACAGGGAGATTGCTAAAGAGATGCATAATAAGGGGCATAGGGTTGAACACGATAAGCCTGAGTTAGTATGGAAGATATGGCTAAAAAAACGATTTCTAGGGACAGATACTTACCAGATAGGTAAGCATGAAATATCTGAGCAAGTGAAGAGTAGTAGCGACTTAAATAAGGGAGAAATGGCGCACTACTTAGACCAGGTGTATCATTGGGCTTTTGATTTAGGGATAAAATTATCAATACCATTAGAGTGCGAGTATGCGGAGATAAAAAGACTACAGGAGAGTTAGACAATGCTAAACCCTGAAATACTGATACCGTTTTGTACAACTGAAAGACAAAGAGAAATACTGGAAGAGCTAAAAACTGCACCATCAATATCACAGGCTGCAAGAAACATTAATGCTGATAGGCGTTATATACATAGATTGTTAAAACGCCTTGAAGAAAAAGCAGCAAGCAAAGGAGTAGCCCCCCATCGTGATATAAATCATCAAACAGCAGAGGGCTTTGATATAAAGCGCATTTCAACAGCGTTTAAAGAAGATAACACAATAGCTTTACAATGGATAATCCAAGAACCAGAAAAACGCGACCTAAGACAAAAGATAGATGCTATGGTCGATGGATTGCGAGATGACCTGACTGGGTTTAAAAAGCCTGTTACAGCACCTAAAGAAGTCAATAAAGATTATTGCGCTCAGTACTTGGTCGGGGATCACCATTTCGGAATGCTTGCCGACTCAGATACTAAATTTGATGATGCTGATTGGGATGTAAAGATAGCGACCAAAGTCTTAATTGATGCCGTAGATAGATTGTCGAGTCGTGTTGGCAATGCGCATACTGCAGTTTTGGTAAATGTGGGTGACTTATTTCATGCAAATAGTGGCGATAATAAGACAACTGCGGGAACGCCAGTCGATGTAGATACACGTATTGGAAAGACGTTTAAACTTGCTGGCAGACTGTTCCAAACTATTATTGATAAGATGCTGGAAGTGCATAAAGAGGTAGTAGTGATTAATGTGCGTGGCAATCACGACAGCGATATGGCTTGTCACTTGTCCAGTTGCTTAGATTTGTTATACGACAGAGAGCCAAGAGTTAATGTGCTTAAAAACTATTCTAAGTTTCTACACTGGGAGTGGGAGAATAATCTTTTTGTTTATCACCACGGAGACAGGGTTAAGCATGAGCAGATTCTCCAGGCTGTAGTCACAAACCTTGATGAAGAATGGTCGCGCTGCAAGCATAGATACTGTCACATGGGTCACATACACCATCAAATGTCTAAAGAGGTAGGAACTATGCTTTTTGAGCATTTTTCAAGCCTGACTTCTACCGATCAGTGGCACAGCGATTCAGGCTACCAAGCAAACAGATCAATGACAGCTATTGTGTATCATAAGAAAAACGGTGAAGATAGTAGAGTCAAAATCACAATAGATGCATTAAACAATGAGCGATAAAAAAGACAATGTTATTAAATTTTCTCAAGGCGAAGACTACAAACTTATCCGACAATATTGCGAGTGTGGGTCAGTGCTTGAGCATTGGCTTGATTCTAATGGCGATAGCTATGGGCTGTGTACTAGGTGTCATTTGGGTGTTGGCGATGAGCTTATACAGACTGCCGATGATGATGATGAGACGAGGCATTAGATGGGTAAACGAAAAGCACCAACAATCGCACAAGAAGTAGAGAAAGCTGCGAAGTTAATGCAACGCCTGGTAAGGCTTAAGGCATCTGATGATCTTGGTTACTGCCAGTGCGTTACTTGCGGTAAGGTTGATCACTATAAAAATATGCAGGGTGGTCACTTTTACGGAAGACGGCATTTAATATTTAAGATGTACATTGAGAATTGTCACCCCCAATGTCCAGGTTGCAACCTATATGGCATGAAGACTACAAAGATACAGGAAGCCTATCGCATCTACATGGAAGATATGTACGGTGCTAGACGTATAAGGGCAATGCAGCAGTTAGCTTGGAGCAAGCCACCCAAGTTTAACAGGCAAGATGTACTCGACCTACAGAAAGAGTTTAGGGATCAGATTAAGTATCACGAAGAAAGAATAGGAGAAATATAGTTTACACTTCTGTTTATTATGTGGTAGGATATATCTAAATTAATCAAAAGGAGAAAGCAATGATAGAAGCAACTGAAACTTTGTACGCAGACACTGAGTTTGGCAAATGGTTAGATGCAATGCCAAGCAATGTTAAAACAAACTACTCAGAGTTTAGTGTCGATATGCACGGGACTAGAGTTGAAGTACTTTTCTGGATAGACGAAGAAGAATAAAACAAACGCCCTCTTCGGAGGGCAATTAATCAAAGGGAGAAAGCAATGCAAAATCATTACGCAGTTAAATACATGGGTATTACAATTTATGACTTTCATGCAGACAACGATAAAGCAGCTAAACAGATAGCAGTAGATAGATTTGGTGATTACGACCTATTAGTTTGCTATTGCACTAAAGGAGTAAGAACAATAGGAGGTGCTAATGACTAGGTACTTTTACGAAGACTTTATTTACGCAAACGAAGATGTGTTAAGAAAAGCAGATAGTTTAATGGACTTATCAGAAGAGCTGCAAGATGAAGCAATACATATCTGGCTTAACAGGTTTGTAAGTTGGTATACCGATATATATCCTGCATCTTTTAATGAGGGTGTATGTAAATTAGCAACAGAGATGTTGTTTGGTAAAGCAAGGGTTCATAGTTCTTTAGTGTCAAAATTGTTTGTTGCAATGGCAGAAGATTCGCCAGACAGTGATAAAGATGATTTGTACATGAGTGAAGCACTGGGTTATGTTGATAATAAAGTGAAACTTGGTAACTTTGCAGATGTATTAAGAGAAGACATATATTTATATCTTGAGTCATCTATAACTAGTGAGCTATTTGACCAATTGGTTAACATACAAGCGAGGTATAAATATGAAAACTTTGAAGAGTGAATGGCAAAGATTGAGAGACAGCTACCCACCCTTAGAAATACCGTATGACAAAGAAGAGCGCACACAGTTTGAAAACTGGGTTGCAGAAATGGGATTCGATGGTATTATCGAATTAAATGGAGTTGATAATGACAAAAACAAAAAGAGCAGTAAAAGAATTGAACAAGATGGCTGATAAAGAAATACTAAAAGCGCGTATTGCTGCACGTAAAGCAGAAGCGACAAAATGGCTAGAGACTGAAGTTTGCGGATACAAAAAAGGAACTTATGTGCTTGTATTTCTTTTAACAGTCGTTACGCTGTTAGTAGTAGCTTAAATACCCCTAGTAGCATGGAGTCTCCTCCCTCCTGATTAAGCTGGTCTGGCTCACCAGTGCTACAAAACGAGCCATTACCTAACAACATATCCCCTATAACAAAATAACAGTAATGACATTGCATAATGTCTATATAATCTCGCCTCAACCAACCAGAGGCACTAATGAAACTTATACTTATATTCACTATTATCGCTTTATCTTTTATCGCATTTGATGATTTAAAGGTAGGCACACCAAGAGAGCCAGAAGAAAATAAACCAAAAGTTAACAAATAGTGGTATAATATGCAGTACCTGTTTATTTCTTAGAGGTGAGATATGAGGCAACTGCAATTAATAAGTCGTATACACGAATGCGAAGAGCATGGATGGAGTGATTTGCTAAACAAAGTTGACCAGGTAACGCAGAGCTTGATTGATACGCCCTGTGCTGGTACGCAAATAAAGTCTGCTTTGATGCTGTGGAGCAATGAAGTAGATGTTAGGTCTAGCAAGCTACCACCTAGCGAAGATGAACTGGCTATGAAGTTTCCTGCTATGAATCATCGTCAGTTCGGAGCAGAAGACTAAGGTGCTATAATTCTCTCTATGGTAAGAATAGAGAGTGATGAAGAGCTACACGAAGCTGATTTTGATCTTATAGAAAGATTTGCTGAGGCACTTATCGACAAAGATAGAGTGATGATGCAAGAAGTTCTTTATATATTAGAAGATCGGATGTCGGCTAATTGTGTTTGCTTGGAAGTTGATTGTATCTGTGGCAGTTGGTAACGGCTATCCCACGGCTATCCCACGGATATATTATGGAGACGTTATATGCCAGTCAGTATGACGATTGACATGAGCAGCGCATTTGACATGATGGATGAGCTAGAACGAGATGCTTTTCCCCTGGCACTTACATCAGCTATGACACGCTCGATGTACCTTATTTCCAATAAGTATCTAAGAAAAGAAATACATCGCTATGTTGATGGCGGTGCTGTTCGTTTTAGTGAGCAAGGAATCTTATATCAAGCAGCATCACTGTCGAATGTTTATGCTGCCGTGTATTACAAAAAAGATAGACATTACTTAGGAACAATAACTTTTGGTGGCAAGGTTACCCCACATGATAGTGCCAACGTGCTAATCGAACCTGTAAATCAAAGGGTCAATAAATACGGTAATATACCTAGAAACTCCCTAAAAAGAAAAAAAGCACAAAAGCACTTATATTTTGTCGGCAAACCTGGCAGTAGACCCTATGGTTTGTATAGAAGATATAAGAAAAAAGCACCATCTTTAGTCATAAAACTAGATAGAAAAGAGCGCGAGCAAAAAGCAATTTTCCCTGCACCACAAAGATCAAAGCGCGTATTCCATCGCATTTGGAATGAAGTTTTTTATGAAGCAATGAACTTCCGACTAAACAAATCTAAGTACAGACACCCGACTGGCTTCTAAGGCTATCCCATGGATATTTGCTTGGTAAAGGCTATCCCACGGATATTTCTCTAGGCACGGCTATCCCATAGATATTTCATAAAACTTTTTAATGCCCTGGCGATACCTGGCAAAGGCTATCCCATGGATATTTCCCTGGCAAAGGCTATCCCATGGATATTTCCCTGGCAAAGGCTATCCCATGGCTATTCCATAGATAGATTGTCGGGCGATTTTAGGGCGAAAAAAAGGGCAAAAATAAGCAAAATTTGCAAGGTCAAAGGAGCGTTTTATAAGGTGAAAGGGTATTGATAAAGTTAGCAAAAGTGTTAATATATCAGCGTTAATTAATCAAACGAGGAAACACAAAATGAAAGCAAATTACAAAACAGCAGGACAAGTTTTATATGGTTTCGAGAATGTTGAATGGTATATGACTAACATTGAAGAGGCTGAAATTACTGATTGCCTTATAACTCAAGATGGGGCTTTTTGGTTCAAGCACTTAAACCCTGAAAATGGTGACATCATTATTTCAGATGCTCCTGACTATATTCACTCAGAAGATATGGACTATTCATGCTTATTCAGTGAATGGATTGAAGAGATGTCAAAATGGAATGTTGCATGGGTTGGATGCGGTCATTGTGAAACAGCTAGTGAAGCCTATAAATTGGTGAGGGGCTAATTATGAATAGATACGCATTTAAAGATATTCCAAATAATGAAGAGGGGCGCGAATTAATACGCCTAATGAAAAAATATCTCAATAAAGATACTTACTCAATGCGGGTCAGGGGTCAATATCTTAAAGATGAATTAAAAGGTGGGGACTATTGGAATTATCACACCCACGGTCAAAAGACACAGGACAGTAAATGCCTGAGAGTTTATCTTGATTCTAAGATTGAGAAAAAGACTGAGCTATCATATTACAAGGCTGAACATAAAGCCTTAATAGCTGAAAGAAGAGAATCGGACTTAATCAACAACCTAGTAAAATTAATCAATAATCACGGGGAATAATTATGGAAACTATAAAAGAAAAAGATCTATTACAAAACAACGTGGATTCTATCGCAAAGAATCTTGAATGCGGTTTAACTTATGATGAATGCGGAATGACTCCTGATTGCGATAGCTTGAAAGGATCAGATCAAATAAGCGGTTTTGATTACCTTGAAGATTGTCTAGATATTCAGTGGATCATTGATGGTGATAAGGACTTTATCGGAGCGCGGGTTCTAGTGGCTTTTGGTGGCCCTAACATTTGGATTGATACATTGCGTTGCACCGTTGACGGTCATTGGTGGGGTGATTCTTATTCTTGTAATTACAATTTTGATGCTATGCAAATAGAAGAAGCATTGCGCGAATTATGGGAGTGTACAAAATGACTTTATTGATTGATGAAATCGAAATGCAATTCTATTTTTATGGGTTCATTGCGCCCCCATTAACTAGAAGAAAAATAGCCTCTTATCTAATAAGGGGCTTTTCTATTGATAAGATTTATTCTTTAGGTTGTGACGCATATAGTCACGGCAAATATTTCTAAGGGGGGGTCGCTATGTATTTAAAAGAGGATCACATGATTCCCGTAATCAAACGCCTAGAAGATTTAAGAGAAATTGATAACCAATCGAGGCGAATAGCAAGGGATGAATGGATAACCGCGCTAATAGGATCAACGTGCGTTATAGGCTTAATATTTATATTGGCGCAACTAATCAACCAATAAACAACAACAAATCAACGCCCGCTTAATTGCGGGCTTTTTTTTGTCTCCGATAAATAACGGGAATATCTAATAATAAAATTTTATTGCTGCTTGACTGGGCGTTAAATTTTTTGATCTAAGCGCATCAAGATCAAAAGCAATATATCTATATAGGGTAAGCCTGTTTTTATTTACAAGCCAATTCAGGGCGTTGTGCGCGATCTAGGCAAAATCAAATATAAGCCGCTTTTTAGGCTATTTCAGCCACTTTACAATTTTTTGTCATAACACTAGCACCAGGTATACATTGGGCGATAGGGGGGCACACCTATAGCAGAATGACTATCAATAGCAGCTAAGGTACTTTGAGAGCGGTCAGCCGTAGGTTTCGCGCGAG
>Ga0098055_1000774_pt1 | contig 18365 bp, 14 predicted proteins | sample 17_taG_FD_75107 | JGI IMG/M metagenome (GOLD analysis project Ga0098055, IMG submission 75107) | Marine viral communities from the Subarctic Pacific Ocean - 17_ETSP_OMZ_AT15314 metaG | ecosystem: Environmental > Aquatic > Marine > Oceanic | place: Pacific Ocean | collected 2015-01-18 | reverse complement strand
TGGAAGGACTGGCAGGTAGGTTAGTTAATATTGCAGCAGGAGCATAGAAAGCGGCAGAAGCAACCGAAGAGGCAGCTGCGTTGGCAGTATTCAATGCTGATGTAGCGTTAGTATCTGCATTGTTAGCAGTTGTAGTCGCAGCATTAGCAGTAGTTACAGCATTACCTGCATTTGTAATTGCAGTATTAGCTGTTGACGTAGCACTAGTTGCGTCTGCCTGAGCATTGTTAGCAGCTGTGGTAGCTGCGTTGGCAGTTGTAACCGCTCCGTTAGCCGTAGTAATAGCTGTAGCCGCATCAGTTGCAGCAGCGTTTGCCGTAACGACAGCAGCACTAGCATTAGTAGATGCTGTGTTAGCCGCTGTAACCGCACTGGCTGAATCTGTAGATGCTGTAGTAGCTGTAGCACTGGCAGCATTAGCTGTGGTTACAGCAGCACTAGCATTTGTATCAGCGGTGTTTGCCGTAGTTTCAGCTGCATTAGCTGTAGTAATAGCTGTAGCACTATCAGCTAAAGCTGTATCAGCTGTTGTCTTAGCTGTGTTTGCAATCCCGTTAGAAATATCGACATTAAAATCAGCTTCTTGCGTGACATAAAGATTCTGAGTAAAGTTGTTATTTAGATCAGAAGACCTAATTGCAGAACCTGGGTAGAAAGTAGCATTCAGATTATCTGAGTTCGTGTCACGATAAATACGAATAGCTGCACCGCTAGTTGGGGCAGTAGTAAAAGTAACCGTTGTAGCGTTAGACAGTGTGTATGCAGTTGTATCTACAGCATCAAGACTTACCTTAATGTCTGTAGTATTTAAATATGAAAATGTAAAGGAATAGGTAGTAGTGCTACCATTTCCTGTGTATGTATTCTGTGTAGTTGCCATTAGCTAAGTGCAATTTTACTTATCCCGATTATTAAAATCTATCTTAAACGCCTCGGCAATTTTTTTAGCCTCAGGAGACCTACCAGTACGAACAGAATGTTGAACCATTTGACGTGCCTTAATTTTGTCACGTATAGTAGGATTACGAATAGTTAATTGTTGCTCTGCAGAAATCTGAGCTTCTTTAATTATATTATTAAGATACCGATATACTTCCATATCCTGAGCACGAAGATCTACGTAATCAAAAGAAGCGTTAGAACCACGAATCCTACGCATGTTGGCAAGCTCTTGCTTAATACGTGGTGACTTCATAAGTTTTTGTACTTTCTTATCCAGACCCATTCTGCCCATAATCTTATAAAGTTCAGATCTTTCAGCAGGTGTATACTCATACTTACCAGAACTATCCTTACGTAATAATTTCATTCCATCCCAGCCTGTCTCAAGCAACCACTGTCTCCATGGTTCAGAACCACCACTAATAGGTACAGGGTTCATTGCATTTAGAGCACGTAACACAGGATTGTCTATGTCATTAAGTGGCTTACCAGTCCAAACATCAATACGTTCAGGGAGTAAAGTATTAGCAAACGGAATATTGTTTTGGATATATCCAACCATGTCAGCATGAATATCTTTTTGGCTAGAAGAGATTGCTTTAGCTAAAACACCTGCAGCACCAGATAAAGGAACAAATGCACGTGCTTCATTAGCGAAGAGACGAGAAATTGCAGTACTGTCACCAGAAGCTAGTTTAACTAAAGGCTCTAAACCAGACATAAACGTCTTGTTAGTAAAACCTGCAGCAACTGTCCAAGAAAGTTTGTGTAAGACATCCTCAGTAAGATCTGAACCTATGTCTGTTGCATAGTAACCAAGGTCACCAATAACAGTTAACAAAGTATCAAAGGGTTCTAAACCTGCATAAGATACCCACTTTCCACCAATGTTAATGGTTTTAGGTTTCCAATCATAGTTATCTCTCATAGCACGACGTTCTGCAGCATTTACAGGACCATTACCACGGATATTTCCGCCAACGGCATAGCCTAATAAACCCGTAGAAATCATAGTTCCAAAAGCAATACGGCCTTTGTATTCCGCCCTAAGATTTTGGTAGATATTCATAGCGTTTGGATCTGTGCGTTTTACACCATGATCCAAAAGAGCCTCGTAAATTTTTTCTGGATCTTTTCCAGCAGTTAGAATCTTAGAGTATTTATTACTAGGACCGAGACGAGCGATAGGTGTGTAGGACAATCCCAACATCATGGCGTTAATACCAGTACGCGGAAACATAAACAATGGTTTAAGCACTGGAAAATTGTTAATTAGATTAGAAATTTTATTAGAAACATCTGTATCTAGATTAAGAGCTAACTCAGAACTACTATTCTTGACAGCATCGTCTGTAATCAGACCATTTTTATCAAACATAGCCTCATAGTTCTTACGTTCAGCAGCTACAAGAGCACGTTTTGTAGGAGCCCTACCAGTAGCTTCAAATACTTCGTCATAAGCCCGCATACGTGAAGCTGCTGTTGCAAGTGATGCATTGACATATTGATCAGAAGCAATCATTGCATTAGTTCCATAACGCATAAAAGCCATTTCTGATATGTCTTTATTCATCTTTGCCCAGTTGTGCATCATCATCTTGCCAGTATCTCCATTCTTAGCCCATTGGGTATCAGAAATTTGTTGGAGTAATTCCCACTGCTGCTCATCTCTAATGACAACTCTATCTTTACGAGCGATGTCTATAAAAGCTTGAGGATCAGCATTAGCCTTCTTCCAGCCCTCCCAAGCATGCCCTAAAGCACGACTGTTGGTTTCCATGATTCCGCCATAAGCGTAAATAGCACGTTTGAAATTCTTCCATTCACCATTGAATACAGCTTCAATACCATGCCCCATCATTGCCGTCATTGGCTTGACCATGAGGTTAGTAGTGTTACCAGCAATAGCCCTGAGAGCAGAGATACCAGACAGAACATTGTTATAACGTACTGCCCAAAGACCCTGAGCAAGCATATTCATACCAGCTCCATCAGGACTAATTAAATAACCTTTAAGTTTGACTTGATTACTAGCCCATTCAAGCATAGCTTTTTGAGTAGTAATGTCACCCTTGCTCATGGAAAACGCTGACATTAAAGGCTCAATGGCATTAGGATTTACTTCATAAAGACGATCAATCTCTTGCCTAAGGTTCTTTGATTTTTGAACCATCTCAGCACGTTTTTCGTCAAAATTTTTCCTGATATATTGTATAGTTTCATCAGGATTATCCTTATAGGCTTTGCTACTAAAAATCTTTTTATTGTTAAGAGACCAACCAGCAATATATTTACTTAGGCCATACTCTTGCATGACAAGTTCCATACGATCAAGAACCATAGTTCTTATACGATTAGGATTAGCAACCTCTTTAAAACGCACAGCAGCATCAGCAATATCACTAATCTCACCAGCAGTAGAATTAAGAACTCGAGTTGAGGTAAGCCTAACTCCATTACCAAGGTAGATCTTTGCAAGATCACGTAGCGCTAACGCAGCAGCCCTAGTAGAACTCTCATTTAAATATGAGACTTGTAAGTCACCAATAACGCTAGCATTTTCATACAGTGCATTTTTCAAAACTACATCGTCATCGATTTCAAGGATACGTGTATATTGCTTTTCTGTAAGTTGATCCATAACAGGCTTAGGTATTTGAACTCCTTCTTTAGCAGCCGCCCATTGACCTGAAACTTCAACATCACTCTGAACATCAAGAATAACTTCACGTGCATCAGAGCTGCCATCAGCTATATTTGCTAATTGTGGTGAAGTAACTGGACTAGCTGCAGAACCTTTAGAAATACCTGCATCAATAAATGCACTATCAGCCATATTTTTAGCAGCTGCAGCCACTGGAACACTAAGGGTTGCCCTATCAGCTTCTGTAGAAAGTTTAGGTGTAATAAATGGATCATATCCAACACCTGCAGGATCAGCTTCTAGCTTCCTAATTGCAATTTCATCCTGTTGCCATTCACGAAGTGAAGCTTGAGTCTTAACGTGAACTTCAAGACCTTCATCATCTGGCATAACACTAGGTGCTTCTAATTCTTTAGCAGCTTTATAGCTACTAGCTGTCTCATCAGCTGGTTTAAACCAACTCATAAAGTCAGGTACACGTCCTCCTTTGAGGATTTTGGCTAAGTTAATACCATAACCAAGTACATCACCCACAACACTTAAACCAACAGCTTCATACGTATTCTTTTGTTTACGTACTTCAGTACTGTCACCATCAAGTGTTTGCCAGTTTTCAGGTATATTTAACCAAGGTGCTGTATCATCTAGCATCCTCATCAGGTTGTCACCTTCGTCAGTAGTATCACTGACATAAGTAACAGCACCATCAATAGCACCAGTAGCGCCGATAGCAGCCAAACCTTTCATAAGCATTGGCAACTTTGTCATGCCTTGTATACCCCTTACAGCAAGACCAGCACCAACCATGCTTGGTAAGACAACTCCAAAGATATCTCTTACTTTTTGGATACCAGGGTTCTTATACTTGGTAGCTTCATCCCAAGCATTATCGATTGCTTCACCGCCTGGAATCATACCTACAACATCTAGACCTAAATCAAGTACACCCATAACAGGTGCAGCTACTGACTCAATAGTATTAGAAAGATAGGTTGATTGATCAGGTGCATTATCACGTAGATCTTCAGCTTGTTTAAACATCTCATCAGCCTGAGCCTGAGCTTCCTCAGGATCAAACATAGGATTAGGTACCTCCATAGGTGGAGCCATATCCGCTAGTTCGTTACGTTCAGCCTGAGCTTTAAGTAGTTCCTGTTCTTCAGGTGTTAATTCTCTATCTTGTGGATCCATCAGGAAGACCTCCCATGATGCCACTTAAACCTGCGCCCACTTGGTAATTCAATAATCATCATGTCATCACCTTCTGATGTACGAAAACTACTGACAACACGTGCAGGTGGTTTAATGAAAATCTTTGTACCATCATAAAATCCATAATCATATCCATTAGATCCTCTTTTAGTATGTGACTCCCAACTGCCTGTCATAGGAGAGTCACCAATAGGAATCATTCCTAACTCAGGATCATCAGCAAAGATGTATTCCATAAGTTCAGGATCTTTGTAATGGTAATATTGACCCTTTTCATTCTCTGGAGTATTAGGGTTATCTTCTTGTTTCTGATCAAGATGCGAACCTGTTGAGCCCCAACCAATACCTGATACTGTGTAAGCATGTTGTAGTGTACTAGAAGATAAATTAGGATCACGTGTGGGTGGTCCTGAATACTTAATAAATGGTGCATCAGGGTTGATTCCATAACCAGTCATTACACGTGAAACATCTTCTACATACGTAGGGCTAGTGGCATAACCGTTATCGTATAAAGCCTGGAGCATTTGATTAGGAGTCTCAGCTTCTTTAACACCAGGATATTTAGAAATGAATTTAATAAAGTCATCTACTGATTGACTTGGAGCCTCATATGTACGCCATCTAGCAGTTGTGTAGTAAGAAGTACCATCTGCCCGAAATTCTTTAGTAGTAGTTTTAGGACCAGTACCATCAGTACTTTTAATGTTAAAAAGGTTATTACGGCCAGACATATACTTGCCATAACCAGTTTCATTTGCCCACATAGCTGCCATAACATTAGGAGCCTTAAAACCAGCTTGCTGACCTAAAGAAACAATATCGTTATAACCTTCGCCGCCAATGCGAACAGACCTGACTTTATGACCAACAGAATTAGCTACATTATTGATGTTGGATAGTGAAGGCTGATTTAAAATATTGACTAATTCAGGATGTTCACGAACCTCATCAGAATCTTTTAAATTCTGAATGGCACCTGAAACTGCACGTTCCTTGTAACCTTTAAGTTCAAGTTGTTGATTGATAATTTCATGAGGAGGTATCTTAGTATTTAAAGTCAACTCATGGATATAAGGGGGTAAAATCAAAGGCTTTCCGTTTTTTATTTGTTGTGCTATTTGCGAGGCATATGCGCTACTAATTACATGTGACTTTCTTAGCAGTTCAGGATCTTTGGTAATTCTTACTCTGAAGTCTTGAGTAAGAGTTGTTACTTGAGGAGCAACATACAAATCGTCTCCAATCTCAAATCGTGCAAAGTAAGACTTGCCAGCACTTTCGCCATCATCAGAAAAAGCGCTACGTACAAAGAAAGGGCTATCTGATTCTTTAGAATTTTTGATCTGTTTCCGTACATATTCAAGTGCTTCTGAATGTGCAGTTGCGCCAAACTTTGAGGATAAAGTAGAACTACCATCAGCTAGATTGTTCTTTAATCTAGATCTGTAAGTACTAACAGCATGTGATACCGCCATACCAAGAGTATCGCTGGAACCTTTGGTCAGATCATCAGCGCCAAGTACATTACGTAATCCTGTAGTAAGAATGGCTTTAACTTGAGCTTCAGTTTGCGGGAGTCTGCCTAACATAGCTTCCCACTCTTTAACTTGTGGTTCAAAAAGTTTAATGTTTTCAGCATCTGCACCGGCCAAGTCAGAAGAAGTGAGAATAGCTTGATCGGCTAATGCTTGAAGCCGAGTACGTTCCTCAAGTACATATTTATAATCCAATGAACTATTGGTCAAAGTTAGAAGTTTGCTTACGTCAGCACCATTAAATTTTAATTGGTTTATTGCTTCAGTAAGAACAGACTTCTGAAAGTTACCTCTATTTTTAAGGAAGTAGTCATATGTTTCATCAGCAACTTTAGCGATATGCTGTTGACGTAGAAAGGTATTCTCTTTTACATCAGCTCTATACCTAGTCATAACAGCATCTCTTAGTTCAACTAAGTCATTACCATAAAGAGCCCCGAACTTTTGCTTAGGCCCGCCTGGTGTTAAAGATACGTCCATATCTAATAGCTGCTCATACACAGTCAATTGACCATCAGGCGTACCATCTCCAAGAGTGCCAGCCTTAGCCATATCAGTAAAAGTAGATAAAACTTGAATACGCTTATCTTTATGTAAAGGATGTTGCTGAATGAGATTCCATACACCTGATAAACCACGATGTTTATAAGCAGTACGGATTTCCTGAGCTTCATTTAATTGACGTTCTTTTCGTAAATTATCTGCAATATCTACAGAGCGAGAACGTTGGACTTGTCTATCGTAAGACTCAATACCAGGGTATAGATAAGCCTTAACCATTTTATCATCAGCACCACCATAATCAGTGATAAACCGTGATTTGTTTCTAGCATCTTGAGCATCAACTAAATCCTTAAATTGATTACCTAGTCGTGCTTGACCTAGACTAATACCTAATGATTTACCAGTCTCATCAAAAAGATCTGCTGCTTCCCACTGTGGAGCTAAAGCAGCATATTCCTCAGCCCCATTTACCAACATAGTCTTTTTAAGACCATATAGGGTAGATGAGTTCATATTACGAATACGTTGAATGACATCGTTACTAGCACCAGCGGCTAATAACTTATCTTCAATAGCTTTGAACTTAGCATCGTTCTGAACAAAGGCTGTATCGATACTTTTGACATACTCAGCTTCAGCCATGCTGATGCCATACATCGCTAATTCAGAAGCAAATAACTCACCAGATTTAACCTGATTATCATAAATTTGCTTGCCGATTTTCTGAGCAACTTCACCTGCTGTCTGTGAAAAACTAGCTAATGCTTCAAATGTCTCTTTAGATCTACTAGCTTCTATCCGTGCATTGTTATTAATAGTATCAGCATTTTTCACCATGGCACTGCGAACAGTTTCCAGGTTTTCGCTTTCTAATTGAAATATAGAATCTCGATTAGCTTCTTCGATTCTGTATTTATCTTGTAAGGCTCTAATGTAAGTTTCAGCATTCTCCCGTTCGATCCTTTGGACTTCATTCATACGACTTATCGTAAGATTTCCTTCCTCTAGAATCTTCTTAGAAGTATCGGGGAGTTGAATGTTTCTGAATCCAGACGATTGGGCGTACCCTTTGAATTTAGACATCAAATTAATTAGTTAGTTATTACTATTTCCAAGCCCCAGTAGCCTGCCCAATTTGAGCTACATTGTTAAGAACAGTACCAATACCAGATGCTGCATTAGCAAACGTAGTCATAGCTGATTGTGTGTTGGCAGCACCCATAACCGGTTCAGGTGGTTTCATAGGTTTTAAAGGTTCAAGGAATATTGAAGGTGGTAGTGCTGGTGGTTTAGGAATTTCAGGACCGATTGAGGGCTTTAACATCCGATTAGCATTAGCCCTCATATCAGCCACTTGTTTATCAAGGTTGATCTTCATTTTAGTAGCGCCAAGATTAGCTCTAGCACTATCCATAGAAGCCTTTAACTCACGTAGGTTCTGATTATATTCCTGTTGTTTATACTTAATAGAATTATCAAGCTGGCCAGATTGTAACGAAGCATTATTAATATCATTCATCATGCTGGTATTAATAGATGTAGACGCAATCTTAAACTGCTGCTTAGAGTCAGCTATGTTTTCAACAATCTGAGCTTGCTGCATACCTGCCATCATCATGGCACCTTGAATATTCTTGGCAGCGCTTCTGCCTGTACCTCTAGATCTGGCAGATCCTTCGGCTTTTAACTGTTCAATCATGTTCTGCTGTGATTTAAAGCCAAGTTCCTTACGTTGTGATTGGTATTGAAACTCAGATTCACGTCTTTTATTAGCAGCACCTTGGATTGAGCTTTGCTTATTTAGCTGCACCTCAGCCTTAGCAAATGCAGTAGTATCTAAAGCAGAGAATAGATCACGTGCTAAACCTTCTTTTTGGAAATTATTAGATATTTGCTGTTCATTGAAAGCCCTTGTGGCTTCCTCTTGAGCCAGTAAAGAACTGACAACATTAACGCCTATCTGTTGCTGAAAGATATCTTCTGAACGGTTAAAGGCATCTACACGATTTTTATATTCGTATTCTCTGCGATCATTTTGTGCGTTATATTGTTGTATTAGCTGTGCTTCTTTATATGCTCTTAAATTAGCATCAGCTTCTTTTTCAATACCTAACTGGACTTGAGCATAATCATACTTACGTACAGTCTGGTCCCAGTCAAAATCATAGAGTTTTTTTGCTTGTTCAAACTGTGCTTCTACAGCTTCTTCTGATCTAGCATTTGATTCATTGGCTCCCATAACACCAGATATGGTGCTAAATAACCCAGTGGCTACACCAATAGCAGGTAGTACCCATGCTGCCATAATTTAAATCCTCTTGTAAAATCTTGGTGAATAATTACCCTCCCACATCATTGAAATCAATGAAACTGGAAAAGGAGTATCACTGTAAAGACGTACAGAAACATTTTCTGATCTCTGATGTATAGGTACAGTGAATACGTTTTGTTCTTCTAGTGGAACATCATCAGCCAAATAATAGTTGGCATCTAGTGTTGGTGTGATATCAGTCCATTCGGATCTACCTTTAGATTTAATCTTAAAGCCAAGTCCACTAGAAAGGCCAACAGAAAACTTAAGCCGTGCTAAAGTTACATTAGAAGTAAAGTCAGACGACTTACCATCAGGATCACTATTAAAATAGATAGTTGGTAACTGAACATCATAGTTAAATTTATAACCTACAACTACATCACTAGCATTAGAAGTGAGATCCTTACTAGGTACACTAAAATAGGGACCAGTGCTATCAGATCCACGTTCAGGACTAATGGTAAAGCCAGACTCAGTAACACCATTAAAGTTATTAGTACCAGTACCTTTGATAACTAACACTGGAGTGAGACTAGAAATGTCATCAAATGGGAGATAACACTTAGATACGTTAGTGGATGAATCGTAAGTAACAGAAGATGCTACTGCATACATATCTATGTAAGGGTTAATCTGCTGACCATCACTATTAACAAGGATCTGGTCTTCAGGCGTTTGAGTAAGACTTGCTGTAAGTAAGATGTACTTACCATCTTGTTTAACTACACAGTACATACGGTCATTATCTACGACTGCGTGCTGTACCGTGCCTGGTAGATACCACCTATACCATGCCTGGACCAGTGTTTCCTGTCCGTTGTTATAGGTGCGGTAGAACCACATGTAATTACTAGAAGGTCCAAACAAAGCAATGAAACTATTGGCTGGACTAGATATAAGGTTCTCTACAGTGTCAGGGACCCACTCAGAGACGATCCTACTGATGTCTACAACAATAGGGTTCTCTTGTGAACCACGTGTCTGCATGCCGAAGATGCGTGCATAGCCTGGTGTCTTGCTGACAAAAGCTAAGTTGCTACCTACATCGACTGGATCGATATCTGGATCCATCTCATAGTTAGAAATACCCCTAATGATTGCACTAGTAGGTGTTAATACTTGATCATCAGAAAACATGATGAACTGTTGAGATTTACTGAATAAAACAAGACCCTGAGCTGTTGGTATTACAGCATGTAGAACAGCTGGTTTAATGCTTGAACAGTTGATATCAAGTGGATCTGCATCTGTTTGTGCCAAAGCAGAGATATGGTAGAAGTTAAAAAACTCACCAGACTGACTCATTGATACGTTATCAGAAGTCAGAAAACCTAGCCTATTGTTATGAAAGAATGCCTGTTGAATTTTATTGTCAACAAATGTAGGATGACTGTTAGTTGTGTCATCACCAACTAGCCTAGCTGTATAACTGACAGGTTGAAATACAAAAGTATTTAAAGCAGTGTTTACTAACTCATGTGGCATGGTCGTAGTATTAAGACCATTAGACATTCCAAACCCTAAAGTCTCTTCCCAAAAGCCAGCACCTGATGTACCAGTGTTAGGTATAAATTTTGCATAGTATGTATCACTAGCAGATTCTGTATTGATTACTTTGACAATACGGTTCTGAATAGATTGCTCAGGCAACCTTGTGACATTTTCAACTTGATTGGAAAATGCTTGAAGTTTAGTTGAATCCTTACCACCCCTAGCGGTGACAGTAATTGCAGAAGTTGATACTAATTCAATACTGGTATCTAGTCTAGTGACTGTCAAGCCGCTAATACTTAAAGCATTAATACCAGTCTCAAGATCAGTCAGGATATCATCAGCCGCCAAAGCCTTGTTAGAACTTGATGGCGTAAATTCATCAGCATTACGAGTAGTCTCGGTATATGTCTGGCTACCAATAGTTACAGAATACTCTGAGCTATATTCAACACCAGTCAACTTTAACGTGTGATTAAGACCAGAGGTATAAGCTGGGTCTGCGTTCTTAGTTACAGTAACTGTTGAATTAGTGATAATTGAAGTATCTTGAACAGTGAGAACGCTATAATTTTTTTTAGTAGTATTTAAATAGCTAGTTGCTGTATAACCAGCCACGCCATTATTTGAATACGTAACGGTAGCTTTGACATAGTTACCATTACTATCTACAATGGCATTCCATACATGTATTTCAGCACCAGCAATACATCCAATATAACGTTCATCATTATCACGATTAATATAAAACCAATGAGCATTGTCTAACGCTGTAGAACTAAATGCAGATCCTCCTGTGTTTTTTAAGACATCTAGATATTTAAAGCCTGGTCGTTTAACAAGTCCATAAGTTGGATCTGGATATGCATTTAAGCATTCACGAACTTGACCAGGCAGTTTTTTTGAATCAGGTTGACGACTTACGCCACCTAAGAAATTACTGATACGTTGAGTAACTGCTGCCATTAACGATACAAAGCATGGAACGGTTGATAACTTTTATAGGATTTAATTCCTCTTGGATGACCGAAGTATGTGTAATCCCCTTGATTACACTCATACTCCAATGCCATTGCACGGTTATAAGCTTCTTTCTGTCCAAGCATTTGGAACTGAGTTGAGTCTCCTACAATTCTTGAAGAGACAATAGTTGCTGCCCTGGCAAGAATATAATCCTGAATAGGTGTGGGTATATCAACCCAATCAAACAACCATTTAACATCACACCTTAAGACTTCTGTAAAAGTATATGAGTGTTTAACTTTGTCATAGAGTTTCCCACTACGACGTACAACATCTAGTTCAAAGTACTCAGGTGCAGGGTCAATTTGTAAAACATTATTTGGTATCAGGATTTCATTATTGGTATCAGGTGTGAACTCATAATCAAGCTCTAGATTAAATGACCATCCTTCGGCCTGGACTTCTTGGGACACCTGAGTGAGGGTGCTATAAGCAATCGCAACGTCCGGGTTGGTTTGATCAAGAGTGGTCACAGGAGCCTGACCACATGATTGCAGTATTTGATTTACAGCTGGTAGCTCTTGTGTAGAGTTAGTGGTCGGAAAAGCCATATAATTAAAAAAAAGGATCCCCGAAGAGATCCTATGTAAGGTTGATAAATATCAGAATGCAGAAGGTGCCGTAGCGCCTACATACAGCTCAACAGCTGCAGCAGGGTTCAGGTAATCTGCGCCCATAGCCAAGCGACCCAAGATAACGTCACCCTGATAAATCACGGATACGTCATTACTAGTTACTTGGACTTGTGGGCCAATTGCTTCAACACAACCAGCCGCTTCCTTCTGGAAGATCAGGCCAGCTGATACAGCACCGAACTCAGAGCCAGTACCGTAGTCGTTATTGATGCCGGTTTGTGCAGTGGAAGCATCTTCCAGTGCAGGGTTAACGAAATCACCAGTGTTACCAGGATCAGTCTGTCCAGTTGTACCGCCATACTTGGTGCCATAACGGCCAAGGAAGGGGATATTCATGGACTTGAAGATCTTGATACCAGCGATCTCAATGATGCCGTTAGCACCTTGAAGTGTGGAACCTTGGCTATCACGATTGACAAGACCATTGGAACCAACAGCTTGGATCAATTCATAATATTGTCTTGGGTTGAGAACCCCGACCCTCCCGTCCTGACTGATCCCCTTCTCGTCAAGTGCAGCAGCTGCGTCATAGAAAGCAGCTACCAAACCAGCAGAAGAGAAAGCGTCAGATTCGTTAGTAGTTGAACCGACACGGATCTGTGTACCACCTGGTTCAACAAAGTTAGACTTAGTGATAGGTGATGCTTGACGTGCGCCACGTGCAATAGCACGGAAGATCAAGCGGTCATATTTTTCAGCGAGTGCATATCCGATCTTACGTGATACCTCCGAGCGCAAATCGTAGTGCGCAAGGGTTTCATCAAGATCGTACAAAAATGCACTAGAGATAAGAAGATCATCAATGGTGATTGTCTTCTCGGCCACCGGAGGCGCACCATCGGTGTTACCGAGGATTGCATTTCCGGGAGTATGATACTCAGCCGTTGTACGACCGGTATAGATGAACTGCAATGATTTGCCGTTCTTAAGTGTACGCTTCATCACCAAATCGCGAGCGATCGCGTTTTGCTGGAAGCCTTTGAACATTTCTCCACTGAACAATTTCAAGTAGAGAGCACGAGAATCACCCGTACTATTTGACTGGCCAGGACGTGTAAGTTGCGTGACCAGTGTAGAATCTTGTTGTGCCATTTAAGGAGTAAGTAAGTATTTTCAAACTCCAAGATCTTGGATTAATTAAGTATGTGGTCTTTCCCACCGTCTAGACGGCAAAGGGTATCCTCGTAAGGGCCGATGCCAATAACAGTGAAGTCCTACTCTGAGGTGCTTCACTGCCAGACTCTAGGTTTTTCCAGTCCTAGATCCGTAACCGTTCCTTGGGAGTTAACAAGGAAAAATCAGATATTATGGAGCCTCTGAGGGGGCTCATTATAATGCAAATACAACTTATGTTTTACTTCAATAAAGATACATAGAGACAAGACAAATAAAACTGCCCACCTAACCATATTTCTTTTTGGCTTTTCTCTTAGCAAGTGGTGGGAGTTGAGGACCAGTCTTTTTCAGAAAGGTATCTCTTTCATTCTTATTGTCAGTGCTTTTACCTTTCTCATAGATTTTCTTACCACGCTGTGCTCCTCTATGACCAGGACCAATATCCATGGACTGAGCAGTAAAGTTACTGTGAAAAGATTGCTGAACGCTTCCTATTTTCTTTTTCATTAGGACTTTCTAGTAGAAGGTTTCTTTGCTGTCTTTGCTGAACGTTTGAAATTGGCTGCGGTTGGAGCACCTTTAGCTCCAGCCTTCCGCATCTTTTCTCCACTACCTTCAGCGATACGTTTACGTTTGGCGTGGATATTTGCATAAAGACCTGATTTAGCCATTAGTATTTTTTACCAGCAGGTTTTTTTGTAGTCTTTTTTTTCTTTGCATTAGAAGCAGCCTTCATACCTGCTGCGGTATAAGGATACTTCTTTCCATTAACCATTGGCATTACAATTCTCCGGGGATAGATTAATTATCAGAAGTTATACTTAACTCCTACCTTTGTTCCGTAGCTATTTACGTTGTCAAATGCTGCTGACAATTCTCCGTACACTGACACTCGATCAGTTGCTTGAATAGAACCACCAACCTTACCTGTCAGTTTGGTTTCTTCTTCACCACCATCAGGTGCAAAAATAGATGGTCCAGCTTGAATGTAGTAAGCACCGAAGTCAGTAGCACTTTCATAACCAATGTGGAAGTCAGTTACATGACCACCAAAGTTTGAACCAGTAAAGCCAGCGTTGTTTTCAACGTTAACATAAGGACCAGCGAAAGCAGGAGTTGCTGCAAAAATAGCAGCAGGAATAAGAGTAAGAATTTTCATTAGTTTAAATAATAAGTGGTTAAAAATTAATATCAGAACGATCTAGTTTTTGCAGTACATCAGTTCGATAAGCTGGATCGCTGTCGTAGCGTGGATCACTCATTGCATTAACAAGTTCAGCCTGACTACGGAACCCTTCAGATGAATCAAACGAGGCAGAACCTGTCAACAATTGACCATCAGTTCCTACAGTTTCGTTGTACCTATAACGCAAAGCTTGCGCGGCAAAGAAAGCAGAGGCAGGGTCTCCACGATCCATAACCTGATCATACATTTCTATTTCTTGTTTAGTAAGATTATCTTTAGCCCAGCCAAGCATAGCTGAATATTCATCCGATCCACCTACTGAATCTTGTATAGAAGAGATATCAGAATCTGACAATTCAGATTGTATTGACTGCTGCTCTACATTGTTTCGATATTCAAGGTACATATTAGCTAGATCAGTACTATCCATTTCAGAAAGCATTGACATGGTTTCATCTGTCACAGCGTCAGAGCTAGCTTCTTCCCATAAAGAATCTAAGAAATCAGTATTGACTTCCTCAGGTTCATACTCAGGTTCATACTCATCAGTTTCATCGGTGGATGATCCAAGCTTTGTTTGTAATTCTAAATAAGCTTTCTCTAAAGCTTCTGGATTTTGAAACTTACCAGCAAGCAAAGACTCTTGCTCTGCTGCCATTTGTTCACCTACCTGCAGTGAGTCTTGCTCTTCTGCATTCAGTTCACCTGGCGCTGATTCTGCTCCATCATATGTAAGTGTTGTCATTTAATAATTTATTGTTGGGGTGCTTCTTGTTGATTCATCTCAGCTTCTGCAGCTTTCTGTTCAACAGCACTGAGTTGTCCAGCTTGTTTGGTTAGTTCCATACCTTGCTCTTGCTGCTGTTGTTGCTGCATTTCCTGCTGCATCTGTTCCTGTGTCTTGACAAGATTAAGAACATCAATACCTTGCGAAGCAGCTAAACGCTTGATAACTTCTTCTGGATTGATATAACGAGTAAGAGCTTCAGGACCAATAGTCTGAGCAATAGTCAGCATAAACTGACCAAGGCTTTCTCTATCTTGGCCACGGCCTAATGCATTAATACCTGCAACAATAGTAGGCTTGACAATCCCCTTGGGAATCTTAGGAATTTCACCAGTACGCTGAAATACAGCGAGCTTTCTGTTTAGGTAAGGTACTAAGAAGTCAACAGTCAGTAGTGAAAATAATCCACCAAGTTGCTGCTCTAGTTCCATCTGTGTCATCCGTACCTCTTCAGCAGTAGTGCGTTCTGACTGACGTACTGAAAGAATTAGGAATGCTTCAGAGATTCTACGCTCAAGAGTTTGTGCCATCTGAAAAGCTGTAGCAAAATCAGCAGTTTTACCCACCTGAACCACACCAATATCGTCTGGCCTACCTTGAATGATTGCACCATTGCCAGCAGCTGCCAGCGTGGCAGGCTTAGTAGTACTTGAGGGTGAAACAGTAAACACAACTTTTGCAGCTGCGCTGCTGCCTTCTACAAGTGCTTGGGAGAGTGCTTCCATTGCTTGAATGTCACCCATAAATTCCTCTACTCTGCCCCGTCCATATGGTTCAGAGTCAACAGTATTAAATCTCAAAGCAATCCAAGGATTAGTATCTAATGGAGCCTTACCTTGTGATCCAGGAAGGATTTTTCCGTAGACTTCCTGGTGCCATACAAAACGATTGTTGTCTCGTCTTATATGTGTGTAAATGTCACATTCTTTTTCGTGACTATTATAGTCTTCAGATACTTTATTGGGTTCTTCCTTAGGAAGTAAGTCCTTAATAAGTAACTTGCTGATACGTTCTTTCGTGACAATTTCAATAACGTTTCCATTCCCATCACGTTCTATAACGTAGCGATTAAGTGGATAGAGCTTAAGATTCTTTTTACCCATAAAGATCAAAGCGTTACCAGTCACTACCAAATGCTTAAGTGCTTGATGAACGACTACTCGATCATCAGAAGCTGCAATGGATTCAAGAATGGTACGCTCAATCTTTGCAAAGGAAAGATCAAGTTCAGACTTAATTGTAGGATCAGCACCAAACTCACTTAACATTTGATCATCCATCTGTAGCTTAAAGAAGCTAGTTTGTGGTGGAAGAAGAGCAAGCATTAGTTTACTAGCCAAGGTAACAACACCTTTTGCACCAACTGATTGCCAAGGTGTCGTGAGATTTCTCATTCCACCTGTTGGATCTTCTTCGCCTCTGATTAAATATGGGAGAGTAAGCTTACCTGCTTTTTCTGCTACGTTTAGAAACTGGGAACGCTGCGAAGATAAACTGTCATAGCGTTTTTTAGCATTCATGTGAGATTTAGATTATTAATTTGCATTGATGCATTACGTTGTTTACGATTCAATGATCGTGTTCCTTTTGTATTCTTACCCCGCTTAGATGCATTAGATCGTTTGATCTTGACACCCTTCGCTCCACCACCTACAGCACTACCTTCAGTAGTTAGTGTTTTAGGATCTGGAATAGGAGGTGCATTATATGTAGGTGCTTGATAAACAGGTGGCGGCGGAGCCATGTCTGCAGTCAGTGCATTTTGCATTCGCCACCCAATACCTGGAAGACCTGAGCCACCAAAAGCACTCATAATTTGCATTGGGTTGTATCCGTCTCTCTTCAATGCCCTGTATGAAATCATCCCCAAGCCACCGCCTGGGCCTTGGTAATGAGACAACCAATTTTTAGTAGGATTTCTTAGATCAAAGTCTCCTGATTTACTTCTACCGTATGCCATGATTAAGTGTATAAAGAATTAGTGTTACCTTTAAAGCCAGAATCCTCTGGCAAACCTGAAAAGTTCGTCATCATATAACCAGACTGAACAAAACCTTCACCTAAATTCAAGGACATCCTGTCGTCAATTTTAAAATGGTTACCACCAAATGCAGGCTTAATAGTTTTTTGTTCATCCGTATACTTATTAGTGTATGAAATATCCATAGTTGGCGCTACTCCTGGCGTATCAGGATTATCATCGTCATCAATTATGTAATCTGGAAACTCGGTTTTGGGCTCATTAAATGTAGGGTTCTCGTACTCTTCATTTTGATCATAAGCAAATGAATACATCTCACTTAAGTCATCATCATTGAAGTCATCATTATCCATGTCAATATCTAGCTTGTCAGCGATCTTCTCCCACAACTCATTGTTGCGGTAGTAGTCGTAATCTGTGACAGTAGTTACAACATCTTCAATGACATAGCCGCCACCTTTTCTTGCTCTCCCCTTTTTTGTTGAAAGTTCTGTAGTATTTTTAAATCCTGTCTTGAAATCATCCATCAAAAGAGTGAGCTCATCAAAGTCAAACATAAGTTCGACTTCATTAACATTTTTTGGTGTGACAGTTGTTTGCGCTTCAAAAGGCATATTAAGTCTCCAAGTTTTCTTGGATCCATTCAACGACACTACGTTGCCCAGCACGATACATGATGTATTCGTATGGATCAGTGGGGCCAGGATTTGTTGGTGGAAATGTTTCTTCTAATTGTTTAAGTAGACCGCGGGCTTCCATTCCGAAAGCTTCAAGCGTACTGAGGGAGGTTGTCATTACTGTGTTCAAAGAAAGCTAACATTCTGGCCGATTTAGTAAATGACAATTCGGGAGCTTTGCCTTCATACATCAGACGATCACTAGAATCGAGCCAAAATTTTTTATCCAAATATTTATCGGGACTATTTTTAAGGGGTTGCATTACCCAATTGATAGTTGCCTTGCGGAGTTTATCAAGACTAGGGCTGAAAGTA
>Ga0098055_1000767_pt1 | contig 18501 bp, 34 predicted proteins | sample 17_taG_FD_75107 | JGI IMG/M metagenome (GOLD analysis project Ga0098055, IMG submission 75107) | Marine viral communities from the Subarctic Pacific Ocean - 17_ETSP_OMZ_AT15314 metaG | ecosystem: Environmental > Aquatic > Marine > Oceanic | place: Pacific Ocean | collected 2015-01-18 | reverse complement strand
GACTTGGCCCAGAGGTGCTGAATGCTGTGCGCCGCAATTGCAGCGCACCGGGATCCCCCCTGCACAGTGCGAATCCGCACGAGCAACGACCAGAGGTTCAGAATTGGGTCTACCGAGTTGTGCTCCCACCTGCAGATTGCCCGCACGAGTTTTGCTGTACGGCAATGGTCAGCCCGCAAGCAGCGCGTGCGGCGGGACCCTGCTCACGATCGTGAGACGAGTCTCGGATCCTGAAGAAAATTTCCGGGATGCGCCGACCAGATTCTGCAAACGCCACTGCGGGCTGCACTCGTCTGTAAAGGCCGCCGTACTGCCGGCTCGCGAGTTCGGGATACGTCCTGGCCACCAGCTCGCAGATGCGCTCGGAAAAGCCGTTGGTGATGCACAGGTTGAGAAGGTTGGTGTCGTTGGTGCGGAGGTCGACGAGCTGATTGGAGAAAATGGACACCATGAAGTTCACCAGCAGCTCCTGACCCTCCATCGCCGCCCTCACCACTGGCACGACGCCGGTGGAATCCTTCTGGTTGAGTTTGACCTGGACGAGCCCTTGAATGGAATGCGGACGCATTGGGATGGGAGGGTGGGCACACCTCGAGGTCGGACAGGTTGTTGGCGTTGAGAAATGCTTCGAGCCAGTCAGGCGTGTAGCCCGTCCAGTTCTTGGCCAATTTGTGCCATGGGCCCGATCCGGATTGCCGCGGAATGCGGGATGGCATGTCTACCGGCGGATTGGGCAGGGACTCGTGCCTCGGGCGGGGCACATTCTTGAACATGACCGTAGAAGGGTTATTTGGGTCAAACCCCGTCAGCACGAACGCTTGAAAGCTTCGGCCGTGCACGGTGACCCCGGGCGGCATCAACGGCTATAAATTCTGGAGCCGGCCCTATTTATAATTTGCGCCTCAATTCTGAATTTCTAAATATGAGTTACGCTCACCCCATGGTAATCGAGGACAAGGATGATAGAGTCACCACGGTAATCCCCTCAAGCCAAAAAGAGCATGATGCGCTGAAGAACCGGGGATACGGCCACAAGACGAGCGATCACTGGATGTTTCGGGGCGACGAACCGCCAAAGTACGTCACCAGTGGAGAGGAACACGAGAGGCTAAAGGCGCAGACGCCGCCGTGGGAGAACTATGTCATGCTCTACAAGAAGGGGGGCAGGGACTTTCACAAGGTCACCAACTTGGAGCATTTTAGGAGGTGCCACAAAATGGGATACTATGCACGGAACAAGCCAGCGCGTAGCGAGTCCGCCGCGTCCAGTGGGCACGTCGTATAAAACTGTGCACTCATCTGTCCAAGCAGCATGAGCGTGGTACACAAGGTTGCGCCTGCGCCCCGTCCCCGCAATGGGAGCTGCGCTCAGTAATTGCGCAGGCGCTGCAAGTGTACGCCGTGTCGATTGCGCTCGGGCTATTTGCGATAGGGACTTTGCATCGGTTCACATGGTGGGGGCCGTACACAGAGTTGCACGCGCATGCGCTGATCATGGTGCAGGTGGGGCATCCTGGTGCAGCTGCTCTTTGCAACCGCTGTGCTCTTCCGGGTGCAGGGCAGGATTTACGTCTTTGTGGCAACAATCCAGGTGCCGCATGCGGGCGATTGTGTGGGCGGTGCAGAGCTGATGCCGCGCAGTGCATCATCCTGATCGGGGTGCTGGTCATGTCAGGGTCTAAGTGCCGCCTCTTTCTGGAAGCGCTCGACGAAGAGGGTGCACTGACATACTTTTTTGGGTTGGGCGCGGCGCACCACGCCACAGCGATGCAGGCAAATGACCTAGAGGCAGGACGTTCCTGCTGCACTACGCGCCAATCGTAATCACGGTCATTGCGTACGACAAATCGCAAGTTCCGCTGGAGCAAAGCCGGCGCAACAGCGAGGTCTAAGCGCGCTGCGCAGGTGGAAGCGGGGCGCCATCATTACACAGGTGCTGGCGGCCACATCGACCTTTTCCATTTATTGCTTATACCAAGACCCGGTGGAGGTACAGCCCCCGACTGAACCTGGCGCGTTGTCGACTGACGTTGGGAATACAGGTGTACAAGTGCTCCGAGTTGGAGCGCGAAGTGCCGGTGGCCGCCGGGATTGCTGGGGCGCTGGTGTTGGGGTCGGGGGCTTTCTTTATTGCGACCGAATCAAAACGTTCTTGACGGCAAAGATTAGGGTGGCTGCTACCAGTAGGACCGCCACGCGGATGGGCATAGAGTCGAGCTACGCGCGTGTCAGTGCGCAACGAGAGCACGGGTACGGGCGGTGTACGCACCTGCGTGAGCAGCGCCGACGAGTAGTTGCCGAGGAAGGTGCTGACGATCGTGGTCGACAGCGAGGCCCCGAGGTACACCACGTGGGCGTAGAGCTCGGACAGGATCGAGCCGTCACTTTCTCGTTTCATACGTGTGGGCACCAGTGACAAGAGTCCAGCAACAAGGGCCAGCAACAATATTGCGACCGCCGTCCCAGCTGGCGCCGCGTTGGTAGAGACCTACGCCGCCGTGAGCAAAGGCAGGGCATCAACTTTGGCGGAGACGAAGCACCAGAGTGATTGACAGCGATATCACAAACGCGTTTTCAAACTGGGAGATTAGCGCCCCCATCCGGTTCTCGTCCATGTCGGTGCTTGCGTACCTGAAGCGGGCGTTTGCGTCGGTGGACCCCCCATCCGTGGTGGACGCTCTGCTGTCGGACGGGCGTGTCACCGAATGCGAAGGCGGCCGCTTTATGGTGGTCACGCTGGAAGGAAATAAGCAGATCAAAATTCCGTCCGAAATGGGGAACGGCTGCCCGGTCAAGTTGGCCGACCGCATCCTGCTCGAGTGGGGCGTTCGCATCGGAGGATCGTGGGCCCGAACACACGCCGAGCGGTCCAGCAAGCACGCCCAGGTTGCACGGCGCTTCTCGGAACGGCTGTCGCCGCCGGCGATTGTCGAGCCACTCTTTACGGTGGGATGCGCTGCCGCCATGCTCTTCCGAGTGGGCTGACAAAGGTGCACAGGTGTCCGAGCCGTCGCTACAAAAGCTAATCTGCACGCTGCTCCTGCGGATGCGAATGTCGGTGACGCCGGGCACAATCACCCGAGCGTTTGAGACGGCAATAGCGACGCCATGGAAGCTGTCGGTGCCACAGTCAATGACGCTGGGCAGGCTGTGCACCGCGGTGGCCGTGCCGACGGTGCGGTGCGACCCTTCCAAGGCCTCATTTGTGGTGGATGGCAAGGGTTACCTCAAGTGCTCGCCCAAAGATCGAATCCTCCTGACGTAAAATCCTTCCGGCCGTTATGGCGCGACGCACACTGATCGGAGGCTCACAGGCTGATTATTTTGGGGCTCGAGTCGTATTCTGAAATTTCGCTGACCAATCTGGTCACACTTCCCCAGCTGACATCAGCACTTACCCTACTGTACCCCAGCCACAAGATGAGTTCACCCCAGAAAGCGGCCGATTCCCCCTCCAAGCGGCCCCGGGAGGACGAAACCGAGGAGGATGGACCGGTGTACGACCCGTTTGTGTGGCGCGAATACGACGAAACGGCGACCCAGGCCGTGAAATCGGTGCACGGAGTGCCGGATGACATTCCAAAGATTACGTGCGAGGGAGACAGCGACGGAACGACGCTGGCCATGACGGTGGAGGGCTGCCCGCCCGGCAAGTACAACCAGTCGATCCGGATCTGGGATGACCGCTTCACCACGTATGTGCCCTCGACCGACGGAAAGTTTGCCAATCACGACAAGATTGCGTCCAAGGGCACTGGCGATTCGGGCCGTGCCATGGCAGCGCAGCTCAAGATCAAGCTCGCAGAGGCCATCGCCAGCGCGCCCAACTTCCAGCGCTTTGTGGCCAAGGCTGAACGTGCTGCACTCAAGAACATGAGCGCCGAGGAGCGGGTGCAGTGGGTCGTGGGCAAGATCGACGAGGGTGACTACGCCATCCCGGTGGCACAGCGGGAGGACGTCAACGATGAGACGGGTGCAGTGACCTACGAGATTACCGCGATCAAGGCGCGTTCTGGATTTGCCCGGACCAAGAAGGGCGCCACCGGCGAAGCCTTTGCGGCCGAGGTGCGCAAGAACATTACCAACGACCCGGGCGTCGTGGCAGCAAGCGAAGCCATCGAGGGCAAAGAGTTTAGCCCGCCTCCGGTGACTGATGCCATTGGCAACCCGATTCCGTGGTACCGACTGACCAACGATGGAACGCTCGGGCGGTTCAGCTTCGCGGGCATCGTTGAGATTCAGCTGCTTGGCGTCAACAAGATTGCGCAGAAGAGCACTGGCACCCGGTCGTTCGCCACCATCCCCACCAAGATCTCCAGCATCCGGGTGTGCCGCATGCGCGACAGCGAAGAGTCGGGACCCAAGATTGATCCACGGGACAAACGCGTGCGCATGTTCTAGTTTTGCCGCACCAAAGTAGATTCCCAGCGTGTATAAACTGCTACAAAGAGCCATCAAAGCGATGAACGCGGGTGATCCACAACACCCAGAAGAGGCGTTTCAGCGTCTGCCAAGCGTGCCCGGTATTGAACTCCTGAGAGAATTGGCGGAGATAGATCCAATCAATGTACTGGAATTGGCCCAAATTGCTTACAGGAAAAGGGACGTAGAGCGTATTGACATTTTTAAGTTAGCCAATGTCAGATTGGACCTGACTAACCAATGGAACCCGGACAACGACGACTGGGACCCAATCCCTTACATGGTATCAGCCGCTCTGATGCCTAATATCAAGGGAAGGTGGACCTTCAGTCAATACCCCCTGCACGACGCTATTGAAGAAATTAATTTTAGTGATCAGCCTACTTCTGAGCTATTGGCTATTTTTGCTGCTGCTATGTTGAAGGAAGACTCCACGCGAGTTGACGACACAAATGATTTTCATGACACTCCGCTAAAAGAAGCAGCACGGTATGGAAACGTGGCCATGATTAATTTGCTGCTTAATTATGGGGCTGACGTAACACACTCACGTTCGCCCACTGGCACGGCTCTCATCGCTGCGAGCCGTAATGGCAAACTGGATGCCGTACGACTGCTACTTGCACGCGGAGCAGCTGCTTCGATTGATTCCACCGACGCTGTGGGTGACGGTACCGCACTTACCTTCGCTTCCGACAATGGCTACACGGCGATAGTTAGAGCGTTGATTGACTCGGGAGCCGATGTCACCGATTATGAGGACCACCTTTATCCGCGAACCGCATTGCACCAGGCTGCCAAGTCTGGCCATCCAGATGTAGTGCGGCTCCTGCTGCAAGCCGGAGCAGACGTGAACGGCGGAGGACAACCAGGAGTGAAGACTCCGCTGGATATGGCGCGCACAAATGGGCACGATGATGTTGTGCGGATCCTGGAAAAGGCATCGGCAGGCCAAGAAACGGCGGGAATGTTCGGGAGTAGGATGGTCGTTTAAAGAGGTGTCGTCAAAGGCTATGCGCTCCGCGAGGCTTCCCGGAGCTTCCTGCGGTGTGCCAGCGTGCGCCGTTTGCGCGCCGAGCACTGCCTGCACCGGTCCAGCCTCTTCTTGCAGCGGCACATCGCATTTTTGTCTCCCGTCCAGATGACCATCACCCCGTCCTGGTCGTATACGACGCCGCAGATGCGGTTGCGGTACTTGTCTGGCAGCAAGGGCAAATCGGGATGCCCCGACGGCAGCACCCGAATCGTCTTGGGCATGGGTTTCCAACACCCCATCATGCCATGGAATGTGACCGTTGAAAATTGAGTGGATAATTTTTGACCGTTACATACTTGGCTGCACCTAAATTGATACAAAGGTGGCGATGACGTCCCGGTCCACCTTCCGGACGGCGTGCGTCTTGGGGATTGTGGCGGTGCGCTTGCCTGCGTCGGGCCCCGGAGCAGGGGCGTCGGCTGATGCGTGGGGTTCAGGTGTACTGTGTGAGCATGTACCCTCTGCTGCTCACCTCGTCCATCGAATGGGCCAAGCCCGCGGTGGCGGTGGGCGCAGTGGTGCAGGTGTGCTTTTCGTACATACAGGCCCCCCTCAAGGCGTGCGGCTTTGTCGGCGCGGTTGCGTGCGGGCTGGCGGTGGCTAGCCCCGTGGCGTCGTACTTTTTGTGCTGCGCCGCGTACGGCATCTTCTACGCCAGCTTTCTAAATCAGGTGCGAGCAGTGGCGCAGGGGAGGGGAGCGCCGGAGGCTCACAGCAGCGGCAGGTGGAATCCCCGGACAGAGTGCTCAAAGCCGAGTTTGTGGGCGAGCTCTTGTTCCTACCGGTCGCAAGCCTGTGCCTCATCTACTTCAAGTCGGTTGAGATTCTGATCATCGCGGTGGGGGTGGTGTGGTGGCTGGCATGCCCCGACTGGGTACCAGAACGCCCAGACGCCACCAAGGGCACCAACACCCTGTTCATGGCCGGGTGGATGTGCTGCTCGGCAGTGATGTCGGCGTTGCTGCTCACCGGCGTCTTTATTGTGCGCTGTTCCGCCCATCCGTGGGAGGGGTTGCTGAGCGGGCGTGCAGGTTTCTGAACTGTACACGCCGGACGAACGCGCCAGGGTAGTGTGTATCGGACTGTTGTTGGTCATGCTGGGCGGGTGCAGCGCGGCCGTGGCCTTTGACTCGCGCAACTGGGCGGACGTGATGTGTGCGGCGATGGTGCGACTGCCCGTCCCGTATCATCGGGCGCGCGCTGATGAGCGATTCAGGTGACGTCGATACTGTTGTGTGCTGCGGTGCTCACGTTTGACGAGGGCGAGTTTGGCCTGGCCACCATGGCGTACGGGCTTGGGATCAGCATGAGCGCCACGTTGGTGGCGGTGCGCAAGGCGTACGCTGGCAACTACTCCACGCTGCTGGCGATGCAAAAGGTGGCCGAGGCAAGTCTCGCCCAGGTGGCGCAAGGGGGTATGCTGGTTGACCGACCCATTGCAGATATTCCCGGCCATTCTGATTGCCGTGTCCGGGGAGCGGGTCACGATGTACGCACACATTGCGCTCTCGGTGGCGGCCATCTTAGTCTTTGGTATGGTCAGCCAACGCGAACGCCGTAGCATGCTTCAGCGGATGCAGATGCATATTGGGGAATCATCTCTTTGATATCTTAGGTCTGGGGTATGAATGGGGTTTATCTAATGAATAAAAGTCTGATCTTTCTTTCCCCGAAATTTGGCACTCCCTGACCCGGGCCACCAAAACTTTTTTTTCGATTCTATTTTTAGACGTGCAAAAAAGTGGGGAACGAAAAATCAGACCATTTTGAATGAGTTTTATCAGACATTTTTAGGGGGTGGTGAACCAATTTATCTCAGATCACAAAAGTCTGATTTATCCCTAGCTCAAGTAAAATACACCAATCGCAATAACAGTGATTACAAGAAAGACTGACAGCACAATCCAGGGTGCGTTGTTGTCGGGATGGTATTCGTGGTGCTGCTTGGATGACTGTGCGGCCTTGTACGCCAACGGGGGCGCCGTAGAAGTAGTGGTGGTGGTAGTTGTTGTTGTCTCCTTGACGCAAGTGTAACTGGTGTATATGTTTTGCAAGACGTCGGGCAGACAGTAGCAGTAACCCTCGACAATCTCGTGCGGCGTCACGACGTGCTGATGATACCCCTCCGTCCCCTGCATCGACGCAACGCACTCGTCGTACGTGTTCCCGTAGCCCAGCCTGATTCCGCTTTGGCTGCACATCCCCCACGCGTACTTTCCCGGGAACAGGTTGCCCTGCTGCAACTCGCACTTGCGATCATCGTCCCAGTAGAGGATTGTTCCGGGCTTTAGGATGGTCGAGTTGTCAAGGCAGCCGTTCTTGACCACCCAGTGCAGGGGATATGCCGTCTCGGCAAGTGTAATGTTTGCAACGGTCGAAACGGCGCCCACGAGCGAAGTTGCCATGGCGGCGTACTATGGGGGCGGAAGAGCCACACATATATTGGTCCTTCTACGTCGCATCGTGCTGGCACCCCCCTCGCTGGCACCACCCCAGCTCGTGCACCATGTCGAGCACAAACCGCAACGGTGCCCCTGGAATGCAGCCGCGGTATGCGGCCCCGTGGGGGGCATCCGAGTAGTGGTCGCAGATGCCGTGAATCATGGCCATGCACCGCTCGTCGGGATCCCCCTTTTCGGGAATGCACAGCAGCAGCGCCACCGTGACGTGCAAGATGTTCTCATCCGATTTGGGTGCGCGCCACCAGTTGGCCCGGCCGCTGTGCTCGGAGCTGGCCACGTTGAGCGCAATGTTGGTGAGGAATAGCCTGGTGCGGTCGATGGTGCCCATGGGCAACGCCCTGCGGTGTGGAAACTCTCGCTCGGCGATGAAAGTGCATCGAGGGGGTCTGCACATTCCACAGAGCCATGCGTCGACGCGGAGCGCAAAATCCCGGGCCTCGTGGTGTTCTTTCGCAAAGGCAATGTATTGCGCGATTGGGATGAACCCGTAGCGCGGATTGCCGTACGCCAACCCCATCCCAAGCATCGGCGGCAAAAGGGCGTCCCGCATTCCTTGGACACGTGGTTGTATAAATGCCAGGCCCAGTTTTGTTAAACAAATCATGTCGGGTATTGCGACCAAGTTGGTAAACACGACCAAGGGGATTTTCAATAGTATCAGTGGCCTTGTCTTGAAGGGCGTGTTCAACTACCCCGTTATCACCCTTGTCACCATCGGCGCCGCTGTTGCTGGCGGGATTCATGCGGCCGAGAGCGCGGATGACCACCTTGATGGCAAGACCACCATGTTTAACAGCCTTCAGAACAACCACTACCGTGAGAGCCTGGCTCTCCAGTCGGTGTTTACACAGGTGAGTCTGGAGCCCGATTTCAAACAGACCCGATGCTGACTGCCCCACAGTTTGCTGCGCTCTCGATGGGACTGATGTACGGCGTCGACGGCCCGGACGCCTTCAAGGGGCTTGCTCGATTCAACTATGTGCTGCTCCTGATTTTGGTGATCATTTGGGTTGTGTACATTTTCACGGACGATGACAAGGACTTGCGGACAACGGTGACGAGCCTCACCACCGCCTTTAGTGGCATCACTTCAATCTGCGCTGGCATTCTTTCGGTCCGGTATTTCAACAAGGAGGAATCGTCTGGCCCGCTCGCCGAAGAGTCCAACTTTGCAGACAGCATGTGGACCAAGGGGCCTCTCATGCCACTCTTCACCCGCGGATTTTCGCTTCTGTACCTCGTCTCGACGGTCGTATACATTGTGTACGGCCAGATCCTCGAAAACACGGAAGAGGCCTACACCCGCGACCCCACCTTTGCCAATGACCTTGAGAAGGATCTTCTGCACAAGGAGGACCAGTGGAAGAACCTCATGTTCATCTCGTCGCTGGTCGGTTGGCCATGCAACTCATCCCTCGCCGTTGCCGCCTGACCCTTTTGTGCAGTTTGTTCTCTTCATTCTTGGCCTGGTCGTGTCGATGGTAAAGAACATCCAGGGGTCTAAGCGCGATGCCGATCGTCACTTCCGCGCCCTGCTGTTTGTTGCTCTTGTGTGGATTGCCGTGGTCGTCCTGGAGTGCTATACCGCATTCAACTACCACGACGACAGTTGGAGCAACGCCAACTTTTGGAACTCAGTCACACACCTCGTCTTTGCTGCAATCATCGCGGTAAGATTTTTCCCAATTGAGACACTGCGCACAACTGACCACGGCACAGATTGCGGTGAACGACAACGCGCTGCGCTCTGGAGAGGAGTACGGTTTCACCAAGAACACCGCCAATTCCGCAACGAGCGGTCATGCATACAAGCTCATGGGGGGTTATTTTTAAGCAGGTTAACGCGGATTCTGCGCCGTAACGCGCACGGCTACAATAGACGACGACCATTCCATGCCCTTAAACACCTCCATCGCCTGTCGCAGCAGCTCGGCTGCGGTACGTTCCACCCTGATGGGTATCATGTGGGCATGACTTCAATATACTCCGTTGGAAATATGTCCGTATCCGCCTTGGCTTGCAGCACCGCCTCGGTCAACAGGTTTAGTTCCGCCGCCAGCACCCGATTCAAGTTCGAGTTGACGATCTCGTTCCTCTTCAAGGCGACGAATCATGTCGTCTGTCACTTCTGGGATTTTTTTCACTTTAAATCGGATGGGCTGCGCTGTGTCAGACCGGGAAACAAAAAAAGGAGGGCTCTAGAAACTTGCCTGTACATTGGGTTGCCGCAGCTGCATTTCCGTGGCACCCGTGTGTCCGATAGTAAAATGGCGCGAAGCCAGTGTGATTGTTCCCATCGAAACAAAGCGGTCTGTCCAAACCATGTAGAAGTTGCGGTACTGTTCAAGTGTTGCAAACAACGTGTCCCAGAAAACATTGTATTGAATAGCACCCAGAATCTTCCTGATGGCGTCCTGGAATGCAGTTAGTGGACCAATTCAATCTTTAGGGAAGGAAATAAACCCCACAATAGCTTCGCCGATTATTTGTATAAACTCGGGCTCTTCAATGAAATCGCGGGGATCGACGCGCGAATCAAGGCGACGGCTGGTGCCAAAGCTGGGATTATCATCATCGCGCCGAATATGCATGGAATTGGAAATATGGGCGTCAACTAAAAACTGTCTGAAGTCCATCAGTTCAGCCAATGCATCCATCATCATGTATTTAAGTTCATGAATCACTGGAGGTTCCATAATTACTTTACCAGTGACACTGTCAGAACCAGAATAAATACTTACCCATAATCATTCCTTTTGGCCACCGCCGTCGATGGGCGGGCGTTTATTTGGCAGAGTGCCCACCTGAGAAAGGCGGCCTTGAACATGAACGACGAGAGCGGGGACGGGCAGTTTGCATGCTTTGCCGACGAGCCCAACATGCTCCTTGCATGCTACAACCTCTTGGGGTCCGAGACATCGGGGGTATCCACCATCCAGACCACCGTCGCGGTGGGAATATCGCTCGGGTTTATGCTGATTGCAATCGTGCTGGTCAGCGCTGCGGCTACACGCCCGCAATTGCTGCTGACCAATACCATTTCAGGTGGGATCTGGAAACAAAGAATTGCGGGATCACAACGAGCTGGTGTCACGGCTGTTTGAAGAGCCTATAGACAGAATACCGAGCGAGCCGTTCGCCGAGACAGGGCAGGGCGACGAAGATTACTCGGAAGAAATATTGGCCATCAGAAGGGGGACTGTGTTCACTCAGGATAGTAGCCATGGAGAATAAAGTAGGCCTCTTCGTAAAAGTGATAGTGTCGTGCTATCCGTGCCGTGTACTCACAGCTGGCCTGCCGCAAAGCAATCTGCTGCGCATCCGAGAAGGAATGTTCAGCCCTGCAAAACGGGCAGCGGATGTGCGACGAACACGACAGCTCGCGGGCAATCATATTGACGGTGCACCGGCTGCACATGGAGTGTCCGCACGGCAAGGTCGAAGACGACGAGCTCAGTGTACAGATGAAACAGGGCCGCACCGGGCCGTTGTACGTTCCGCCAATGGCATGAAGCGATTCGAGGCACCGCAGCATGTACGCATTGTTGGTGGACCAAAAGTGGGATCGGCTTCGGCGGTCCAACGCCGACATGGAAGCGGGTGCATCCTCGCCCCAGTGCAGCTCAAACGCGGCAAGCGTGCGGCGCTCAAGTCTCTGCGAACGATTCGAGCTCATGGTCTGCCGCCAGCAGCGGGAACTGGGCTTCACTTATTTCGGGTACTTCTTGGATTGACTGACACAGCACCCGGACGGCAAACACTACGTTTAGCACCCCGATCCCGAGGCAGACGAGGTATGGTGCAATAGCGGCGGGCATCGGTTGTGATACATGGAAGAGCACCCAGCGGTAAATGTGGTTCTTATGTGGGATCAAAACTACACCGCACTAATTACCAAGCCCATCAACAGCGAGACTGAGTTTTTGACCATCGTCCTCGAGTACATGCCTGAACTGAAATACGAAGAGCCGCTGCGCAAAAAGGTGCTCAAGAAGGAAACCGCAAAGTGGGCCCTGAAACACCTTACTCACGCCAACAGCTCGTCGTTGTCGAGGGTAGAATCGTTTCGCCTGCAACAGCAGCAGCAAAAATTTTTGATACAGCCCAAGCACCCGCAAAGTCCGCTCAGGCAAGTCAAGGCTTCGCAAGAAGCCCATGCAGCCGCAATCATGCCGAGCATGGCAGGCTGTGCTAGGGATGACTGCCATATTATATAGTTTCTTTCATGCGACCGCACTGCAAAATGGAGTGCAACGTGGTGACGCGGGCGTCTCTATGGCTTGCGATTTTTATTGTACGCCGCATCCTCGCAGTCTGCGGACATTCGCCAAATCACGCTCGCCGCAGATGATGCTGTACCGGTACACGGACACAAACACCACGTACACTTCGTACGACTCGCTCTTCAACCAGACTGACGGAAGTGAAATCAAGACGGAAGTAATTGCATCGATGAAGGTGTCCAAGGCGCTTGGGGTGTGTGCCATCATCATTCACGTGCTGTTGGTCATTCCAATACTGGTGAGGCCCGGTTGCGATGGCGGCGTCAAGACCGGCAACTGACTCCACACAGATTTACGTTTGCAACGGCTCTACTGTGCGGCAGGGCACCATATCCAACATTGTGCTTGATACGCTGCTGGCGTGGACGCTTTTGATACAGGTGGCCGTGACGGGGGCGGACATTTCGTTGTACAGCACGTCCTCTGTGACGTACGCCCTGGCAAGTGCAGCGGTGAAACAGTTACCCGCAGTGTCTCACCCAAGGGCGCAGGTGGGTCTGGACCTCGGAATATCATTCTGTGTGGTCATCTTCCAATCGATAGTGCGCAACACAAACCTAGAGTACTTTCCGCCGCATTTGGAAAAGGGGCAGGATGGCACCGTGACCCTGAGCAAGCAGTTTATGGAGGAAGAGGAGGAAGAGGCATGACATGTGCGGCGCAAATGATATAAGTAGCGGCGCACAATCCCATAAAATGGCAAAGCGCCGTTGCGATGATGGCTCGGACGATGAAGAGGAGGTCCACTTTGGCCGTCGCGCTGGCACGGCGATGGTAAGCTCGTGGGGCGAGGGCTGTCGCGTATGCACCGTCTGACGGCGCGCAGTCTGGGTGGTCCACAATGGAGCAGCATCTGATGTCGCCGGCCGTGGCGGTGTTTAACCGCGCCACCCTCCACCAACGTGAAAACGGAGCGTTGGTGTTGCTCGGGATCAACTCTAGGGTGCCCAGCGCACCACTCCATCGGTCTGCCAGTCGGTCCGCCATCATCTGGGCGGATTTGCAAGAGGATCCCCGGTCCCCGACGCTGTTGGCGGTGGGGTACGCCGACGACACCATCTCCATCTTCAACGCCGTGACTGGGGAGCGGCTGTGGAACGGCTCCGCCATGGGCACCGCCACCGGCGTGTTGGTGCGGGACATGCTAGTGCTTGCCAGTGATTCCGAGGTGTTTATCAAGTGCTGGGCGCTCGAGGGGTCGACACACAAGTCGTTTCCCGCGGCCAACGCAGTCATCTGCCGGTACGGCTCCCATCTGTGCGCGTGCTCGGTCAAAGGCACAAAGCTGCACTGCACCGTGACCGATATAATGAGCGTCAACCTCGATAGTAGGGTGCTCTTTGAGATTCCGATGCAGGTGGGCTACCCGCTCAGCATGGTGGCCGATGTGATGCGGGACAAGAGAGCGTACATCCGGGTCATCTGCGGCAACGGAATCGTCGTGGGTCATCCCGGCGGCATATCGCACGTGGCCGGAGACTACAGTGAGCGTCCCCTCGGGTGGCCCGTGTGGTCCGTGGCGCTGACAAGCGCTCTGTAGGCGAATGCGGCGTCTTTGTGGCGGCGGATGGCACTGTGATGCTGTTGGCCTCGCTGGCAACGCCGGGCGTGGATGTGCTTTCGATCGACGGAAGGCTGCAAGACACGCTGTGGCCTGCTAAGCAGGGGGACACGACTATATGTGTCAAAGCCGTCTCTTCTCACTCGGGCTTTTTTAGCAACGTAAACGGCGTCCCTTGCCACTCTGCGGGCCTAAATTCTAATTGTTTTGCAGGGAGCCCTACTATCCCAAGTGACTCGGACCCGGCAGTAGCAACACCCCCCAGAAAACATGGCCCGCGTGAAATCCAACCCCAAGAAGCTAGCCAAGGCGCGCGACGAAAAGATGAACCCCAAGAAGAAAAAGGCAAAGAAGGCGGAGGAAAAGGCAGAGGAACCGGTGGTCGAGGATGTCGGAAAGAAGCGGCGACGGGACAAGGATGGGCGCAAGGTGCTTCGGCAAATTCGGGCAGCCCAGCGGAGCACCCAGAATTTGGTTCCACGATCAGCAATTCGGAGGCTCGTGCGTGAGATCGGCAACGACGTCAGCACCAAAGGCGCAATGCGGTTCACGCCAAACGCCATCTCGTCGATCCAGGTGGCAGCCGAAGACTTTTTGGTCTCGGCCTTTCGGGACGGCCAGCACCTCCAGAGCAACATTGATCGGGGCTCCAAGACGCTGCGGGTGCCCGCCTTCAAATCGGCGACGCAGCTGGTGCCGGGAAACACCGTGGCGCTGCCCGCGCCGCAGCTGGTTGTCGAGAAGGCGCAGTACCCCTCAGAGGAAAAGGTTGATCCAATGCCCACGACCGAGGTAGCCACCGGGGAGGAGAGCGAGTAAACATTTAAAATCATTTAACCCCCATGAGCGCAACCCCAAAACACCCTGGCCTAGCCGAGTGCCTCTTCAATGAAGGGGCGCAGCACCACATCCTGGAAAGAGTCATCCATTTTGTAGAGTCCAAGGGCGTCGTCACCGCACTGCCGCTGTACGGAGAAATCCCAGGACAGGATCACAGCTTCAACGAGACGGGGCATCAGACCAGTCTCAACTTTCTCAAGGATCACAGCCCCTCGAACGTAGACACGCTCCGGTTTGACCTACTGGCGTCGGATATGAAAGATGCCCTGCACAAGAAGGACCCCCTCTTTTGTACGTGGATGGTACATCACCCCATTTGCTCAAGGATCAGAGCCCATTCCCCTCGTGCTCACGGTACAGTGGTAGGTGCTATGGGTGCTGTACGTATCGCCGCGGATCCGGGACAGTGTGATTGCAAACACACCGCTCAGCTTGGCAACTCGATTTTTTGAACACTTTGATAAACGGATGTGCATGTACATCACTGGTGATTCCACAGTCATAGCGTTGGACGGTGCGTTTTACTGATTGCGCTACAGGCAGCATAGACTACAACGACAGGAGCAACACAGAAATCACCACCGTAGAGGCGCCAACGGCAGTGTCGAAAGAGTGGCATCTCTACGAGCAGTACGCCTCGTTGGAAGCGTGACACTCAAAAGCGCCCTACTGTCTTTGCAGCGGGTTGTTTGATATTTGGATTCATGTAAAAAACCCCGGCAGCGCCAATCAGGGCAATCACCAGGATTAGGCCGACCAAGACAGCCACTGCACCACCATAGCTGTCCTTGTACGCTGCAAAGTCTCCGAATAGGATCGCCAACTTGCTAAAGACGCTTGCGATGCTGTATACAACTTCGGCGCGTTCGGCCTGGATTTTGTAGTAAATGACGGCGCCCATGATAAAGCCTGTACGCGTGTGAGCTTGAGGCGGGGGCCCGGGCGGAGTGCGACTGACCGAAAAACCCATAGCCCAAAACGTACGACCAAAACACGAGCTCCTCGGTGCCGCCTTTGCCCGGAGAATCATTGATAATGCGGTGCACCACGATGAACTCAAAGCCCTGGAGCACAGAGGCCAGCAGGAAGCTGATGACAATGTTGGCATCGGTCCATTGGAACGTGGATGTCTTCATAAAGTCTTCGAGCTGGTACCCTTGCGACTGCTGCGCCAGCCCCGCTGCGACGAGAAGCAGGATGGTGTTGGTATCTACTTCGCCTCCAGCCACGTACGCCACAGCAAAGATGCCCAGCGTTGCGCTGATTGAGTACTCCAACCATTTGAGCGTCTGCCACTGTGTGAACGTCTCTTTGAAGTATGCCAGCCTTGCCAGGTACACGAGGTGGGCCACAATGGTGATGGCCTCCATCACACAGAGGATGGTGCCCTGCGTGGTGCTCGCAAAGTCGGGGTGCGTGCCCATGATCGAGGCCACGCTGACGAGGTGCAAAACCACTGCGGCGGCATCGGCTCGGAATCGAGGATGGCTGTACACATTTTCTACCACTCGTTGCCTGGAACTAGGGGGGACAAGCGGCTGATCCATGACGACTTATTAATCGTGCATTTGCTTCTTATTTATATAGAGCGAGGGAACAGGCCGACACTCAAGGATGGCAGACCCCTCGTTGTTGATCGACGATACGAATCCGCTCTTCAGACTGAGCCTGGCCGAGTTTCGGTCCGAAATCAACCGCCGTGGGTACTCGGTGGGCGAGATGGAACGGCTGCGCAAGATCCGACGAAAGCTCAAGAACCGGCGGTACAAGCGCGAGGCACAATCCTTCCGCCTCCCACACACTCAAGAGTCACGCTGACGCTGCCCACAGGAACGCGTGCGCAAAAAGGTCAAGGTGGACGGGGACTCTATTCGGTGGATGCAGTGGGAGTGCCGCGAAATGATGCTGATGGACGTCATCAACAAGCTGATTCCACCCGAGGTGGTGCTGCTGCTGCTCAAAGGGCTGCCGCCAAAGCCTAGCAGGTATTTGTAGCCCGCACTCATTTTCAGTAAAGATGAAGTCGTCAAAGACAAAAGCCCCCCAGTCGTGGTGCGCCAAGTGCGACAACCGAGCTATTGCAGCGACGCCCAACATCTTGAACGCGTGCGGTCTTTGCTACTATCACCCCGAGTGTTTCAGAAAATCCATGCACTGTGAGTGTGGGTTTCCCACCACCAAGCTGATCGAGATTGGAAAGGACTGCATGGCATGCAGGAAAAGCATTTCGACATCAAAGTACTGTGAGCTCTTTTGCCCGTTGCACGAGCAAGAGGCCATCGACCAGCTCTATCTGTACGGCAGGCGTGGCATCGAATGTGGCAGTGATACGAGGTCTGGCTGTACCCCCATCTCCATCTTTCAGGGAAACGGGCTGCTGCACCCCAAGATTGCGGGCGAGGTGAGCCGGATGTTGACGCTGCACTTTGCAACTCGGGTGCAGCACCAGCACCCCGAGCGGTTCTGCATGCACGGCGACACCATGTACACGGTGCCGGGTCGAATCCTCAGCGTAGTGTCCAGACCCGCCACGTCTACTCCCCACAACGTCATGGTCATTGCCGCCGACATCTTTGGGGAGGACGCAGCGCCCGCGGCGGTGGCCAATTTCAAAAAAGAGTTTCCCCAGTACACCGTGCAAGCAGACGGCACAATCAAGGCGTCGAGCTTTGCACACGGCGTATCCTCGATTGTTGACGACGCGTCATTGTTGAAGTTCTTGGAACGGGTGCAGAACAAGGCGCATGCGATTGCTCCATTGATCGCGCAGTACCCAAGGGCTGCCAAAAAGCTGTGCAGTCTGCTAGACTCGGACGAAGCCGTGTTGGTGCAGTCGACTGGGATCATCTACCTCGGAAAGTGCAGACCAAAAGTGGACGACTTTGCTGCGCTCTGGTCTGGATCATGACCACACTTTTGGCATGGAATGGAGCGGGGGGCCCATGGCAGCCCGGGCCCTGCCGTGTCCGCTGACGCAAGGTGCTGACCCGCGGGACAAGAGCAAGTACCACGTCTGCGACCTCCAGGAGACGGCCGACTGCCAGTACGTCTGTGTCATCTCCGGCCTTGTCCACCGCTGCGGAACCAAGTGCAACCGAAAGATTGAGGGGTCCGAGGGCATCGTGTGCTCGCTGACGGGCAGGTGCCTCGGCGCCCAGCTGGTGCTGCACAGACCCTTCAACCGTGAGGGACGAAGCCAGAGCCACTACGTCATCAGGCCAAAGACGTTGGGGAAACGACGGGGACCGGCGGGGGTTGACATTTCAAGCAACAAGACAAGCTCGCAGATTCACAAAGCCCTACAGGAACTGCTCTTCAGTACCAAGCGCACACAGCTGCACGCCTTTTACCACAATCGCTTCATTGCGGAAGCGGTGAAGATGGCACGGAAGCAGTCGGGGTCTCTGCTAGCCATCTCCCGCGCCATCAAAAAGGTGACGCAAACGCACATTATGCATTTGTTGCCGCAGGCAGAGCATAAGCGGACTGTGGATAGCCTCTGTAATTCCCCTCTTCCACAGGGGAGGTGGTCAGTTCTAACGCCGTGACCAGGTCAAAGGGTGCACGCATTTTTGATGCGGCTCAATTTGGACATGCCCAACACCAAGGCTGTCCAAACCTTTGCGGCCGTCTGTTTTGATTTGTTGAGCGGGGCGTCCGATTTTATTGTGTGCGGGCGGGTCTACGTCAGGGCGTCCAGGTGGTGCAGGACGCACGGAGTCACCATGCTCATGTACCCCGAACTCGGGTTTGGCTCCCGCTCCATGACGGCGTGCACCCGCCAGATCAGAAAGGCCGTCACCGCAGAGGGCCAGCCTCTGCCAATAGAAGCACTAGAATTTACGGCATAGACCAACACCCTGCCGTAATCCTCTTCTAACCAGCATCAGAGCAACG
>Ga0098055_1000763_pt1 | contig 18575 bp, 14 predicted proteins | sample 17_taG_FD_75107 | JGI IMG/M metagenome (GOLD analysis project Ga0098055, IMG submission 75107) | Marine viral communities from the Subarctic Pacific Ocean - 17_ETSP_OMZ_AT15314 metaG | ecosystem: Environmental > Aquatic > Marine > Oceanic | place: Pacific Ocean | collected 2015-01-18 | reverse complement strand
TACTTTAGATGTGTGGAAAATGGGAGTAGAAAGGGGTAACCTAAGTTTCTTTGACGAAGACTTAGGAGAGTTGGTGAAGATTGATTTGGAGTGGTAATTGAGTTTTAATCTAAAAAAAATGCTGTGTTAGTAACAGTTAGTAAAATACTTTTTTGGCCTCGGCCCCTTTAGGGGGTCGGGGCTTTTTTTTATGCAAATTTTTCGATTTGATTTTTTAGCCTAAAGTTAATCCTCTTCTAAAATATCTTTTATTCGTTGACCTAATTCTCTTCTCGGAATAGTAGGGTCATTAACTATTTCTAAAATTCTTTGGTGAACTCTAATTATTTCAGGGTTATTATGCTTACGACCTGCACGAACATAATGTTCTCGATTGTATTTTAGAATGCTCTCCCAACTCATTTCTTTTCACCAGTGACGAAATCTTTCTTTGTTTTCTTCTCGACCTCATCTACTACCTTTGATTGTTCATCAAACCAAGCGTCTAAATAATTACAGCGAGTCATAACTATTCCTCTTTTTCGTCACCCATCTTACGGATAGGCTTAAGTTTAATAATCGTTTCCTTATGTTTTTCAACAATATGTTGGTGTTCCTGTGCCGCAGTAAGCAGGGCGTGTTCGTGCTTCTGTTGAATCTTTTCTAAGTCAATCAAGTGTTGCTTCTTTAGTGCATCACGGTCACGCTCATGTTCCATTTCAACGCCCATGTTATCAATCTCAATAGTCTGTTCCGATTCCCACATACGCAAAACTGTTGAAAGGGCAGGTGCGGCAGTTCCTCCGATAATTGCGATAAGAGCAATAAACCCATCAAGATTATTTAATACAACATCGGGCTTCAAAATACCCATAGCCACTACTGAACCTGCGGCAAGAAGCCATAGATAAATTGCTGGCAACACTGTTCGCTTTACCATTCGGTCATTAAATGTATCTTTATTTTTATTCATTTTATTCATCTCCCAATACTTGGTGAACCCCTTCAAGGCCTATTCTAAAATCTCTACCCACACCGTGAAAGTTAAATCTATCATCCTTTTTTGCGGCTACTTTTACTGGACCCGATGAAGGAACACTTGACAAGTTTCTTTCATTCATAAAAGAAATAAACTCGTTAGGTTTTACAGGCGATTGTACCATTTCAATAAACTCAACCAACAAATCTAAATGTTTTGGTCTAACCTTTACACCTTTTAGAATCGTTTCCCATGTCATAGTAATTGCACTCCTGTTAAATATGTAAGTCCGATTGCGGCAAGAATAAAAACCCCTTTTCGCAACATAGCCATATCTTTTTCCATGTGAAATAAGTGGTTTGTTTCAATTGTGTGAACTCGTGTGTCAATGTCGTTCACTTTAGAGACAAGCCAATTAATCTTACCTTCCGAATCTCTTTCAAGAACCTCATCTAAATCTGACATGGCTACCACTATTATAAACGAATCATCAACGACTATTTAATATTTTTCTATTATCATGGAGAGATTAATTGTAAATCCCAATTTCTTGTAGTCGTTCCCGCAGAATTAGTAACTTCAAGAGTTAAAAGATATAGTGCATCATTCCCCGGTTGCGCTCCTGAATTAATTGAAAACACTGGGTCGAAACCTGCGGAAGTGCCACTTGTCGGAGAAACACTGGTAACTAAACCTGCCATATTCATAATCGGTGTTACAGACCAAGCAATAGAAGTCCCAACACCAGTCCATGCTCCGTTCAAACCAATAGTTATTACATCACCCGCAGAAACCATAAGAGGGTTTAATAGCGTATTATTATGCGTTGCCACACCTCCTATTGTTTGAGTGAACCTACTATTACCACTACCCGATGAACCTGCCCCAGCATCATCTTCGGAATAAATATCTGTAACTAGAGAAACAGAAGCAACTCCAAAAGCATAAGAATTAATAATAATAGTTCCCATAGTATCATGTCCTATATCCATAAAGTGTAACCTTTAAACCTTTACCGGCTGTTGAAGAACCTACTTGGTTTATATCAAAAGTAATTAAAGCATCATCGGCTAAGGCAGGGCCAGCCCCTCCAATTACTGCGGCAGATGCGGCTGTCGAAGAAGTTAATTCGCTTGCGTCAATTGAAAGTTTAGTAGTTAAAATTGTAGAACCTGCTTCATTAATATCAACAATAATCGTTGAACCCACAGGGGCCGTATTTACAGTCGCCTTAACTGATGTTAATGTCATAGCAAAAGGCATATTAAAAGTAGCCTTCGAAGTTCCAGTTGCTAAGTCAGTGCTTTCATCCGACAGGGAAACAATAAATACTTCTTCGGTTAACTTAATATCATTACCAGCATCGTTAGTGAAATACAAATTATTAGGAACATCTTCCTTAACCCATAGTTGTCCATAAGTTGCTAAATCAGCAGTAGCCGCTGGTCTTTCTTTTATCATCATTGAACCTTCAAGAGATAATTTAGCAGTATGGGCCGCTGTGGGAGTAATGCCAATACCAACTTTATCTTCTCCTGCATCTGCTACAATAAGTTCTTGGTCGTTATCACCTTCTACTCTAAAGTTAATGTCTGCGCCTCCTTCATTAAAAATAATTCCAGATGACCCACTAATTCTTAATTGTTCAACATGGTCAGTTCCCCCTTTAGAAACGGAAAATATAAATCTTCCGTCTTCTGTTCCTGCATCAGCATCTTCTGAATCAGCAAAAAAGGAAGCAAAGGTGTGAAGATTACCTGCGGAATCATCCGCCTTAAATTTAATATGACCTAAATCTCTCGAATCTGCACCTATCCCTGTACTTCTCCAAAATACAATTTCTGGTTCACTTGCATTTGTTCCTGTATTTTCTATTAAAATAGTAGGGCTAGTAGCCACACTGTCTTGAAGGTGAAGTATTTCGGTAGGTGTTGAAGTTCCAATACCAACATTACCACCATTAAATAAAGCGGCAATATTTGTATCAGCACCAGCAACTGCTACATCTAAACCAATATTTTTTAATGTCCCAGTATCATCAGCAGAGTTCACATCAATGTCTAAACCAGTCATAGTTACAGTTGCATTTGTATCATTTGTGGTAGAATCATCAACATCTATATGTAGCCCGCTAAGTGTATTGGTTTTTCCACCGCCAGTTGCTCCCGTTTTATCTACATTTAAAATCATTCCTGTAATCGAATGAGTTCCAGTTCCTGTTTGAGTAGTTTTGAAAGTGTGAGGTACAGAATCGCTTCCATCGGCAGGTGTTGAAGTAGAAACTAAATCAATAGCCGCACCAGTAGTTAATCCCGTTGAAGAATTTTTAATAGCAGTACCCGTAGTCAAGGCATTAGCAGTAATATCTAAAACAGTAGCAGTTGTATTTGCGGCATCAATACCTAAAGCAACTTTATCAACATCATCATTATCAACCTTAAGGGCTATTTGTCCACCTGATGAACCTTGTGTGACAACTAAATTACCTACAACATCAGTAGCAGACAAACCATTAACTTTAAAAGCGGCTGTGTCGGAATCGTTTCTAACCTCAAAACCAGTAGCAGAAGTATCAGTTCCCAATCTCATAACAATTTGGTCGTTAACATCTGTATTATCAAAAATTAAATCTCCAATAGTATTAGTAAAAGTAGTCCCCCCTGCGGCTGAAGTAGCAGTTAATGTATTTTTATAATAGGGCGTTGATTGTCCGTCGTCATAACCAAGTGATAAATCTTGGCGACGATTATTAAATGTATATAATTGAGTTTGATAACCAGCGGTATCATCGGTATCTGTTCCGGCAGGGACTTTAACCAAAGCAACGGGAATACAACCCACTGTTATATCTGAAACTAAAGCATTAGCCCCATCAAGAGTCCCCGGTACAATAAGAAGCGAGGGATTACCCCCATGATTAGGAACTAATACAACCCAATCATATTTATCATAATTAGCATCTCTTTGTTGAGAAGTATATGAAACTTCTAAATCTGTTTCATAAGTAACATGACGACCTAAATCTAAAAAGTGTATAGGTTGTTTAAGTCTATACCCCACATAGGAACCCGAATCATATATTTCAAATCCAGCATGTCCTATAATTTTTCTTCCCTGTCCAAATGACTCTAAAGCCTTTATAAGTCCACTGTGCATTTTATCTGTTTGGTCTACTAAACCGCTGGTTCCACCCAAAGTTGTTATTCCTTTTTGATTCGTCGTTGTTATCGTCATTAGTCCACTTCCACTGTTATAATAAATTCTATTTCATCGAGTGATGTTAATGGTCCAATACCATCATAATTAACTCTTAACAACATATTACCACCCGTTGATGCTGAAAAGATTCCTACTTCTTTGATAGTGTGTCCCACGAATGTAGAACCCTGAACCGTAAAAGAAAAATCTACCGAGGACTCACCACTTGAAACAGAAGTTACAGTACCCCTGTTTGCTAAAGGTGCATCTAATGAATTAGCATTAGGATTCGTAGAATCCCCACCCGTTCCTACTTCATAATGTGTGTATGTAGAAATTACATTTGCCTTTATTGTAGTCCTTGCTTGTTTTGTAATCATAGTCCCATCTCCGAATCTAAACCTAATCCCTTTAAAAATCCTAATGTTGAACCACTGCCAACACTCGATAGTGTTGTTTTAGTAATGCTGGCCCTAACCAATTTTACCTTCATCTCTTGTATATCAACATTAGGAGAGGTCACACTGGTATAAACTTTTTGCTTTGTCTTTCCTTGTAAATTGCGTGTTTCCGAAAGCAACATAGAAAATGTATTTGCTAAATCTCTATTATATTGTCCAAGTAGAATTTTGACAGGGTAGCCCATTTCTCTATTAACTTCTATCACCACATATTCTCCAGTAACGATGCCCTCAGAAGGGAAACTAACTGTAACAATTTGTCCCGATTCTAAGAAAGGAATTCTATTGCCAACTTCAATCTCAATCGCTTCTTGTAAATTTGTAAATAACTTTAATAATTTAATTGCTTTTTCTTGAACTTGTTTTGAATCTACAATTGAAAAGTCATAGACTTCCTTAATGTATTCTCTATTGCGTTTTTTAATATCTCTGTAATTAGAAGCAAAACCTCTAACTCCATCCCCATATAAAATTACTTTATTATATCTATCATACAAAGTTTTGTCCTTTTTAATACTGATGATAGAGTATTTATCATCATTTTCATCGAAAACAATATCTCTATAATCCTTTTCTTCTTCATCATTGGTGATAATTATTTCCTTTCCTGCTGTTTTTAATTTTAAACCCTTGAACGATAAAGCGTTATTAGAAGCGGTGAGAGCATTTTCTCCTGTATAGTTCGCTGCTAAATAATAGTTGTCAGTATTATCAGATTTATTATACGACAATCCAATCTTAGATAAAATATCATCAGCAATATCTTCCGCCTCTCTTACGACCTTAAACGGAGCGCAGATACCAATTGATTCAGGTGTGAACTTTGGACTTCTGTTGGTGGTAATAGTAAAAATACTACCGATAGAAGGTGTACCCTTCATCTCTATCATGTCAGCAAATGTCAAAATCTTATTGGAACTTACAAACATAGAAGTTTTTAGAGAATTAACCCCATCGGTTATATACACTGAATGTTCACTATCGGTAGAAAAACTATTCGCAAATGAAATATCGCTACTTGAACGGGGTATCAAATAGTTACCCCCTGTTCCATCAGGTTCAATCAATGTATATAGAGATTGAATACCTCCCTTTTCAATTCCCGCAGAATAATATCCATTTGATATTATATCTTTACCCCTTGTAGCCCTTGCTATTGGTACTTTTTTCGTCATTTCAGAAACGCCGGGTTTTTTAGTATAAAGGTATGAGGCCTTATTTAACAAAATTTCTTTCGGTGAAAAATCATAAGTACAAATTTGGTTAATCTTCATAAGAGATAAATTTCCACTTGGGGTTGAACTAGCATTATCTATTTTTAAATAATGCTTGAATGTTGTAGAATCTTTAGCAACAGTGTGGGAAATAATTTTATGTAAAGTGTTGTTACCTTCTAAATAATATCCTGTGAGGTTATTAGAATAACACAACCATTCGTTCGATGTCGAAGAACCCCCAAAGTCGGTTGAATCTGTATTCATAGTAGTGGATAAAATCTTTTCAGTGGTTTTTAAACTAGCATCACTTGAATGTGTAGTGACTGTAAAATCTGATACATCTATATACGGTTTAAACAAAACTTCAACAGGTCTTACTCCTGCAAAATTCGCTCCACCTAAATTAGTTTCATACAACCCTTCGAAAGCACTACTACTACTAGAATCATTATGAACAAGAACATGAATTCCATTTACATCATAAACGCTTTCATCATGTTTATATCCGCCCACCTGAACATTATAGTGAGAAATACTTTCAGGTTCGTGTGAAAAAATAGCACCAGTGGCTTTACATTTATCTCCCGACCCTAAATGTTCGGAACCAGTATTTCCAGAATACACGGGTATGTCTAAAATCACCGTAGACATATTTTTAAATGCAAACGCCTTTCCAGACTTTGCATCCTGTATCGCTCTTATGGGGAATAATCTTTGTAAAGAATTTACCTTAACGAGCGTTGAAACCGTAGATTGATATGCGGTTAAAGTACAGTTAGTTTCATCCGAGTTTGTCCAACCCGGACTTACAGCACTGGCGGCATTTGTACTGAAAGTCAATTGAGTATCAGTAACACCGGTCAGTCTTAAAAAAGTCTTATTATAACTACTATCTGAACCAACAACTAATTGAAAAACATTTTCTGCACTACCCCATCCTATTTTAGTTAACTTACTTGACCCATCGGAATTAAAAATTTCTAATGCCTTTCCATTTGCAATAGTCATTACAGCACCATTAAAGTTAGCATCAAAATTCCATCTAAACATATGTTGTACCGGCCCTTGAGTTGTATCGTAGGGTGCTTCATAGTCAAATTGATTTCCTTCTGTTACCGAACCAGCAATGTAAGGAAGTTTAACAATACCATTAACATCGTGAAGCGTTCCAGCAGTTTCAGTTGTATCAACATCAAGGGGAAATCTATTTTCTTCATCAACATCATTACTTGAACCATCTTCAAATGCCGCATCGTTAGTATTTCCATCCCCAACATCAACCAAAGCCATAGTCTTGTTATAATTATGGTTAAGGATTCCATCTTCATTATCAACCTCCGTTAGGTTAATAATAGGAAATGACTGTGTATTATTTCCTAAAATCTGTGGGTAAAAGTTTTTACTACTTTCTGTTGCAAGTTTTACTGTTACATATATCTTTGAACCAGAAGTATAACCTACACCTGTATGAGAAGCGGCCATAGCAGGTACAGTTACGGTATTACTACTTACACTCGAAACCTGCCCTATCAATAAAGGTACACCGTAGTCAACCTTATTAAATGCGTGATTTACTGAATAAGAATCATAAGGGTCTGTATATAGAGTAAAGATGTAATTACTATCATACCAACTATCATTATTTACTGAAATAGTTGTTCCCACTGTGATATTAGAGGTAAGTGTAATGTCTATTGGACTAAAACCTGATTCAGGGAAACTCTTAACCATGTGACTATTTCTAAGATGATTTGAACTTAAAACCGCCTTTGTCTGTTTTCCACCCAGATTACCAAATTGATAATTTTCATAATCTACCTCGTTCATCATCATGTCATAAGTAACATCCGTCAATCTCACAAGATTCATCCTGTTTAATTCACCCTGAGAAGTTTCAATGGCTTGATAAGAATAATCTCCATCAAGACGATTTTTAACAGAACTTACCCCCGACCAGTTACTATGTTCAATTGCTGTTTCGGAACCCTTACCCTGCCCCTTAAAAACTACCCCATAATCAGAAATGTCCCTACTATAACTTCCTTCAGAAAATCCTATATTATTTGGGTTCTTTTTACTTTCAGGGTAAATATCACCTATGGAAAAAATGTGTAAAGGTCCAGAATAGTTATCATATAATTCATACATTACTTGATAACGAGTAGACATACTAACGCCATTATTATCTACCTCAAGTCTTCTTCCATAGTTATGTATTGAGGTATCAAAATTATCGGGATAGCGATTAATTTCATATGTTCTCGAACCTACTGCTGGTTGTAGGCCTGTTCTTTCTGTCGGCAGGTCTAATCTGTTGGGAGCCGTATCGTCTTTATGTTCATCTGCCGTAGGTACTCTTCCTACACTTGCCTTATATCCAGAAGCATAAAAACTGTAATTACTTTCTTTCTCATAGTAATCGTTATATTGAAACGGTAATGAAGAAAGGGAACCGGCGGACAAAGAACTGTATAGTTTTTTAGTTAATCTCCCAATACATTTATTTACATATCGCCAAATAGGAGTATTAAATCTTAGGGCATATTGACTATTAACCGTTGCACCTAATGTGGGGTCTTCTTCGAATTCATTATTAAATGTCTTTGGGGATTTATCGACATTAACTTCACCACCAAGTAAATGTAAGAAACCACCGAGAGGCATACCTTGTCCGTTGACCAAATAGATATTATTATTTATTCTGCTCGACTGTGTTGTATCATTACTTTCAATAAAGGTGTCTAATAAATTATCTGTTTCTATTCTACCTACAAATACAGGAGAAACATAACCTATCTCAAATTGAGTTAAACCATCCTTTGTTTCTGTTTCACTTAATATAGGAAAGTCAACCATAGAAGAAATAGTATTATAATTAAAATCAAAAGCGATTGGGGAATCTGTATAAGTTGTATCATCACTGATTGTTGTAATTAAATTATTAATTTCAATCCCATTTAAATCTCCAAAAATTAAAGAGTTACCACCCGTTGACGATGCAGAAGTTGTGTTTGCCGATAAGACAAAAGTTGTCGTATTTGTTATACTAACAATAGTCGCCTTATTAGGAATACCCGCCCCTCTTACTGTCATACCTGCTATCAAATCAACAGTCCCATCTGCTGGTGTTGTTATTGTAGTCGAAGAAATACTGAATGTGCAACCTTCTATGGTTCTACTTGTAATGTTATTTAATCTCCCTTTATCCATATATGCAGTTTCGTAATTAAAATGTTTTCCAGTTGTAAATACAGCACCCTTATCAGCACTACCTATTAAAGTAGTTGCTCTTTCGGTATTCCTAAGAGATGTTTCTAATGTCTTACCTGCCAGCACACTTCTTCTCGCTTTGTATATATCAGTGGCTAATGTTGTATCTCCGACAAAGGTAGTGTGTTTGCTTATATAACAATCCTTAACTAAAGTAATATTATTCCCACTTACACTTTTCACGACTCCGAGTAAATAATAAGAATCAACTGAACTTTTTGTTCCCTTAAGATAAAGAACATCTCCAAAATTTACATTGGGAGCACCATCGGCTGTAACTACTGCACCTGAAATACTACTAACATTTCTTCCTATGTCGGTATAATCTTTATTAAAGGGGTTCATTGTACTATAAACAAATTCATCTGAATAGGTGTAGTTGGTATTAACAGCAGTATTTAAAAGGTCCCCCACTACATCCCTACCACTTATTTCAAATTTAAATTGCCCATTCTCAACCTTAGTTTCTGTTGATTCAACCTTACCTTCAAAGATTGTTCTATACACTAATAAATTACCTTTGAGAGAATTTAAAATATTAGAATTTGAATAGTAAGAAGACTCCGGTTCAAAGTCTAAAGTTGTAAAACCATTAGGTTTATCACCAGTTAAAACCTTAGCATTATACCCATAATACCTTCCTTCATATACATATTCCAATCCATGTATGTCCGAATCAAGAGCGTGATATGTAGTTTGAAAAACAGTAGCCGGTGTAACAACTAAATCCTTTCCGTTCCTTGTAATGTTACCACTACCGTCATTAGTCGTATCAATATCATGTCCAATTAAATAGTTTAATGTTATAGGGGACCATACCTTTCTAAATGCTTTTTTACCAAGAATGTCTGTACTTAATGTTCCTACTGATTCATATGCAGTAGAAGCAATCGCTCTTTTATGTGTAACAGTAATTGATTGGTCCCCACCTAAAGGTGAACCTATTGCAGAAATAATATAATACACCCCATCTAAAAGAATAGGTTCATAAGGTGCGCCTGACCCCAACAATCTTCTCAAGTCAACTCCGGAATCTAAACCTTCTGCTCTAAATGTGTTTCCTGAAATCCTATCGTAAGTCCCCGGAAGTTGTGCTGTAAATTCATCTATAATTTCCTTACTACCAATCAGTTCTTTAATTTGAACGCTTTCATTTTCGTTTATTTTTTTCTCTAACATTCTTTCTGTATCGTAATACTTTGCCTCAAACATGTTACCTTTTTTAGTAATTGTTTTTTTAGTGGTAAGGTTGTAAGGCGTAGATAGACTTTGCGTTCTTAATGGAGAATTCTTGTAAGTAATATATGTCTTTAACCCTCCATCGGAATCATCATAATTTTTAGAAGAAGTAGCCCAAGCCGTATGACCAAAAGTATATAGAGAACCTTGCGCTGAACTACTATTTATTTCTCTTGGTGCTGCATTAGAACCATTTAGAAGTCTGTCATTTAATTTATTATTATCTACTAAATTAGAATTCTGTGTAAATATACTCTTGTCTAAAATATACTCAGATGTAGGGCTGTCAGTTACAAAAACACTTTTTAAGGGGGTACTACTTGCTGCATTTGTACTGGTTTTAAGAACCGTATATTTTCTGTCATGGTCAAGAGCAGTTTTACCATTGTAAAAATAAAAAGTAGGGCGACTTGCTTCAACATATTTATCGTGTCTTTCTTCACTGGTAGCAGTATCGTTTAGTAATCCATACGCTACTGCTACAACACTGTCAGCACCTGTACCCGATTTGTTTATATTATAAGGTCCTTGATATATTGCGACTTTAGTTCCGGAAGATATATTTTCAGGCAGGGCAGGTTCAAAGTCAAAGTTAAAAACATCACCCTCATATTCCTGCTTTTCAGTAATTTTTGCTATGTGGTGCTTAAGTAGATTATCAGCATAGATTAATATAAAGTAATCCCTATCATCGGCAAGAGTTACACCAGCAGTTCCCGTATCTATTGTTACTCTATATCCGGGGTTTTCAAATAAATTAGTTGCATACTTTGTAACATCTGCCGTTTGACTCCCAAGAGGAAATAACCTATTAATTAGGCTTCCTGTAACCACTCCACTTCCCATAGCAGAAGCATCGTTAGTGTGAATTTCATATGAATAAATGCCAAGAGTTGTACTATTATTTGCATCTTCGGTTACTATTCTTGGGTTAGTAGAAGTCTTAACATTGAAGGAACCTGTTGGGGTAGCGGTAAAATCATCAGGAATATCTACACCGGTGTTAAGAACATAAACATTTTCAGCCATTTAGGTTAGCCTCCTCAAAATCCATATATAATAATGTGTTCTTAAAGGTTGGTAACAGGCTATTGGTACTTCTAAAACCCTTACTCACACCCCCAGTAATTGCTATTTCGTGATACTCACCTATAAATTGTGTTCTGCGATTTGCAGAATAACTACCTGTGGGATTTTGACCCAAATAAATATCGGAAGCGTGAAATGAAAAATCTCCACCTAATGAATGAATTCCCCTTTTTACTTCCTGTCCATCGTAATATATTACCATAGTTCCAGCAGGAGAATAAGTTACGGCTATATGGTGGGGGACATCAACATAGGTAGGTTCTTTTGGTAGTTCGGTATAAATATAAGTGGAGTTACTCGGTGTATTTGTTATAGAACTCAAGGTCACGGAGTTTGAACCAAGAGCCGCTATTGTCCCTATCAAGGCTCCAGCGTTAGTATAAATTTTTTCACCCACTACAAATGAAGCAGAAGAACCTGATAAATTAATTGTATTACTACTTACTGAACTTACAGTCCTTGCAGACTTAACGGCAAAAGGTGTATGAGAAGAATAAAGATAATCAGTAGGTGCAGATGAAGTATTATTAATTACCTCCGGTGTAATAATATCTTCAGTAGTAATAGTTGTGGAAGTAGACCCAATAACAACTGTGAATGATATAGAATATGAGGCTGGTGAATTAGGAGAAGCAGAACTCGCTGATGATTCTAATGTAACCTTTAGGTTAGTAATGTAAAGCACATTCATATAAAGACTTCTTCTCGATGATGCTTGTAAATACGCTAAACCCTTAGTAGATTGAGATAAAGATTTTTGACTTCCCGAATAAGGTGTAACAGAATTATTACAAACATCATAAGGTGTAATTAAAAATTCTAAAGTTATACCTCCCGTATGCCCCCAAAGCCCCACATTTTGTGCAGGGGTATTAGAGCCGTCACCCCACGGAATTTGAACATAACCATCACACATGGCTGGAAACTGTAATGATTGTTTTTCTGTGGAGTTAATATTATACAATTTAATCACCCTCTAATTGCATCCTTGATTGCTGAACCACTTGCTACAACTGATTCTACAAAGGTAAGTTGGAATGTAACTAATTGACCACCTACAAAATCAAATCCAAATTGAGATACGAAGCCAGTAATCCCTTTATATTCATTAGCGTCTGGGTCTGGAAAATCTGATGTTGCTGCTGCTCTTACTTCATCAAGACTTCGTGATGCCCAAGTAAAAGGTATTAAAGGTAAATCCGCATGTTTTGTATTTTCATCAACACCTGTATGATACTCGTAATCATTTCCTACACGAGAAGGATATAGAATAATTAATTCATTTAAATTTTGCATATTTTGAAGAAAAGAAGAGTCAACTGACGAGGCTATTAATTGTGCTATTTCTTGCGCTGTCATAGAAACATTCTTAACGGGGTCTGTACCCTTCTGTTTGCTAATAATTTGGTCTGTAATTACCCCTCCTAACTGAACAGACTTTGTAGCAATACCTAAATCTATGGCGATATTAGTTGACTCACCCCTTACTAATCCTGAAAAGGGAACAGGGAAGGAAGGAATATTTCTATTGGTAGAAATTGAAACTGTGTCACATTTTAACATAACACGGTTTGTAATGCTTGAAGAACTACCTTCTTCTCTTGCGGCAAAGTTTAAAAACACGGCATGGTCTACCGAATAATTATCTCCACTCATATTTCCTAAAACTTGGTTTGTACTAATTGCCATTATATCATCCTCTATATCCACTGTTACTGTATCGGTTCATTTCAAGGCTAACCTTTTGACCTATCTTTCTTGCTATATCGTTAAGTTCTTGGTCCGATGCACCTACTCTTCCCTGTACTGTAACATTAATACTATTGCCTAACATTCTTTGTGTATTAGTATTGTTATGAACTGTTGTATTTCCGGGGAGAGAAATAATCTCAGGCCCGTTTTCACCAACTAAATAATTACCGGACTTAAATGTAGTTCCTCCTGTTTCCATAGCCGCCGCTATTCCTCCAACTATTCCTCCAGCCTTTGCACCTAAAATAGCCCCCGGAGGTCCACCGAAAAAGAATCCAATACCAGCACCAACAGCAGAAGCAATTATTGTAAATAAAATTCTTTTTGCGAAAAATTCAAGCAAAAATTCAAGTGCCTTCATCGGACCATCAGCGGTCCATGTATTTAAAAATGTTTTCATATTTCCAATCCCTGAAGTTACAACAGAAGCAAGAATGCCTCCCACTCCAGCAAGTAAGGTTAAAAGGGTAAGTTCTAATGTTTTTGAAACTACTGTCCACAGTCCTCCTAAAATTTTACTAAGTGCCTCCATAACACTTCCGTTTTCTCCGCCCGAAAATAAAGCATCTACTAAATCAAAGAAACCACCCAAAACCGAGCCGATACCGCCTACGAGTTCACTAAATGTTTCTGTTATATTTTCTATCATTCCCGATGTAACAAGGAAATCATATGCTTCTGCAATTTTCTCAAAAATACCTAAACGCTTTGCCATATATACGAGAACTCCAATGCCCGTAACTATAAGTAACGCTTTACCAAATATAGAAAAACCCACCTTTGCAAATTTAAATATGTTGGATATTTTTCTTTTGTCTATTCCTAACTTATCCATTACAAAGGTTTTGAGACTGGTATTGCCTTCCTTCCCAGTATTTTCTTTATATCTTTTATTGGCTCTTTCAAACATTTTTTTGGGGTTAAATCTTTCCGAAAAAGAAAGTTTGTCACCTTTACGAGTTTCTGTTTCAACGCCGCCCCCTGTCCTGATATTTCCATCTTTGTCAATATCAAACCCTAAATTAACCCTATCGACTATAACCTTTCCAGTTTCTTCTGCCGCGTCAATTAATACATTGAGTTCACTATTATACGCTCTAACCAAGTCTTCTGACTGTTCTATTTCTTGAGTTATGATTTGTTGTTTTTCCTTCTGTAATGAAAGTTCGTCTTTTAATTCTTGCTCTTCAGCAAGTGATAATTCTTTATTGTTTAAAATTTCATCTTCTAAGTTACTAATTTTTAACGCTTGAACTCTTTTCTTTCTTTGCATCTCTCTTTGGTCTTTAACTTGTTCTGCGTGTAATTCATTTCTTTCTTGAGCAATTTCAGCAATTTTTTGTTCTATGTGTTGTCTTATTACCATAGAATGTGCTATATCTCGTTGAGCCTCTTCAAGATTTTTTTGTGCCGTTGTCAATTCTCCTTCGGCTTCCATACTTCTATAATGTGTAACTGGGTCAGGTTGGGCTTTAAGTGTTGCTTCCGCTACAAGTTTTTTAAGTGCCGTTATTCTGGTTCGTGATACTGAATTATCAATATCTAATAATTCCAGCCTTCTTTCTTCTTCTTGAAGATGTACTTCCTTAAGATTAAATAAATCCGAATTAAATTCCGATTCAATTTTTACATTTTTTTCTCTTGCTAAAGACGCTTTTAATTCCTTAGCCCTTTCCTTTTTATTGAAATTTTCTTGTAACTTATTCTCAATGGTTTCTTTTTTTGCTCTCTCTTCCTCCCTATATAATTCTAGGGCTTTTAAACTGTTAATCTGTTCATTGAGTTCATCAGTCTTACTATCAATACCGACAGCCATATCTTGTCTTTCCGCTAAGTTACCACCAAAAGGTCCACCTAATTTATTAAAAAGAGAACCTTTATCCTTTCTACGACCATATTCTCTTGCATCTAAAGTAGATGCTTCCGATAGCACACTTTCTTCAAGTGCTTTATTTGCTCTAAACGCTTCCTTACTCACGGCTTCAGCAAATCCGAATTGCTTCATTTGCAATTTTAAAGTATCGTCGCGTAATAATTTACCCTTAGTGAGAGCCTTTATTTCCTTAATGTTTGCTAATTCTGTAATCGCAAAAAGTTTTTCTCTTCTTTTAATACCGTTAGATAAAATTTCATTAATTCTATTTTCATTCTTAATTCTATCTTTATCAAAATTCTGCTTCACTTTAAACAAGAAAGCGATAGAACGAGTTTTATTCTGTATATCATACAGACCTGAACCTGAACTCATCCTGCCGATTACAGACCAAACCGAACCTGCCTTTGTATTTGCGGATGCTAAACCTGCAATTTTTGATGTAAGAGAATCGGAAGCCTCGGTAGTTTCTGTAATGGCTGTTTGAACATTAGAAATATCAGCCGTCATTTTGGCTAATTCTTTTCTAATATTTTCTAACCCCATACTTACACCTGCTTCTTAAGTGCTTCGGCCTCGGCTTCTTTCGTAATAGTAAATAAAACCATAAAATCACGAACCATAGAATAAGGCATCTCATATGCCTCAGCCGGAGTAATATGTAGTTCCTTTGCCAAGATATATAAAGTTATGCGAGAAGCGATAGTGGGGTCAGCAATTTTTCCCCCTTTTAACGCTATTCGGAACTTTCTTTTAAATCTTCATCCCCCTCTAAATCAAAGGGGTCGGGAAGAATATCCTTAATTTGATTTCCAACAAAGGGGCTTAACCTTAGAATTTCAATTGATGATAGAGAGGGTTCCGTTTTTTCAACAAACGCTTCCCATAGATAACGGAAGAGTGTGTCCATCTCAAGTGAAATATCCTTTGTTTTGGCATTCAAGTTAATTAGTTTTGCCTGTGCCTTTTCTAATTGTAAAAAGGTTGGTTCCTTAATCCACACCTTTAGGTATTCATCACTATCCGGCGACACCTTAACATAATGTAGTTTAGGTTCTGCCGTAGCAAATAAAGCGTTCTTATTTTTTACTGTTTGTCTATCCATAGGTTCTCACCTGTTCTGTAATACTCAAGGTAGGTATTTAAATCTAACCTTGTAGAATCCAGTTTGTTGCGTGTGTGCAACTATGTAATTGTAGGGGTTGTATTCTCCATGTAACGGACACTGGCCCTTTATCATTTGTGAGAGGGAAGTCTGCTTCAACAACCATGTAGTCTTTAAATTCCATAGTCAAGAGTTCATCAGTAGCACCGTTCTTTACAAAGTTTAACTTAATTAGGTTTCCATCAGTTCCACTTAGAGAAGTTGCAGAAGTGTTCCTCAGTTCTTCAAAAATTGCGCTGTCTGTCACAAGTCCTGTAAAAGAAAGTCCGTAAATTCGCTGTGAAGGGATGTGTGTCATACTTGTATTATCTGTACGACCAATGAATCTCTTCTCTTGTAGTGCGTTGCTGATAGACAAATCAATGTTTTCGATTCTAATATAATCCTGTCCAAACATTTCGATTGTTCCATCGGAGAAGAAAAACGGTTGTAGTTGTGATTCTGTAACATTTGCCGCCCCTCCATTTGGAGAACCAAAATTAACGAAGTCCTTAACATCTGTTTTTGCATTTGCTGTGTCGTAATTATTAGGTGCTGTAAAAGTTTTCTTAGGGGAAAATTGCACATTCATACTAACTGGCTGTCCTGATGCCGCTGTTATGTTAAGCGTATCAACCATACATCCGGGGAAAATCTTTGTAAATACAGTTTCAGAAACACCTGTTGCTGAAACATCTGTTGCCACTGTGGACATACTTGAAGGTTTCTTTAGAGAATATTCTAATGCAAATGTTGGTAAAGTTTGTTCATTCGATTCACTAAATGTGTAAGTAATTTTATTTGTCAAAGTTTCGTTAACTGCCTTTAAATCAGCCGATGTATAATCATCATCAATCCTATGAATAGGAGGACAAATAGTATTTCCGACAACACGGTAAAATCTCTTTCCACCGGGACTTGCACTTGCGTTATCATAAATAAAGTTATTTCCGCTTCCACTGGATAATGAACTTCCGGCAATAGAAGTTATATCCTTGCCTACTTTGTCCGAGTCAAGAGTTGGAACTACTACTGCTGTTTCACTTGTTGCGCTTGTAATATCCATTTCTCCTAATGCGTAGTAAAGCCATGTAAAGTGGTTCGCTGAAACATTCAAATTACCACTTGCTGTTGATTCTGCACCTTTGAGATTGTATGCAATATTTCGAGAACCTGAAGAAATGTTAATAGGTGTAACTGCAATACTCGTAGTAGGAATACCCACTGTTTCTGTAAGCCCTAACCACGAATCTGCAAGAAGTCGGGGATTACCCGAAGATGGACCTGCGGCTAATGCTAAAACAGCATCAGTACCTGCGGCACTTGTAATTGTCAAATTTCCGTTACCGGAAACAGAAGAACCTGAGTTTGTAATTTCAACTGCTGTAATAATTCCACCATCAGTATCAGTTCCAAGAGTCACACCTGCTAAAGTTCCAGCAGAAGCAGTTGTATTTTTTGTCATGTGGGTTCCACTATTAACATATCCACCTGTATTATTAGTGATTGTTAGTACAGCACCTGCTCTTGTGACTGTAACATTTTCATTTGCTAAAGCGGTTTGAACAGCACGAGCCATATTTACAGCAGTAGTACCATCAGCGACATTGACTTCAACATATTCATCAAAACCTGTTGCAGGGTGAGTTGTTCCAGCAGTACAATTAAATGCAACAGCCAAAGTTCTATCTCCACCGGAATTTGCTAAATAGATAACTAAATACCCTGTATCATAATTAGTACCACTTTCAGCGGCAAAGGTAACAGGTGTTGAAGAAGAACTTAATGTTAATTGAAGTTCTGCACCTGTTGAAGATAAACCTGAAACCCCAGTAATTGCTCCATTTCCTACTATCGCTTGACTTGCTAACAAATCATCTCCAGCAGTTGTAATAGTAGCAGTTTCTAAAACCGAAGAACCTGTACCCTTTGGTGCAGGAACTGGCGCACCATGCGCTTTAATAATACCGTAATAATTTTCCGAATCCGCTGTCATACCTGTAATAACGCTATTGTTAAAAGTAAGGTGAGTGGCAGTATTAGACATAATAACGGTTTTGTCTTGGAATGAATCATCGGCTTGTAAATAAATTTCTAATTCACAACCTCGATATAGATTTGTAACTAATGCAAATGAACCTGTAAAGGTATCATTTAATCCAACTTCAAGAGAACTACCACTAACGGTTTCCTGTCCTGCTTTAAAAAGCCCTAAGTATATATCTTGTTCAGGTATCATAGATACCATCGCCCCGCTGTCCATCCAAATTTCGTTATTTACCATTTTTAATCACCTTTTACTTACAAACTTACGGCGTATCTTTTCATAGTTACATTTATTCTATATCCAAATATTCTTGATTTTTTATCATTA
>Ga0098055_1000760_pt1 | contig 18594 bp, 29 predicted proteins | sample 17_taG_FD_75107 | JGI IMG/M metagenome (GOLD analysis project Ga0098055, IMG submission 75107) | Marine viral communities from the Subarctic Pacific Ocean - 17_ETSP_OMZ_AT15314 metaG | ecosystem: Environmental > Aquatic > Marine > Oceanic | place: Pacific Ocean | collected 2015-01-18 | reverse complement strand
GGGAGGAGTTGCTTTGCGCACTTTGAGTTCAATCACAATCGGGCTCTGTCTCTCGGGCCGTACAAACAGATCGCATCGGTCGGGTGCAACGAGGTGCACTTGTCCAGTCGACGTCGTGTACCAGATGTTCACCTGCCGCTCGCTGTCGACCGAAAAGTTTCGAGATTGCAGTTCAGCCTGAATGGCCCGCGAGTATGCGCTGTTCGAGTGTAAGCGTTTTTGGTGCTATGCTCAGCACTGGATTTACCGTTCGTTCATGTGCGGCCCCAGCTCGTCGTAGACGTACTGGATGGCCTGCCACACACAGAGACAGCTTGAGACGCCGCCAACTTTGGTGGAGCGCCGGTACCTTGTTGACTTCAGTCGCAGCGCACGTGTCCATGTCTGTGCCAACGTCGACCACATGGTGCATCACAATTCAGATGAAGCTACTATAGTCCGCGTACGCTTTTAAAAAATCAAAACACTGGAATGCCAGGCCGACATTCAAAATTCAGATGAGTTTACTATAGAAATGACTAAATTAAGCCAGTTTGGTCTGTAACGGTCATGAGCGCCGTGTCGCCTGCCCAGCTGTTGTACATGGCGACTCACCGGGACGAAGTGAGCGCCGAAGCACTCGAGTGGCTGAGAGCCCGAATCATTGCCCATTTTTGGGACAATCCCGTCCTTTTGATTGAGGCTGTCAAGACGTGGCATGCGTGTGGCGGAACGTACGACGCGGGCATGTACCTCACACAGTCACAGTTTGATAGCTGTTGCAGCGATCTCAAAGACGTCCTGAACTGTGGAAACCTAATCGTGCATCTGTCGTCACCCACTGTGATGGGATTGAAACGGGTGCCGTGCCCGGCTCAGCCCCTCGAGTCGGTCCTTAACGTTGAACAGCTCATTCAACGTCATGCATCCACGGTCAATCTGTGCCATTCGGGATTTGTATGCCTTTTGTCCTAACTGGCGTGCGCAGGTATCCTTTGACAAGACGAGCGACGCTTTTCTGCACGCCATACTGCGCCTGCGGCTCGAGCCGCGCCGGCTGGCCACCTGCGCCAAAACAGAGATGCCATACGAAAAGATTTCGGCACAGCTGACCAAGGATGCTAACGAAGAGTTAGGTCCAATCATCGACGAACCCATTGCACAACGCCTTGATCGTATCAATTGGGCTGATGGGCACACTGATCCAGAACTGGCCATGCTGGCGATCCACATCTTGGTTGAACTGCTCCAGATTCCCACACCCCCGGTACGCCATTCCACTGTAACAGTGTACGCTTCCGATGCTAAGGCGCCATACAGGTGCTCATCAACAGCATGATGGCGTTTGAAAAGCGCGAGGGATGTTTTGCATGGTGCTCTTTAAACGATGATGAAGAGGAGCTAGGGTTTATCCGGGGTGACACCTTTTTTCTTGCCACCGGTCCGCGGGCGCTTGGCAACTTTCTTGTTGCTTACCTTTCGTTTTTTTGTGCCACTGACGCTACCTTTGCGGCTTGTACTAATCCCGAGACCGCTCCCGACGGTCTTGCCAAGGAGCTCCTGCTCCACTGAAATGCCGAGTGCGGTGCAGCACGCTTCCAATTTGGGTCTCGGAATGGACACCATGCTGTAGAATGAGTTCCCCTTTTCTACAAGCCCGTTGTCCATCAAGTCTTTGACCTTGCAGGCAGCATTGAGCGCTCTGGCAGTTCAATGATCAAGGGACTGGCGCACCACAAATTCTACTGTGCTCTGCGATACTCGCAGGGACTGGGCGATGGGCCAAAGCGTAAAGATCGAGTCTTGTTTGGCGCAAAGTTCGGCGACGAGCGCATGCCTAGCAGGGTTTAGCAGCGGCTTAAATTTTGAAAGTTTAATACTTACAGACGACCACACAATTGATACGCTATTTGCCCGTAAATCTGGGGCCAATCCACGCCGCTCATCCGCGTGTGCTAAAAAAATACTTACGCGTCCTCCTCGTCGCCACCCTCTGCGAACTCGCCCGCAGTAGTAGCCGCAGCGGTCTCGGGTGCCGAAAACTGCACGCGCGCTTCCTCGCCCGCGAGCCTCATCTTTGACAGTGCGCTGCGCACAGCCTCAGTCTTTTCCTCGTTGGCCTTGGATGCCACCAGCTGACTGGTCTGCTCGGTCATCTGCGGGGTGCCATGACGCATGGACATTGAAAAGTTGACCGGCGACGTCGGCTTCTTGCCCGACCGCACCATAAAGACGAGCGGCTTCTCCGTCTGCTGCATCGCGCTGGTGAGGGGCTTGTGCAGCTCGTTGTAGTGCTCCTGCGACACGAGCATCTGGTCGTCCACCACGTGGTGGCCCTTGGAGTACATGCCACCAAAGAACGACTTGTCCCCGCCGTAAGTGTTGATAATCTTGCCCACTGCCGAGTCGGGCTTGATCAGGGCGTACGTCTGGCCGTCGACCTGCACCGAGGGGTGCGACTCGAACGTCTCGCTGCTCACCTCGGCCGCAGTCTTGTTGTGCTTGGCGATGCTCTGGGCGGCATCCGTGTCGAGCCACGGGCCGCTGGTGGTGTCAAGGTGGATGGTTGATGGCTTGATCATACCCTCCGAGTCACCGCCAAAATGGCCGCGCACCACGAGACCAGTCTCGGTCAGCACAGCCGCCGAAGACTTCTTGGCAGGGAACGCCGTGAACACCTTCTTGTCGTCCTTGGTGCCAACGCTCATGGCCGTCATCACATCGCCACCCCACACACGGCCGTCGTGGATCGACGTGATTCCCTGGCTAGAGTCAAACACTTGGTGCTGCGGCATGTTCATCGCCGCAGCCGCATGGTGGCCCTCGAGCGTGTACGTGGCCGAGTACACACCAGTGGACGGATCCTGCTTAAACTGCGAAGGGTGGAGCACCCCTTTGCTTACAATCAGCCTCGCGCATCACACTCACCACGCAGACCAAAACTTACCGGCAAAGGTCGTGTCGTGAGTATCCTCGGCTTGCATAGTGTTTACATTTTAGGGATACAAAGTAAATACTCGTTAGCTACCAAACTAATTCGCCGCCACCAACCCGCACGCTCCGACGGCCACAGTTGGTGTTGATTCTTAACGGCGCACCGTGGTCCAGTTGCCGAACAGCACCTCGTGCGCAGCCACCATGCGCTCTCCGTCGATTCTTCCAAAGGCAACCCGGTCCCGCATTGTCCTGGCCGCATCGTTCATGCAATCATTAAAACTTTTGACTGCGCGCACAAGCCGTGCCAGACACGACGCAAACTCGTTGACTTTAAACACTAGAGTACCTTGCCCAAACTGTTCTTCCAGTCTGGTTTGAAGAATGTAAAAGTCCGTCACGCCTTCGGCCAAGAACAGTTGCGCCACCTGCACATCAAATTAGTTACGGCACCATCACAGACGGGAGGCTAAAGCTTACCATGAAATGGTCTCCCCTCTTGCGCTTGCGATTGTCTCGCGCAATGTGGCCCAGCAATTGACACGCTTCGTTCTCGAGCGCCATCATCACACTCGTAAAGTACCAGTAATCGCCAAGCTGCATGGAAGTGGCCAGCGCACCCTCGCCTACGCACATTTAGCCCTTCGGGGTCAAGGGCCACAGGGGCATGGGTTTCATACCGGGTCCGCGCACTTGCACGCGGTACGGTTCAATAAGGTCGTTCATCCGCCGTGCAGTTTCGTACGTAGGAAACGCCAGCTCGACCAACAATGCCAACAGACTTCCCAGCAACGTCTGATCAGTCTTTTTAACTGGATAGCGCCCGTGGACGGGAACAAGTAAATTTACTATTTCTTGTTCGTTTCCGGAAGACTCTCCACTGGCATCCGCCGGCTCAGTAGATACACGCTTTAGTGGTCTTGTGGGAGGCAAGGTATCAAGAACAAAGTTGTCTGTGAACCATTTGCTTTGAGTAAAGAGAACTGCATACACTCCATTGTGGAGTGCCTTTCTGTTGCTGTAATGCAGACCTAAGAGGGTGTTAGTATGTGTGTAGCTAACAAGCGATTTAAAAGAATTACCTTTGAAGTTATCCCAAAATAAGGTTGCCAATTTTTTATGCATGTCTTCGCCTTGTGTTGGGGTCAGTATTTGCTCATATTCTGTGTACGGCGCTTTCCCCAACTTGATTCGATACTGTCTGTCTTTTTCAAACAAAGAAATGTCAATCCCGGGAATTAATCTCATCGTCAATATATGGATTGCACTTAACACTGCATTTTTTGTATCCCATTCTTGTGTTTGTCTACTTCTTCCAAGTTTTCCCATCAAATCTTCTTGATTTCCGTAGACATAATCTCGGATAAAACTAAATTTGTCTTCATCACTTGTTAACTCTGTATATCCATCGTCGGCTTCAATAACGGCTTTTTGTTCGTTGCACCAGGTCTGCATTGTATCGTTATTTTTCATGTACAGCGACAAAACTGTTGGCACAGCGTTGACAGCAAGAAGAAATGGTGTGATGGTTGATCCCCACACAAAACCATCATTTGTTGAAAAATCAATAAACGGAGGCTCGTATGGAACTGACCACGGCAAATCCTGTTCGCTCACCGTATTCAGCGTCAATTGTTCTGTGAAGTTTGTTACTTGTTGTCTGCATTCTTGATAAAATTTTTTTGCGCCATTGTCTTCGCTTGTCAAGTTTGCCAGCGTTGTGAATGGGGCATCAAAGAAATCCATAATATTTGGATATTGGTCCATGCTCAGCCCTTTGCTGTCATTTTCAAGAATGGGTTTCCAGAATCGCTGGCATGCAATCGAAACTGGAATTGGTCGTTTGGGAAGAAGAGTACTTTGTCCCTCCTGGCTCGAAGTTCTTCTTACAGTTCCTCCGTCTCTAGATCTCACTGCTGCACTTGGATCTGTACCACGACTGTCCAGTTGTGTAAAGAGGTCACGACGGCTTCCACCCCGAGCTGTAAGAGCAACGGAACGGTCAGGACGGCTTTCACGCTCAGTTGGAAGAGCACTGAATGTGCTTTCGTCGTCGTCACCTGATTGTGGCGATGAAACCTTCGGTCTGGGCCTTTTTGATTTAGGTGGTCTGGGTGGTGCATCAAGGCTGCTTGTCGCCTCACGCCGCCCAGAAGTTGAAAAAAAAATTGAACCTCCGTTGCCTCCCACAGTAAATTGTCCTTGGGAGCTACTTTCTTGTCGTGGTCGTGGTTGTGGTTCTCGCTGCGATGTGGTGGCAGAACGTTCGTTGGGGTCAATCTGTTCTATGGGTTCGTTGTTGTAAAAACACAGCGTCAGCCACTTTGCCAAAGTCCAAATCTTTTTGTTAGTTGCTTTGGTATCTTCGCGATGCAAACGTTCTTCAAAAGGAAATGCAAACTGATCGTAATCGGTCACTTGTTCTGCGCCTTCTGAAAACACTTTTGCTAATTCCTCGTGAACGTCCGAACTGATAAGATCCAATCTCAAAGCCGCAAACGTGGTCGAGTCTCTGGCGTGTGCCAGGTATCCTTTGATCTGCATTGTCTCTCGTGCAGGAAGATCAATCGCCCATTCGTTCTTCATGATGGACATATCCCAAAGTTTTGCACTGTAATTGGACGAGATGTACTGTTTCGGCGCTCCAACCTGACCCAAGTAACCCTTAAAAAGCGTGTAAACCGTTGAAAAGTTTCCCGATGAATTTCCAGTCCCCCGAGCTGGAGGAACACCGGCTGCGCTTCCATCTTCACCGTTGTCAATTGGCGAGGCAGGAGGTTGACTTGCTCTTGATAGCCTCCGAGCTTGTTGTTCTTCATCAAGTATATCTTCGAAAATATTTCTCACCTCCTCCGGATTCCGCACCGAGCCGTCGGATGTAATGTTTATTCGTGTCAACCTTGTTTGATAAATTTCATTTCTTATTGTATGCGCTCTTGTTTCATGTGTCGACAGTGCTTCTGAAGTTTGACGCTCAGTAAAAATTTCTGATATTTGGAAAAAGCTTTCGCGATTCAAACCAGCAACTTCTTCTCCTTGTACGTTAGGATACAAGATTACTTTTGTATCCTCGACGCTCGAAGGCTCTTTCTTTAAGATTCCGACAGGTCTCAGAATCACCATACCGCTGAGTTCGTCGTCATCGTCTCCGAATCCTCTTGGGTTGTCGGTGCCCGTTTTAATGGCGTTTACTGCACCGCCATGAGTTTGATCAGCCATTTCTTTGAGCGAAGATTTGATTGCCCTGTCGTGAAGCGCCATCCATTTTTTTACAAACTTTGATGCCGCCATGTTGTAGGCTGCGTTGACTTGGCGAATGCTGGCAGCGTGAGACCGCAGTACACCTGGCACCGATCCCGTGCTGACCATAAAGGTGTTCGTGACTGGTACGTAACACCACGACTTGACAGTCGGCAAATCATCAAAATCCAAAGGTGGCTCACCATCTCTTGGACGGCCTGGTGATGTTCCACCATCAACACCTCGTGCTGTTCCAACACCTGCACTCATGACCGGTACGGTTGTTTTATTCTATTTGCGTGCGTTTATAGCTCTGGCAAGTAAAGGCAGCACATGGTGGCGCTTGCGGTAACGACCAGCGAAGTCAATTTCTTTACCGGGCATGCTCTTTTTTCGGTGTGCCCAGCTCAGCCTTGCGTCAGAGCCATGCTGATTTGAACCACAGGTGGCTGACACAGTCATCTTGAAAGCATTGTGGGCAGTGCGGGTCTTGTTGACGGTGGCAGGACTGGTGTGGCCTTTTCCGATTGAGGTACTGCAACGCGTCTGAGGTGGTGTCCGCAGATGTTGTTGACGAGCTGCATCGACTATGAAGTTTTGGGAATGTGGTTGCTGGTGGCGTCGGGCGGACTGTACTTTGTGGCAGACTCAATTTTTAAGCAGCGCGCCAGTCCCAACCTTGTGGCCACAGAGTTTGACAAGGCCCAGTATTCGTTAATCAACTTTGTGTTTGACATTCCTGGGCTGATTGTCGGATCGTACGATCGATTTATCGTTCCGTTGCTCAACCTCTTTGTTGCAGCGACGCTAGCAATCATGTTCACGGTGCTTCGGCCACTCGAGGTGCCCCGTCCAGTGAATCTGCGCTGTGTAGTCGGGCTGACGGCTCGGGTTGCAGGAGGCGTGGGGCTGTTACCAGAGCGACAATCTTGCTGGCCTCAAGTACGGGACGTGCCCTGAATTCACGGAAGTGGGCGTTTCCAATGTATCGGTGTGCTCCCATCCCCGTGCGCGTTGGACGCCAACATTCTGTGTAGGTGGACGTGTCGGGGAACATTTGCTCTAGGCCCGAGTCGACCATCAACTGCGTCACTCGACAGTCGGCCTTTGCGGACGAGCGCACCGCCAGGCACGCAGCCTTTATCGGGCTGGCGCTCAGTGTTATGTTTTACGGCGTCAACATGCGTAACCGAATGCTATTTGCGACAAAACTATTGTTGGCTGAGCAGTAGCGCTATAAATCGGGCCCCGGCCACTTGTATTTGGATTTGCGCATGAGTGGTCTTGGAATGCTTGCGTTGCTCAAGCCACCGCCCCCAGTGCGCAAAACCGAGCATTATATTGTGGAGCGGGACGGCCGGGTCTGGTCTCGCAAAACTAACGAAATCGTCAAAGGCACAGTGCAATCCAAGGGATACCTTCAACTGGCCGACAAGACGCTGGTGCACCGATTGGTGGCTGAGCTGTGGGTCCCTGGGAAAAGCGACATCAAAACCCAAGTCAACCACATCGACGGGAACAAGCTCAACAACGCAGCGTCCAATCTGTCCGTTCTGTGCGCCGCGCGCCCATGTGTGTGTCTAATCATTCCCGCAGCGAGTGGTGCACCGGATCCGAAAACATGCGGCACGCCTACGACACTGGGCTGCGCTAAACACTGGCAATCAATCAATTTCAAGCAAGTTGTACCGTCCAAGCGTGTACAACACCAAATCGTTCACGAGCGCGTTTTGAAACACCACAATCTAGACGGCAGCCATTAGTCTGGTGCCCGGGCCCTACATGATCAAGGAAACGCACCGCCAACACCGCGTAGGTGCCAGTAAAAAAGAGGTGCACCATCATAAAGAATGCGCTCATGACGAGGGCAGCCATAATCTCAATTGTCATGGGCTTTTTTTTCTTTGCTGCCAGCAGGATGACGCCTAACGCCGTGTGAGTGCGCTATTAAAAGATGCTCGGCGTTGGCGCGCACCGATGTAACACAGTTGGGCCAGAAAAAAAAGGACGAGCGTCACTGCGTCGTACCCCTCTGCCAATCCGAGGTACGTCCCCAGCACGGCCCATGCTGCAATCCCGAGCGCCAGTTCAATGTTCTTGACAAACTCGGGCGTCTTTCCCCAAATGGCCCGTTTCAACGTGTCGTCGCTTTTGCTCAAGTATGATATTCCAAAGTATCCTGCCAGCGTGATGGCGTACAACTGCGGGCGGATTAACCACTGCGTTGAACCCCCCCCCGTTCCGCGCGCACTCACCACCCACATGTACACTATATTGTCTGGGCGCACGTACGGCTGGCACAGCCCTGCCCGGTAGTCCACCGAAGCCACATCACAAGGATATTGGTGCATGCTGCATAAAAATTAGCAAACACGCATTTATAGGAATTCGTCATCCTTCTACAATCATTTTGCGCATTTCTTTGCCTGTTTTGTGGTCAGGAAACGCCCGCGCCACTATGGGGGAAGCACATTACCGTCGCCCCCGTAGCTCGCCACCTCGATTGATTCTTTGTTGTGGTATACGACCACAAATCCTGGCGACGTCACCACCTGAGACTGGTGCAGCGAAATGTTCAAAAACTGGGCGGCTTTGATGGCGTCGCCTGGAACCTCTTTTCCGTCTGAAATCACGACGGGCACCTGCACAGTGTAAATTGTTGACGCATGAGCACGACGGCGTGGGCGGCACCGAAGAAAAGTGTGTCCCCTCGGGCATTGAAACCTGAGGGCGTTCAGCGACGGCTTGGCCAGGATACAGCGCCCAGACTTACGACGTAGTTGACTTCTATAGACGCAATCACCTTGATGCACTCGTCGTACAGATTTACGGGCGCCATCTTGTCGGTACGAACCGACGGACATGTCCGAAACATGGAAGAGTAAATTGGGAGCGCCAGCCACCTGTGTATCTCGAGGCTGGACGACATTAGAAAACGCCATTAACGTGCCACAGCGCTGGTGTGGTACCTGGTCATGTTCTTCATGACTGGCATCCCAAGCTTGGACGCCCCATCCCTGAGTCGTGCGAACAGCAACTGCTCCACATCAAACACAATGTCCTTGGCCGACGATGCCATTTTTGATCTCTCCCAACAAAGGGATTTATAGAACGGACCAGACCGATGGCCACATGGCAGGCGCGGCTCGTTTCGGAGACGTACGATCTACTTTACGTCGAGCCGCCCTCTACCCTCGACGCCTTTGCTTTCTGGACCACTATCAAAGAGTTGTGTCCCCCGATAACGCCAATCATCTTGGGCGGTACCCACGCACAGCTGGCGCCGTTCCTGTCTGAAAATTTGGTGCGCCGTCTCAACGTTGCGCTCACGCAGCCTGGAACTAACGGCGCACAGTTTCAGTACCGCTATTCGTGGACGCTCGTGTCAACATCGACGCCGAAAGACAGTGGACGTCGGTGCCCGCATGTGCGAACACGCGTACTGCACCTTTTTTGTGCACAGTACGTTTTTCATTTGCCCACTGCTCTGCCGAGGCTGATCTTTTCCTAGCATGCCGCGGTACAAACCACAGGAGATGATTCAAGCAGACTCTCCCGGGGTGCGACGACTCCCGAGCGATGTGTTTTACGTGCACGAACACATGACGTCCACCCCACCCGATGTGCTCCAGTTTGTGTGCGGGCTGCATGGCGCCGAAAAGATGCTCAGACTCTTTTGAGCCTGTTGCGGCAATATTACTTTGTTAAAACGCGTGCTATAAACTACCTTCGCTGTGAACTTAAGCCTGCCACGCCCACAAAGCATGTTTGACGAAGCGGATGTGCTTGAAGCACCCGCCGAAGTGTTGGCGCCGGTGTACACTGCGCTCGACGAAGAGGACGAGGACTCTAACATGAGCTGTTCCCGCAAAAAGGACGAGTTCTGTTTTCTCTGCACGTTAGTTGGTCGTCGTTTTCCATTGCTTTTTACTGTGTTGACTGTGCGGGTAGGTACACCGGCAGCGATACGGATCAGCTTCGCGAGTACATTGATACGCTGGTCAAGAGTGGACGGGAGTTGGGGGCCATCGCCAAGGCGGTGCACGCGGTACGCCTCTCCGAGGCCCAGCCCTACGCTGCTCCGCTGATTTGTGTAGGTGTACAACGAGTCGTACAGGGACGAGTGTTCGCATCGAAAGTCTAATGGTACAGTGGTGGAGCGGCCCGACTGGACAATAGCATCTGTAAGAAGGCACCTTTTGTTCACCACAAACGAGACTGGCAACTCGACTGTTTTTGACGATTACGTCACCCAAACATTACAGGTACGCTCCTCATCAAACCCCGATTCTCTGCTTGCGTGCTTATTCCAAGGCCGTAGCACATGATCATACACCAAAACAAAGTTGTCAGGCCATCGACGGGGGAAGTGGACGAGGACAGCCGCAAGTCGTTGTGTAATTCGATCGAGACTTTAATGAAGTGGCGAACGCACGTTCGAGATACGCGGTGCGGCAAAAAGACGACCCGAAAGTGATGCTCACTTGATTAGGATGCGAACATCTCCCTGGGGGCCTGTAGGAATGATGAGCACAATAAAGATATAGGGGTAGCATTTCCCTTGCCTGTATCGAGTACGACGCCAGCGAGCGGGATTGGAACTTCCTTCTCGACGTACCGTGCTCTCTGTTCACCTTCTCCTACAACCAAGTACGCATTTTCGTCGTTTGGTTGTTCGACTACCTGTGTCATTTGATCTTGGTACCTCCAGATGGTTGGAAAACTCTGTCGGTACAGTTCCGGGATATCGGGCGCTTGCAGTGTGCCCTGATCGGCGGCGGAAAACTTGATGGGCGTCGTGACAGTCGGCAAGTCGCCTGTAAGAATTTAGCGCACGCGGATTGTACACGCGCGCTCGGGGATACCAACCGCTGTTTGCTGCCACGGTGCAGCTTCCGCCGACAATTACTGCAATGCGGGAATTTTGGGACGTTTTTGTCGGGGCCATCGAAAGCCGGAGCGCTTCGTCCACCGTGCAGCTGGTAAAGGCAATCCCCAAAAACTTCCACTCTCTGTCAGTGATGAACGCAGTGTTTGCCACCACGAGTGGCAGTGTCGTTGGCTCTGGAGGATTTCTCGGCGTAAACACGGGCGCAAACGGCGGGATGAAAAAGTTGGACTGTTTGTTTTCAGGTTGGTCCAATTCCCCATTCAACGGAACTGCAAATCCGCCGTTGATGCACGAAATCACAATAGGGTGATTGGGTGCGACCGGTTGAAAAATGGGAATCAACTCTGCCTGCGTTTCGCGTGCCGCGTTGGGTGTTATTTCATTTTCCGCCATGTTGCGGTTTTGATGATTCCTGCCCCCGTTTCGTCGTCGACGATAAAGCGGTGTGTGGGTTTGCGCAAAACCTAGTCGGCACAAGATTAGGATCCCGCCCTCGCGGTGATGGGTGCGGGGTGCACACCGGATCAAACCCGTGGATTCCACCACCCACTGTTTTGTACACGGGCCAACTGCCGCAAATAGGTCAGGCCCACTCTGCCACGGCGCGCCGGCGCAACCTGCCTGTGCGACGGAACACAATCAAGCGCTCTGGATCGGTGCCGTGTGGGACACGCCGTACACCCCACGTCGACTTGTGTTGGTCTAGGCGCCAAGGTCCAAGCCTGCAACCGGAATGAGTTTCCGTTGGAACAGTGTAGCGGATCGCGGTTACCGTTCCGTCTGAAAATAAGAGATAGCGCGTCAAATTCCTGTCCACGCAGCGAGTGACGCCCTTGTTTGTACCCCGGCCACAGCTGCCGCTGGCGTTAACGCTGCGTACTCTTTGGCGCGTTCAGGGTACTTACTCGTCCCAGTAGGCTGCAAAGTCGGCCTCCTTTGGCATGGGACTTGGAATCGGAGCGGCACCGCTGCGCGAGTTTGTGGCACCCGGGCAAACGCTGTACAAGCTAAAAGAAGTGCCGTGCTTCTCGAGGGTGTGGTGCCCTGCTGTGCCACTGGTGCCATTGAATTAAATACCCGCGCCAGGTTATCGTCGATTGCTGCGCCGTCGGCCGGAAGCAGAGTTCCGGCCGCGAGGCCAGCGCTGCGCTCATCTCACGCCAAATTGCGTGCGCCGCACTCTCAAGGTTGAGCTCTCCGGATGCCGATGGGCTGATCGTGTTCTGTTTTGACTCTTCCTCTCATCATACCCCCATGCGAGCCGTCTGTTCGGAACGCCGGTACGCCCGCCCCAGTGCACAGCGGTTGGCACAGGCCCGACCACAGCTCGAGTCGGGGGCACTTCAACTGCACGGCGGCCGACTGTACCGTCCCGAGGACGCACCGTACACGGACGAGGCCGTTGAACGATTGACCATTCACAGCGAGGTTTACTCCCATTGACGGCGCGGCACTCTCATTGCTGTTGACGCGACTGTGCTGGCAGGTCCGGTGGAACGCCTTGTTCAATTCGCCCAAAGGCAAGACTCGCGCCTGGACCTTGATTGAAGAGGCACTGATGGCGTACATCACTTCGTTGGCTGGGACGTTGGCCGACAACAGCACGCCGGTCGAATCAATCATGGTCGTCATCGACGGATGCTCGCCAGACCAATGCCAATTTTTCAAAGACGGGCGCTGGAGAAGCAAGCACAACCGTTTCATGTACGGCGAAGCCGATCTCAAGCTTCAGGCATGGTGCGTGACACAACCGCGGGCGTGCGGCCCAAGTTTACCCGCGCGGCAGGTGCGAAAAGGTGTCGTCGCCTGAAAATCCGGCGCTGCTGTTGACGATCGACTCGGATGCAGTGTGCATCGCCATGTGCAACAACGCTCCGGCTACCGTAGAACTGGCCCGGATCTGGCGCGACAAGCATGGCCAGCAGTACTATTCCAGCGGGGCAGCCAAAAAGGCCAGGGCCGGCGCTGCGTTGGTCGAGCTCATCGACATTGAGATGCTGGGCGGCGATCGCACCGATACGCTCATGCGGGTGGCCATGGTGCTGATGGCGGGTGGCTGCGATTACAGCAAGGGCATCCTCTGTTGTGGATTGCTGAAGGACGACGTGATGGCGGTGGCCCGCGGACCTCAGATTGACAGGCTTTGGCTGTGGAGGGCGGGACCCGCAATTCACATCGACGTGGGCGCACTCCTTTCGTGGATCAGCGTCACCAAAAAGCGCAAGACCAGGAAGGGTACGACGGTCGATTCGTTCTGCCTTGAGCTGCACCGAATACTGTGGACGGTGCGACGCTTGCGCGGCGGCTCGCTTTGCGCAGTGGCTCACGCGCGATAGGTGGTGTACTGGTGCGGGTGTGGGAGGAACAGTGTGTCGTGGGGACCTCCGGTCGATCTGGGCATGGGCAACCACACTTGGCTCACAGCCCACAGCGGAGACATTAGCAGCGTGGACAAGGTGATTAGCACGGCCGAAACCAGCAGCGCCCCGCGCCAGATTGGCAGCACGGTGCATTGATTCAGTAAAGGCTACTAGTACACGCCCATGCTGTAGTTGCCCCACGTACTCTTACGTCTTCCGCTGCGTAGCCGCATCTCCCTTTGTTCTTGAGTGTATCGAGCAAGTCGAGTGTTGAGCCGTTCAATGTCCTTCTCATACTTTTCTTTTGCTTTTTGAAGCGCATCCCTGTCGTCTGCGAACGGTTCACTTAGGAGTCCGAGCGTGTCTTTGCTGATTGATACGATCCTGTCATAACCTTCGTATGCACTGTCTTGCAAGGCATGAGTGATCCGCCTGACATAATTTTCAAGCCGGCTCATCTTTTCAACGTCCTGGTCAATCATTTTACCGAGGCGGCTGATTTGTTCTGGCGTATGCGCATCCTTGTACGAGGTCGCCATCGTGCATGCTGCTTCTGTCCCACAACTTTATACAGCATCAATCCCACGCTTGAGCGCCTCGAATCTAGCGTTCACCGCCTCCAGCCCATCTACTGGCGGAAGAATGTCTGGGTATGCCGGGCCCGTCAAGTGGTCGGGATAGAGGTGCCTGATGTTTCGTACCCGGCTCACAATGATGTAGAGGTCGCTGGCGTTGATGCCAGTCGAGTTGTACACCACCCTGTCCAGCGTCAGGCCCTGGCATTTGGCAATGGTCAACGCAAACGCCAGCTTGAGCGGCGGCACAATCCCGATCGCTCGGTCGATGGTTTGCCGCGACAAAGGCGTGTCGACGTTTCCAAACTGGAGGTGCATCGGAAAAGCGTACGTGACCCCTTCAATGTCGACGTGAGCAAACGACTGCGTCTCTTTGCAGATGACCCGTGGTCCTTCCCACGCCACCAGAGTGCCTGCGCATCTGTCAGCGCCGGCCGTCCGGCAGTGGGAAAGGGGCGACGTACCCCGAGTGCCGTTCACCGCCTTGTACGGCGGATTCTTTGCATTCTTGCCGGTGGACCGCGTGTGAAACATGACCGTGGCACCGAGCGCAAGCTGCTCCTCTTCGGCCTGGCCCTTTTTGCGAAAGGGCTTGACCTTAAACTGGGTGGCAAAGTGCTTGAGCATTGCACTGTTAAAGCGGGCCACTTCCTTTCGGGTTCGTGCCAGGTACACGGCCCCTTTCCGAAGCACCTGTTTCATAGGGTCCTTGCCTTTGCGGTACACGACGTGTGCCATGGTGTCTGATCCGTACCGTCTAGAGAGCATGCCTGTCCGCACCTCATGATTGACGCCAATCGTGATGCCTGCAACGTCGACCTCGCCCGAGCGCTGTCGGTGCTGCGTCGTGAGCTCCACGATCTTGTCAAGCGAGCTCTTGAAAACGTCGGAAAAGATGCAGCTCGTGGCGTACGGATCCTTGTACCCTGGCATCACCTGTCCCACGTTCAGTGTGCACCAGCATTGGGGTGGCGAACGAGCATGCTTACCGGCGGGTGCTGGCAAAAGTCGCCCGACACGACGAGTTGGTGCCCACCCCACCGTTTGCGCGGGTTGGCGGACACGGAGCGGATCACAGTCTCGAGCAACTCAAACTGCCATCGGCTCCACTGCGAAATCTCGGCTAGCACGATGGTGCAACGGTCGGGCCCGGTAATCATCGCATGATCGGAATGCCGTTGGCTCTTGAGTGCCCTGATGCCCTTGAGCACCAGCTTGGGGTACGTGTGATCGTTAATCTCCGTGTCGGGCGTGAGCCACAGAAATCCGTGCAGCGCTGGGCGCAGAGTCAGCCACGCGAATGATGACACACGATTTAGGAATGCGCACTCTTGCCGCCCTCGTTCAAGGCCAGGAGGCCACTCAGCCCGAGTATAAGCGTGCCGCGCAATGAAGACAACAGGCTGTGCACCGCGGCCGTCTTGCCCACCCCGCCTGGTGGCGTGTAAGACCCCACCCATCGCAAGCCACCCGGCGCACACTCGCCAGGTCCAAAGAATCCAACGTTCAGCCCGGCCTTTCCGGCGTCAACGCCGCGTTGCTGGTCCGGCGAGAGTTTCATTGCATGGACCTGGACCTCGGGAAGTGTGCCTCTGCTCTCCTCACAACGCTGCCCTACAAGGGTGCCACAATCTGGGCAAGTCAAAAAATAACGGTCGTTCTGCGCGCCAAAAATATTAATAGGCGCGTAGGTCTATTATAATCGAACAAAGTTGCCAATCACCGACAAGGTGCCAGTGCCGGTGGCGTATTCTGCGGGGCGCGTGCGCTGAGCCCGAGCCACAGGAGCTGAGGCATGCCGCTAAAATCTACTACCGCGCCCAAACCGACATTTGTGAACGCATCGGTCGCAAACACGGCAAACTTGGTCTATCGCAAGAACCTCACCAACGATGAGCAACAAGAGGCCAGCCGACCCCAGCCCGAACCAACCGCTGACGGCGTCTCCAAGGCTCGATACTTTTGATTGTTTAGTAGGGAATGCAGGAGCATCCGATTGCAGGTGCAGCTACCACCAATTTATTAGAAACCTTAGTAGAGTGGAGGATCTGATTGTGCCGTTTCCCATGCCCGAGTCCAAGCGCCTGTACCGCCTCGAACAGGGCCGCAAGAAACAGCAGCAAACCACCTCGGCGCTCCGCCGCATCGACTCGCTGCCCTTTTCGCGCAAGACTTCCTCCGACAGCATCGCCGTCACCAGGCTGTCGCGGTTCCTAGAACTTTTGGCCGTGTTTTGTTCCGCGCCGTGGTGCTCGGCCTTTCACAAGCCCAACCACATGATGCTTCAACGCCTGACGTACAGCCATCTTCCAATCATCGTGGGTCGCGACCACATGGAGGCCGGGCAGGAGCTGCTCAAAAACCTCATCACCTCGGACACCACCCTCAGCCCAGGCAACCAAGTGTGGATTTGCAACCGGCAGCAGGGCAAGACCACCACCCTCGGCCAGTTCTGCGCCACGCTGCTGATGCTGTCGGTGTGCAACGCCGAAAAGACCATCTTCCTCTACTCGACCAGCCTCGACCGGTGCGTCCCGGACTGCCCTTACCTTCCCCACTCGCTTACGCTGGTCACAGATCGATCGAGATGCTGTCGCACATCAAACGTCTAATAAACTGGGCGCGCGGGGATGCGGTGCTTCCAATAGGGGTCGAGAGGCCGACGGTGGTACGGGAGATTGAGACCCACTACGTGATTGGAGGCAACGGCGTCGTGAACGGCGCCATTGCTCGCCCGCGCAACAAGGACACCTGCCGTGGAGATGCACCGCCTGCTGCCGTGTTTGACGAAGCCGCGTTTCTCCAGCGCGCATTTTGGTTCGAGTTTGCATACCCACTCTTTCAGGTCCGCGATCGTATTGCAACGCTGATCACGACTCCGCCTCCTCCCGGCGGATTCTTCGAGGGTGTTGTTCGTCTGATTAAGGATGCCAATGCACGGGGCGATCATTACTTCCACCTTCAAAACGACAGCCTCGTATGTGAAGAGTGCCTTGCCAACAGGATCCCAGATCGGTAAGCGCCGTGCCACGGCCGCCTGACGGCCCAGCGTTGACAGCATCCAGGTGCTGTCACATGTTTGGCTGTCTCCCATCGTGGAAGTCGTTGATCCAGCTGCGCCATTCGATGGTGAGGCTCGTATCGCGCAGGGAACAAGAAAGCTTCAAGATGGAGGCAGGTCATCCAGTTCAGTGCGCTCTGCCATGTGTGCTCACACGCGTGGTAGGTGCTCGGTACCATGGCCACCGATCGGTCGTCGTACTTTCCAGAAAACGTGTGTGAGCCAATTTTCTCGGCCGAACCTGTCAGGGTGCCAAAGTTTGCAGAGCTGTATGTTGGCATCGATCCCGCGAGCCACAACTCTTCCAGCATGGGCCTGTCGGCGGTTGGTGTCAAGGATGGCACCATCTTCCTCATGGGGCTCGCAAGCGTCAAGATTGAACGGGCAGACGTACGCGAGGTCTCACAGAGCATCACCGTTTTTCTGGAACGCCTGCGGGAGCACCCAGCAATCGGGGCCAAATGTTCATTCCTTCCGATTGTCGAGGTCGTTATCGCCCTCTTGTTCGTGTCCCATGCTTGTGCTCATGCCCAGTAGGTCAACGGCAACGAGCCCTACGCACAGAGCCTCGTCAACTCGTTTGCAGAGTGCCCCCCGTACCGGAACCCCTTTTCGAGGGCCGTGTACAAGAGCAAAGTTTCGCCCGGCGTTGGCGTGTGGACCACGAGGCAAGTTCTGCGCGTCCCTCGGCTGGATGCGTGCACTCACCCCATGCTAGGGAGACCAAGTTTGGCTCTGTAAAGACGTTGCTGGACGTCATGATTCAAGGCCGATTCAAGCTGTCAAAGAAACTTGCGCATGTTGATAACAGCGCTTATTTGCCCCATGCACGACGCACGGAAGTGGAGGAGCATGTCGAAGAGCTCCAGGTCAGTGCTGGTCGGCGGCATCCATGGTGATGTGTTCATTCTTTGCGCCGTAGGCACAGCTCGGACGGTTCAGGGACCACAGCGATGGTTCGATTAGCGGCAAAGGCGAGGACAAGGCCGACGACGATGACCTCGCAATGGCTACACTCTTGGTTGTATACTGGTGAGGCTGCCTGCTTGTTTGAAGCGGCGATGGTCTTGACGCGGCTGCAACAGGGCGTTCGAGATTCTCGCGCATGAAACTTTGGGGTAAGCCGGGCGTCTGCACCGTGTGCATGATGAAGGTGCCAAACCACCTGATGGCGGAACACTGGGGAAAGCACTTTAACATGCGGCAGTGCGCCGACTGTTTTTCGATGGTCTTTGTGCCAAAGTGCGGGCTCGTTCCCAATCGATGCCTTGCTTGGCCTGACCGTTCCACAGGTGGGAGCAACACATTCGGATTCACAGCGACACGCGCTTCGAGTGTGACGTGTGCAAGCGGTGCTTTGCATCCGAGGACAGTCTTCGGAAGCATGTAAAGCGGATGCACAACTCTCTGCGCGCCAGGTGCTCGTGCGGCACCACGGTGGTGGAGCAGGACATGCATCAGCACATGCGCATCTGCCCTGCCCACAACCTGCGGCTGCAATACTTTTGGGAGAGCTTTCCGATTGTGGACGAAGACTCTGGCGAGCTAGAGATT
>Ga0098055_1000759_pt1 | contig 18633 bp, 1 predicted proteins | sample 17_taG_FD_75107 | JGI IMG/M metagenome (GOLD analysis project Ga0098055, IMG submission 75107) | Marine viral communities from the Subarctic Pacific Ocean - 17_ETSP_OMZ_AT15314 metaG | ecosystem: Environmental > Aquatic > Marine > Oceanic | place: Pacific Ocean | collected 2015-01-18 | reverse complement strand
TGATGATGATACCTAGCCTTTACGGTGTAGGAGTAAGAGACATAATGAAAAGAACCCCCTACCTTGGGAAACACTTTGTACGTACGGCAGTAGCATCTGAAGCAAAATTAGCTAGAGAAGCAGCTAAAGGAGCTTTTAGAAAAGGAGTAGAGACAACAGGGAAGGTTGTAGGTAGTATGGCAGGAAAAGGACTGTACGAAGGTGTAGTAGAGGAAGGAGGTCAGGGAGTAATGCAAAGAGCTGCAGCAGACTATGCTCTCTTATCAGGTATCCGTAAAGATACAGGTATGGGAGATATGTGGGACTCTGTAGCAGAAGGTATGTCCGGATCTTATGGGACAGCAGAAGGTCAGAGTGAAGTAGTTATAGGTGCAATGTTAGGAGCATTAGGAATGCCTGTATCTATAAAAGGTACAGGACTTACTGGAGTAGATGCTTATAGAAAAGCTGACACTCGAAGAAAAGTAATGGAGATGCTCATAAAGATGCAGGAGAAAAATCCTTCTGTATTAAACTCTGTACGAACCAATGCATACTTCCATGAAAACGTATCTAAAAGATCTGATCTTAAGGATTCTGCTTATGAAGGAGGAGATATGGCACTGGTCAAAGACTTGGAGTTTGATGACTTCTTTGACTATGTAACTGTAAAACTTCTTACAGGACAGTACGAAGACATAGAGGATCAGAACAAGCAGATTTTAGAGATGTCCCCTGAAGAATTTAGAGCTTGGGGACAGTATACCACTGAAAATTTAGCTGATGACCAAATTGCTTCACGGCAATCTGAAGTAGTAGCTGCAGTTAGAGAAAGAGCTAGAGCTATACAAGAAGTTACAAATCAAGTAGACAGTCAGATAAGAATTACTGATGAAGAAAAAGTACTAGGTCTTCAAAAGCCTGGTACTCGAGGTTATAATAGACTTCAAGTTATACATGCTTTAGCATCTATAAAAAATACAGAGGAAAGAGAAGAGGCTCTTACAGCAATAGTTGCAAAACTTACAGGAGGTAGACTATCTTCTACAGCTTGGTCTATGGAAGATACAGGGGGAGCAGAAGCTCAAGATAGAACCTCAACTATAGAGTATACAGATGCTGAAGGAAATATAAAGAGTGTAGATATAGGTGCTTTTACTGATGAGAATCAGACTAGAGGAACTCTTGCAAGTATTCTTAGCGTTATAAAAACACTAGAAGCACAAGAAAAAACACCTGAGATATCTGAGAAGTTAAAAAATCTATATGCTTCAAGAGACACTGTTGCAAAAATAGCAGCTCTTGAGGGAACAGATAATGCTCTTACGGCTGAAGAATATGAGCAAATTGTAGCTCCTTGGAAAGCAGCTGATCCTACAGGTTTTAATATTCATGCAGAGGAAGTATTTACTGCCCTTGCAGATATACGAAAATTAAGAGCTAAAAGACAGGAGGCTGGGGAACTATACAAAAAGCTTATGGACCCTGCCTATGAAATGCAGACTATTCAGGCTATTGTAGACAAGATAAACACTCTACCACAAGAAGCTACCCCGGAAGAAGCTGAGGCTAAAAAAGAAGCTAAAGAAGCAGAGAAGAAAAAGGCTGAACAGAAAACTAAGAGGGGATTAAAGACCTTTTTAAATAGACTTAAACTAGCAAGAACAGCTAAGATTCAAGATCTTAAAAGAATAGAGGAGGAAATAGCTGCTCTAAAAACTTACTTAAATGAGTACTTAGAAGAACTTACAGCTAAGAAAGGAGATCTATGGGTGATGGACTGGAAGAAAAATGCCGGTACCGTTAAAGAGCTTAAAGAGGCCATAGAGAATATTGAGAAAGAGGTAGAGACTGCAGAGGCATGGCTTGCTGATTTGCAGAAAGACAGAGATAATGTAGTAGAGATACTTACACTTATGGATGAGTTTGAAAAATCTCCTCCAGATACAAGTACCTATAGTAAAGAAATCTACGGTAGTACTAAGGCTCTTGCAGATGCTTTAGGAATAGAGATAGATTTTAAAGAGGTACCTAAAACAAGTGCTTTAGCTGTTAAAGAAGAGATTAAAGCTTTCAAAGAAGACATGGAGAAGCATGCAGAGGCTATGGGCTTTGCAGCTGAAGAGTTAAGAGAGCAACTTGATAATCTATTAGAGTACAAGGATATCTTAACACGTACCCTTAATACTCATATAGAGGAAGCTAGAAAGGAAGGTATAGAGTGGGATCCTGCAGATGTAAGATGGTTACGTCAGGAGCTAAAAGTTACAGATACTGCTTTAGAAAAAACTAAACAGGCCTTTGACTTTGTACAGAAGCGATCTGAAAGAAGCGGGAGTATAGTCAACAATCTCGACGAGTCTTATACCAGGCTATGGACCTATAAGTTCATACAAAGTATGAGGGTCACAGAGGTAGAGGATGAGCAAGAGGATGACACAAAGCCTAAAGCTAAGGGCGTAACTCCGTCTGTACAAACTGCTGAAGAAGTAGAGAAAACTGAAGGTAAGCCAGGACTTAGAAAGACTCATATAAAGGATGGTATGGGAAGGACCGTCGGTAGTCATGAGAGTGATAAAGAGCTTGGAGTATTAAATGGGGCTCTTGATACATACAAAAGACTTAAGGCTGAAATTTATCTAGATGAACGTGAAAAGATAGAGTTAAAAATAGCAGAGTCTCAGTTAAGATGGTTTAACTGGATGCAAAGTACACCTGCAAACGGACAGTACTCTTTAGCAGCTATTACAATAAATAATATCCCAGAAGAATTAGATGGTGTACTAACACAGGACATGTTCTATGATGAGACGGATATTAAGTTAGTGGCTTATCATAACTACGATAGAAGAGCAGAGACAGCAAAAGAAAAAGCAGCTAGAGAACAGTCAGATAAAAAGAGAAAGAAACCTAGTTATTATAAGAAAAAGGATATCTCTAGGAACAAGTTTGTAATACTTGACAGTGAAGCGTGGGAAGACAGGGCAACAGTTAAGACTAAAGCTGCAGTATTTACATCAGCAATGCTTCCTTATGCAACCACTAAAAAAGGTGCGCCTCGATTTAGAGGTATGGATATAAAGAAAGGGGAGATTACGCAGTCTGAGATAGAAGATATAGAGCAGGCACATGAGATCTGGAGAGATAATATCCTTGAATCTGCAAAAGAAGAGAACGGTAAAAAAGTATATCTATTCCCTGTCACAGGAAAATCAAATGGAGCTCCTGTAGAAGGAGATCTTGAACAGAACTCTAAGAAGATAAAAGGAAATTCTGACTTTGCATCTATACCTCTATTTATAGGTACCACAGCTAAAGGTGTAGAGACCCCTATAGAATTGAATGTAGGTACTATGGCTGTAACTACAAGAGCTGGTATAGTATGGGCATTTGATTCTGTCCGTGAGAATGCTGTACGTATGACCTCTAGGACCCTAGATGATCAAGAGGTAGTAAATGTAGCTAGGTTATTGCACAAATTTTTAGATGTTAGAGGTAAGTCTAAGGCTAAGTCTGTAACAGATAAATGGAAAGAGGCTCGTAACTACGAGTTTGAAATTGATGGTACAACTATCACTTTAGAAAAAGCTATCCAGTCTATAATATATATGGGTGGAGCGTATAAGCAAAAAGAATCTAAAGAGTTTCAGTTACGGTACGAGAAAGGAGTATTGATTTTTGGAGATAAGAATCAAGAAATAGACCTAGAAAATTTTGAATTAGGAGATGAGAGTGAGGTATATAACTCATTTATAACCTTCTTACGTACAAAACTTCATAACGTAGACAAAGGACTTGCATCTAAATCTACAAAGCAGTACAGTAACTCTACAAAAGGAGAGAAGAATTACAATACTTACAAGGCAAATCCGGAGTCTAAATATGTAGAGGTGATCCTAGATGAAAGTTTAGACCACTTAGCCGAAAGTACTGTGTGGGACAACTATAACTCTTACCTACTAACTCCTAGGACTGATAAAAGATTGTCTCCTTTACGTACAAGGCAGAAGTCTATCCTCCCTAATAATGGTGCTACATCTTTAGATGCCCCAACTCATAAAGGAGGATACTGGTCATTTGAATCTAATATGAACACAGCAAGTGTCTTTACAAAAGAAGGGCAGAAACCTAAGACAGCGTCAGCTGATAGACAGCAAGAAGCTTGGACAGAGGAAGATGATGAAGCTTCACAGTCTACTGGGGAAGAGCTTGGAGCTATGGCTGCAGATCAAGGAGTAAAAAGAAAAGTTGATATTACTGATATTCAAGATAGTGAGGTTGAAGTTGTAACTTACAAAGGCACTAAATATTCAGTTGATTTTAATGTTGGTAGTGGAACAATAACAAATTTAAAAACAGGAAAAGTTTTAGAGGGAGGGGTTACTTCTCCTGTAGGACAGGCTGTTGTAGATAAAGCAATAGCTCAACAAGACTCTGCACAGCAAACTAGTAAGGATGAAGCTAAAAAAGCTGATATAGAAAAAAGAAGAGAGGAAGATAGACAAAGAGCTGGCAAAGACAGCGTATTGTCTAAATTAAGAGAAAAGCTATCTCCAGGGTCTTCTACTATATCTAATATGCTGAGAGACTTAGGGGCAGAGTTACAAGTTCCTATTAAAATAAAAGAAGGAGAAATTACCCATATAGTTTTTGATAGAGAAGAATCTTCTTTTGTATTTACACATAAAGGAAAAAAATTCTCAGCTTTTTATATCAAAAACGTTAAAGGTAAAACACGCTGGCAGATATCAGAATGGAATACTGAAACAGATTCTTTTACTCCCATTTCTCTTGGCAGTATAAAACAGGTAAATGAGAAGTACGGAAGTGCTGAAGAAATGCTTAGGGAGTTTGCACCAGAAGTAGTAGACGACATTATTTATTATGAAAATTTAGAATACTCTGAGGAAGATAAAGCACAGCCTTTTATTCCTTTAGAAAATTCTGTTTCTGCAGAACAAGTAAGATTACAAGAAAAGTACGGAAACAAGTTTACTTTAAAAGATTTTTTAGCGCAGTGGGATAAAGAACTAGCTGCTTTAGAACAAGCACCCCCTGCAAAAAAGAAAAAAGGTACTAAAGGAGACCCCTCTAAAAAAATGTCTAATGCTGCTATAGTAGCACTTCAAAAAAGGATGGGGGTAAAAAAGGTTGATGACCTTGGGTTTACTAAAAAACCTCAAGCTCCTTCTGATCAGGATGACAATGAACCTTTTGGTCCGGCACTAGAATCCAACTACACTCTACCATCTGAAGAATACTTAGAGGAAGAATTTGGAGAGGAGCTAAGAAGGATACAAGAGATGATGGATCTTGAACTTGGTTCTATAGATCCTAAAACTAAGAAGTTTAGAGCTGAACAAGGCAAGAGAGTAGCAGGTCTTATATCTGTAATGGGAGGTGAGGGATATGCAATGCTAAGTGATTTTGGCAAAGTAGTAGTATCAGAACTTGCTCCAGGAGGTGCACTATACCATGAAGGTTTTCACAATATTTCTTTACATATACTTTCACCTAGAGATAGAGCTATACTTTACAATCAAGTAAGGTCTATAGAAGGAAAAGCTTTACCTTATAAAGAGATTGCACGGTCTGAACAAGATCCTAAGTACAAGCCTAAGTCAAAGTCTTTATCAGAGTTTACAGATAAAGAGGCAGAGGAGTGGCTTGCAGAAGAGTTTAGAAGATATGCACTTTCAAAAGGAAAGTATAGTGTAGGAAAAGACACTGTAACTAAAGAGCAAAAAGGCTTCTTCGAGTCTTTGTTTGACACTCTTCGAGATGTTATAAGATACATTCTTAGGACTATGCGATTAGGTACTGATCTTTCACCTAATGAAATGTCTGTAGAATCTATGGAGGCTATTGACTCCCTATTTAACAAAATAGCTTCAGGTAAGTTTAAAGGGGTACAAAAAAATACCCTTAATGCATTTACGGAGTCTCCAGCAATGGCGGCATCTATGATTCTTAATGAGCAATCTAGCTCTTTTGAAGCAGATGCAGTATCTAGTCTTACGGCTTATATGACAAGATCGTTAGGTAAAGATCTCACTTTAAGAACTGGGGAAACTGTAAGGATGGATTTTAAAGATTTCCTTACAGAGTCTTTACCGGCAAACGTACAAGATCTTGAAAGTGCTCAACTTAGAGTTTATGGTGAGGCATTTGTACGAATGAAAAAAGACTTAGAGGAGGGTATTGAGAATAAATCTATACCTTCAGATGTAAGAGCTCAGATGGCTAATACTCTATACTACTTCTGGGATCCAGATGCAAGTGTAGCTTCAAGTAGAAGATCAAATCTTTATCAACTTCATTCGGAGTATTTAAGACAGCTTGGTGTAGATGTAGAGGTGGAAGATGAGAGAAGTGAGGATGAAGTAAGTGCTGCTTTTGTAGATAGTGCTACTAAACTTGAAACCTCCCCTACAAATGCAGCTTCAGGTATTGTAAAATTCCTTTTAGGAACTATACCTAATGCATCTGAAACTAATTCTTTAGGGTTAGAAGGAGTGTATCCTTTAGCATCTGTAAGTCAAAACTTGCAGACTGAGCTTGAAGGTACTATGATGTACAGAGACCAACTTGAAAAAGTTGCTGGACTACAATCTAGATTTCCTTGGGCTGAAGAAGTTCTTCAAAGACTAGGGAAATATGTAAAAGATGGTACAGAGGATTACTCCACTGTAAAGATTCAGGTTGCATTTGCAATGCAGATGAAGAAAACTTTGTACAATATCAGTATGCAGACTCTGCAGGAAACAGGAAGGATGTATGATTTTGATCCAGGTTTAGAGAAAAACCTTAGAGTTATACGAGGAAGATGGATGAGTCGTGCTAGGATTCAAAGTAGAAAGAACCAGCATGTAAAGATTTCAAGAGGACGATTAGTATATGATCCTAAGTCAGCTGTAAAGTTTAATAATAGAAGACAAACTTTAAAAGAGATTGAAAAGCAGCTTACTGGAGCTAGGACTGAGTTTAAACTTGACGCACTTGCACTTATAGGATTTGAATTTGATGAGTCTGTAAGAGAAAGATTATTAGAGAAAATAAGACTTAACGAAAATTTTCCAGGTATCTCTGAAAGCTATAAGCAGGTTATAGATGATGCAGTTGCATTCTTGTACCAAGATATTACCTCTGAAAGATCTACTCAAATGGTCGATCTATTTAACAGGGAGAATGCTGTAACTGTTACAAGAACTAACAGACTTGCTAAAATCCAGATGCGGTTATCTGATACCCCTAATGAGATTTCAAGGCAAATGCCAGATGGTAAAATTGGGTATGCATTAGCTCCTAACAACACTGTAAGTACTATTTCAAATATACCTATAGGACAACTTCAGAACACCTATTATCCTAGTGAAGATAACTTAGATAAAAATCCTTTTGCATTCAGCTCTTTAACTCTAGAGGTACTTAGAGGAGATACTGAAGCTGAAGCAGAGAACTCCGGTAAGTTAGATGTGTTTATAAGGGATGGTTTAGCTATAGAAGGTGCAGGACAGGTAGGAGTTAAAACATCTAAGCTTAGAGCTACAGATAATCTTGCTAGTTATGTAGAGACTATTATGAACGGTATTTTCCCCGTTCTTAGAGCTGCAGATATCTCTACAGATTTTGCTGTTAAGTTCCCTATTAAGGACTACAAAAGCATGTCTGCAAACAAGAATGAGGTAATGCAGATTCTTCTTAACTATTTAGAGGATGAAATCGTTGCTGCAAATGTAGGTATAACTGAAAATGTGCAGATAAAGCAGTTTACAGATGTTATAGGTGCAAAAGAGCAAGGAATGGGTCCTTTAAGGATGTTCCAAACTCTTGTGAAGCACACTTCAAATGAGGTACGTACAAACATTAATAAATTTGTAGAAGATCCTGATGTTACTAGAGATGATATAGGGGAGTTTATAGATACGTATGCTGAAGATGAGCTTATGCCTTCTATGGAGAGAGTTTTAAGAGAGGACATGCAGGAGCTTAAAGACTTCATGAATGAGTACAATCTTATAAATATAAATGCCGACAATACTATACAGTTATTTGGTATTAATAGAGAGCACTTTGGAAAAGAAGAACTCCCTGAAAAAGTATCTTCAGAAAAGTTTGACAAGTTCTTAGAAGAGATAATAGTTAAAAATACCATCTATAAGAACGAGTTATTTAAAATGTTCTTAGGAGATCCAGCATTCTACTCTGACCTTTATAAGAGACTTAAAGGAGCTGTAGGTGTACGAGATATGTTTATTGTAGATCCGGAACTTGACAACTGGCTAAACAATGAAGAATACAGTCGTACAAAAGGTAAAGGAGATGGAAAAATAGCTGACGGTACTGAGACCATGATGGTTGTACAAGAACCTACAGCTAGAACAAAGTTTTTAGCGCAGTATACGCAAGAGCTTTCTCCAAAGGTTGCAGAGCAATGGCAAAAAGATATTGATAAAGCTGATGCAACTATTCTTGTACCTCTTCATGTGTACAAAGAAATGGCTATAAGAGGAGATGTATGGGGGGCTGATCAGAACGAGGTCTATAATAATATGTGGGATGGGACAAACTATAATCGGTCTGAGTATCCTTTTGGAACTTTCCCACCTCTTAAATTCCAGTACAACGGATATCTTCCAGATGGAGGAAGAAAAACTGTATCTCCTGGATTCTTTAAAATGTCTGTAGCACCTATATTCCCTCAAATGGCCAACATAGGGAATGAGAATTTTACAGGTGTTGATAGAATGTATAACTTCCTTAAGAAGAACCAATTGGGAGGTATAATAGTACCATCTGCATTTAAAGTAGGTGCTCCTGTTGTAAGCGATCAAGTAAAATTATTTGATGGTCCTATGATAAAGAGCGAGGATAGATTAGAGCAAGCTCTTCTAGATACTGTAGGTAAAGGTGAAGTACTTATAGATTATACTTTTATGGGTACACAGTTAGAAGTACCTTCTAAGTTTAAAGGTAAGTCTCCTATAGCTACTCAGGCTAGGGTGCAAGTACTATCTGACCTATTTGAAAATGGAGAACTTATAGATGAAAGTTTACGTGAGAATATAGAAGAGTATAATGAGGTATTTGACGAACTTATAACTCGAGGATACAAATCTTTATTAGACGAGCTTAACTTAGAAGAAAGTTCAGAGAACGGTGTTACTTCATACAAGGTAATTAATGATAATTACACACCTTTTATAGAGGCTCTTAAAGGAGAAAGTATACGTAGAGAAATGCCTCCTCAAGTACTGTCTTCTTTAGAAGCACTTCAGGGGAGAAACGACACTGATAAGCCTATGTACTTTGATCTCGTGTCAAATAAGGCAAGACTTGAAGGTGTTCTCTGGAGTATGGCTGCTAAGAAAGTTATAAAGCAGAAGTTTAAAGGGGACATGTATGTGCAGATGTCTTCTTTAGGGTTTGAGGTAGCAAAGCAAGGAACAAATACTTCGGATGAAGCATCACGACTTAAGCCTTTACCAGCTTATGACCTTCGAGAAGAAAATCCTCAACTGAATGTTTACTTACCACATTACTTTAAGGAATTTGTAGATGAGAATGTAGTAATTACAAGTAGAGGTATAGAGAGTAACGGTAGAGTTATATCTAGAGATACATCTCTTTTAAACCTGATAGGTATACGTATACCTACAGACGGTATTCACTCTATAGAATCTATTAAAGTTGCAGGATTCTTAGACCCTAAAATGGGACCTACTATTATTGTTCCTTCTGAGCTTGTAACTAAATCAGGTTCTGACTTTGATATTGATAAACTCGTACTCTATTTCCCATCTTATAATATTAAAAATGGAAAACTTGTAAAAGAGTCTATACCTTATTCTGTAGAAGCATGGTTTGAGAACGAAAAAAGGTCTTTTAAAAGATCTCTTGAGACTTTAAAGGATATGGAGGAAGTAATGACTGTCGAAAGATTGTTAAATACTACTCAAGAAGAAAGAGAGGCTATAGAAAAGCTAATCTCTGAGATGTTCTCCAGTAAATTACTGGAAGATGATACAGCTTCCAATATATTTGGAGAGGCATTAAGAGAGACTGGAGGAGTTACTTTAGAGCAGTCAGAGAGACTTGCAATGTACCTCAATACTGATCCGGAGCTGGCAGTTAAAAGTTACAGGAGGATAAAGAAGATTGTTGAGGATAAGAAAATCTTTGACCAAACTTTTGAAGGGTGGTTAGCTCAGGATAATAATTCAGAGGAGACAATATATACAGTTGCTTCTAGAGGTGCATTACAGAATAGTGTCATGGAGAACATGAATACTTTTATTACACATCCTTCAAGAAGAAATGTATTCTTAAACCCTGTACAAACTACAGAGTGGAATAGACTTGCAGATATGCTTTTGGATATGTATAGAAATTCTCCAGAAGATATTGATATGTCTCAAATGAAAGACTATCACAAGCAGACAAATATCCCATATGTAGTTAGAGTGAGTGAAGCTTTCAATAAGGCCAAAGATCTTGTAGGTATTGAAGCACTTACTTCTACACATCACGTAAAAGCACAAAGAGCAGATTTAAAACTATATTTAGGTTCTACACTTGCTCTCCCTTCAGATGCTTATAGTGAGAATAGAATAAACTTTGCAGGATTTGAAGCTGAAAATGATGCAGGAGTGGCATCTTTAGCTAGAGTAAGACAGAAAGAAACTGTTGCTGCGTACGTTGCTTTTAGAGAGTATATGGCAGATAATCCAGAGGCAGATGAAAATGTTGTAATAGATGATTTTATACCTAGAATATCTGACACTATAAGTCAAGGTGTAAACGTTACAGTGGATGCTGTAAACAACCCTATAATGCATCTACTTAAAATTACCCCAGACAATGCTTCTGCCTGGACCCTATTGACTAGACTAGGAGTAGATATGGAGACTATAGCTATGTTTATGAACCAGCCTATAGTAAAAGACTACCTTAAAATGTCAGATATAGGTAGAAGTAGAACAGCTAAGGTTTCAGATACAGCTATATATGATGATAAAATTGCTACTAAGCTTAAAAACAGGTATGCTACTAATGCACTTGCACCGGATGTACCTACAGCTTTTACTGCTAGACAATTAAAAGAGATGATTCAAGATTCTAATCTTAAGAATCATACAAACATGACTGATATAGAGAAAAGACAGCAGCTTCAGATTCTTACAGATATGTTCAGGTATATGCACATAGGAACTGCTCTTTCAGATATAGTGAATGCCCAGTCTTTTGATACTAAAGCACCAAAGAATAGAAACCAACTAAAAATCACTCTTGCTAACTACAAGACAGCTCTTAGTTCAGGTCTGTTTGAGAATGCAGAGAAGATTGCAGGAATGGATATTCCTAATGTAGACACCACTCAACCTACAACTGACACTAGAAAGTATACTCCTGAGAATATTACAAGTTTAGAGCCTAATCAAGTATTTGTGTTTGGAGCTAATACTGCTGGAGGTCATGGTGGAGGAACTGCAGGTTTAGCACAACGAGGAAATGCTAAATCTAATTATACTGCATTACCTCAAGGAACAAAAGGAAAATGGGCAGAATACGGTGTAGTTGATCAATTAATGGAAGGGACTGAAGGTAAATCTTTTGGTATAGTTACTAAATCAGCAAGTGTTTCTGGAACTAAATTGAAGATAGGATCTAGAAGAAGTGTTCCTTTAGAAAGAATAGAACAATCTATAAACTCTTTAATTGAAACAGCAAATAATAATCCTGAATTAGAATTTTTAGTAACAAAATTTGGTACTAATATGGCAGGGTTCACTGTTACAGAGATGAAATCTTTACTTGAAGGTAAATCACTACCTGATAATATTATTCTCCCTAAAGAGTTTGAAACAAGACCTTCTCAACCTACAACTGAGGTTACTGAAGGTGTATCTGAAGTATTTGAATCCAATCCTGAGCTAGCAGAGATAGGTACAGAAGAACAGTACAATGCTTATCTAGACACTGTATTCCCTGATAGTAAAGTTAAAGATATTGTTTATCATGGTACTGATATAGAGTTTGAAGAGTTTCTAGAAAATGAATTATTATATTTTGGTACTAAAAAAATAGCAAAAGGTTATGGTAAAATATTGAAACCTGTTTTATTAAATATACAAAACCCTTATTATGAAAGTGTAGGAAATCTATCTACTGAAGATTATCATATTTTACAGGAGAGGTTAGAAGAAAATAATTCTGATGGTTTTATTTCAGATGGGAAGAAGAACCTATTTGCTGTAGACACTACACAAGAAAATCAAATCCATATATTAGGTTCTAAAAAAGATATTCAAGGATTTAAAGATTTTGTAGATGGCGCAGGAAGTCCTGCTACATTCATGAAGTCTATGACTAAGTATAACTATGATATGCAGAACATGTTTAATGATCTGTACATCACTGATAAACTTACTAAGGAAGCAAAAGTAGCTTATGACAGAGTTTTAAATGAAGTTATAAAAGTGTTTACAAATCCTAAGATTAAAGGATTGTCAATTGATGATAAAGGAAAAATCCTTAATAAGTTTGAAGATGGATTCATATCTTTTGTAGTTCAAAGGATGGCATCTACAGTAGATGGAATAGCTTTAGGAGCTAGTCTTGAGAACTTAATGTTTGGAGAGCAATCTATGGCTATGAGGATAGCTGATATTCAGGATCCAGACGGTAACCATCCTCTTAGAGATAATCTTTTTATACAAGCTCTTATCCCAGTTATATCTCCTGTTAGGAGTAGTGATAAAGAAGGGTATACTAATGATTACCTTACACCTACAAATAAGACAATGACTCCATATGAAATGAAGCAATTGTATGATGGGTTTTTAGAAATAGCTGCTACTGATAATAAGTTATCTTCAGATATTATAAAGACAGCTTATTTTCAAGCTGGTACAGGATCTACAGTATCATCTTTCTTAAATCTTATTCCTGGAGAAGCAATTATGATTACTTTATCTAAGCCTATAGATAAGTTTTTAAAGACCAGTGAGGATTTTGTACAAGAAATACCAAATTATTATCAAGAGTTTTTCCAGAACAATCATTATAATAATGATATAGTTCCTAAGCATAATGACTATAGTAAACTTGTCTATCCTATGACTTATTTACTAGATAAGAAATCTAAAGAAGCATATAAAATAGCTTTAAAAGCTGGAGAGGTTCCCCCACCTATAAAGAAAGTGTACTTTTGGAATGCAACAGGAACTTCTAAAGCAGAAGTAGTTAGGGGAAGTAGATCTTTAGAAAACTACACAGGTATCTCTAGGATTCCTAGCAACAATGCTAAACAGCAAGGTAGATCTAAAAAAGATAAATATCGTAAGAATAAAAAGAACCCTTGTAAAAAATAAGGTACTAATAACTAAAACTATTTAAATGTCGTGTAGCATAAAACACAATATAATAATTGATAGAATGCTTGAAAAAGACCTTATGTCTTTTGACGAGAGAACATCTTTTTTTAAATTGAAAGGACCTGCGTTTGAATTTAATGCTGAGGCAAAAGCTATACAGGAAGATTTAGAAGCTACATACGGTATAAAGAGTGAGCCTGTTATTTATCTTCATGGCACTAGCACAAACCTTATCCGTGGAGAATCTTTTTCACGACCTAATAAATCAACTATAGGTATTGTAAGATTTAGAGGAGCCGCTATACAAGAATTTCAAGAGGCACAAGACTCTCTTGTACCGGAAGAAGATAAGTTTAAAGAGGCCACTGAAAAAGAAATGGAGGAGGCAGAGGACTCTCTTATAGCTGCTGCAGAAAACTTTTTGAATGCTGTAGGGGTAGAAACATCCACTGTAACAAGAGTAAAAAATCCTAGGACAGGAGAGCTTTTAGATGTGGAGGCTGTAGCAGATCTTATGGGTCTGACTGTAGATATTTTGGAGGGGAACAGAGACACCTTACCAGAAGAAGCAGCTCACTTTTTTGTGAACATACTTAAAGACCTTAACAGTCCTGCTTATAAATCTATGCGTAACAGGATATTTGATCTTCCTCAATATGCTATGGTGGTAGAAAGCTACGCAGGATTAAAAGATAAATTTGGATCTTATGATGATGAAGGTATTATAGACGAAGCTATAGCACAAGTTATACTTGATAAGTTTTATGAAGACCCTTCTCTAGCGGACCGGGATACTAGGTGGTGGAAGAGAGCTTTGCAATGGATTAAAGAAAAATTCAATTTAGGAGACCCTTATGTGAATGCTGCATACAAAATGTTTAGCGGCGATTTTGCTAAGTATAGAGAGGTTGCAGCTAGAACTACTAATCCAAGATTATTTTATGCTGCAGGAGAGCAGGCTAATCAAAAAGCTATTAAAGAAAAGCTTATAACTGCACATAAATCTTTAGAGGTTACAGACTTTAAGAGAGATGTTCTAGAGGGGAAAGTTAAAAACTTAGAACTTTTTGAAGATGAGAATGGAATGGTTGCAAGATATGAAAGGACACTTCCAGATGGAAAGAAAGAGCCTGTAACTAGAAGAGCAACTGATAAAGCGGCTGTAAACTTTATGCGGAGAATGGGGGGTATAGAAAGAATGTCTATCCTAAGAAAAACTGAGAGAGCTAAAATTTCTCAGACTACAGGTACTAGCATGCACGGTATAGGGCAGCATATCTTAGAGAGGCTTGCTACAAAAATGGAAGGGTTTAATCTTGTAGATTTAGGTCACCCTCCTACAAAGTTATCTAAGCTAAAAGCTGAAGTTCCTGGACTTACAGATAAAATGGTTGATGAATTTGATGATGAAATGTCTACTTTAATGGACAGTATCAAAAAATTCAAGATTCTATAGATAAAGAAGGAATTGTAGAGGTATTTACGGAGGTACGAATGTACGATCCTGATACTGACACTGCAGGTACAGTAGATGTAATGTTTTTATTCTCAGATGGGTCTAGTGCTATCTATGATTTTAAGTTTATACACCCTAAAAATAAATTTACAAGTGGTGTAGGCGTAAATAAGTTCATTGATATAGATCCGTTTAGAGGAGGTAAAAGAGAGGCATACGATTCTCAACTATCATTCTATACAAAAGCATCTCTTGAAACTTATGGGATTACTAATGTAAGAAGGTCTCGTATAATTCCAGGGCACGTAGGGTTTAAATGGAAAAATGATAAACCAGTAAGTCTTGAAACTTTTCACATAGGAGCTAGAAAAAATAAATTCCTAGCACATATAGCTGTAGCATCTGAGTTTACAGATGACAAAAGAATAAATAGAAAACTTGAAGAGTTATACCAAAAGCTTGCAGAGCTAAATCAGAGAGAACCCACTGCTAAAGTTAGTAGAGATAAAGATGTTATATACGCAGCTATTCAAAGTCTTACAGTTGAATCTAATTTCTCTAAGCTTATACAAGAGCTAAACAGCACTATAAATAAGATAAGTAACTACTCTAATATTAGAGATGAAGAGAGTGAAGATTTTATGTCTATTGCAGATATGCAGCATTCTATAAATATGCTTTCAATATTTGAGGATATAAAAGAAACTGTACTTCAAAAAGGAAAAGAACTAGAGAAAGAAGATCCGGAGGAGTATAAAAAGTTTGATACGGATATAAATACTCTTCAAGATGCTATATCAAGTTCAATAGAAGTATTAGACGAGGAGATACTTTATCGTATGGAGAAAGGTATAGGAACTATTAAATCTAGATTTGATACCACAAGAATAACTGCTCCTACAACTCAGTCTGACAATCTTATCCCTATGGATCAGATAGATAACTTTACTTTTAAAGAGACTAAAAGAAGATTAGATATAGTTCATGATATTATAGCTAGAAGAGTCGAAGAGTTAAGAGAAAAATGGATAACACTTGATGATGGCTTAAAAGTATGGGAGGGGAATAACGGTAAAAGACCTGGAGAAGCATATGATATGCTTATAAGAGAAGGTAAAGAAGAGCTTACACTCATACCTATGTTCCAAAAAGAATTTTGGGATGAAGTTAAAAAGAGAACTACCGATTTAGAGTCTGATACTAGCACCGAAGAGAACAGGAAGTGGATGGTCAAGCACTTTAAAGTTAAAGAGGGAGCTGAGGAATCTTATAAGAAAGCTTTAAAAAGGAGAATTGACGGCCTTAAGATAGAATACCCAGAGAAAGGCAAAGGCTATGATGCACAATTAAAGTCTTGGAAGGACACATATAACGTGTTTGGAGGAAATCCTAAAGCATGGACCTCCTCTAAGTACTGGATGTACCTTGAAATAAAACCTGATATAGCTCCTACAGTTTGGAGTTCAGAGTTCCAAACTCTTAACAACCCTAAAAACAAAGCTTTATTAGATTACTATATGGCTTGGAAAGACCAGCTTAGATCTTTTAACGAAGAACTTGATGGAGTATACTTACCAGGAGATAAAGTATTTAATGTAAGAGCAGGGCTTATAGAGAAAATGGCTTCAGGATCATTTAACTTTTTAGAAGGGAGGTTTGATTCTAATGTTCTTACAGATTGGATGACTAAAGGTTGGGTTATAAAGAGTGAAGAAGATGATCACTCTGCAGGCTCCCCTCTAAATAAAGTACCTTTACCAGGAATAAATCCTTTAAGAAATAGCAAAGGAGAGATAAGTCCAGGGTTAGTATCTAAAGATCTTTCACGATCTATGTATCTTATGGGGGCAAGTATCTATAACTATATGGAGAAAACTGCTGTAGAGTCTGAATTGCTTTATTTAAGGAGGCAGCTTTTTACAGATAAATTATCAGGTAAGCAACTTCAAGTTGAAAAGACTTCTAAAGGTACAGAGCTAAAAAGAATGGCGGGTAAACTCTTAACAGAAGAGATAGACCCGGGAACTAAAACTTTGTATGATGCTCTTTTTAACTACTACCTGTACGGTCATGAGTTCAGTGAAAAAGATTTTATGTTTCCGGGGACAAGCTTAAGTGCTCAAAAGGTTGCAACTAAAATGAACTCTATATATAGTTTACTGAAGATTGCATTTCCTTTTAAAATAGCTCTCTCTGCAAGAATAGGTGGAGCTATTTTTGGAAAGTCTGAAGCTTCAGGAGGTATACACTATAATAGTGATGAGCAATTTGAGGCTGCAAAAATGTTCCTAAAAGACAGGAAAACTTATATGGCTTTAGCAGAATATTTCAATCTGTATTCAGAAGGTCAAGAGTACCATAGAGCACGGAAAATGCATTCCTCTGCATTAGCTAGAAGCTTAGATTCCTCTTTCTCTTATGAGCCTTTAGGAATAACCGATAGGAGTATAAATAGAGTTTCAGGTATATCTATGATGTTCTCTCACGGACTAAATGAAGAGGGAGAGGTGAAACATTTAAGAAATCTCCCAGAGGGAACAAGGCCTTTAGTAGAGGTACTTAAAGAAAAGCTTGTGACAGATTCTAAAGGGGAATTAAAAGTTCCTGCAGGAGTTCTAAAAGATGAAAACTTTACAATGTTTCGTCAAAGAATCAAGAGAGTTGCATCTGGACAAATGGGAGATCAAAGTAGTGAGAATATAGTTGCAGCTCGTACTACAATGGCAGGTAAACTACTAGGAACCTTCAAGTGGTGGGCACCAGGTATTGCACATAAAAGATGGAAAAATGTTTACTATGATTACATAGAGGACATATCTACAGAAGGTAGATACAGGGGGTTTATAAAAGGAATGAAAGCAAATAATGAGTTTGCTCCTGCTGAGGATCAAATGGCATTACTACGTTCTACAGCTCACACTGCTAAAAATTTAATGACGCATTTAACTATGCTTCAAAGTTACACTATAGGTAAGCAAAAAAGAGATGATTTACTTGCTAAAGGAAAATGGAGTGATAGCAAGCAAGCTAGGTATGAAAAAGAGAGGGAGGCTATAAGTTTAGAGTTTGAGTACATGAAGAAAAATAGTAACGATCGAGATTTTCAAAAAATGGATCTAGAAAACTATATAATGATGCGAGAAGCATCTGTACGATCTAGCCTTGTGGAAGTGCGAGCAGTATTAATATTTTCACTACTAACTATGTTAGCAGGTGCTCGAGGGTATGATGATGACGACGAACCTGGGTTTGCATCTACATACGCAGGTAATAAATTAACTGTTATTATGTCTAAAGTTCTTTTAGAGATTGGATTTGCAATGAATCCTTTAGAGCTTGTAAAGCTTAATCAAAATCCTATTGCTACATTAGGAATATTTCAAGATTTTGAAAGGTTAGCAAGTGCAGCTTCCAGAGATTTATGGAATGTTACAACAGGAAAAGAAAGGGATAAGAGAACAAAATCTTTTTGGAACTATTTTGCTAAAAGTTTTATAGTAGGATACAATCAAATGAGTTTTTTGTGGGAAGATAAAAAGGCAAGGTAAAGGGGAAAATCCCCCTCACCTTACCACCAATACTTTATTATAGTTACAATAAGTATTGTACTCAATACATTCATCATAAAGAAAAATGGAAATACATACTTCTTTAGTTTAAGTGTGTTCCTAAGTGTTATTCTACGTTTTTGAAATCTTCTCATCTTTGTTTTCTCTATCTTAACTGCCATTATCCTATGTATTTTATTCCAGGCCACCTAACACCCGTCTCTTTTTCCTTTTCTTCCCAGATGTCATTTAAGAGTTTTTCCAAATCCTCTTT
>Ga0098055_1000758_pt1 | contig 18641 bp, 12 predicted proteins | sample 17_taG_FD_75107 | JGI IMG/M metagenome (GOLD analysis project Ga0098055, IMG submission 75107) | Marine viral communities from the Subarctic Pacific Ocean - 17_ETSP_OMZ_AT15314 metaG | ecosystem: Environmental > Aquatic > Marine > Oceanic | place: Pacific Ocean | collected 2015-01-18 | reverse complement strand
CTTGTAGGGCAGCGCTTTGTTCATTGCGAACGTATCGGGCTCCCAGAGATCAAAACGGCACTTACGGCCTAGTATGGAGCGCAGAGAGCCTTCGCTAGATCTCTCGTTCAATCTGTTCTGCACACCAGTCATCAGACCTTTCACGAACGGAACGCGCTCATGATACTGTTTGATCAGACCTTTCGCCTCGTCGGTCTCGATACCCAGCTCGCCGGCAAGTTTGTTAACACCCATGCCATACATCATACCCAGATTAATAGTCTTAGCCTGCTTACGACCGATGCCGGCCATTTCCGCGACCATTGTATGGAAGTCCATGTCTGGGTTGTTCGTGTACCCGTCAACAAACTCCTCGGCCCCTTTCAATGGAATACCACGAGACTTACCGTACACCGAAGCATAGTGGACCAAGATCCGTGGTTCCTGTTGCGAGAAGTCAATGGCCGCCCACTGGTCCCCCTCTTCTGGCAGAAACAAGCTTCGTATCATCGGCCCGATTTCTGGATCTCGGGCAGGGATCTGTTGCAGGTTAGGGTTGTTCATTGAGATACGACCCGACACGGTCCCGCCGTCATCAGATCTAATCTGATTGATATGGCTATGGATGCGCCCGTCCGAGTGGCAGTGCTTCATGATTGTATTGATGAATGTGCCGCTGGTCTTATTCAGGTTGCGAGCCTGCACCACCAGTTTAGCTAGCGGCTCCTCGCTGTCGGACAGGAAGGACTTGGTGAAGCTTGGCGACCCCTTATCTGTTTTGGGATAATAGATGCCCTGCTTATCAAAAGCCTTGGCTAGTGACTGTGCTGCCCAGATCTCGACATTTGATCCGGTAATGTGCTTGATCTGCTTCAGGACCTCTTTCTCTTTCTTGAGTAGATAGTCCTTGGTCCGTTCGACGCGGTCTGTGTCTACTCGAACGCCGCGCATGGTCATATCCACGAGACATGGTAGCAGGTCCAGTTCTAGGTTAGCGATCTGCCAAAGATCTTGGCGGTGCAGCTGACCGCTAAGGTAGTTCCACAGTTCAAGTGTTAGCTCGGCGTCACCCTCAGCGTACGGTCCGACGTACATCGCCGGCATCTTCCACATCTCGGCCTTTGGATCTACGCCAAACTCCCGTGCGGCTTCGTTCAGGCCTTTTTCTGATTTAACCTTGTTTAGGTGCTCATAGGCTAGCGCGTTGAGGCTGAAAGAAAACCTGTTCTCATCCAGCAGAGACGCCACAACCATTGTGTCGATGATCCGGCCGTTAACCTGAAAACCCATCTGACGTATCCAGCCTAGATCATATTGTGCGTTATGCATGATCTTATCCGCAGGGCACTCAAACACCTTCTTAAGCCACCGGTTGACGATCCGTTTATCGAGATTGCCACCGCCAAGGTGCCCTACAGGGATATAACCAGACCACCCGTCAACAGCTATTGCATAGCCCACGACTTCTCCGTCACCCGTAGGCCAGCCCGGCCCGTGGGCCTTGAGGTTTGGGTCTCGGGTCTCGACATCTATAGCTATTTTACCGGCGGATGTAATGTCGGGTAATTCTAGCGGAGGAACCCATTCGCTTTTCGGCGCGAACATAGCCATCTGAAGATTTGCCATGGTTAATCCTTTGTAGCGATTTCACCGCCGAGCGCGGTATAACCCGCCTTGTCCACCCATGAATCAACGTGTTGGATGTCTGTCAGAAGTCGGCATGTTTTCAACCAGTCCATCATTAAAGCTACGTGTTCCGGCGTCAGCGTCCCGTGTGTCTTGTAAGCTTTTTGAACAATGTGGTTCCAGCCAGTAGCGATTGCGAGATGATTATCCTTGGCGTTGCCGTATTGCTTCGCCCTGTCACCGGTGATTAGGTTCAATGCTTGGTCTAGGATTTCTTCCCGCGTCATATGTAGTAGCTCCTTGTAACATCTTCGGGTTCGACAATGTATAGTTTGTCTCTGGTTCTCGTAACGCCCACATAGAACACACGGTGTATGTCATCGGGGTTGACGCGCATGTCGTCATCGGCAGCTGGGCTGAGGTCCGTGATCAATACGACGTTATCTGCCTCCCCGCCTTTTGACCCGTGGATCGTGGATGTTGAGATACGGGGCACTCCGTTGAACTTCTCGCCTCGTCTCAGCATAGCTGTGATGTAGGCCCGTTCACTCTCGGGGATTTTATCCAGAGCCTCGCTCCAGATCATATCTATGGTGGCGACCAGACCGTGATCTTTTTGCAAAACTTCCAAGCTTACCTGATCTTCGTCAGCTAAGGCCGGCAGCTTCTTAAAACCTTTTTTTACGCGGTTCTTCAACGACATGTAGGCGTAAACTTTTCTGGCGTTCTCGCCGGAGATCGTCATGCCCTTACGTAACTGTTCCCAGCCGTTTACCGCGTCGCTAATCTTTTCGCTAATGGATCTATTACCTCGGTGACTGAACAGGTATCCGGAAGATTTAAGGTCGTTTGCGACGCCTTGAAGGTGGTACGCAGCCTGCGATAATATAAGCCATGAGCCGTCAGACATGTCCAGTGAGGACACCATATTTATGCGCGATACCTGCCCCGTCTCTGCCCTCGGCTCATATCGTTTAGGAAATCTTTTTGTAATTCTCTTTACGACGTTCTCTGCCACTTCGTGAACACGACTAGGAACACGATATGACTGACTAAGTGTTTCCGAACCGCCTTCTAGGTTAATGAAGTGGTCCACGTCCGCACCGGCCCATCGATAAATAGCTTGGTCGTCATCTCCTGCCGCGTACATACGGTTGCTGTTCTTGTCTAAAATATGGGCAATGTCCCACTGCATGGGGCACAGGTCCTGCGCTTCGTCTAAGAAGGTAAGCTCGAAACGGGGGCAGCACTGGTCGGACTGGTCTATAAACACCTGTAGCATGTCTGTGAAATCGTAGAGACCCATGCTTTGCTTGTACTTAGTAAGACACTCATCAATGTAACTCACCACGTTCCAGTCCACGTTCAGGTTGCTAAGGTTGTATTGTTCCCGAAGACCCACCTTCCTTAGCTTGGCTAGGTTTATCAGACCCAGCACGGGATCGCTGGAGCTTATTGCTGACGCCACCTCGTTGTCGGCATTGTACGAAGAGGTGTTGCCAAACCTTACGCCGATCGCCTCGCCCAGTTCTTTGTAATGTGAATCTTGGATTACCTGCGTGGGTTGGATGTCCGTCATCGCCAGAGCCATACTGTGCAGGGTCCGAAAGTATACAAGATCTTTTTTGGGGTCGAGGTTGAAGCGAGCCGACGCACGTTCTCTAGCTTCGTTTGCGGCCTTCTTTGTAAATGCAAAAAACGCAATCCGGTTTGGGGCGATGCCCGAGGCCAGTGCGTCATCGACCATGTTCAACAGTGTCGTCGTCTTACCCGTTCCGGGCGGCCCAAATATTCTAAACATCTTTCTCCAACCTCCGGATAATTTGTCGGACCCGCTCTCTACTAATGTGAAAGCGAGCCCCGATAGCAGTCATAGTCATGCGTGTTAGATACATTTCGTAGATCTTCTTGTTCCGACGAATGTAATCCGCGGGGGTCATTAGAACGGGGCCTCCGTCCCGAACCGTGGTGTGCGGATAGACACATCCGAGCTGTCGAACGCAGGTATTTCCCAGACACGAACGCTACGCGACTTAATCCTAATAACAGTACTTTCTCCATTAATATCACGTAAACGCTGTGCTATTTTATGGGTCTTGTACTCGCTGAACTTGTTCTTGCGTAAGAAGCCCTCAAAGTCTTTTAGACGGAAGTAGGTCTTACCCGCCTCTTCATCGGTCCAAGGCTTACGCAGAAGGATCTCTTCCTTATCCTGAGCCTGCTGTAGGTGACGGCAAAACTCTTCCAGATAATCATAGAACTGACCGCTTACGCTAGCGTCCTGAGCCACCTCGATGATGCTGCTTTCATTCTGCTTCATCTCGTTCATGAGGGTAGATATCCGACCTTCCCACTGCACTTTCGCCACCGATCGCGGCATGTGGTTGAGCTGCTCCATACAAGCCTTCTGGAAGGTAGGCTGGTGAAGCAGGGCATCTGTGTCCAGCTCCAGCGGCTCACCGTTGACGTCCATAAACCAGACGGGTGGTGTCGAGTTATATTTACGCAGGTTTGCAATGGACGCACCTTGTGTGCCCGTCCCTACCCCGAACTTACGGGTAAAGCATAACTCCTTGTTGCAATGAGAGTTTATCGGCGCGTCGTTACACTTGTATGCGTAATCCTTACGCTCCACCTGCTTCGCTACCGCATTAACTTCTGCTAGGGGCAGGGGAGGGTCAATGTACTGCATGTTGTAGTTCAAGATCTCACTTTCCCAGCTGTCTGGAAAAGCCTTACGCAGATACACCCCGATGTTAAACAAGCCGTTGTTGCGACCACCTTCGCTGACCTTGTTCTTACACAAAACCTGTAAGCACGGTGGTCCGTCGGCCAAGACCTTTGTTTCTCCGGTATCTACAACTTGAAGCTTGGTTATCTGCTCCTTTGTCTGAGCGTACTTTTTGTGCAGATCAAAAAACTCATCCAGAGTTGCGGATGTTCCATCATCTAGAAAAGCGTAGCGAAGCCCTTCTTCTGCATTGTAATAAGGCAGGTTCAGGAAGTTACCCACGTCACCCCGTTCAAGGTGCAGGACAACCTGCTTAGGGAAGATCTCACTTTCCCCGTAACCTAGAGCTGACGCCATACACTTGAGCGCCTTCTGGAAATCTTTTGCGTCTACCCAGTCCTTGGAAAACAGGAAGCAGTGTGCTCCGCCGGACTTAGACCTACAGACAACTAAAGGAAGCTTGAGCTTCCTTATCTTATCTATCAGCGCTGTGTGGTCCAAAGGGTACTGATCGATATCTATACAACCCCATTTACAGGCGTTGTCCTCGTTGATGGGAATAATACCCAAACCATTTCCTGTCCCCGACAGGTGACGCTCCCACAGGTCCGTGGTCCGTGGTTCGCGCAGTATGCCTGCCTTGCCCACGCTTTTGCCCGAGGAGCTTTCTTTGTCTATCCGGAAGTATCCGTAAGCCTGCTGTAGGCCATCGAAGATAGACATAAACTTTTTTACTGACATTGAGATCCTCCAAAAATGGTGGGGGTTTCCCCCCACCAATCGGTTAGCTTAAAACGGGATGTCCGAGTTGTCGGAGGCGGAGTTGTCCTCGTTGGCGTGTTTGACCACGACCTCGCCGGCAGTGATGCTACCCGCAAACTCCTTAGCGCGTTTGTACATAAACGCCTCGGAAACGGGCCCTTCGCACGACATTTCCCAACCGTGCCAGCTGCCCTTAGAGTTCTCTTCGCTAATCGTCTTCAGGTGATAAACGTGAGAGAAACGAGGTGGTGTGAAGGGTCCGTTCTTACCCTGCATGGTCCGCGATGCGATGATCGAGTTCCACTTACGAGACTTCTTCAACTGTGTTGACTTCAAAGCAATCAAAGCTGTTTCAAAAGTACCGTCGTCCTTCAACAGGAGGACGTAGTGCTGGTGCGTCTCTTCGATGTAGTCGCCACTACCGTCCATAACATACTCTTTGTTATCGTCGGGAGATCGCTCTGTCTTAGGACGCGCTTCGCCAGCCTCGTATATCTGAACAGGCGCACCTGATCCCACACCACGAGGTGCCCACTGAATGAACCGGCGTTGATACGCGCAAGGCACGACACGAACACCGTCTTTGCCTTTGTATACTTCACCGGTCACGGTGTTGTAGATGTCACCCTTGCGGGCAACTTCGTTTGTATCCAGCACGGGGTCGTTACCAGACAGGACTTTCAGAAACGGTAGGGCTAGATCATCTTGATCTAGGTTCTCCATACCGACCCCAGCGTCCTGCTCGAACATGCTCGGATCAAACGCGGCAACTTCGGCCTTTTTAGTTTTAGCTAGTTCTTGTGCCATAATTATTTACCTTTCTTGATTACAGCTTTTTGTCCGACCCATGCGCCGAACAGTTCCATCGGGAAGTCCTCCCCGAGTTCCACGCGCTCTTTCACAAACGCACGAAGTGTCATGGGATGAACCTCAGTTTTCTGCTGAGTTTCAAACCCGTTACTCGCCGCCATTTCACGGAACTTGCGAGCCTCGTCATCTTCACCACGACCAAACTGCGTCGAGACGCTGTTCTTTATGATGTCGTCATAACCATTGTCCCGAAGCCACTGGAACGCGGTTTCGCGGTTTTTGACCAAGATTGAAGCGCCGTAAGTCTGTTTGACATCGACGGTCGATCCGTCTTCCAGAACAAAGGAAGATACACCAACCTCCGCCAACATGCCGGGCATGTCTTCGTCGGTTAGCTTCACCAAAGCTTTCTTCTCTTCCTTAAGCTCCTGCTCAAGGCGTTGAATGCTTTCTTCTTTCTGTCGGATTTGTCGAGCGAGAGCTGCGATGGAGGACAGACCAGATTGGTCTAGCTTCTCAAGAGAGGACGCACTGGTCTCCTCAAAGTCCTCTTCCATTTCGGATATTAAGTTGTCTATCATTACTACCTCTTTCGTTGTTAAAGGCACTGGTATGGCCTTGACAAAGGTAGATATAATCGCATACAACAAACACGTCAATCACTTTCTGGAGAAAAAAATGAAAGACTTTGTTTTTAAGACGCAGCCCTATGATCATCAGATGAAAGCGCTCAAAGATTCGTGGGCCGCGACCTATTACGCGCTGTTCATGGAAATGGGTACGGGTAAGACTAAGGTCGCCATTGATACAATCGGCATCTTGTATGAGCAGGGTAAGATAGACACGGTGTTAGTTATTGCACCAAAGGGCGTATACGACAACTGGGTGAGGGGAGAAATCCCCACACATTTACCAGACAGAATACCGCGCAAGATTTATCGCTGGATACCCGCGCAGACAAACAAGAACAAGGCAGAGCTGGAAGAGATTACGGATCAACCGTTCGATGGTCTTAAAATATTTGTAATGAACGTTGAAGCTTTCTCCACGAACCGCGGAGCGCAGGCCGCTATGGATTTTCTAAACTTCAACCCGCATAACATGGTGATTGTGGACGAAAGCACGACGATTAAAAACCGTGCTGCTAAGAGAACAAAGAACATCGTTAAACTAAAGACCCTTAGTAAGTACCGACGCATACTGACGGGTTCTCCTGTAACAAAGTCCCCGATGGACTTGTTTAGTCAGTGCTCTTTTTTAGATCAAAAAGCTCTGGGATTACGAAGCTATTTTGCTTTTCAAGGCAGGTACGCAGTAATGCATGTCCAGCGCATGGGGCATAGGTCTTTTAACAAGATAACAGGATATCGCCGGCTGGATGAGTTAACTCAGAAGCTGGACAAGTTTAGCAACCGTATCTTGAAAGAGGATTGCTTGGACCTACCCGAGAAAGTTTACCTTCGCAGGGAAGTGTCTCTTACGGAAGAACAAAAGCGGTTGTATCTACAGATGAAAAAGCTGGCGCTCGCCAAGCTGGACAACGGCGACCTGTCTACTACCGCCAGTGTTTTGACCCAGATCATGCGTATGCAGCAGATTTGCTGTGGTTTTATTCAGCCGGACGAAGGCGATATCCAACCGATACACAACAACCGAATGCCACACCTTCTCGAAGCGGTGGAGGAAACTCAAGGCAAGTGTATCATTTGGGCAACATATACATACGACATTAAAAACATTGCAGCTAACTTGTCTAAGCTATACGGCGAGGAAACTGTCGCAACCTATTATGGTGCTACACCGCAGGACGAGCGTCAAGAAATTGTGAACAGGATTCAGGACCCCGAAGATCCGCTACGTTTCTTTGTTGGTCAGGCCCGTACCGGCGGATATGGTATTACCCTGACACAGGCAAACACTGTTATCTATTACAGCAACAGCTACGATCTTGAAATCAGGCTACAGTCCGAGGACCGCGCTCATCGGATTGGACAGAAGAACAACGTAACATATGTAGACTTAGTTTGCCCCGACACCATTGACGAGAAGATCTTGAAAGCCCTTCGGGAGAAGAGCGACATAGCAGGTAAGGTTTTAGGTGAAGAGGCTCGGGAATGGTTGTCTTAGTCTTGACTTAAGTACCTGTTGGCAAACTCTGTAGCGTACGGCTCAGGGATCCTACCCTCGTAATAAAGCTCCGTAGCCGGAGTTACCCAGCTGTCCAAAGCGCTTTTGTCAAAGATAAACGAATCCGTTGCGGTGTCTAAAACGGAAGGACCCTGAGACCGGTCGGTATAGTCCAACATGTCCTTCCAGAATTTTGCGTCCGCTTTCTCCCTAGTGTCATAGGAAAAACCGAATTGAGGTGCCATAGAATACGCATCGGCGGCGGAGCTAAAGAATCCTGTGTCGTTAGCCCCGGCCGCGGTTAAGAGCCTTGTTGCTAGCTCTTCAAAACCGTGAAGCCTATCCTGAGCCGCAGCCGGCTCCGTCCAACCCTCAGTGCTATTTCCGGATTGGTCCCAAGCCTTACGCAAGTTAGCTCTTCTTGGGTAACCCGTTAAGGTAAATGCTCGGTGTATCGCTTCGTGAGAGGCGACCGTTTTGTCTATGTCCATCAAGGGCTCTAACCTATCGCCTTCCGACAAACCATAATTGGCGAGCACCATCGTGTCGCCCGGCTGCTCTTCCGGATAAAATACGTTTCGATACACCTCGGGAGCAATATTCATAAAAACATCCATGTCCGACTTGTCTCGCAGCTCAAGGGCTGTTTCGTGCGGTTTCATGTAAGCGCCACGTTGTGGATGGTAGTACCTCGAACGCTTTTCCGGATCCGCATCTTCCTCATAAATATTGGAAGCTGAGGCCACTGCTTGGTCATAAGGGCGGTCGAACTGAGTTCTTGCTGCGAAATCTTCCGCATCGCTTCTGGGGAAAATAAGCTGCAGTGTTGACGGGTCAAAAAAACCTGCAACGCCTCGGGGATCAAAGTTGTCGTTAGGTTGCACCAAGAAAGAGTTTCTCGACACGTCTTGTGCAACTTGGTCAAGTAAGGCACCGTACGGTTCATCTTCATACAGTTGAGGTCTTCGCATTTGACCAACTACGAAGTCTCTTCTGGCATCCGCTAAATTATATTGGGGATGGTCCGAGGGCACTGTTTCGTCAAACTGCTGACTAAAAGCCTCCTTTACATCCCCTCTTCGCAAGGCATCTTTTACACCTTGCGAAAGATTTAACATGTCCAAAAAACCTTCCATTAGCCGAACAAGCTCCCGATGCCACCCTGCTGACCCGATCGCTGTTGGACGATATCCATGTTAGGATCGTTTGGGCCAAACAGCATTTGGTAACGGCCCGGATCGACGGATGCCAGTGGAGGACGGGCCGCGGGCTGTGGTGCGGTTACCGGTATCTGAGGTATTTCGGGAGCAGGAGCGGGCTGCGGTGAAGCTCGTTGAATGCGCTGTCTCATGGACTCTTGACGAGCTGCTCTAGGTGCCCGGCGTCTTTCCGCTAAACGCTCCTGAGTTAGCTCTCTAAACTCCTCTTCCGACATTGGTCGATTAAAACCCAAACCAATTTCGGTTCCAACCGGTACGGATCGTCGAATGTGACCCAACCCTGTTTGACCGAGGTATTCGGTTGCAGCTCTGAAAAAGCTTCGTTGTTCCAATTCTTTATCTGATTTCTTCAACCACACAGACAGAAATTCTGGATCCAACATAAATCGTCGCATCACTTGTTCGTTGGTTATGGCTGGTAGAGCGTTAGCAAGATCACGCATATATTTAGCACCCGCGCCCGCCGCTGCCAGCTGACCCGGTCCAGTCCCGCCAAATATTTCATATGCCCTACTACCTGCCGCAGAACCAAGTGCGCTCAGGTAAAAACTCATCATTGGGCCCATCTGGCCCTCTACCATTAACGCATCCAAATCCCCCATTTTGGCGGCTACCTCATAAGGCACCATTGCAGCTAAAGCTTCCTCGGCATTAACTTTTTCTGCTCTCGTAATGAGGTTGCTTTCCACCATCCAGTCAATCAGGGATGTTTCCATCGTCCCAGTTCCACCAAAACCTCCAAATTCTGTAATTTCCCTTAGAGGTGTGAACAAAAGTCGGTTGTACTTGGTAGGACTAAAACCGGTTACCGCATTGTCTTCCACGTTTGATCGTTTCCAGACAGATTCAAACAAAGCAGAAGCCAGTCCTCTTCGGGCCGACTCTCGGAAAGCTTCGTTATAAGATTCTATTTCACTTGGAGTGGCGTCTAAAAGTTGAGGCGGGTAGTTTTCTGGATTGAAATTAGGCCTAGAGGGGTCAAATATTTTTGTTTGATCGATGCGAGCTACCAAGTCGTTTAGCCGTCTTGCACGAGTTGTTGGCTCTGTAAGAATTTTGTGTACCAGACCTGCGGGATCTTCGGTTCCTTCGCCTACACGAAGAGGAAGACCTATCTGGAGAAAGTTCAGTTCGTCTTCCGCCTCCCGTCTCATGTTTTCAACAACACGGCTGTTCTCATCAAACAATCGGAGAGCTTTGTCGTAATCAGATAATTCTAGTTTTAGTTCAGGGAAAAATTCTAAGACATCGCGGTTATTATTTAGCCAGCTTTCATATTTTGCGCGGTTAGGCATACCGTCGGCATCCATAGTCTCCCGAGCACCATTTCTTAAAATGTTTAAATACATTTGTTTTATGGTTCTTGCTTCAGGATCTATGAGGCCTTTTTCTGTTGCGTAATTATGAACTCGGTCGAGTTCAGCATAGTACACAGCGTTAACATCGTTATCTGTAGACCGTAGATTTCTGACATAAAGCTCCGGCGGTGTAACAAGGTCCCCCTCCGGGGTTTTGTTACGGCTCCCCCTCAAAGCAAAGTTACGGCTGAAGGCGTCGTGAAGAGCTCTTGTGTAAGCGTTTGCCGCAGTCAAGGCTACTCTAAAGTTTTGTGCCTGCGGATCGGTCGAGTACTGTGCAAAGTTTTCCAAATCTCTTCGAGCGGCTTCGGCTATTCTATATGCCTGCTTGGCAATTCGGTCATCCCCTCCGGGTTGCGATTCAGCACGGGCTGTCGCAAGAGCCGTGCTTCTTAATGTTTGCAGCCGTTTTGTTGTGATGGGGACCGTGATTGCAGCCTGTTGTGCCTCATTCTCAGCCCTTAGGCTATATAGAACTGCTTTTCTTTCAAGCAGCTGACCATATTTAGCTTGAGGCGTGTTCTCTCTTCGAGAGGTTTGCGCAAGAATCCTGTCGGACTCTTCTCTTAGTGCCGCCGCCATCTCAGCGTTGGAAAGCCCCTCATTTTCTAAAATGAATCGGTCAGCGCGGCCTACAAACGGGTTCTCGTCTCTCACCATGTTTGCTTCGCGGGTACGTATTCCCGCCAGAGTGCTTCTAATCCTAGGTACATTATCAGAGGACATATCCGCCGGTACCGGGCCTAGATCTTTTCTTAGCTGATCTAAATCTCTGACAAGACCTTTTGAGCCTAACGCTCGTTCGAAAGCAGCCTCTGATCCTGCGTTCTCCAAGAAAGGTTCCATGACTTCGTCAAACACAGAAAGAACTGTGGGTTCCGGGGAAACCGTTCCGTCTGCAATATAAAAAGCAGGTATTGGAATGCTGGGGATATTCCTGTAAAGGTTTTCTTCTGAGGTACGAGCACGGGACAAAATACCATCCATTGTTCTAGACATGGCAAGACCCAGCTCACGATTATTTAAAACCGTTCCGTCGGGAGCAACCTGCTCTGCAGCTCTTAAAACCCTGTCTGCCGCCGACCCCATTTGTTCTTCAAGCCCCACCCGAAATGTGGTGGAGGCTAAAGTCCCCGCTCTTTGGAGGTCTTGATAATCTTCTGAGCTAAAGAGGTCTCTTAGAATGTTAGCCTTGCGAGCAATAATCTTTCTTGCATTGCCCCCTAATTTACTGTTTAGCTCATCATCTATTTGCCTAAGTTGCGTTTCTATGGCTTGGAGCGTAGGGCTTCTACCACGCGTCGCGGAAGTTTCTACCACTTCTACAGGTAGCGTTGAACGAGCACCCAGCAACGCCGCCACCGCTTCGGGGCTTTCTCCCTGCTGCAACAAAGAATCCTTAAGGCTTCTAGCCGCGGATCTACGGGCGTTTTCCTCTAATGGGTTAAGCATTCTTTGTACTAGTCTGCTTATGCTCGTAGCGTAAGATGCGGGGTCGGAAAAGCTCAAGGCGGGATCTCTAGATATTTCTTGGCCAATCGAACGAAGTCCACTGCCCGCGCTTATAACGGGGGTGGCTATGCTGCTTGAAGCAAGAGAACCCAAAAGACCAAAAGCAAATTCAGATGCCAGACGAGCAGCCGGATCGGCTGGCGCAACTGTCTCGGCGGAATACGCTCCAAGTCCCATGCCACCCACCGCACCAGCTTCTACAACACCCACCGCAAGAGGTTTTTGTCTAGCTGCCCTGCCTAACTGAACGGTATTTCGTTGGAGCCAGCTAGCAAGGCCTATGTTTAAATCAGGTTTAACACCAATTTCAGAAAGGTTATCGACTAAGTTAGTCAAGTTGGGCTGTATTTTGTTGCCAATGCCGTAAGGCAAAAGGGCCGAGGGAAGGTTCCAAGCAACAGTTTTTCCTGCCTCATATTCCGCTCTTCCCACACCCGGAATAATCGGAGCCTCCGGCCCCATAATCTGTTCCGTCGCAGCTTCACCCCCCATAAACCCCGTAATGCCGCCAGTTATAGCACCTATAGCACCACCGACAACAGGGGCCGCAGCCTTACCTAGCGGATGCGGAATAACACGAGCTGCTTGAGTACCAATTCTAGCACCAGTCTTACCACCGGCTATCGTACCGGCAAGTATGCCAGTCCCCCCAAGCGCTCCGCGCTGTAAACCTTCTGTAAACCCTAGATCAAACTGTAGCGGGGAACCCTCTTCATCTTTCCCGAGAAGACTTATAATCTCAAAGTCCGTGTATGATCTGTCGGAAGGACTAAGGTTTTTAAGACCCTCTTGGTAATCAAACCAAGGCGCGGTACCTGTTCTAAGACCCTCATACGTAGCGTTTTGTCCGGTGACGTCCGCCAAGTTAGACAAGTATCGAGCAATTACCGTTTCAGGTCTTTCTTCAGCAATTGTAATTTGTTCGCCTGTTTCTAAATTCGTAGTGGTACCACCACGTCTTCCACCCAAAGCCAGTCTTTCCAGCTCTCTTGCCGATAGGTTTGTCGATTTTAATCGGGGCGCACCGCCCGCGCCTTGAACAGTCATTACTCCACCCCTTCTCGTCCCGCATTTACTCTATCAAATTCGTTTGGATCCGACAAAACAAAATCCGCGAAACTTGTTGTTCCCATGTTTCTGGCGAAGTTTGGCTCTCTGCTTAGGTCTACATCTTGTACCATAGACAAGGCTAGATTGACGTGGCGCATGGACTCCGCAAGCTGCGCCTCACGAGTAGGACTTGAACGTCCCGAACCTGCCAGATTCCTTTGCTCAACCAAGGTATCATACTTTAGTTTAAGAAGAGCTTTCTTAATTCTTCGAATGGTTCGCACACCTTCGGGTGGGCTCGAGAACATCTCTCTGGGGTTAGGAAACAGCCGTGAAACCTGTTCTAACTCTGTAACAGGGTATCGTGGGTTAGTGACCAGCGCGGCTCTAGCAAGAACCATGAAGAATTCTAAATCTTTCTTTGCTTCCGTAGTTTCCGGATAAATTTCCCCGGCTCCAAGCGCACCGGACAGCGTACTTGCCGAACTCCGGATAGCCGCAGCGACACCACCCGATTTTTGAGCAGCCTCTTCTAATAGGCCGGACCCCGGTGCTAATTCTTCAGCAGAAGAGGTGGCGTAAGATAAATCCATATCGCCTTGACCGGTGGATAACGGATTGAATCCCGGTGAAGCAAACTCACCTGTTTGCTCAAAATACGCCAATTGCTGGTTTAGTTCTGACTCTCTCGCAAAGGAAGCAGCAATTTGTGCCGCATCATCACACGTTATCTCAACGGCTTGACCGAACATATCCACGGCGTCCGACATGGGTATATTTGTTATCTCTCCGGTACCCGGATCCCTAACCCTAACAGTCTTTCCATCGTCGAGGGTGTTAAAAACCATCTTCTGATTATTTTTAATAAATAGAATAGGCTGCACCATGGGCTGTTCACTCGACGGCGTTGTAACTTGTGTTGCGCCCGCGCCAACAGCCGCAGCCAACCCACTTTCCGGAATAGTTCTTACTGATCCATCGGGATACCTAACCGCTACAAAGCCTTCAGAACCAGCCTCACCGTCCGGATCATACTCCCCACCCTCAAAAACTTGATAATTTCCTAGCCTCTGTATCTCCTGAAGTTGACTGTCTGTGAAAAACCCAGAATAACTTTCCCCGTCAGGTCCTAAAACGGTGTAAATACCCGAGGCATCTTTTTCTTCTTCCAACATCCTTAGCTGAAGTGCGCGTCGAGCTTCTTGGTCCGCAAGAGATCTTTTTTGAGCATCCGTTAGTGCGGCGAGGTCCAGCTTAAGGTCTTGATCTCGGAACCCACGCTCTGCCTCTGAAATTGCTGCGGCTTGCCTCGCCAAATTATCAAACATTTCGCTTCCGCTAACCGCTCCGGAAAGCTTCTCGAAGAAGCTCATTGGAGAAGCTGTGGGAGAAGCTAGGAGAAGACCCGCCTTACCTAAGTCGCTAAGGAATTGAGTTTTCGCAGCTTCTCTAACGTCGGATCGAGAGGCTTCCCGATCTGCTTCAGAGATTAACCCTCTGTATAAGTCTCGGCTTTCCTGAAAGTACTCGTCCAGAGACCTTTCGTCCCCGTAGCCAAGTTCCGACATTAGGCTATCCAACGGATCAACGGTATCCGCAGCCAGTTCTGCAGACTCGGAAGAAGGGTCCATGCCCTCCATAGCTGCTTGCGTGTCCGGAAGCTGCGCTCCGCCCTCGCCAAGCGTTTCCTGCTCGTACGAAGAAGCGTCTGCCGAGATAGGGTCGGAACGGTAGTCCCGAGGCATGCCTCGTATAGCCTCTGGAATAGGTTGGTCCAAGTCTTCGAAACGAAATCTCTCAGAAGGCCGGAGATACATAGGCGTTTCGGGGGTGTATCCCGGCGGACGTGGTATACTAAGAATTTGCCCCGAGGGTCGAGCCTCCATAACCGAAGTGAAGTCCGGTAGCATTGCGTCTGGAAATGGACCCGGGCGGCGAACTACGCCGCCTTGATTAAAATTTACAGGGGGCGGCCCCTCCGGAGCACCCATTCCTACTGTAGACATAATCCCGCCAGCCATGTCTCCTTCAACAGGAGCCGACATCTGCTCTTGAGCCAGACCGCCGATGCCCTGATCCACCGACGCCATTTGAATAACAGGCTGAACCAAAGTCAAAACAGACTCAGGTGTTTGCTGTGCGTCTTCCGGACCAACCAAACCAGCCAACTCAGAACGACGCTCCTGAACAGATGCCTCGTCACCGCGCATCATGTTCATTACTTCTTCGTAACTTCCTGCCTGATCCAAATCACCGATGGTTTGTGAGGCTTGAGCTAACATCCCCTCAAGTTCCGCAGGATTAATCGCTTCTTGGGCCGCGGCCATCGGGTCTACGGGAGGGGGAGCCGCCATTGCAGGGGGAGCCATCGGCATCGGGGCCGGGGCAGGAGCGGCCATCGGCATAGGAGCGGGGGCAGGAGCGGCCATCGGCATAGGAGCCGCAACACCGCCCTGCTGCATGTATCTAACCGGTCCGCCCTTGGCAAACATTTGACGGTTCATAACAGATCTGTTCATTTTGTTCACTCCTACCCGCTATTGCCAAACACTCTTTGAGCGTTTGCCGCGGCAGTTAATCCTGCAATGCCCGTTCCAAGGAACTGCTGTACCGGCGAGGCTTGTGCCACATAACCTGCGGTGCTCGTCATCTGAGACGATGGTGTACCACGAAGAATGTCACTAACAAACCCAAGATTTTGATAAGGCTGCTGATAAGCCGCCATCTGGTTGCGGTAAAGCGCATCCAGTTCACCCTGTTGTTGAGCCTGCTGACGTGCGCCCATATCAAACAAGAAGCCAGCTTGCTGCTGACCCATCTGCTGCGCGGTCTCACCAAGAGCCGCCTGACGAAGACCCAGCGTGCTTAGTGCGTCGCCTGCCTGCAAACCAAGGCTGCCGTATTGTAGACCAAGACTTCCCAGCCCCTCACCAACACGGCTTCCTAGCTCAGTGCCTTGCAATCCAAAACGACCCGCAGCTTCCGCAGCACTCAGCGCGGTTCCAGCGCCGGCTTGACCGAGTTGACCATACAGTTGGGCAGCCTGCTGCGCTCTCTGAGCTGCGCTCTCAAAACCGGCTTGACGCATCTGAGCCGCGGTCCGTGCTTGTTGCTGCAAGACATTGCGACCAAGTTCCGCCTCGGCGATCGCCGAACGAGATCCGCCAAAAGCACCCGCACCCACAGCCTGTGCTCGTTGTCCCTGCTGCGCGATGTCGCCTTCACGGCGAATGTCCCGCATTGCCTGCTGAACGGCCGCGTCTTCGTACGGGTTAAAAAATGCCTGAGCCCTAGACGGCGCAAGGCCCGCCATGCCGAGGGCCGCGGCCCCTTGACCAAACAGCCCAGCTTGCATGAGGCCCTGTTGCGCTGCCGCAACTTGACCCGGTATCTGCTGCCCAGCTTGTGTCATGTATTGGGTGGCAGCTTGCTGATAGGGCTGTGCTCCGGGTAGAACACCTGCAATAGCGCCTTGAGCATCACCGGTAGTGTATCCCGCTTGCTCTAAGTACGGAACATAGTTTCCAATCCCAGACCCAGCTAACCCCGTGGCGGCGGACTGTAAACCAGAAAAACCAGCGATCTGCTGGGTTGGTACTGGAGTGGGCTGGTTAATAAGATCTTGTGCCGCGTTGAAAATACCAAGGCCCGCGGCTTCTATTTCAGGAGCGGGCCTTTGAATTACCGTCTGGGTTGTGTTTTCAGTCATTAGGACGCTCTTCCCCGGCTTTCTAGGTTTCGCATAACAGAGTACATGTTGTTGATACCTTTGTTAAGGTTCCCGTTCCCCGCGCCACGGACCGCGTCCGTAGTCATAACAAACTCTCCGGGCATGAGCATGGCTCGCACACTGTCTTCCCCCGGCGTACCCTCGTTAGGCATAATGCCGCCGTTGCGGCGCGGAAATACTTCACCACCCTCGGCCATCGTAATCATCGGTCTATCAAACACGGAGCCTTCACCCTCCGGGCGAGTAAAGGGGTAGGGCTGATAAAAAGATTGAGGCGCTGTAGAAATTACGTCCCCAAAACGACTTTCCGTTCTGACGTCTGATATGTTTGGAGCAGGACCGTAATCAATTCGTGGTGTGTATTGCTCTGGGTTTTGCTCGTATAACTGAGCACCGGTTAATTCAAAACCTTCTGGAAGTTCTGGTTCAAATTTTGGCCTCTCAAAACCTCCCGCTGCACCAGCTACGCCCAGACCTGCCACGGCGATGGGTCCGTACTTACGTAAAAAGCTTGGATCAGTAGAGGGATCCGGGAAGAAAAGGTTTTGTGCTTTTGAAAAGAAACCGTCGCCCGAAGTAACAGGTGCCTTCGATGTGACAGGTGCCTTCGATGTGACAGGTACATTCGACGAAAAGGTGGATAAGTCGGGTTTTATGGGCTTAGGTGCCGTTGTGATCGCGTCAGTGGCAACATCGGTAGGCGTTACAGCCGCACTTGCAACGTCAGTCGGGGTAACCGGGGTAGCCGGGGTAGCTGGGGTAGCTGGGGTAGCTGGGGTAGCTGGGGTAGCTGGGGTAGCTGATACCGCCGTGTCAGCCCCCACACCCGCACTCGTTCCAGCCCCCGACCTTGAAACAGCCTCCTTGAACTCAACAGGGGCGGGGGTACTTGCTCCACCAAACATTGAACCTACAGACGCTTTAAGGGAACCGATGCCGCCACTTATACCACCTTGGAAACCACCTTTCTGGAAACCTTTTAAGAACCCGCCACCGAAGCTGCTTGCTGCGCCCATGAGACCACCGGTCAAACCCGCTTTAAGAGCGTCCCCAAGGTCTCCACCGTTCATCAAAGTAGCAATACCAGAACCCAAAGCACCTGCCGCAATAGGACCGACGAGTGGTCCGAGGACCATGGGCAGAACGATAGGAGCTATCTTCTTAAATACTTTTACAACACCTTTGAAGGCTTTTGATATGCCTTTGAAAAGCTTCTTAAAAAAGAACTCCGGTAAGCCGGTGTCAGGGTTCAGGCTGTTTGCCTCAGAACCAACGACATACCGTTCCGGATCTTCTACGCCTTGTTCCCGCAAGTTGTTAAAGATGTCCTCACGAAGTTTCTCGTTACCTTCGATCAAAGCGCGTGGAATAATAAGCTCGCCGGTTTCAACGTGAGCTAGTGTGTCGTCTCCAAAACGACCATAACCCGCCATCCGTTTGGCAACATCTGAGAACTCCGCAATGCCGGCTTCGCCAAACTCTTTCTTGGCGTCTTCGGCTTCCATAGCCTCAACTTCTTCTTCTGTACCAACGAAATCCGCTATACCGCCCTCGGGGACGATAAGCTCTTCAAATTTTTCGGCGGCTTCTGCCATCTAAAGCTCCAACTTTTGAGACACGGCTTTATCCTAACTATAAGCCCGTTTTACTAAGTAGTCCATAACCCCTGTTTAAGGCTGGGACGCGGTGATTTTCTCGACGAACTCGCCGTCTTCATAAATGTCTAACTCAAGCTG
>Ga0098055_1000748_pt1 | contig 18767 bp, 17 predicted proteins | sample 17_taG_FD_75107 | JGI IMG/M metagenome (GOLD analysis project Ga0098055, IMG submission 75107) | Marine viral communities from the Subarctic Pacific Ocean - 17_ETSP_OMZ_AT15314 metaG | ecosystem: Environmental > Aquatic > Marine > Oceanic | place: Pacific Ocean | collected 2015-01-18 | reverse complement strand
TGATTTTGTGCTTGTTGATTAGCTAATGCAAATTGATTTTCTGCACCAAATTGTGTTTGCGCAAAACGATTTTGTTGGCCAGCATTAAATTGATTCATTTGATTTTCCGCACTAAACTGAGCCAATGCAAATTGATTAGCCGATTGAGCGCCAAATCTTGCTGCTTGGTTTTGAGCCTGAGCACCAAATTGAGCCGCTTGATTCTGTGCTTGTGCACCAAACTGCGCTGCTCTATTTTGAGCACCAACATTAAATTGGCTTTGCCCTAAATCAAATTTAGACGCTAAATTACCTTGAGCTAATTGTGCTCTTTGTAGCTCGCTTTCACCTTGAGCTCTAAGCATTTCATTTCTTTTAACTTGCTGATCTATAGAAGCTGCAACTCCTGCTTTTGATTTTGCAGCCTGTGCGGCTAATGCCGTAGCACCACCTGCTCCTGTACCAGCCTGCGCTGCTAAATCTTGTGATGCGGCTAAAGCTTGATCCGCTTCTTGAGCTTGCATATCTGCAGCTGCGGTTGAAACCTGTAAGTTAGCCATTGTATTAGTTAAGCCTGTATCAGCGCCTCTAGCTAGTCCAGCTACCGAAGTTGTTCTTGGGTCATATCCTTGTGCTGTATAACCTTGAGCTTCATACCCTTGTGATGGTGCTAATTGTGCTAGCTGGGCTTGTTGAGCTGGCCCCAATTGACCAATTTGAGCCTGAGAGGGATCGTAACCAGACATTGATATATCTGGAGTATCCATACCCGCATATACATTTTGCAAATCAAAAGCGTCCTGCCTTCTTCTTGCCGTGTCTAAACCTTTAGTGGCTGCTTTTTGTTCGCGTCTTCTTTTTCTGCCTCCAAAAAGTGATGCTACACCTTTTACTATGTCTCCCATTAGTATTTTAGTATTAATTCATATGACGGAGTCTTATCGCAATAATAATCCGCTTTTTTATATTTTTCTAATAATTTACCTTGTTTTGCCCATGCAAACGCATACTTATAACCTAAGTCTTCAGCAAAATCAGTTGTAAAATCTACTAAGAGTTGCAATGCATCACTTCTGTCTGTGTCACGATAAGATTTATCACTCACTACAACAGCTGGAATTGCCATCTTACTATTTGTCATCCACAGCCACATAGCTGCAATAGGATCATCTCCTTTGCAAACCATAAAGCCACCTAGTCCTTCACGTTTTTTTTCTTGTTTGTCACCTATTTGAAAAGCTCCTGGCAAGAAGTCACGTGGGAAACCTTCAGAACCATAAGCTTCCCACCACTTCGGTATTAAATCCCAATCAGATTCTTGTAATTTTCTAACTTGTAATTGCATATAATTTAATTCGATGAATTTACTGCTTCTGAATTTAAAGCAAACAATTCTTTTTTAGTTTCAGCATTATTAGCTGACAATGTTAACCTAACCTTAGCAAAAACCCCTTTTATCCCGGCCATTAATTCTGTACTATCGACAACTATAGCCCCATTAACAACTTTATAAGTTGATTGTTCAGAAACTATTGGGGCAAAGTATTTGCCTTCTTTTTCTTCAAAAGGAAAATTAATTATATTACTCATGATTGCGTTATATTAATAGTTGCATTCGCAACGCCCGTAACTCGCCCATTATTATTACTTATAACAACAGTGCCTGTTCTTTGAGATCCAGTTTCGTTGTTGCTAGCTCCAATTGTAAATTGATCTAGTTTATCTATAGGCTGCGCGCCAGCGCTTCCATTTATTAGTATCCAAGGGTCACTAGGAGTAACTAATATATTTATATTTGATTGCTCAGTTACTACATCTCCAATTACTAATTCAGGTGCGGATGCGCTAATAAACGTATGAGAAGCTGGATAAGTGCCTAAGGCTGCATTAACTTCGCCGTTACCTGAAACAATAGGTTGTATTAAAACCGATTCATATATAGGCAAAACTTCAAAAGCAATATCTAAAGTATCTTGCAAGCTAGATAAAGTTTTGTTGCTAGTAGTCCCGCTAACGCTAAAAGAAGCGTCATAAGAATTTTCTAAAAACACTTTAGTTGTTCCGCTTACAGTAAATCTAATATTTGCCTGACGGGTACCTAAGCTGTCATAGGGAAAAGTTTTAAAAGCAACATTTTGAGTTACTCCTGCTGGGGGCGTTAATGTTCCAACATTTGGAGCATCCCAAATTGCATCAAATTTAGCTACCGCAGCTCCGCTAACACCTATAGTATTATTTGTAGCGCTATTTGGCACCGTTATGGGTGCGGTAAATTGCACATTATCAAAAGATCTAGAATAGTTAAAAGCTATAATATTAGTGCTATTGCCCATTAAGCTATGGTTATCACAATAATAGTAAAGCGCAGGCGTAGTTTCTGTTATTTGTATTTCAGTACTAGCCCCTACTTGTCCCGGAGTACCTGTATAGGTAACACCTGTAGTATATTCACTCCCTCCTCCGTGGGTGCCGTTAGCCGTGGTGCTAAATTTAATAGGATGCCCCGCGTTGCTCGAATCAGATTGGTCAAAAACATATGTTTTACCAATCGTAAATGTAGCAATTTTTTGTTTTATATTATTTATAGTATATCTATTTCCTTCTGTATAATTTACAACTTTTACTATATTGTTTTCAGTTCCAGAAATACTTGCGCTATTCAAAGTATTTAAGCCCGAAGTATTTATAGAAATATTACCTTCCTCAATATAATAGTTGTTATTAGCATCAATTGTAAAGCTTGCTGTATTTGATCCTGCTGTTGTAAATGTTTGCACAGCTGGGCTAACACTAGCATTACTTACCGAATCCCCAGTGTTGATTGTTAACAATGCCACCGTAAACGCCAGCGACGCTCCATCTCCACCAACATTTAAAGATTGAATCGAATCCGCATTCCCAACGGTATACTCAATTAAAAAACTTAACTTGCCATTAACTATAGAAGTGGGATTGGTTATTGTTAAATTATTGTTACCTGTTAATGTAACGTCATTAACGGTATTGAATTTATAGTCAGAACTTTTAGGTTCAACAGAAATAACCCATTTAATTATAGAACCAGTAGAAGCATTTATAGATCGCTCTCCTGATATTATGCTATTGCTTGAGACTCCTTGCAATCTTAAAACTGTATTGAAAGCATCTGTTGTTGTAGGTAAAACGCCTACTGTGGATATATCTGTATTTATGAAGCTTAAATCCCATCCTTGATTACCTTCGTAGCCTATAGTGTTAAACTGCTTAACCAGAGAAGGGGCATCGTTAAATATGGCTTCTATATAAGATTCTTGTGTTCCTGAATTATAAAAATTGTTTCTAGTAACGCTTTCTGAATTATGCTCCCAAAGTTTACCTTCGTAAAAAGTATAATAAGTATTGTTCAAGCTTACACCATTTTCTTGCTTAAAAGATTTAAAACTTGTCCAGCCTTTAGCATTTTCGTCAAAAGATATTGTAAAATAATTATTGACAGCAGTTGCAATATTGGTATCAGTATTGCTTGAATAAGACTCGCCAATAATAGTTAAATTATATAACCCGTGATATTCATCATAAGACCCAATAATTTTTGTAGCTCTTTTTAAAGCGTCTCTAAAAAAGTCACTCATGCCAAAATTTGATATTTCTATAATACCATTTTGCGCAAGCCTTAAAACGCTGCCTCTATTTTTATCTGTAAAATATTTTGAAAACCCAAATGTAGCAAAAGATTCGGGATCACTTGATATTCCAAATTCTCCCGCATAAGGCGCTATTGTTCCTAAAAATTGTGTATTACTAGTAACAGGTATAGCCCCACCTTCCGCCGCGTATATAAAGTTTTTATCTATAGGCGATCTTGATATTTTATCTTCTTGACAAATAACTATTTGCGTATCATCAGCAAATAATTTTTGTATAAAACCATCATGAGGGTCCAAAGATATGGTTAATCCCCCTTCAGACTCATTGAATTGATTTATATAATTAATATTTGTTCTTGAATTAAAAAGACCGCTAGAATGTATTAATGTGTTAAATCTTCTTTCTTCTGCAAAATTTTCTTGTACTACAAAAGCTCTAACTCCAACATCAAAAGCTGTTTCATTAAAACCAGCACGCAACCTATTAATTTCTATATGTGTGCCAGGCTGAAATGTTAATAAATAACAATTGAAAAAATTTATATCTATAGCTGTTGTTGTCAATTGAGAAATTAATCCACCTGTAGATGTTTCATAAAATATATCTAAAGAGGATTCAACTGGCTTTGTTTCAAAAGCAGCTAAGCCAGATGTTGTAGACCCTGTTGAAACAGTAGCATCGCCTGATGGATTAGCTATTGATCTTACTTTTGTTAATGTAGATGTGGTTTGGTTTGTTCCTGAAAGAACTTTTGGATACACCGAAATATTTGTAGGCGATATTGTAGATGAAGTACTAGGCGGTATAATAGCTGTTTGATCTCTTGGTATCTTATTAATACTGTCACCTAATCTAGCAACATTATCTTGTGAATTAACAACTGAAATCCAATTATAGTATTCTTGTTCTCTTTGCTTTACAACAATTCTATATGAATAAGCCCAACCTAACTCTTGTAGAGTATCTATTGTTGCTTGTGAAAATGCTATACGTAAAGCATTAAAAGCTGTAGTTGAATCATCTTCACCAGTTCCCGCGTCTATAAAAACAGTGTCTCCTCCTGAATTTGATAAGATTACAGGTGACTGTCTTCCAAATTTATCAGCCAAAACAACACCAACTTGGTAAGTTCTTCTTGACTTAACGGACAAACTATTTATTTGTGTGTATCTTGCTGAATTTTCTCCAGTTCTAGTTACAGTAAAATCTATAGTTGGTATGTTATAGTTTTGTAAAAAATTACCATATATAAGTCTTCCTCCAGCAAGCTCTTGGGCTTTGGCTATTCGAGGTACAGCATCATATACTCTTGTTAGCTGATCAGACGGTAATGTTTTGAATGGATCTTGTGATTTGTAAAAAAAGTTAACGCTAGTTTCTGTTGTTATAGATTTATCTTCAACAACATACAATGTATTAGATCCTGTTTCTTTATAAATTAATTCCGCTTTTACTATTCCAAAACTAGAAGGAGTTGGTACGGATAATTGAACAGATTTTATAGCATTTACAAAAGTTTCGATTTCACCAAAATCACTTATAGATGTAGCAATAGCGTCAGCATTTCCTAGTCTTGAAAAACATATAGGAGTAAACGGAGCTAAAGTACTATATTCTCCGTCTTCAAATTGCCATCTATATGAAAATCTTACAAGTTTATTTTCTAAAAAATTTGATGTTATTGGATTACCCGCTTCATCATTTGATCCTACTGAAATTATATTAGCAGCTTGATATGGCGTATATTTAGCTACAGATATTAAATTATCAATATTATTTATATTATAATATCCAGGCTCATTTAAAGCTGTTTGCACATTTATTTTTCTAGGCGGATTTCTATCATCTGTCCAAAATAATAAAGTGTCTACTATATTTATGCCTGTTATAGGATAATTTTTATGAAAATTTAAATCTACCGCATCTACTAAAATTGTGCTCTTTTCGGCTTTTTGATCATATTCTATAATTTGGTGCGAACCAGTATTGCTTTCATCAAAAGAATCATTTGATGTAATATAATAATAAATTTTTTCAGCTCCCGTATCTTTATAGGCTCCAATAACAGTAGCGTTATTTATAGAAGTAGTATTTATAAGTTTATTGCCTAATAAATTTTCAACAGAACCCATATCCGAACCTTCGGATTTACTTACATTTATATTTAAAGCTTCTCGATATTCACCGGGAGGTACTAATCTATCATCTAAATCGCGATTCATTTTACTCGCGTTAAAGAGTCTTTTAATTTCTGGCATAGATTTTTATTAGTGTTTAATCCATTTTGCTTTATTACGTAATATTTGAGTCATTTCATTAGACTTCATATTAGATAATCTTATTTTTGCATTTCGCATTTTAGAAGAAGCTTCTTTTTTGTAAAGCCCAGCAGCTCCCGCGGCCGAACCTCTAAGCTTAGCTAAATTATAAAGCATTGAAGCGTATACAGCGTCTTCTGCTAATTTAGGAACATATACATTATCAAAATTACCATTATCACCTAAACCGTCAGATATATATGTAAAAGTTATAAACGCACCTTCTTTAAAGGCAGCGTCAAAATAAACTTTTCCAGCTTCTGTATCTAAAACAAAGGTGCCATTTATATTTTGATATTCAGGGGTTGATCCGTATCTTCTTCCGTAATACAAATAATCATCAGTGTCAAAATAACCGTTATAATAATCTTGAGTTTGTTGAACGTCCATTAATCTTTCAGCTGATTGATATTTTTCAATAGTTTCAGATATTTCTTTAAAAACTATATTACCCTCTTGATCGTATATATATTTGTAATCTTGATCTTGTGCAACTGATTTGTTTGCTGTAGTTGTTCTGCTCGGCAGTATAGGTTTCATTACACCGTTAGCATCAGTATATTCAATCCTAACATAATTAACATAGTCAGATGGTAGAGAAATGCTTTTAGTTGGGCTTAATTCTATTTCTATAGATTTTTCAGAATGTAAAACATCATAGCTAAATTCTTGAACAGATCTCTGTGCCCAAAAAGCAACTTCATATCTAGGAACCTTTGTTAAAACTTTACCATCACCTACATAGGCAATCATAAAGTTATTAATTATATCATTTAAATTTGTTCTACTATAGTATCCCGGTATAGCTAATCCTGTTCCGCCATCTAAAGCAGAATAATTATTTACATCTAAAGGTTTTCTTGATATTGCCATTATTGTTCAGTTGCTGCTATTTGTTGTTCTTTACCTTGCCCAAATCCTGCTATATCAGCTTGTTTTATAGCTACCCCTGCATATGTTAAAATTTTAACAACTAAATCATATTCTTCTGAAGCATGCAGCTCAAAATTATAAGACTTGGCAGATGAACTATAACTATCCGCAGAAGGATCAAATACGGTTGGATCATAAATAGGTTTGTTAGGTATACCTGCTGCTATTTGTGCAGCTGTAGGCATAATATAACCCCATTTAGGTCTGTTAGGCTTTTTTAAATAATCTATGTTAACACCTGTAGTTATCGTGCCAGGATAAACCTTGACCCCGTCTTTAGCTAATGTATATACAGGTTGACTATCAACAGGGTAAGTTAAAGGTGATTGGTTAATATATTTTATATCTGAATGATGTGCAAAATCTGCCACTTTATTATTAACAGACACAACGCCTAATCTATAAAAGTCACTAGGATAGTTAAAAACACCATTGCTTAATACTAAGTTAGCATCACCGTAAAATTCATTTATTTTCTCAGAAGTGTTTAGAACAGGATCTGCAAAATCGCTAGTAATATTTGCATTAAGCTCATATGAAGATTGCTTTCTAAAATAGCTTTCAAATATTTCATTCTGAGCTTGATTTGCTAATCTATTAAACTCTTCTGGTGTTATATATCCACGGTTGTCTTTATTAGTTATTACTAATACAGTATTGTAGACGTTATCTATATTTACCATTTATATTTATTGTGTTGGTTTAGACGGCATAGAGTTAATTTCTTACTCTACGCCAAGTGTTTATGAAAGCTTTTTTGTTATAGATTTCATTAAATCTACGCCTTCATCAGTTTTAAAATATTGAGCTAACGCCGCATAAGGGTGCTGTTCAAATGGTACCGTTAAAACTTTTTTGCCATTAGCAAATTTAAAAACAGTATTATCATCAGTAAGTTGTAAAATTCCAACTTCAACAGCTCTGTTAGCTAAGTTTCTTAATTTTATATCTTCGTCTTGAACAAGTTCTAAAAATAATTGAGGTTGCGATTTAGCAAATCTATACGCATCTCTTTTTAATTCTTTAGAAGAAAGGCTAGCTACCGTAGAACCTAATTCTGTTCTCATAATAGCTTCTAAATGTTCAATATCAATTTCATTAACTAAGTTTAAAGCTTCAAGTTCTAATTCTAAAACATCAATTTCATCTTCAGCTTCTTGTACTTCGTCAATTTCTTCCCATAGTTTATTTCTTTCTGGGTGATATAAAGAAAGTAATTTTTGTAAATTTTGTTCTTCTTTTGGAACATATAACACGCCGTCTAAAAACATTACGTGAGATAATGTTACAGCCCCATTTTGTTCGTCTACAAATAAAGATTTTTGATTTGTAGCATAACGTATTTCCTTATTTATTCCGTTTGTTTCATCAAAATAAAGTAAAGGCTTTCTAGCCGTGTGTTTTGTTTGTATTGTCCAAGAAATAGGTGATCTATTGCCGGTTAATACATATGTTCTATTTTTTATTTCCCATCCTTTTTCAATAGAGGGAGCTTTTGTTGTTTTTGTTGTCATGATTAAATAATATAAAATAAGAATACTGGGCTCCGAAGAGCCCGTATCCTATAGTTAAAAAAACTTATTAAGCTTTAAATAATACGAAGTTATTTGCAGCTTGAGTAATAAGACATCTTTCAGTCAGATAGTGCATTCTCATTTCGTCAATATCTGAGCTAGTAGGTCCTCCAACAGATCCTGTAATCCAAGATTTCATTTTTCTGTTGTCAGTTTCTGAAGCTCTATATCTTACGTGTAAGAATGGACGCTTAATGTTTGTGCCAAGTTGTTGGTCATAAACAGTAGACGTACCAGCAGGTACTAAAACACCTTCAACATCTCCAAAACCTCCACGAGTTGACCAGTCATTTAAGTATTTCCAGTCAGTTTTGTAAAAGTCATAAGATCCTCTGCGGTATCCAGTAAACCCTAAAGTAAGCGCCATATCTTCGCTGTTGTTGAATACTCCATAAGAAGTACCACCACTAGCGTAGCCACCGTTTTGTTGAGCAAGAATATCATCAATTTCTAATGATAAATCGCGATTTAAGAAAAGCATATTTTCTTCAATAGCCCCTTGCTTGTCTAGTTGCTTAAGAACAGCATCAAAATCAGTAAGTGCACCACCACCTGTAGCTTGCGCTCCAAATCCTGAATATACGTTACCTCTTTCTTCAATTGCATCAAAGAAACCTTGAGTACCACGTGCGTTTTGTGCAGCAAGGCTACCTCCGTAAGTTCCAAGAGCAATATTAGCTCCTCCAGAAGCTTTTTCAACACCTTCAACCATAGCCATTTCCACGTAGTCTTCCCAGCGTAGTCTATTTTCGTGCTCTGATTTTAGGTACCATAGGTATCCATCAGCTCCGTTTTCTGAAGTCACTTCAATCCATCCAATCTGAGCTGTGTCAGATCCGTTGATTGAATAGTGCTCTTTCATAATAATTGGAGCATTTGTAAATGTAGCATAGCTAGGATCTAGCTTTTCAGTAAAGTTTCCAGTACCTTTAGCAAATTCAGATCCATATACCATTGCAGTTACTCGCTCAGAAGATGTTACTCCAGCATGAGATTTGTAAGCTTTAATTTGAAAGCTAGCGCCTGAAACCGCTGTTACTACACCTTTAATAACATCAGCAGTTCCACCAACAGCAGAAGTTGCAGATGACTGAACTTGTACCATAGCTGTTTGACCAACTTTGAAGTTACAGTTTGATGTAGTAGCTCCTGTTAATCCAACGCTTGTTGGTTGAGCAGGAATAGTAAAGTTTAATACTCCACCTGCGTTAGCGTTAGCCGTAATTGCAGCAGCAGCACCAGCAGCTGGTAATGTAGCTGCGCTTCCTTGAGGAAGTACATTTGCATAACGAGTATGTAAACGTCCTTGCTCAGTCCAGATAATTTGATCTGACGTTGAAGGCATCTCTGCAGATACCATTCTTAAAAATGATCCGATTGAACGATTTCCGTAGCGCTCTACTTCTTTTTCGTATACATCGGGTAAAAATTGTTGTGTCCATTGATCATGCGCCGCTGAGGTGAAGTCAATGTAGTTGCCAGCATAAAGTGTTTTAGACTGGGTTGGTTGTAATGCGGCAGGAATGCCACCAGTAAAAGCCATTTTGTTTGATTTTAAGTTGTGTTATTTATTCCATTTAATGCGCAACTTATCAGATGAGTTTCCAGATACAACCCTAATTTTATCTCCATATTCAGTTTTTATGGTTGAATTATCAGATCTAGGATCCATATTAATATTTTTAGCTTGCTTTGCAGCTTCTTTTACAGCGTCGGCACGGCCTTGCTCATAAAAGTGATTTGCAATCTTATCTGCGTTTTTAGCAGCAAATAAAGCTTTATGATACCCAGAGGCATCCGCTACAGCTCCATCATCGCCTAAAAATTCATTAATAAAATTAGAAATATCTGATTGATATTGTTTAACTTTTTCTGTGTTATCTACTTTAAACCTGTATTTGTTTTCTCCGACCTTAAAATCAAAACCTTTGAAATTATCATTAAAAACTTTATTTGTTTTTTCAATAAACTCTTTTTGAAGATTATTATATTCTTCTGATTGTTGCTTAGAATTATTATAGTACTCCATAGCTTCAGCATATTCGGGAGCAACACTTTCTTGCTTTCTTAACTTAAGATCGGCATAGTATTTTTCCCTACTTGTGTTAAAGTAATTTTGAGCATTATATAACTCTTCTTTAAAAGCTAATTGCTTAGCTTTAACTTCTGACGGTTCATCCGTCTCTTCATCATATGCAAAGTTTTTGTTGAATAAAAAATCAACATCATCCGCATCTAAATGAGGTTTTGTATTTTTATAGTATTCTCTTAATAAAGTTGTATTGTCCATTTTAGAAATGTCACGATTAAGATTAACATAATCTTCTACCGTTCCACCTGTTTCTTCCATGAACTGTACCAGCTTTTCAACGTTTTCAGGTAAAACAACTTTTGATTCTTCTTGCTTTACTTCTTGTTGTATATCTTGCTGTACTTCTTTTTGTACTTCTTTTTGTACTTCTTCCTGTGGTTCATCATTTACTAATTGTAATGGTGAATCATCAATTACTTCTTCTTCTTGGTTTTCTTCTTTTGTATCTTGCTCCCGTACTTGTTCGTCCACTTCCGGGCTATCTTCGGCTCCATCGCCCACAGATACGCTCTCTGTTTCTTGCTCTTGAATGGCATCTTCTTTAGGTGTTGGTGGTTTATCTAAATTTACTTTGTAAACGCCGTCTTCTTGAAGACCATATGATTCATCTACTGAACCTTCTTCAATAGCCTGTTCTAAAACAGCAGCTTCTTTTTCTTGTGGGGTTGCAGGAGGCGTATTATCTTCTACAACGTTAACTTTAACTTGTTCTTCCATAATTGTATATAATAAAATAGTTTAAATAGTTTTATCTAGGCTCAAATCTTGATAAATCAAAACCTCCTAAAACATCGTTGCCTTTAGATTCAAAGGACTTTTGTGGTTTGCCTGTATCAGGCGGTCCGGTTATTTTGGACGCACTAACTTTAGTATTAGCTATTTCTTTTTGTGTTTCTGTTTGTTTTTCAACTAATTCTTTTTGCGCTTGAAGCTCTAATTCTTTTAATCTAACATTTAAATCAAACTCATATTGCATAAGTTCTCTTTTAGTTCTTGCTTCAACTTCCATTTTTTTAATTGAAAGTTCATTTTCAGCTGTAGATACTTGAATTTTAGATTCTGTTTTAATTTGCTCCGCTTGTGCCTTTGCTTGTTCAACAACAATTTGCGCTTGTCCCTGAGCCTCTGCCTGCGCCGCACTGGCCGCTTGAGCCTGTGTTTGATCAACTTGTTGTTTTTTAATTCTTCTAAACTTTAAAAGTTGATTAGCTAATTTTGTATTATTAATTTCTCTTATATCAATAGCATCTTCTAAAAATATACTTTTTTGCGCTAGCGCTGTTTGTATATTAGCCTCTAGCATTTGTTTTTCTTCTTGATCAGGTTCTAATTCTAAGAATATACCAAAATCATGCATATGCAAGTCTTTTAATTCTTCTAAAGATCCTACAGTAAATCTACCTAAAGCAGTTATAAACGCTTCTTTTGATGGGTGAAATTCTAGTACATCTTTAAATCTTAAAGAAATTGCTTCAGCTAAAGAGGTTGTAATAAACATACTGCTCGTTAATATATGCCTTGTGGCTGTATTGCTATTTGCAGCTGCTAATTTTTGTACACCTACTAAAGCTTTAGGATCCGGATCGGAACCGTCTCTAGCTTCGTTTAAACCAGTAACATCACGCATCATTTGTATGTACTGATTATATGCTCCTATTAATATTTGTATTTGATTGCCACCGCCTCCTGGAAGTTCTTGAATTGGCACTTTGCCAGGGTTCATTTCTCCGTCAACAGTTTGCGATCTACCAATTATAGACCCTGTTTGGAAATACATGTTTAACGCTTCCTGTGGGTTATAGCTTGTTCCGTTTCCTAAATCAATTTCAGCTAACCCATCAGCGTCTAAATAAACACCTGAAGGTGTCATTCTTTGTATTGCTTGTTGTAATTTTAAATGAGTTAATTGAACTAAATCTGCATATGGTGCCATTTTAGACACTAAAGAATTAATATTTCCTTTATAAAGTCTTGGTGCACTTGCAATATAATTCATCATTACCTTGTTAGTATTAGATAATGGACGAATCATATTAGTAGCTTTTTCCCACTTCAACAATTCTTTAGTACCTAATATAAAAGCTCCTTCATATATCACTTCTCTAGCTTGAGCTACTTTTTGAAAGCGAGTTCTCTTATCTTTAGGCGGATCAAATGAATCATCTTTAGGTATTGCTTTTTCAGCGCCTGTTGATGTTTCTTTTATTTTGTATACATTATTTTCCCAAGTTTTCCAGTTAAAATATAATACGGTAACTACATTGTTATTATCAATAACATTATCATTTGTATTACCTATGTTATTATAATCTATCCAGTTTGAACCTTTTTTAGTATACTCTGCAATTTTTTCATCTGTTAAAGATGGGAATTGCTTTTTTAATTCGTTTAATTTTATTTTTTTTACTTCACCAAAATAATAGCAATCAGTAAAATTAGGATCTTCTGTATAAGACCAAACTAAATTAGCAGGGTCTACATAATCAAGTTTTATGCCATCAGTATTGTTGAAAGAATGCTTAGCACACCCAATACCTATAACAGCTAAATCATAATCAATTCTGCTTTTTATTTCGTCGTATTTATTTGAAAGAAAAACATTATTTATAGCTTGTTCTTGTGCAATTTCAATACCTTGCTTATAATTTAATTGCATAAAAAGCTCAAGCTCTTCTGTGTTTGCAGGTAATTCTTCTTCTGGAACATTACGAGCATTAACACCTAACTCAGCCTCTATATCTGCTAATATTTTTTTAGCAGCAAGATCTCTTTGTATATTATTAACAAACTTTGTTCTCTTGCCTGTAGATATGGGATCTTGAGCAAAAGCTTTAATGCTAAAAAGCCTATCTTGCATTCCATTAACAACAATGTCTACAAACTTAGGGACGATAGGAACCGGCTTCCAGTCAAGATTTAAATAAGATAAATCACCATTGATTGCAAATTCATCTTTATATTTTCTTATTGACTGTTCACCTCTAGCATATAATCTTAACCTATGATACTCATCACGTGTTTGGTAATACCTTCCGGACCCGTTATCCTTGTTGAACCAGTCTTGCTCAATTGCTCTAGCTACAGATAAACCATAATCTTTAGATTTTTTAACTGCATCTGAGACTGCTTGACTCGGAAACTGCGTTATTTGTCCTTTATTTTTTGCCATATTTATTTTATTATCTGACTTCTTAATCCTGAATTTGTATATTTAGAAAATCCAAAATCAAGCTTTTTTATTTTTCTTTCACCGACTGGTCGGTATAAATGTTTTTGACAAGCCATTATAGCAAGTCCGCTGCTTATGGAAGCATCGTGAGCTGTTCGTTTTGAAATATCAAATCTAGCCCAATCTTCTAAGGTTCTTTGAAAATACATATTTCCGTGTGTTTCCCCTAAGTTACCCACATTAGATTCTATATATGTTTCAATTGCCGCAGCGTGTGCTTGTCTAATATCTTCCGAAGAGTTAGGTATTCCTCCTAGCTCTAATTCTGTTTTAGATAATTTAATTTTTGTTTTGTCAGGGCGATTCATAGAGAAACCCCTGTAACCTCTTCTTTTAAAATGGTATAATAATCTAGGCTTATTATTTTCTGCTAATATAGGCATGCCATAAAATATACACGCCATGAGTACATCTTCAAAAAATATTTCTGCCGTTTGAGGTCTTGCAATGTATTCTAAAAAAAATTTACTATTAGGTACATCACTTACCATACTCCAAGTTGTTAATCCGTGAAGAGCGCCATTAGACCCGCCACCACCAACAGTACCACTAATATCATAACTATCGCAGCCGAAGGCTCCAAAGCCATCATTGCCAGGAAATTTAATACCATTTTTTGTAATTATATTATTTTGCAAAGAAACAGGTGGTATCCAAGATAAATTAAACCTTCCTGATTTATTAGGTGACCATATAACTTTTGTATCTTTTATTCCATTTTTCCAAGAAAAAGAACCTCTAGTTACATAGCCTTTTAATGTCATTTCTTCATTGTAATCTATCTGCTCGTATATTTTAGTTAGATTAAATAAAGAATTTATAGTTTCATCTCGAAATGCGTGCTTTTCAGATCTTGGAAATTGTCTGTAATACTCATTAAGAGCATCACTGTCGTTTTTTAAACCCTCGACTTCGTTGTTCCAATGATCGATGACCCCATTAAAAATTTGCTCGCCATCAATTCCTTCAACCGGTTCTGATGGAGTTTCGAAGACAGGATACCCGAATTTATCAATAAACCCTTCGTATCCCCATTCCATAGGTATGAACAAAGAATATAATCCACTTGCAGTCTGGCCATTGCGGTTTCTATTTGTAACATCTGAATTATAGTACAGTTTTTTAAAATTATCACCTCCTTTTTCAATTGCATTAGATGTTGAGCCCATCATGCATTTACCAACTATTTTTGCTCCAAGTCTAAGGCACGTTTTCGTGACCCTCCAGTTGTTGAGAATATTATCCGGCCTTTCCCATTTCCCCGATTCGTCGTGGACGAGTAATTGTAATTTTTCCCCATCGTACGAGTTGTCTCCTGTGTTCTTCCAATCGATCGTTGTGTCGAGCCCCTGTAACCCCTGCCCATATTCCTCCTGACTATAACTCTCCTTGAGGGAGTTTCTTGTAAGTCTTCTTGACGGAATCTTATAGGATAGCTCTGTCTTTGGTCTCTCCATTCCGTCCTGTATTGGTTTGAAAAAGAATGGGTAGTTAATGGATATTGGTACCACCTTGTCTGTGAACATCTTCTTTGCATCTGCACCAGTCTTAGATAAGATCCCAAACCTAGAGTCTTTGGATATTGTTGCCAAGTTAACAGTCTCTGAGGATGCCATAAAGCTAAACCCAGACCGTCTGTTCTTAAGATAGCACATTCCGTAAGATCTTCTATCTGCCTTGCAAGCTTCCCAAAAGTAATAGAATATTCTGTTTGCCTGTCTAAAATCAGGTGATCCAACATCAATTTTTGTCCAGTTGAGGTATATATAGTGCGATCCTGTAATGTAACAAGGCTCATTGTTGCACATGAACCAGTAGCCATTAGAACGATGATTAAACTCACTCTCAATATATTCGTAGTACTGCTCTTTAATATCTTCCGCATATTCTTTAAAATCAATTAAATTTTTTATTTTACTAAGTGATGCGGGTTTAGATATCTGTTTAAATACTTGATCTTCTTTTTTAAGGTCTTCACCATCTATTTTATTTGGAGTTTTAGGTATTCCTACCTTTAGACCTTGAATTTCATATATATCGCCTAAAGTACCGTCTTTGCTTATAATAACGCAATCTAGTTCTTCATTATAACCGTAATCAAATTTTTTATATTTATTATTTTTCTTTACCTTTTTATCAGATAAGTGATCTGTGTGTATTTTATATAAAGTTTGTTTATACATTATTTAACTCTATTTTCAACACCCATAAAAGCTTCTGATTTTTTATTGTCTGATTTTTTTTCTGCGAGCTCTTCAATTTTTTCAATTATTTTCAAAGAGTCTTCAATAGCCACCCATTTTGCTTGAGCTGCTGTTTTTGCTTTTTCTGGATCTAATTCGCCTAAATCTATATTTTGTTTAATAACTTTTTCAAGTTCTACTAAAGCTTTTTCAGCTGCTTCGATCACTCGTTTTCTCCTGTCCATAATTTATTGTAACTTGATTAGATAAAATTCTATATAGCTTTTTGCCTTCTATTTCAAACTCATATTCAGAGTCAGGTGTAAAGCCAATAACATCACCTATGGTTAATCCTAAGGACCTTAGTTCGTCGTTGCTATACACAAGCTCACCTTTTAATTTTTGTTCAGTATCAGGAGCCCATTCGTCTTCGTTAATTAAAGGACTAACAAAACAATATTCATCTGGACAAAACCATTTATTATTTCTTTTATAAGCGAATATTTGATCAGGCGCTACAAAGTATTCATTTTCTTTTAAAAAGCTTGCACTATTTTTTTCTTCACCTCTTATATCAATCCATCTTCTAAAAACATTATGATGTACAATTACAACATCTCCCTTTCTAGGGGTTTTGTAAGTTACTCCATACGCAGGTTCATTAACTATAACACCCATTCTATTAACAAACATATAATCACGCTCGCTAATTTCTGTATTTAGTATTAATTCTTTCTGGTCAACATTTATTTTATTGTTGTACCTTGATTCAGTAGATATAATATAATTAAAAAGTGATTTCATTTAATAGTCTAAATTGTATTCTATTGATACCGCCATGTTAGAATTAAAATATTTCCACGGTAATACCTCTTTGTTTTTTGTAATATAAATTTTATAACCTCCGTTGTCTTCTAATATATCACATATTTTATGGCCTCCGTAAACTTCTTGACCAACAGAGTAATGCATTGCTTCATTTTTATAATCTGTACCAATGCTTATTTTTCGTATAAGTTTCATTTAATTCTATTTATTATTTTTAAGAAGTCCTTGCATCCCTAAAACAGAATGAAACATTGCTTCATGGTAATACGCCTCTGCTTGATCTTTACTGCAGAATAATATTCTCCAATTTTCAATATTCTTTCCATTACATTTATGCTGAGACATTCTATATTCTGGGTCCATCTTGGTAATTCCACAATAATTTTCTTCTGGTAAATAATACACAGAATAGTAGCCGGGATTTCTAGCTTTACGCTTTGCTAGTATCGTTTTTCTATTCTTTGCATAATATTTCTTTGATGCTGTGTTTCCCATTCTAGTAAGTCCAAATTGTTGTTTCAGGTGCACCAGGATAACCAATACCTACATGAACAAAATTATTTTTTCTACTTATGCCTATTCTAGTAAACCCGACTTCTATAGCCGCTTTAACTAATTTAAATGTAGCTTCACCACCAACGCAAGCAATATCTACTGCCGCCCCATAAGCATGTTCTCCTGGTTTTGATTTTTTAGCTTCAATAGGATGATCCGGCGATCTATAAGTAGACGTTAATTTAATTGGGTATCCATAAATTTCTCTTAGCTGATCTAGTTTTTCAAGAAGGTTAGGGTCCATTTTTTCAAACTCATTAAATTCAGATTCATTAAAGTATTTCATTTTTTAAGCTTTTGATAAATATTTATACAGGTGTACCCTATCGTTAATAATAAAACTATTGTTTGTAACATCGGATTTACACCCGAAACCATTGGAGAGCTTGTAACTAAAGCTGCAATGTTAATACCGTATATTTTTAAATCGGTCATTTTTATTTATGTTTGTTGTTTCCAAATACTTTTTCTACACCGCGACTTCCGAAATAGCCTCCAATTACAATCGTCAAAAGTCCAGTTATAGAGTCTAACGGGTAACCCATATACCATCCTGCTACATAACTAACTGTTAAAAACACAAGAACCAAAGGTCTTACGTTTGAAGCTAGCCAAGAACCTGATCTTGCATCAGCTACCCATCTTTTTGTTGTGCCATCTATTTCAGCACGTTCCATTTTTAATTTTTCAAGAGCGATTTCTTTGTCAGCATCGCTCATATCTGAACCCCCAATTATAGCTTGTATTACAGAGCCAACAGGCGTATCACCGGCAATAGCTCCAACAACGTTAGGAATTTTTTCTAATAAAAATTTACCAACACCGGTATCTTTAAATTTCTTTTTTTCCATTTTATGCTATTGCTAAATATATCCAATTAACCCCTGAATTATTTGCGTCAGCAGCGTCAAAACTAAAACCATCAGATTCAAAATTAATACCGTGATTTGTTTCATCACTTTCAGCAGAACTCGTATTTGCTGCTAATCTTTTTTCACCACTTCTTTCAGAATCAAAAATAAACCATCCACTTGTTCCACCACTATAAGCCTTAAGCATCACAAATCTTGGTTGGAATCCTGTTGTTTGTTTGTTACCTGCACTTCCTGAACCACTATAACTCCCTACCTTCTGATAACCATCTACTGAATGGAAGCAGTAGGCTATCATATTTCCTTGCAAAACAGTGTCGTGTCCTGCTATAAATGTTGAATTGTTAAAATCTACAGGATAAAATACCTTATCAGAATAAGTTCCTGCGGTTGAATCAAATCTCAGGTAATTTATATACCCACTTGTTGTTCCTGTATCTTTATGGTATATATACCAATTATGGGAAGAATCTAAATTTTTTAATATTACCATTTCAGGAGCAGAACTTAATCCGTGACCAATATCAAGACCAATTGTAGAAGAACCTACATACTTCACAATACTAAACCCTGCATC
>Ga0098055_1000746_pt1 | contig 18779 bp, 30 predicted proteins | sample 17_taG_FD_75107 | JGI IMG/M metagenome (GOLD analysis project Ga0098055, IMG submission 75107) | Marine viral communities from the Subarctic Pacific Ocean - 17_ETSP_OMZ_AT15314 metaG | ecosystem: Environmental > Aquatic > Marine > Oceanic | place: Pacific Ocean | collected 2015-01-18 | reverse complement strand
TCGCCTGCAAGTTCAAAATTGCTTGGTATCATTCTTTTTCCTCTTACTTCTAGTGATGGCGGCTTTTTTCGCTAACCGCCGTTTTTCTGATTTCGGGACGTACTCTTCTCTTTGACGGTACTCCCATACGATGTCAGCACATTTCTTTTTAAATACACGTAGTGCGCTCTCTACGTTGTTGTTTCTTACTTTAACCTTGGGCATTACTTTCCTTTTTACGAAGCATGGGTGGTAGTCCCCATACAGCTTGAGCTTCTGCCTTATGTCCTGCGGCGTCAATAACTAACATAACACGCTTGCCTTTCAGCCATGCTTCTTGCTGGTTGCGTAGACGTTGTATTGGAGTAAGAGAACGACAGCCTCGGCTACTACGGCGTAGACCTTGGCTTGTGTAGTTAGACTTACCCATTCTTTTCTTCTTAGCCATTAAAATGCTCCTTTGCGAATAAAATGCCACCCACGTTTGCGTAGATAGCTTACTTGTTTACGAATACTGTTCATAGTTCTATCAGGAAACAGTTCGAGTAACTCCTCTTCTGTCTTGCAATAATATTGATTGCGAAGGAGGTTACGCTCTTCATGTGTCCACGGTTTCTTCTGATATTCTTTCATGTTGTATATTATAGGGGAGTTTGAATAAAATGTCAAGAAGTAAATTTCGAAGAGGTCCATAGAAAAATACTTCTTGACATCAGTATTACTTTCAAGTATAATATACGCATCTGTGAAAATACCTAGGAGATTCTTATGATTGATTACTACACGTCCCTTATCATTTTTGGCGTTTGTATGTTTGGGGCCGCGATGACAGCATTTCATTTAGGCAGACGAGAAGGTATAGAAAATACTGTACAATATCTAATTGATACTGGAGTCTTAGAGGTAGACGAAGAAATGTAGGTAATAAGCCCACCTTAAAGAGGCTTCGTTTAATAGGCGGCATCGAAAGAGCCCCAGCGTACCGAAAGGACGCAATTCATAAAAGGAGAACTTTATGACCAGCACTAAACTAGCTATGGCTGACCTACAGAAGTATCTGTTAGGTTTTGACCGATTCATGGACACCAACGTATTTGCAGGAACTCTTGACGGAGGCTATCCTCGATTCAATATACTCAGAGTAGGAGAAAATGGTTTCCGAATTGAGTTAGCAGTTCCAGGATGGAACAAAGATGACATTGAAATCAGTCTTCACAAAGGAGTTCTGAAGGTAGATGGTACAACGAAGCAGTTTCACAAAGAACACGAGTCGTACATCTACAAAGGGCTAAGCGGTAAGTGTTTCACACGGACGTTCGGAGTAAGTGAGCATATCATTCTTGATCGTGCTTATATGGAACGTGGCCTGCTATGCATAGACTTGCATGAAGAAATCCCTAAGGAATTGCAACCAATTAAGGTTACTATTTCATAGGAGATATATGAAACAACTAGCAATACTTGCAGCTATTACAGCTGTACTATTCGCTCACACGGGCTTTGCTAAAGAAAAGAAAGAAACAGGGCAGGGACGAAGAGCACAAAAAATGGAAGAAGTACGAGTATATGGAGTTGACTTGAGTAAAGCAATTCCATTTAGAGCTGGATTAACAGACATAGTACTTGTACACGAATACGATAAAAGAAAGAACGAGTGGCGTTTTGTCGGCACAAAGAGTGCGAGTAAAGAATCGTAAAGCCTTAGCGGGGTCTCAGTGCCCCGCAATTTTGGAGAATTGAATGAACAAAGCATCTGTATATGAACAGTTGAAAATTGATGAAGGAGTTGTCTATGAAATTTATTTGGACCATCTTGGCTACAAAACCTTCGGAGTGGGACATCTCGTGCTTGAGTCAGATCCAGAGCACGAATACGAAGTCGGAGAGCCAGTTTCTGTCGAACGAGTCCTTGAGTGTTTTAACGGCGATCTCGATGTGGCTCTAAGTGAGTGTGTGAATCTCTACGGCGCAGACATCTGGTGTGGCTTTCCTGGAGAAGTGCAAGAAATTCTTGTAAACATGATGTTCAATCTTGGACGTCCACGGCTCGGAAAGTTTAAAAAGTTTAATGCTGCTCTTGTAGAAGGGGACTGGGTTACAGCAGGAGTAGAAGGTCGAGACTCGCTTTGGTATCGCCAAGTGGGGAAACGAGCTGAAAGATTAATGACACGATTGGAGAATGTGTAATGGAAAATTATTACAACAAAGAGACTCATCCAGATCAAAAGTATTTTTTAACGGAAGAGTCTGAAGAAGTTCTTAGTGGGGTCGCCCCAGAACTTGCAGAAGTAGTTCGACGAGCGGTCGCTATTTCAGATATTGAAATACAGGCAACTCACGGTCGAAGAACAAGAACACAGCAACTAGAATTGTTTCGAAAAGGAGCAACACAGCGAGCAAGCTCACCTCATATGTATGGACAGGCAGTTGACCTAGTAGCATTTGTAGAGGGCCGTCCTTGCTTTGAGCCCGAAGTATATGACGAAGTTGCTATGAATATGAAGTTTGCTAGCCAAGACTTGCTTACGCCTGTTCGTTGGGGCGGAGTATGGAGCTTAGATAACTTAAGTAGTTATGAAGGAGATCTTGGCGAGCTACAATGTATGTATATGGGTCGTTGCTTAGAAAATGGTCGTCGACCTATGCTTGACGTATGTCATTTTGAGCTAACAGTAGCAGAATAATCTTGACTTCAATTACCGATACAGGTATAATACTTACATGAACTTATTTTACCTTGATAAAGATTTAGACAAGTGCGCCGAGTATCACGTAGACAAGCACGTCAACAAAATGATACTCGAAGCTGCACAACTACTATGTACTGCGATATGGGTAGACACTCTACTTGGCTTTGTACCTCGAGCACTTGAGAAAGACGAAGCCGCAGTACTTAATGAATACAAAAAACTTGAGAAACCTCTCAAGCCTGAAGAAAGACAACTTACTCCATATCTTGGCATGATGTACAACCATCCCTGCACTATATGGACACGATCATCATTAGATAACTATGAGTGGACATGGTGCTATGCTCATGCTCTCGCAGAGGAGTTTCGGTATCGCTACGGCAAAGAACACAAGTCCTTCTGGCAAGTCATCAACAAACTACCCGACCCAGTCAACATTAAACGAGTGGGGTTCACCACGTTTGGACTTGCAATGCCTGATGTACTCAAAAACTATGATGATCCAATACAGTCTTACCGTGATTATTATCATCTTGACAAGGCTACTTTCGCCAGTTGGAGTCATAGACCAACTCCCGATTGGTGGGATGAGTCTCTTGCTGACTACGAACAGAGGATTACAGCGAAATGAGTAGAGTAGAATTAGTAGGGCTGACAAAGCCAAATATTGCCACAGGTTGCCATACCGCAGAAGAGTTGGTAGCCTATGCAGCACGGGTAAGTAACCCAGACAATCAAAACCATCACGAAAGCGCACCACGACTGCTACGATACCTTATTAAGCACGGGCACTGGTCCCCCTTCGAGATGGTAAGTATTACTATGGAAATTCGCACCACTCGGGATATTGCTCGACAGATGTTGCGTCACCGAAGTTTTAGCTTTCAAGAGTTTAGCCAGCGGTATGCGATTGCAGAAGACTTTTACTATCGTGAAGCTCGCCTGCAAGATCCTAGCAACCGTCAGAACAGTATTGAGCTGGAAGACTCAGAAGATTTTGGTAAAGGCGGAAACAAGTCTCAACACGAACGCCTTTACGAAGACTGGAACATGAAGCAGGCAAAAGTATTAGATGCGACAAAGAAAGCGTATCGCTGGGCACTCGATAATGGTATTGCAAAAGAGCAAGCCCGTGCAGTGCTACCAGAAGGTAATACAGTATCTACGCTATACATGAGCGGAACTCTTCGTTCGTGGATTCACTATTGCGACCTGCGGCGGGGTCACGGCACTCAGAAAGAACATATGCGTATTGCAAATCAGTGCTGGGATATTATTGCAACTCACTTCCCTGACGTTGCAGAGGCCGTAGAATGAAAGTACATGACCCAGTAAATAGTCCTTTACATTACCGACGAGATGATGTAGAATGTATTGATGCGATGAAGACAACAACATCCGCAGAAGGATTTGAAGAGTACTGCCGCCTCAATGCATTCAAATATATTTGGAGAGCAAACAACAAACAGAACAAAGTACAGGATATTCAGAAAGCTATCTGGTACTTGCGTATGTCAATAGGAGACGACCCCCGTGACAGGTAAAGGTGACACATATAGAAAAGTAAAGTGGCAACACTTTGGTAACAATTACGACAGAATATTTGGAAAACAGAATGAGACGAGTAAAAAAGAAAGATTACGAGAATTTAACAGAATCGAATATACAGAAAGTAATTGGACTTTTGACAGGAACTACTCCGATTTCAAAGAAGGAAGCATGCAGTATGCTGAATATAGCGTACAATACCACGCGCCTACAACGGATAATTGATGATTACGAAGATAAAGTTGAGTATCGAGCGTTACGTAAAAAGCAGAATCGAGGAAGAGGAGCGACAAATGAAGAAATTCGTGAGTCAGTTGAACGATATCTTTCCGGAGACTCCATTGCAGAAATCGCAGCGGGGTTATTCCGTTCGGCAGGGTTTGTACGTTCACTCATTGACCGTGTTGGAGTTCCTGCGACAAGTACGGAGTCTGGTACTGCGTATCTTCCGGAGACGTGTGTCGCAGAAGACTTCGCTTCAGGAGAAATCGTCTGGTCAGCAGTCTACAACAAACCAGCAAGAGTAGATTACGAACTCTCTGTAGATTATCAAGCAGAAAAAGCAGGCTTCTCAGATGTAAACTACGAGAAGAAGTACGGTAGCAAATGCTATGCTATTTATATCATGGAAGAAGTCAGAGAAGATACAGAAAAGTGGATGAATGTAAATACTGGAGGATTTGCAGCTTACTCTCTTGCATACGACTTGGGAAAGCTAAAGCACCTCGAAAAATACGGAGTTGATTTATCACGTATCTAAAAATATTTCTTGACTTTCATCACTCATGTCGGTATAATACATAGTATTGAAATGAGGAGAACTACATGAGTACATTTATAATTGGCTTCCTAACCGTAGGAGTATGTGTTCACCTACTTGGAGGTTACATCGCACTAGTAGAGCACTGCTTTGGGCGATAGATTTTATCAAGCACAACTACACGCTACAGGCACCTGTCCTGGAGCAACACAATCACAAACTAGAAGGAAACGTAAAATGGCGTGGACAGACGAACAAAAAGCAGAGGTTATCGAGGCGTACGAAGCAGGTAATCCAACTCCAGAGAACAGCATGGAGATCGTCGCAGAAATCGCAGAGCAATTCGATCAATCACCTAACGGTGTTCGCATGGTACTTACCAAGGCAGGCGTATATGTAAAAAAAGCCCCCGCCTCTGGTGGGACATCAAAGGCGAGTGGAGCAACTAGTACTCGCGTATCTAAAGCAGCAGCTATCGAATCTCTTACAGCAGCACTTACTGATGCAGGTCAAGAAGTTGATGAAGAAATCGTCAGCAAGTTGACAGGTAAAGCAGCAATGTACTTTGCCGGTGTAATCGCAGCAGTAAACAGCTAATTCTTTTTGAGGGCCTCCGTAGGTGTAAGTCCCTCACCTTCACATCCTAAGCAAGTCGGCACGGGAGAAGATTCTGCCAAACCGCTTCACTAGGAGTACCTGTGAAAAAAGAAGAACTAGCACGGCTCGTCGATGAGTACGGTGACGCTGTAATCACCTATCGTAGTGAGAACAGTAATAAGTTGAAATACAATGTTTGCACATTGGACTTCAGCACGCCTTACATTCAACAAAAAAGAAATAGAGCAAAGGAATCTGGAGAGACTCTTTTGCTTTTTTGTTGGGACACCGACTCTTTTCGTTTACTTAAACCGAAGAATGTGACCAATGTAGTACCTCTTGCCTCTGTTCTAAAGAACGGAGACTAGTATGGAACTATATCAAGCACCTGAAGTTTATGAAAAAGTCATACATTATGATGAAGCAAAAGAGACACAAGTTCGGCTTACTATCTCAACCTTTCGTGGTATCGAATATTTAAGTGTGCGTAAGTACTACTTAGATTTCGAAGAAGAGTGGAAGCCTAGTAAGGAAGGGATTACAATGCCCTTGGACTTTGACAACTCACGTAATCTTTTCGTTGGGCTAGTCGAAATCTTATCACTTGCAGAAAGTAAGGAGATCATAGAAGAACACTTCTCTGATCTAATCAAGGACTTATACGTAAATAGTTCTTGACTTTTGTTCCTTCTTTCTGTATAATATTGTTTATTGAGTGAGGGAACTATATGCAACATTTTTTGGAAAAAGCTTCTGCAATGTACTACTCAGGTACTCCGATAATCTCGGATGCTGAGTTTGATGCGTTAGCAAGACTATATAGCTATGATGCAGTGGGACATACTGTCACTGATGGTATTCCTCATCTGTATAAGATGTATTCTCTACAGAAGGTTTTTAATTTAAATGACATAGAGTCCGGTACGTCACCTATGGTGCGTACACCGAAACTTGATGGGGCGGCAGTGTCGTTGCAATATGTCAACGGCCATCTAGCTCAGGCTTTAACCAGGGGAGACGGCAATATCGGTCGTGATATCACGTTGAAGCTAGAAGAGCTAGTACCTCCAAATATCAGTACTATTGGCACTTGCCAAATTACTGGTGAAGTCGTAGCGCCCGATACGATTCCAAACTCTCGCAACTTTGCAGCGGGGTCTTTGAATCTCAAAGACATGCAGGAGTTCCGTGCTCGTTGTTCATACCTACGTTTTGTAGCGTATGACATTCAAGGCGAGTATATCGAACACACGCATCTTACCTCTGCAATGGACGGTTTGGCCCAAGAGGGCTTTGATACTATCACTCACTTCGATGCATCTGGCTATCCAACAGATGGCGAGGTGTTCAGGGTAGATAGTTATGAGGCTTTCTATAGAATGGGATATACAGCTCATCACCCCCGAGGGGCTTTCGCTCTTAAAGAGCAGAAGGATGGGGTGATTACAGAATTACTTGATGTTGTGTGGCAGGTAGGCAAATCAGGGGTCGTGAGCCCAGTTGCCATACTAAAGCCCGTCGAAGTGGGGGATGCACTTGTGAGCCGTGCAACTCTACACAACATCGAGTACATTCGCTCTCTGGACCTAGAAATAGGTTGCTCAGTTGAAGTTATACGGAGCGGGGAGATCATTCCACGAATCGTCAGACGAGTGGACATCGAGAAAAATAGTTCTTGACATTTAGGTCAATCTTTCGTATAATATCTTTTCACTTTTTCGGAGTAGTCCATGTTTCAAGAAATCAACTTCCCTACCAACTGTCCTTCTTGTGACAGTGAGTTGGAATGGGTAAATGATTCTCTGTACTGTCGTAATCATCTGTGTCCTGCACAGAATGCTAAGGCTGTGGAACACTTCGCTAAGACTATGAAGATCAAGGGTCTCGGCCCTGCGTCTATTCGTAAACTTGGCTGGACTTGCCCTTCTGAAATTTACCTCACTCCGCGTGAGAGTATCTTAGCATCGTTGGGCTCTGCGAAAGTGACTGACAAGCTCATGTTGGAGATATTGAATTCGTTCGATGCTCCACTTGAGCTTCTTTTACCTGCTTTTGGTATTCCGTTAATCGGAAAAACGGCAACACTAAAGCTGTCTGAGACTATTCATCATATTTCTCAAATAAATGCAGACACTTGTGAGCGTGCCGGATTGGGACCAAAAGCCTCTTCCAGTTTATTGGACTGGATAGACAATGAGCTACCTTTCTTTCAAGAACACATTCCTTGTAGTTGGTACTTTTCGGATACACCTCCGCCAGTTGTGAGTAAAGGAACTGTATGTATTAGTGGACGCTTGAAGAGTTTCAAGAGCAAAGCTGATGCTACTAATGCTTTGAATGCGGCTGGTTATGAAGTTAAATCCAGTCTTACAAAACAAGTAGGTTTTCTTATCAATGAAGGTGGGACTGAATCTGCTAAAACACGACAAGCCAGAACTACTGGCGTTACTATAGTAACTGATCTTAGATCATTTTTGGAGAACTAATATGGCACTTCCTAAGTGGACCGATGAGCGCACTGAAGCGCTTACTAATTTTGTCGGCGGCGAAAGCCCCGTCTCACAAGCTACTGTTGCAGAAGCAGCAGACCAGCTTGAAACTTCTACTCGTTCTATCTCTAGCAAACTGCGAAAGATGGGATACGATGTAGAGCTTGCTTCAACTGCTGGAGGACGTTCGTTCTCAGAGCAGCAAGAAGCTACTCTTCGTGCATTCGTTACTGATAACTCAGGCGCATACACATACGCTCAGATCGCTGAGCACTTCGAAGGTGGAAACTTTTCACCTAAGTCAATCCAAGGCAAGATCTTGTCTATGGAGTTGACTGGTCACGTTGCTCCTGCTCCTAAGGTAGAGAGCGTACGTACTTACACAGAAGCTGAAGAAGCTACATTCGTCTCTATGGTGAATGATGGTGCATTCGTCGAAGCAATCGCAGAAGCTCTCGATCGCTCTGTAAACAGCGTTCGTGGTAAGGCTCTTAGCCTTCTTCGTTCCGGCGACATCCAGGCGATTCCTCGTCAGGAGAACACCAAGGGCTCTACTAACGTAGATCCTCTCGACGGTGTTGATGTTGCTACTATGACTGTTGAAGCTATCGCAGAAGCGATTGGCAAGACAGCTCGCGGCGTAAAGACTATGTTGACTCGCCGTGGTCTAACTGCTGCTGACTATGATGGTGCCGCCAAGGCAGCTAAGTCTCAGTAATTACACAACTGTGTATGGTGAGGCTGGCTGGGTTTTCTAGTCAGCCTTTTTAATGTTCGGGGGAACTTTTGAATATATCAAGTGCTTTGATAAAGCAGTGCATCGCGCTGGCAGACTTTGAGACGTGGAGCTTTCTACGTAAAGAGTATCTGCCCGCCGAATATCACACGCTTTATGGTCAAATTGACAAGCACTGTGAAAACTTTCACGAGTTCCCTTCGTTCGACGATCTCAAGTTAAGTATACGACATGCACCTACCCGCGATAAGGTCTTCGCTATCGAAGCCATTGATGTAGATATTGATGCCGGTACTTTACTTGAGTATCTTAAGAATGAATATACTCAGAAAGAAATCTTAAACTCTCTTGATACTTATATTGATAATTCTGTAGTCTTTTCGTCTGCAGAAGAATCAGTGCAAGAGCTTCATCAAATTGTTCTAGACATAGAAGACAAAGTTGATCTTGAAGTTCCTCAGGAAAGTATGCAACGTATAGAATTGTTTGAGCCTGAAGAAGAGATCGGTAAATATATCGGTCTTGGTCTCAACGCTGAGTACGACCATGAAATCAAGTTCTCCCCCCGAGATTTGGTTCTGGTTGGTGGTCGGCGCGGGGCTGGTAAGTCTCTAACCTGTGCGAATATTGCAAACAACGTATTTCAATCTGGCCGTTCAGCTATCTATTTCACGATCGAGATGGATAGTAGATCAATACTGCAACGGTGTTGTTCTATCGCTACTGGTGTGCCATACTCTCGTCTACGTACACAAAATCTAAGTGTTACAGAGTGGGAGAAAGTGGCTGGCTGGTGGGCGAGTCGCTTCCAGCAAGGTCAGGACAGGTTGAAAGAGTATCGGGAAAACCGAGACTTTACAGAGTTCCATCGTAAACTTACTACACAGCATGAGCTTCTCCCGACTCAACAGCTTGATGTAATTTACGATCCAGGTCTAACTCTTGCAAAGATCCGTGCCGAACTCGATAAAAAAGTCAATCGTATAGACGCAGGCGTCATTATTGTTGACTATATCAACCAAGTCAAGCGTTCTAACATTCCCTCTCGGGGAGGGCAGTACGATTGGACGGAACAGATTGAAGTATCCAAAGCTCTAAAAGCTATGGCACAGGAGTATGAATGCACTGTATTCTCTCCTTATCAAACCGATGCCACAGGCGAGGCTCGCTTTGCCAAAGGTATTCTTGATGCGGCAGATGCCGCGTATGCACTAGAGGCTTATGAGCAAGAGGACTCTTGTATTAGCTTTAATTGTATGAAAATGAGGGCAGCCAGCATGAAGTCTTTCACTTCCGTTATGGATTGGGAGTCTTTGAAGATGGGGCCTGAAACAGCTCTTACTCCTCAGGAAAGAGAAGCTAGTTCACACAAAACTGATGAAGATATTGACGACCTCTGATAAAAAAAGTTCTTGACTATCCCCGGTGTTTGCTGTATAATATGTACTTCAATCATCGGGGATTTTTATTTATGGGAATGTTTTATGGATCAATCAGACATACAACTACAGGTAGAAAGAAGAAAAGCAGTACTCGACGCACTGGACCAACTCTCCGAGGCGTTCAATCAAACACTCCAAAACCTTATCGACGAGAAACACCTGAATACAGAAGTGGCTCCGACACAACTGGAGTTGCCGCTCGGCATGACTCGATGCAGTATACAGGATCCTTGGTTAAAGGTATCGGAACCATGCACAAGTCAAACGCTGTTCCGATCATCAATGAACAAGAAATGAAAGACATTGCAAGGATGAGACGATGAATTCAAGATTAGCTCCAAAAATTACAGAGCTTTTTGACATACTAGAAGTAGATATGGACGCAGGAGACTACATTCACGCGGATGTAACTCTTGCCCGACTATCAAAGTACTTTCACTTATTTGACGATGAACATGCAGACTATTACCAATATGCTCAAGACACTGTGGAATCTATGCTGGGTGATCTTGATGACGACTATTATGACGGGGACAATGATCTTTTTGATTGGGACGGCGATGCTCTGGCATCTGCTGGTTTCGGCGTGGACGAAGATTATTAATGAATGTAGAAGATCTACTCAAGAATAAAGATATTGCATATATTCCAAAAGGTAAGGACTATGTGGTTAGTTGTTTACACCCTGACCACAATGACCGTAATCCTAGTATGCGTATCGACCAAGTAACAGGAATATTTAACTGCTTCTCCTGTGGATTTAAAGGTAACCTATTTACCCACTTCGGCGAAAAAGTCAACAAAATGGAAATGAAGCGACAGCTTCTCAAAAAGAAAATAGACGAAGTAAGGGCGGAAAGCGTGGGACTACAAATGCCAGAGGGATACTCTCCATATATCGGTAATTGGAGAGGAATTCGAGCAGAAACATACCGAGAGTTTGAAGCATTCATTCATGCCGGAAAAGATTTTACAGGACGCATCTGCTTTCCTATACGAGATCGTTCCGGTAGAATAGTATCTTTTCAATCTCGAACTACCGGCGATCAACAGCCTAAGTACCTCAACACTCCTCCAGGTGCAAAGATGCCTTTGTTTCCTGTAGTAGAACCCATACAAGGCAGTATCATTCTTGTAGAAGGTATCTTTGATGTACTAAATCTACACGACAAAGGGTTGACAAATGCAGTATGTTGCTTTGGCGTGAAGAATGTAACAGAAGAAAAGCTTCAAGTACTCTCCGTTGCAGGAGTAGATAGCATTGATGTTTTTCTTGATAATGATGAAGCTGGACAAACTGGTTCAGCTAGAATACGTGAGCTATGCGAGTCAATAGGACTCAACACTCGTAACATTGCATTTGGAGACAAAGCATTGGATGCGGGAGCACTAGCTAAACCTCAAGTAGACAAACTAAAGAGTAAATTATATGCCTAAGGTTGCATTAGTAGAAACCAAACCAAGTAAAACAAGATTTTCAGCAGAGTTCGACGGATTGGAATTTGACCAATACCAGTTGTGCTCTGATCCAACTATTAAAAAAGTATTGAAGCGAGACTGCGACATTGACATGAATCCTGATGACTATGATTGGGTTATTCTTGTAGGTAGTGACGCGATGAAGTACTACACAAAATTAAGTTCCGTTACGGAATACTCTGGGAAAAAAGTGGAAGGCAAGTTCTTGCCTATTATTAACCCTGCGATGCTTGCATTCAAACCCGAAGCTAAAAAAGTGTGGGAATCAGGAAAGCAGAGCATCCTAGAGTATATCGCTGGTGAGAAAGAAGACGTAGTAATTGACGCATCAATCGCTTTCGGTATACAAGATACGGAGAAAGCAAATGAATTTATCCAAGCAGCAATCGATCACCCAGGAACGTACATTGCACTGGACTCAGAAACTACCGGACTCTACCCTCGGGATGGTTACATGCTCGGCATTAGCCTTTGTTACGATGGGGCTTCTGGTGCCTATATTGATACCGATTGTTTTTCTGAGCGTACTGAGCAGTTACTTCGTGAGCTCTTCCTCAAGAAAACAGTAGTATTTCACAATGCCAAGTTTGATATGGCATTCTTTGAGTACCACTTTCACTTCGAGTTCCCCAGCTTTGAAGACACAATGTTGCTCCATTACCTCATAGACGAGAATCCCGGAGGGCATGGCCTCAAGCAGCTTACAATGAAGTTTACACCTTATGGTGACTATGAGAAGCCCATGTATGATTGGATTGATCGCTATCGTAAGGAGCACGGTATTCTTAAAGATCAGTTTAGCTGGGGAGACATTCCTTTCGATGTGATGAAAACCTATGCAGGCATGGATGCTTTGTGTACGTTTCTTATCTACGAAAAGTTTATCAAAATTAAGCAGAATCCAAAGCTCAAGTGGGTATATGATAACATTCTTATTCCTGGCACTCGATTCCTTATTGACACCCAGGACAATGGTGTTCCTTTTGACCGTATGCGTTTGCTCGTAGGTCAGGAAGCTATGCAAGACGATATTGATGCTGCAGTTGCCGCTTTGTATGAAAATGATAACATACGGAGGTTTGAAGAACTAAATGGAAAACCATTTAATCCTAATAGTACTATGCAGCTTCGTAGTCTCCTGTTTGACTACCTTGGCCTCACGCCGACTGGTAAGAAAACTGGAACGGGCGCAGACTCTACTGACGCGGAAGTGCTCAAAGAACTCTCACTTCAGAGCGATGTACCTAAACGGATCTTGGATATACGACAAAAATCCAAAATCAAAAATACTTACCTTGATAAAATCATACCACAGTTGGATCGAGACTCTAGGTTGCGGACTGGCTTTAACCTACACGGTACTACTAGTGGGCGTCTATCTTCTAGCGGCAAATTAAATATGCAGCAGTTGCCACGAGACAATCCCACTGTAAAGGGTTGTATCAAAGCTGCTCCAGGACACAAAATTGTTGCTATGGATTTAACCACAGCAGAAGTATATGTTGCGGCTATTCTCGCAAAAGATAAAGCACTTATGGATGTGTTTCGTAGTGGAGGCAACTTTCACAGCACGATTGCTCACAAAGTATTTCGCCTTCCTTGCGAGCTAGACCAAGTGGCAGAGCTATACCCTGATAAGCGTCAGGCTGCAAAAGCCGTAACCTTTGGCATTATGTATGGTGCTGGCCCTGCAAAGATTAGCGAGCAAGTAACAAAAGATAGTGGTAAGTATTTTTCAAAATCGGAAGCCCAAGAAGTTATTAGTGACTACTTCAAAGCCTTCCACAAACTCAAGGCTTGGATTGATGATAATCAAAAATTTATTGAACAGAATGGGTTCATATATTCTTTCTTTGGTCGGAAGCGTAGACTCCCCAATGTTGAATCCACCGATGCGGCCATCCGCTCACATAGCGTTCGTTCTGGTCTTAATTTTTTGGTTCAGTCCGCTGCTAGCGATATTAACCTTCTTGGCGCAATAGACATGGGGGAGTATATCAAGGCAAAGGGAATGAAGTCTCGTATTTTTGCACTCGTACATGACTCAATTCTTGCCGAAGTTCCAGAGGATGAAATTGAACATTATAGCGAAAAACTTTTACACTTTATACAAATGGACAGAGGACTTACTATCCCAGGCGCTCCCGTCGGATGTGACTTCGAAATTGACGAAGACTACTCAATGGGTAAGTTCGCAAAGATGTATGGTAGTTCAGTATAAAAGCATTAACAAAGTAAAATTTCCCGTCTACATTCTATCTTCGGGGAACTGGGATAGACAAGACGGGTTACTCTTTTTAGACGGAGAAGTAGTAGATGATAGAAATATGTGCGGGGATACTTTGGGCATTCGCCGCCTACAAAGTCCTCATAAAAACATGCATCCCCTTAAACAGCAAGTTGATAACTTACGAGGAATTCTTAAATCAAAAGAAAAACATTTTATAGACACGAACGGTATACCGTTCATCTATGAAAAGACTGAGTTTTGTAAGCTAAAGTACTACAGAATAAAGTCGATAGTACAAAAGGACACTTGTTCGCTATTGAAGTTAGATGGCGTAAAGCAGCCTTTTGTTATTCCGAGACCTCCCACAAGTGAAATGCGGTATGCGGGAGTTTTACATTTTGGAACCCTACCGTGGGTATTATACGAGTATTCCGAAGACCGTCGTGAGGACACTCGAAGAAAAGTATAAATTATGGGTAAACGATCTAAAACTTTACAGGGTGCAAACTTAGAGTTGCAGGAGATTGAACCACTCACACAAAACCAGCTTCGAGCTTTTGAAAGCGACAAGAACATGGTCTTGCATGGGGTAGCAGGAACAGGTAAAACATTTATTGCGTGCTACTTTGCCTTTGATGACATGATTAAAGGCGAGTATGATAAGCTCGTACTAATACGTAGTGCAGTTCCTACTCGGGATATAGGATTCCTTCCAGGAACCGAGAAAGAAAAAGCATCGGTATATGAAGAGCCGTACAAGGATATTTGTATAGAACTCTTTCAACGTGGCGATGCGTACCAAATATTAAAGACGAAAGCGTTAGTGCATTTTATGACAACTTCATTTATTCGTGGCGTAACTCTACGTAATGCTACGATTATTATAGATGAGTGTCAGAATATGTCATTTCATGAGTTGGATTCCATTATTACTCGTGTTGGAGAAGGCTGTAGAGTTATTTTTTGTGGAGACTTCCGTCAGGCAGACCTACACAAGAATGGCCTACGGGACTTTATTCGCGTACTAAAAGCAACCGAAATGTTCGATATAGTAGACTTTGAAGTTCACGATATTGTACGTAGTAGTTTTGTTAAAAAATACATCATAGCAAAAGACCAACTAGGGTTATAATGAAAGCTGTTCTATCTAACCGTATCTTTATGGAGTGTAGTCCGGAGTATCGAAAGGTACTCTCGGACGAACTCACTTACAAAATACCTTCGCAAAACCCAAACGATCCACCACAGGTCATTAAGAATCTGCAGCGGGTGCGCGAAAATCTGGTATCTATACCAATCGGACGAACGGATCTGATACCAGGCTCATACGAAATTGTAGAAAAACGTCTAAATATTCCTGCTGATTTTCCGGAATTTAAATTTGAGTTACGACAAAGTCAGCAGGATGTTTATAATGAGCTTACCGACAATTGTATCATCAACGCGTGGGTAAGTTGGGGAAAGACCTTTACAGGTCTTGCAATCGCAGGGAAACTGGGCCAAAAAACACTTGTAGTGACGCACACTGTGCCACTACGAAATCAATGGGCCAAAGAAGTGGAGAAAGTATATGGATTTACCCCTGGCATTATTGGGAGTGGTCAGTTCGATATTGATAAGCCTATTGTTATTGGGAATACTCAGACTTTGTATCGGAATATCGAGAAAATCAGAAAAGAATTCGGAACTATAATACTAGACGAGATGCATCACGTATCTTCTCCGACTTTTGCTAAAATTATTGATACCAGCCATGCTCGATATAAGATTGGGCTATCAGGTACAATTGAGCGCAAAGATGGAAAGCACGTTGTATTTCGAGATTACTTCAGTCCGAATATCTTCAAGCCGCCAAAAGAGAACTTTCTTACTCCGAGCATACACATCTATCGCTCAGAAGTACGTTTTCCGGATGGCGCAAATATACCTTGGGCGAAGCGAGTTAATACTATCGCAAATAATGATGAGTACCGCCACTCCGTAGCTATGCTTGCATCAGCGTACGCGGCACGAGGCCACAAGGTGCTCGTGGTGTCAGATCGAGTTCATTTCTTGAAGAGCTGCGCCGAACTGACTGGTGAGAATTCTATATGTGTTACGGGCGAGGTACCGCACGAGCAAAGAGAAGAACTCATAAGTGAAATCTTACATGGAAGCAAGAATATTTTATACGGCACTCAAGCTATTTTCAGCGAAGGCATATCTGTGAATACATTGAGTTGTCTTATTCTTGCAACTCCTATTAATAATGAGCCACTACTTACACAGCTTATCGGTCGAGTAGTTCGCAAACACGATAATAAAAGAGATCCGGTAATTATTGACATTCATCTCAAAGGCAAGACAGCCCAACGACAAGCATCCAACAGGATGGGCTACTACATGAAACAAGGTTATTCAATTAAACAGCTTTGAACGTAGAAAAATAGTTCTTGACTTTTGCATCAAATGAGAGTATAATATGTTGTTCTATAATTGGGAAAAGATATTTGAATCATCTGAAGGGAACCCTCAGACGATGTATTCCATTGTCAAAATGATGTATCTTAATGAAATACCTAAAAACAAATATGACAAAATTTATAAATATGCTAATAAGAGCTTTATTGGACAGTCCTTTTTACTACATCCAGATGTACTACTGTACAATTCTTATAAGCATAGCTTTCGCGAGATAGCCCAGTATCTTGCTTTAGCTTCTGTCCGCCCTTACGTGGACTATGTAACAACTGGGGAACTTACTCTAGATCTTGACCTTGTTGAGATACCACTAGAGCTTTTTACAGACAACAGCCTACTACATGTAGAAGATGGTAAATTACATTTTTTATATGAAGAAGTCAAACAGGAGAATATACACTAATGGCACTATCATTCAACAAAGCCGCTGGCGGCGCTAAAAAATCTTCCCTTACTTCCTATTCTTACCGCGATGGAGACAACGAAGTTCGTCTCGTCGGAGATGTACTTGCACGGTATGTATACTGGCTAGAAGGTAAAAACGGCAAGAACATTCCTTTCGAGTGCTTGTCTTTTGATCGCAACGAAGAGCGATTTAACAATCTTGAAAAGGACTGGGTACGAGAGTTCTACCCCGATCTGAAGTGTGGCTGGAGCTACGCAATGCAGTGTCTTGATGGCGGTGAAGTAAAAATCATCAACCTCAAGAAGAAGCTCTTTGAAGCTATCTTAACTGCGGCAGAAGATCTTGGGGATCCTACTGATCCAGAAACAGGCTGGGACGTTAAGTTCAAGCGTGTTAAGACTGGACCTTTGCCCTACAACGTAGAGTACCAGTTACAAGTACTCAAGTGCAAGCAACGTGCTCTCAGCGAGAATGAGCTACAAGCAGTTGCAGACTTAAAGTCTATGGACGATGTTATGCCCCGTCCTACTCCCGACGCACAGAAAGCACTTCTTGAAGAGATTCGTGAAGATGCAGCGGGCGATATTGATGAATCTTTGGAAGATGAGTTCAAGATCGGATGATTTTATTTACGGCAGACTGGCATATAAAGCTAGGGCAAAAGAACGTACCTCGTGATTGGGCGATAAAGCGTTATCAATCATTTTTTGAACAAGTACATAGTTTAGAAAAGCAGTGCAATATGCACGTTATTGGTGGTGACTTATTTGACCGTCTGCCGAACATGGAAGAGTTGGAGCTTTACTTTGAGTTTATATCAAAGGTGAGTATCCCAACTCTTATCTATGACGGAAATCACGAAGCTACAAAGAAAAACAAAACATTTTTTACACAGCTAAAGAAAGTATCGCGAGAGATTAACCCACTCGTAAAAGTAGTTGATATGTCATACTACGACAATGACTTTGGGTTTGGAGTACTGCCCTATGCAGATCTTCATCGTAAAAATTCTATTGAACTGTTTGATCCAAAGAAGCCTTTGTTCACTCATGTTCGCGGAGAAATACCTCCACACGTCAAGCCAGAGGTGGACTTAGACAGGTTCGAGGATTTCCCTGTAGTTTTTGCAGGAGACCTACACGCACATAGCAATACTCAACGAAATATTGTATACCCCGGTAGCCCTATGACAACTTCATTTCATAGAAATGAGGTACAGACTGGCTACCTCTTAATAAACCCAAGAGATTGGTCATGGATGTGGGACGCTTTTGAGCTACCACAACTTATTCGTAAAACAGTATCAGACCCAAGTGAGATGATACCAACGGACTTCCATCATACAATCTATGAGATAGAAGGGGACATACAAGAGCTCGCAAACGTAAAAAACAACGAACTTCTTGATAAGAAAGTTGTAAAACGAAGTAGTGAAGCTACTCTCGTAATACAGAAAGACATGAGCATTCAAGAAGAATTAGTAGAGTATCTATCCTATATTTTGGAAATACCAGAAACAAGGATACCAGAAATAGTAGGTATATTTAATGATTACGCTGCAAAAGTTGAAATGGAGTAATTGTTTTAGCTATGGGCCTGACAATGAGCTAGATCTCAGTGATAATACTGTAACGCAAGTTCTTGGCACTAACGGTATGGGCAAGTCGTCCATACCGTTAATTATTGAAGAGGCACTATACAACAAAAACTCGAAAGGTATTAAAAAAGCAGATATACCCAATAGATACGTAAATGCAGGATACCATATACATCTTGAATTTGCGAAAGATGGAAAAAAGTATGATGTCGTTATTGATCGGAAGTCTAGTATTAAGCTTAAGTTGCTGGAAAATGGAGAAGATATTAGTTCTCATACAGCGACCAATACATACAAGACACTCCAAGATATTATTGGAATCGACTTTAAAACCTTCTCTCAGTTGGTATATCAAAACACAAATAG
>Ga0098055_1000740_pt1 | contig 18854 bp, 19 predicted proteins | sample 17_taG_FD_75107 | JGI IMG/M metagenome (GOLD analysis project Ga0098055, IMG submission 75107) | Marine viral communities from the Subarctic Pacific Ocean - 17_ETSP_OMZ_AT15314 metaG | ecosystem: Environmental > Aquatic > Marine > Oceanic | place: Pacific Ocean | collected 2015-01-18 | reverse complement strand
GAGCCAGCCGATCCCGGCCCCGCTTCGCGATGATATTCTGGCCCTGTGCCAGCCCGGCAGTAACGAGATCGACCGGGCCGGGCGTGTCAGCCAGCAACTGGCCGCTGAATACGCCACTACCTGTGAGGCCCTGCTCGCACAGGCCAACCTGACACCGGCCCAGGTTCGCGCCATTGGCTGCCACGGCCAGACCGTTCGCCACCGCCCTCAAGCACCCGGCTTTAGCGTTCAACTGGGCTGCCCGGACACCCTGGCCGTGCAAAGCAGGATTCCCGTGGTCAGCAATTTCCGCAACAAGGACATGGCACTGGGCGGGCAAGGCGCCCCGCTGGTACCCCCCTTTCACCGGCAGCTTTTCGCCCAGGCAGACCAGCGCATTGCCGTGGTCAACATCGGCGGCATGGCCAATGTGACCTTGCTGGATAACGGCCAGCTCACCGGCGGTTTTGATACCGGCCCCGGCAACGTGTTGATGGACAGCTGGATCCAACAGCACCGCCAGCAAGCCTATGACCGCAATGGTGACTGGGCCGCCAGCGCCCACCCCGATGCCGCTCTACTTGCCTCCCTGCTGGATGACCCGTATTTCCATCAGCCGCCCCCGAAAAGCACCGGGCGGGAGCGTTTCAGCCGTGACTGGCTCAACGCACAACTGGCGAACCACTCACTCCCTGAGGACGTCGTCCAGGCAACGCTGGCAGAGCTCACCGCCCATTCAATCAGCGATGCACTTAACAACTTCCAGGCCGATCATGTGCTGATCTGCGGCGGAGGCGCCCACAACCAACACCTGCTGGAACGCCTTCAGGCATTACTCGGCGCCCCTGTCTCCAGCACCGCTGAGCACGGGCTGGACCCGGACTGGGTGGAAGCCGCCGCATTTGCCTGGCTAGCCTGGGCGCGCATGGAAGAGAGGACGAGCAATGCGCCGGTGGTCACCGGGGCATCAAGGGAGGCGGTATTAGGGCAGATCACCCTGCCGTAGGAGCGTCGCTGGCGGCGCGATTCCCACTGTTGGCTCAAGGCATTTTCACCACAGAGGGCACGGAACCCACTGAGACAATCCGGTCTTTCCCTTCGCTGAAATGAAAGTGTTTGCTGTGTCCCGAGTTATCGCGCCGCGAGCGACGCTCCTACCGCAAGGGCAGTCAAACCAGCCACAACCCGATCATGGCGCAGCTGAAACCCAGGGTGGCACCGGCAAGAATATCCGACGGGTAGTGAACCCCCAGCAGCACCCGGGACAAACCCACCATCACCGCCAACCCCAGTGCCAACGCCATTACCGGCGGGTAGAATACGCACAACAAGGTGGCCATCACAAAGGCGGCCGCGGTGTGCCCGGACGGAAAGCTGAAGCGGTCCGCCGGTTGAATAAACGCTGACAGACTTTCCAGGGCATCCGCCGGCCGGGGGCGCTTGATCAGGTGCTTGAGCAGCACAAACAAGGGCACCTCCAAGGCATAGGCCGCCATGGCAGTCAGGGCAAACTCGCTCCCCCCTTGTCGATCCATCCACCAGATGAATAGCGTCAGCGCCACATAGAAGGGACCATCACCAAGGCGGGAGATCATCCGCGCCATACGGGCGCGGCGGGCTGCTTGCGGCTGCTGTAGCAACCAGCACATGGCCCGGGTGTCCGCGGCGGTCATTCGCTGAAATGTCGGTTTTGTCGTCATCATGGGTTCAGTGTCTACCCGAAAAGCGACGAAATGTTGATCGAACGGTGAAGGTTTTGTGACAACAAGAGACGCAGCACGCACCACGCTTCACGCCGCCCTTCGGGCGCACGCTAAAACCAAGAAGGCGCCATAGGCGCCTTCGTACTGCTCATGCGTGGTGCGTGTTTGCGTGGTGCGTGCTGCGTTCTCAGACCGAGAAGGACGAGCCGCAGCCGCAGGTAGTGGCCGCATTGGGGTTGCTGACCACGAAACGCGAGCCCATCAGGCCCTTTTCGTAATCCACCTGGGAGCCATCCAGGTACTGAATGCTCATGGCGTCCACCAGTAAGGTGACACCCTCTTTCTCCACCGAGGTATCGTCTTCATTCACCGCTTCATCGAACGTGAAGCCATAGGAGAACCCCGCACACCCGCCGCCGGTGATATACACACGCAGCTTGAGGTTCGGGTTTCCTTCGTCGTCACGCAGCTCTTTGACTTTGGTGGCGGCGGCATCGGTGAATGAAATTGGCGCTGACTCGCTCATACTCTCGCTATTGGCTGACATCTGGGCAGTAGAAAACCCGCCCCGGCACTAAACGCCCGAGCGGGTTGATCATGTTCCAGTACCCGACTAAAACAGTCAAGAATTATCCGCGGGCACCTTCCGCCTTCCCGGGCGCATCGTTGCTTGCTGCGTCCTTGCCGGCGGACTCCGGCTTGGCCGTTTTGCCAGCATCCGGCGCGGGCAGATTGCGGCGCTCGTCATCCAGGCGGACCAGTTTGCCATTCACCCGCGCGCCCATGACCATTTCGATCATCCGGTAGTACACGTTGCCTTCCACTGACGCTTTTTCCGCCAGTTCCAGGTTCTCGGTGGCGTGCACATCCCCTTCCACGCGACCATTAATCACCACCTGGGCGACCTGGATTTCGCCTTTCACCACACCGCTTTCGCCAATCACCAGGCGACCGCCATCCTTGCCCACGCTGACATTGCCTTCCACGGTGCCCTGAATATGCAGGCCTCCGGAAAATTCGATATCACCACGAACGGTTGCGCTGGGCGCGATCAGGGTATGGTTACGGTAATCTTGGGACGATGCCCCTGTAGTCACTGCGGTTTTCTTGTCTCGGCCTAGCACACGTCTCTCCTACTGCCATTTTATGGTTTTCTGTGTCTGGTAACGGTTTCTGCCGCCGCTCTCAGCATCCACATCTACCGCTTGTACCACCACCCCTTCGGGCACCTTAAAGCGGCCATTCAGCTCCTGAAAGTAACGAAACCGGAAGCGTGTCTCACTCCCGTCTTCAAGCCAGCTACTGCCATTGAGCTCAAACGCTTCCCCGTCTTTCTCGCCGTGCAGGTGCAAGCTGATATCCCCGGACAGGTAACCGCGGTTGTCACCGGGCTGTACCAGCACCACCCGATAACGGTATTCGTCAGTCTCGTTGTCCTGCTGCACCGTCATTTTTTCGATCTGCAGGCCGCCCTCGGTGCCAGCCGGTGCCATCACATTCTTGTAGAAAAGTACCGCTTCTTCCAGCTCAGCCACCTGGTCCTGCAACGCCTTGATCTCCTGGCGCACCTCTTCACGTGCCTCCAGGGTCAGTTCGGAATCCGCTCTGAACACCGCCAGCTCATTACGCGCAGTCTCCAGCTCTGCATCCAGGGTCTTGACCTCACCACGCAGTCGGCGATTGGATTCCGAGGCATCCAGAGCACCGCCAGCACCCAGCCAGCCGCCCAGCAAAAACAGCAACACCGCGACGACAAGCGCAACCGACACCCACAGCCGCCGCTGCTTCTTCTGCTGAGACGGGCTGATCGGCATCAGCATCACATCATCGATGCCCGCCCGGCTTTTCGGTTTCTTCGCCATGATTACGGCGCCAACGGAACCACTGCCAGCCCCGCCCCCTCATCCAGACCAAACATGATATTCATGGCCTGCACGGCCTGCCCGGAAGCCCCTTTTACCAGGTTATCAATCACCGACAGCACCACAATCACGTTCTCTCCCCGCGGTTGATGCAGAGCCAGCCGACAGATATTGGCTCCCTTCACGAAACGGGTTTCCGGGTGGCTGCCCAGCGGCATCACATCCACAAAGGGCTCATCGGCATAACGGGCCTCGAACGCCGCCTGAATATCTTCCAGTGGCGGCGCCGATTCGGTGAGCTGACCGTAGAGAGTGGCATGAATACCACGAATCATGGGGATAAGATGTGGAACAAATGTAGCGCTTACCGGGCCACCAGCGATATCCGCCAGCCCCTGCTCGATCTCCGGCAAATGCCGGTGACCGCTGGCGCCATAGGCCTTGTAGCTCTCACCCGCCTCCGCCAGCAACATGGGCACCTTGGCGCCTTTGCCGCCACCGCTGGCGCCACTGGCCGCGTTGGCGATCAGCTGATCGGGCTTGATCCAGCCCTTTTCCAGCAACGGCAAGTAGCCCAGCTGGATCGAGGTGGGATAACAACCGGCGCAGGCCACCAGCCGAGCGTCACGAATCGCCGCCCGATTCACTTCCGGCAGGCCATATACCGCATCCGCCAGCAACTCCGGGCAGGCATGGGGCTCGCCATACCATTCGCTCCAGAGTTCATGATCGCGCAGCCGGAAATCCGCTGACAGGTCCACCACCCGCACGCCGGCGTCCATCAGCTCAGGCATCATCCGCATGGCCACGTTATGGGGCGTCGCAAAGAACACCACGTCACAGGCCGCCAGCCGCTTCACATCCGGCTCACTGAAAACCAGATCCGTACGGCCACGCAGGGACGGAAACAGGTCAGCCACCGCCACACCCGCTTCGCCACGAGAGGTAATCACATCCAGTTCAGCATGGGGGTGGTTAACCAACAGGCGCAATAATTCGACCCCGGTATACCCGGTACCGCCGACCACACCTACTTTCAGCGGTGCACTGGCTGGTGCTGGCTGAGAAGACATATCCCACTCCTGAACTGCATTAATAAAAGGAAGCCCTGCATGATAGGGTCGCCATCGATCAGCGGCAAGAAAGTGCCGCCCATAACGGCCTGAAAACCGCCTTGCCCACCCGGATGACGGTCAACCCGGCAGTTGCCGCTCCGACTCTTTCTCTCCATCCGCCGACTCGGTTTTTTCATTGCCTCGTTCCGCCGGCTTGTCCTGGGGCTTTTCCAGCGCCATGCCCTGACCATCAGAAAGACGGTCAGCCAGGGAGTCATACAGGGGGCGAGCCCAGACGACCTTGGCCACCGCTGCGGACAGTAGCGCACCCGCCATCAGCGGCAGCAGGATATCGTGGCGGTTGCCGGTCAGCTCCATCACGATCACGAAGGACGTGATCGGCCGCTGTATCACCCCGGCCAGAAACGCCGCCATGGCCACCAGAGTCAGGCCCACCAGCGACGAGCCAGGAAAGAAACCACCAACCACGTTACCAATACCCGCCCCTGCCGCCAGGCTGGGGGAGAACAGACCACCGGGAATGCCGGTAAAATAAGACACCAGGGTGGCTGACATCTTGGCCAGCGCGAAGGTCCAGTTACCCGGCTGCTCACCACTCAGCAGGGTAGATGCCTGCTCATAACCACTGCCGTAGGTGGCCCCGCCCGTAATCAGCCCCAGAAACACCAACACCAGCGCGCACAGCACCACCACACGGTATGGGTGCTCCTTGGCGTAGGGCGAAAGGAATTGGCTGCCCTTGATCAGCAACCGGCTAAAAAAGCCACCCAGCAGACCACACACCAGCGCCGTCACACCAATCGCTGCCCAGTCCCGGGTGATATCCAGCGCCCCGTCCGGGTGCCCAAAAAAACTGTAGTGTCCCATTATCATTAGCACCACCACACCGGAAAGAATGATGGCCATGATCAGGGTACCGCTGGTGCGCTGCTCAAACGAGCCGGACAGCTCCTCGATGGCAAAGACAATCCCTGCCAGGGGCGCATTGAACGCCGCCGACACCCCTGCCGCGCCGCCCGCCACAATCAGGGAGTTGTCCACATATTTCTGGTTAAGCCGCCCCACCCGGCCCACCGAATACATCATCGCCGCGCCCATGTGCACACTGGGGCCCTCGCGGCCAATACTGGCCCCGCACAGCAACCCCAGGCAGGTGAGTACAAACTTGCTGAGAATAACGCGCAAGGACAGGAAAGCAGGGCGCAACCAGTGGTAGCGCTGCTTCAGCACCACCAACACCTGAGGAATACCACTGCCCTGAGACTCGGTACCCAGCTGGCGCATCAACCAGACAATCACCACCATACCCACCGGGGTTATTAGCACCGGCAAGTATGGAGACTGGGCATGGATTTGCGTGAAAGTGTGGGACGCCAACTCTGCCACCCAGGCAAACGCCACCACCAGCAGCCCCACCATGATGGCGCCAGACCAGAACACCGCGCGCAACTTCCAGTCCTGCCAGGAACCCAGCTGCCGACGGCTCAGCCGCCGGGTGCGAAACAGGTAGTAACGCATCAGACGACTATGGCGTGGCCGCTTATTCACAGCGCTCCTTTACTTAGACAGCAGCAAGTGGACCGGAAAGAATACAGGTAAGTCTGTATAGTGTACGCCCACTGGAAACATCTCTCCAATGTCGCCACCCATAACAAGGGACAGCCCCCATGCAGTTTGCGCTCGATTACTTTCTCTGGATCAAGGCCTTCCACTTGATCGCCGTGATTAGCTGGTTTGCCGGCATTTTCTACCTGCCACGCCTGTTCGTGTATCACGCCATGGCAGAGGATCAACCCAGCCGCGAACGCTTCAAGATCATGGAACGCAAACTCTACCGGGGCATCATGAACCCCAGCATGATTGTCACCGTAGTCCTTGGCATGTGGATGTTCATGGCAAACATAGAAGCCTACAAAGGCAACGGCTGGATGCACGCCAAACTGACGCTGGTGTTCCTGCTGATTGGCTACCACCACGTCTGCCTGTCCTACATGAAGAAGTTCGCCGCCGACGCCAACACCAAAAGCGACAAGTTCTACCGCATCTTTAACGAGATTCCGGTTTTTCTACTGATCGCCATTGTGATATTGGTTGTGGTGAAACCTTTCTGAGACACGCCATAAGCTGGGCGCCACACAGCAAGCGGCGTCCGGCACCAGGCATTTAGCATCAGGCCCTCCAATGAATCCGAACATTCTCGTCATCGCCGGTCACGACCCCTCCGGGGGCGCCGGCATCCATGCCGACATTGAAGCCATTCAGGCCCTGGGCGGCTTCGCTTCCACCCTGATCACCGGCCTCACCGTACAGAACAGCCAGAACGTGCGCGGCTTCCGGCTCACTGACATCGATTTGCTGCAACAGCAGGCCGACGCCCTGCTGGACGACATGGATTATCAGGCCATCAAGATCGGCATGACCGGTTCGGTTGCCATCCTCGAGTTCATTACCCAGCTGCTCAAACGGCTGCCCGGTGTCCCGGTGATTCTCGATCCGGTACTGGCCGCCGAAGCCGGTGGCAGCCTGGCGCAGGAATCTCTCGCCGAAGCCATGCTCGAAAAACTGGCGCCACTGTGCGACGTGATGACCCCCAACCTGCCAGAAGCCCAGGCCCTGAGCGGGCAAACAACCGTCTCCGACTGCGGCCGAACCCTGGTCCAGCGCAGCGGCTGCGCCACCCTGGTCACCGGCACCCACGACGACACTGATCAGGTCATCAACCACCTGTTCACCACCGTTGGCGAAGAACAATGGCGCTGGGACCGGTTGCCACACAGCTATCACGGTTCCGGCTGCACCCTGGCCTCCTCCATTGCCTGCCTGCGCGGTCGCGGCCAGTCACTGGACAGCGCTGTCGCCAATGGCCAGGCCCACGTGGACCGCTTTCTGCGCGGCGCCTTCCAGCCCGGGCAAGGCCAATACGTGCCCAACCGCCAGGCCTGAAGCGCCCCATGTCTCGCTATCTCCGCCTCCACGGCCTCTACGCGATCACCGACCCGGCACTGACCCCGGACGAGCGCCTGTTGCCCGCCGCCGAAGCCGCCCTGCGCGGCGGCGCCCGGCTGCTGCAATACCGGGACAAGACCGCCAACCCCGCTCAACGCGAATACCGGGCCGCCCAGCTACGCGCCCTGTGCCACCAGTACGACGCCCTGTTTATCGTCAATGATGACCCGGCCCTGGCCGCCCGCGTAAACGCCGACGGCGTACACATCGGCCAGAGCGACGGCGGCATCAAGGCGGCCCGCGATCAGCTGGGCGACTCACGGATAATCGGCGTCACTTGCCACGGCGATCTGGCATTGGCCGGCCAAGCTGCCGAAGCCGGCGCCGATTATCTGGCCATGGGCCGCTTCTTCACCTCGCAAACCAAACCCCAGGCGCCGCCGGCCTCACTGGCGGTGCTACGCCAGGCCTGCCAGCAGTTTCATCAACCCGTGGTAGCCATCGGCGGAGTGAATCCGGATAATGCGCCGCAACTGATCGACGCTGGCGCCGTGTCTGTGGCGGTCATTCATGCCCTGTTCGGGCACACCGACACGGCCTCCATCGAAGCCACAGCACGCCGCTTCAGCGCCTGTTTCCCGGCCACCGCCGGACAGGCCATCCCAGAATAGATTCAACAGAGGACACACCATGAGCCGCAAGCACTCTGAACAGCTTTTCCGTCAGGCCCAGAAACACATTCCCGGCGGTGTGAATTCCCCGGTGCGGGCGTTCAAAAGCGTCGGCGGCACACCGGTGTTCTTCCATTCCGCCCGTGGCGCGTACCTGTTCGACGAAGACGACAATCAGTACATCGATTACGTGGGCTCCTGGGGCCCCATGATCCTGGGCCATAACCACCCCCACGTGGTGGCTGCCGTGCAGGCGGCCGTACAGGAAGGCCTGAGCTTCGGCGCCCCCACCGCCACGGAAGTGGCCATGGCCGACAAGGTCTGCGAACTGGTGCCCTCCATGGACATGGTGCGCATGGTCAACTCCGGCACCGAAGCCACCATGAGCGCCATCCGCCTGGCCCGCGGCTACACCGGCCGCAACAAGATCATCAAGTTTGAAGGTTGCTACCACGGGCACGTGGACAGCCTGCTGGTGAAAGCCGGCTCCGGCGCCATCGCCATTCCCGGCTCCCCCGGCGTACCGGAAGCCGTCACCGCGGACACCCTGGTGCTGAACTACAATGATGCCGCCAGCGTCACCCAAGCTTTCGAAGAACACGGCGACGACATCGCCGCCATCATCGTGGAGCCGGTGGCCGGCAACATGAATTGTGTCCCCGCCACCGAAAATTTCCTGCAGACCCTGCGCCAGCAGTGTGACAACAACGGCGCGGTGCTGATTTTCGATGAAGTCATGAGCGGTTTCCGGGTAGCGCTGGGCGGCGCCCAGGGCCATTACGGCATCACCCCGGACATGACCACCTTGGGCAAGATTGTCGGGGGCGGCATGCCGGTAGGCGCCTTTGGCGGCAAGCAGGCCATCATGGAGCATCTGGCACCGCTGGGGCCGGTCTACCAGGCGGGCACCCTGTCCGGTAACCCGGTGGCCATGGCTGCAGGCCTGGCGACGCTGAACCTGATCAGCGAGCCCGGTTTCCACGACGCGCTGACAGAAAAAACCACCCGCCTGCTGGAAGGCCTGACGGCCGCTGCCCATGCGCAAGGGGTGTCATTCACCACCGCCCAGGCCGGCGCCATGTTCGGGCTGTTCTTCACCGACCAGAACCGTATCAGCAGCTTTGCGGAAGTGATGGCCTGCGACAGCGAACGCTTCAATCGCTTCTTCCACGCCATGCTGGACCAGGGTATCTACCTGGCGCCCAGCGCGTTCGAAGCGGGCTTCGTGTCAGCAGCACACAGCGATGAGGATATCGAAGCAACCATCGCGGCGGCCCGCAAGGCGTTTGCGAAGATCTGAAAAAACAGGTTCGAGTTGCGAGCAGCGAGTTTCGAAAATCAAAAGCGGAAAACCACATTGTTTAAAGGTTTTCGCAACTCGTTACTCCTTACTGCTTTTATCGCGGACTATCTCGGCCGGTTTTCCCCCGGTCAGCTTCAGCAAATCCTGCGGCGCCATGGCGATTTCCAGCCCGCGCCGGCCGGCGCTCATGTAGATAATCTCGTGGAATTGCGCGCTGCCATCCAGATACACCGGCAACCGTTTCTTCTGCCCCAGCGGGCTAATACCGCCCAGCACATAGCCGGTTAGTCGTTGCGCCTTGTCCGCCGGACACATCTGCGCCTTCTTGCCACCGTGGGCACGGGCCAGATATTTCAGGTCCAGCTGATGGGCCACCGGCACCATGGCCACCACCGGCACGTCATCCACCAGCGCCATCAGCGTCTTGAACACCTGCTCCACTGGCAGACCCAAGGCCTCCGCCGCTTCCAACCCGTAGCTTTGCGCTTTCGGGTCGTGTTCGTAGCTATGCAGCGTAAACGCGACCTTGCCGCGCTTGGCCGCCTGCACCGCCGGTGTCATGCCTTGCGCGACTCCGGGTCACGCAGCGTCGCCGCCCGTTCGCGAGCCGTCTTTGCCCCGGCGGCATCGCCTTGCCGGTCCCGCGCGGTGGCCACCAATTCCCACAAACCGGCCTGATACTCCGGGTGGTCCGGCGCCAGACGCAGCGCTTTCAGGGCAAAGCCTTCCGCACCACGGGCGTCACCTTCGGTCAGGCGCAGGTCCGCCAGCTGCTTGTACAGCCAGGAGGAATCCGGGGCAATATTCAGCGCCCGCTCCAGATACCGTTCCGCCCGGGAATTATCCCCCTGCTGGCGCGCCTGCTCGGCACTGGTCAACAGACTCAGCGCCGGAGAGCCGTCCAATTCCTGGCTGGCCGTCATCGGTTCCTGCGGCTCGTCGACCACGGGTTTCACCGCACACCCCACCATCACGGCACTGATGAGCACCAATCGAACCAGCCTTTGCATAAATAACATCCTGACCCCTATTTTCTTGATCGCAGGTTGAATTGAGCGAGCCACCGCAAACCGCATGGCGCTTAATCAAACAGGCCCTTGAACCACCCTTTGATGCCCTTGCCGGTTTGTTTCACTGTGCCACAACCATCGCTGTCTTCGGGAATCGACGCGGCCAGCATGGGGTAGCGTCGGGCATTGCCACAACCTTCCGCACTCACACGACGGCCGTCTTCATTCATCCATACCCATTCCACGCTGGGCGGCGGGTTTTGTGACAAGCTGCGCTGCGGCAGCTTGCCCATCAAGTTCGCCCACACCGGCAGGGCACCGCTGGAGCCGGTAATCCCCGCGTTTTTGTTGTCGTCACGGCCCACCCAGACCACCGCCAAATGATTGGCCGAGAACCCGGCAAACCAGGCATCGCGGAAATCATCACTGGTACCCGTCTTGCCGGCTACTTTCAGGTCCGACGGTAATGCAGCGCGGGCGGCACGGGCGGTGCCTTCTTCCACGACCTGCTGCATGGCCCACTGGGTCAAGAAGGCCGGCCCCGCCTCCACCACTTCGTCGGTGCTCACCGGGTAACGGGCCAGCGGCTTGCCGTCCTTGTCCAGCACATCGGTAATAGAGCGCAGCCGGGTACTGAAGCCACCGGTGGCCAGCGGCTGATACATCATCGCCACTTCAAACGGGGTCAATTCCAGGCTCCCCAACAGAATACTCGGGTACAGCGGAATATTGCGGGTAACGCCCAGGGTCTTCATGGTGTCGGCCACCTTGTCCAGCCCCACATCCAGCCCCAGCCGCGCGGTGGCCTGGTTACGGGACAGGGCCAGCACATCCACCATGGGCATGGCGCCCCTGGCCTTCTTGTCGAAATTCTGTGGCGCCCACACGCTGCCATTGGGCAGCTTCACCTGAATCGGGCCGTCTTCCACCAAAGAGGCCAACGAGTAGGTTTCCGGTTGCTCAACCGCCGACAAGATCACCGCCGGCTTGGCCAGGGAGCCCATGGGTCGCTGAGCATCCAGTGCCCGATTGAAACCCGCTTGGCGCGAGTCCCGGTTACTCACCAGCGCCAATACATCGCCCTGGGCCGGCGCCACGACAACCACGGCACCATTGAGTTTTTTCACCTGTTTCGGATCGCGATGATCCAGATGCTCTTTCAGCGCCCCTTCCGAGGCCAGTTGCGCCAGCACATCCAGGGTGGAGTGAATATGCAGCCCTTCATCGCTGAGCACTTCCGGCGGGTAATCCCGCGCCAGCTGACGGCGTACCAGGTCAATAAACGCCGGGAACGCATACAGTGCCGACGCTCCGCGGGGCACCACTTCCAATGATCGGGCACTGAACTTATCGTATTCCGCGCTGGACAAGGCACCTTCGTCACGGGCCACTTTCAATACGGTATTGCGACGCTCCATGGCCCGCTCCGGGCGGCGGCGCGGGTCGTACCAGCTGGGGCCTTTCAGCAGGGCCACCAGCGTCGCCAGCTGATGGGGCTCCAGCTCTTCCAGCGGTCGGCCGAACAGGAACTGCGCCCCCAGGCCCATGCCATGAATGGCGCGGGCGCCGTCCTGGCCGAGATAGACCTCATTCAGGTAGGCCTCGAGAATCTGGTCCTTGCTGTAATGCAGCTCCAGCAGCAAGGCCATGGGCATTTCCATCAGCTTGCGCGACAGGGTCCGGTCGGAGCTGAGCCAGAAGTTTTTCACCAGCTGCTGGGTCAGGGTACTGCCGCCCTGCACCAGGCCGCCGGCCTTGATATTGGCCAGCATGGCGCGGCTCAGGCCGCGCAGGGAAATGCCATGGTGGTCGTAGAAACTGCGGTCTTCGGTGGCGATCAGCATGTCCACCAGCAACGGCGGCACTTTATCCAGCGGCACCAGCACCCGGTCCTCGGCGTGCTGGGGGTGGATGCTGCCGATCTGCAATGGCTCCAGGCGCGCCAGGCGATCGCCGCCGGCTTCCAGGCTGCGAATCTGACCACCGGACAGGGACAGCCGAATACGTTCGGACTGCTCGCCGCCGTCGCTATCGTTGAAACCCCGAGTGTGAATCAGCAGGGAATTGCCTTGCACCGCAAAACTGCCCGGCGTACTGGCCCGCGCATCACGCCGGTAACGCATCAGGTCCAGCAACTTGAGCATGTCATCGCGGGACAACACCCGGCCTTCATACAACTCCACCGGCCGGGCATAGACCCGTGCCGGCAGCTGCCAGGCATGGGAATCAAACCGCTCGCGCACCAGCGCATCCAGGTACGCCATGCCGGCGGCCCCGAGCACCAGGCACACCAGCCCAACCTTGGCAATAAATGACCAACTGAACCAGCGCCGGCGCTGGGCGGAGGGCTTCTTTTTTCTACTGGGTTGCCGCCGCGACTTTGCGGGGGACTTTTTCGCTTTTTTCGCCATGGGCCGGAGTATAGAGAAAAGTGTGGGTACTTTATGAGTGTAGGGGGAGAAATATGTTCCCCGGGGCGAAATACCCACACCAGGGGGGGGATAGCCCCCGGCCCGCTGGCGTACAAATTTTGCATGCAGCGCCTGGCAGCCCATAATAGCCGCCCCTGCAATCCGGTTCGGAGCTTCCATGACAAAGAAATATGACGTTTACGCCCTCGGTAACGCCCTGGTAGACACGGAAATCGAGGTCAGCGACGCCTTCTTGGAGCGCATGGACGTGAGCAAGGGCCTGATGACACTGGTGGATGAAGCCCGCCAGGCAGAATTGATCGAAGCGCTGGCCAACGAAGCCGAGCCCCGCAAGCAGACCAGCGGTGGCTCCGCCTGCAACACAGTAGTCGCCACCCGCTACTTCGGCGGCAACAGTTACTACGCCTGCAAGGTGGCCGACGACGCCACCGGTACCATCTTCGTCGATGACCTGACCGCCGCCGGCGTGGACACCAACATGAACGGCCCACGGGACTCCGGTGTTTCCGGCAAATGCCTGGTCATGCTGACGCCGGATGCCGAGCGCACCATGAACACCTACCTGGGCATCTCCAGCCAGGTATCCGATGCGGAGCTGGACGAAGCTGCCATCGCCGCCAGCCAGTATGTTTATCTGGAAGGCTATCTGGTCAGTGGCGACAGCTCCCGCGCCGCCGCCGTCAGACTCCGCCAGCTGGCCGAAAAGAACGGCGTGAAAACCTCGCTGACATTCTCCGACCCGGCCATGGTGCAGTTTTTCAAAGATGGCCTGAATGAAATGCTCGGCGAGCGTGTGGACCTGCTGTTCTGCAACGAAGCAGAAGCGACCAGCTTCACCGACACCGATAACGTGGACGCTGCCCTGGAAGCGCTCAAGCCCCGCTGCGGTTCCGCAGTCATTACTCTCGGCGCGGACGGCGCCCTGGTCTGGGACGGCGAACAGACGCACCGCATCGACCCGGTGCCGGTGAAGGCCATCGACAGTAACGGTGCCGGCGACATGTTTGCCGGCGCCTTCCTGTATGCCATTACCCACGGCCACGATTTTGCCGCTGCCGGTAAACTCGCCTCCGCCGCCGCCGCAAGGCTGGTCAGCGAATTTGGCCCGCGCCTCCCGGCAGAGGTCCACCAGGAACTTCGCAACGCCATTCTGGGCGAATAACCGCAGGGCGGCTATTTCTTCCCGACGACACAGCATCACGGAAACACCAAGACCATGGAACACATCTGCAACGTGAACGACATCGAGCACGAGAGTGCTCGGGAATTTCAGAAAGACGGCCAGCCGATTGTCGTCGCCAGGTTCGATGGGCAGATTCACGCCTACATCAACTGGTGCCCGCACCTGGGCATCGAACTGAACTTCATGCCCGATGAATTCATGGACGGCGATAGCCAGTTCATCATGTGCGCCAACCACGGCGCCCTGTTCGAAGTGGAGACCGGCGATTGCCTGTCAGGCCCTTGCAGCGGCGACAAGCTGATTCCCGTACCGCTGGAAGTCCGCGGCGAGGAAGTCTGGCTCGGCGAGGTTCCCCAACCCGCATGAAAACAGAAAGCAGCCACCCCTTCGATTTACTGACCCCGGACTACATGCTGGATGCCGTCGATGCCGCCGGCTTTCTCAGCGATGGCCGGCTGCTGCAGCTGAACAGTTTTGAGAACCGGGTGTATCAGGTGGGCCAGGAAGACGGCCCGCCGGTGATCGTGAAGTTCTACCGCCCGCACCGCTGGAGCGATGAACAAATCCTCGAAGAACATGCTTTCAGCCTGTTTCTGGCGGACCGGGACTTACCTGTGGTCGCCCCCATCGAGAACCACGGCACGAGCCTGTTCCATTGCGACGATTTTTCCTTCGCCGTCTTCCGGCGTGCCGGTGGGCACGCGCCGGAACTGGCCAACGATGATCACCTGGAACAGCTGGGGCGTACCCTGGCCCGCTGGCATACCTGCGGCAGTGATCGCCCCTACCAGACGCGCCCGACCCTGCAGATCATCGACGATATCCGCGCCGCCAGCACCTTTCTCACTAACGATGTTGTGGACCTGAACTACCGAGGACAATATCGGGATGTGACCGGCCAGATACTGGAAAAGGTGGAGCAACAACTGGGCGAGCACAGCTTCCCCTTACTGAACGTGCATGGCGACTGCCATACCGGCAACATCCTCTGGCGCGACGAACGCCCCCACTTCGTGGACCTGGATGACAGCCTGCGCGCGCCCGCCATGCAGGACATCTGGATGCTGCTGTCCGGTGAACACGACGAACAGCAACACCAGCTACGGGTACTCGCCCGCGGCTACGACACCTTCCTGCCGTTCCCCTGGAGCCAGACCGTCCTCATTGATCCGCTGCGCCTGCGCCGCATCATCAACTACGATGCCTGGCTGGCAAAACGCTGGGACGACCCGGCCTTCCCCCCCGCCTTCCCCTGGTTCGAATCCATGAATTACTGGGGCAACCAGGTGACCTTATTGCAACAGCAGCTGCGCAGTTTGCAGACCCCTCTGTAGAGGAAAACGCTTTTCTGCAGGGGCGTCGCTCGCGGCGCGACAGGGCTGGCTCCGTGTTTTCTAAAGCCGCTGCTGTAGGGGTTCCTCTCGAGGGACGAACCCGAGCCCAGGCAAGGAAAAAGGCGAGACTGGGGTGCCCCCCGATCACTCTTCACTCTGGAGGCGCCCCGGTTCACAGCCACGATGTTGCTGCCCCTACAGGCGTTTTCCACGCTAACGCGTGGTTCGTCCCTCGAGAGGAACTCCTACAACGCAATCGGCAAGGGTTTTTCCAGTTCGAAACCCTCAGCGGATAACGTCACCTTCCAGGCCAGCACCTCCACGCCTTTCTCTATCGCCTCGCGCAACAACTGCCCGTAGCGCGCATCGATTTCGTCCGCCGGGCGCGCAGCGGTGGCACCGCTGTGTTGAACGCAAAAGACCAGCACCGCGCGTTTTCCTGAGGCGACCACATCCATCAGCGTCTGCAAATGCTTCTGCCCCCGCTCGGTGACCGAATCCGGGAAGGCGATGATGCCGTCGTCCCCATCCTCTGGCCCCGGACCCAGGGTGACGTTTTTCACTTCAATAAAGGTATGCGGGTCGGCCCGCTCACCCAGCGCCAGGTCAAAGCGACTGTCCCCGTATTTCACCTCCCGCTCCACGCCACTGGCTGGATCCAGCACGGGAATCTGTCCGGCCCGCACCGCTTCTTCCACCAACGCATTGGGCCGGGCGGTATTGACCCCGGCCCAATGGCCGTGAGCCACCTGCAGCGCTTCCAGAGTGTGGCGATATTTGCGTTTGGGGTTGCCGCTATCGGAAATCAGCGCCTGCTGCGGCTCGCCCAGCACGCAATTTTTCATGGAGCCGGTATTCGGGCAATGCACGGTAATCTCGCTGCCATCGGCGCGGACCACATCTGCCATGAACCGTTTATAGCGACGCAATAGCGTCACCGCTTCCAGTGGGGGATCAAAGATCACAGGGACTCCAGATAGTGTTCCAGACGATGCAAGGCATCCGTCAGCCGCGCCTCACTACAGGTATAGGCCATGCGTACAAAACGGCGGTGATCGTGGCCTTCACCGAAGTCCAGTCCCGGCGTCATGGCGACCCTGGCCTTTTCCAGCAGGTCGGCACAAAAGGCAAAACTGTCATCGGTGTAATCACTCACATCCGCGTAGACATAAAAGGCACCGTCCGCCCGGGAGACCACCGGCAGTTTCAGGTGCGCCAGGCCGTTGAGCAAACATTGACGGCGCCGGGCCAATAGCTGATGTCGCTGCTCCAGGATCGTCAGTGTCGGCTCCTGCAGCGCTGCCAGCGCCCCATGCTGCGCCGGGGTGGATGGCGCCAGAAACAGGTTCTGGGCCAGCCGCTCGATGGCGGGCACCAGCGGCTCCGGCGCCACCAACCAGCCCAATCGCCAACCGGTCATGCAGAAATACTTGCTGAAACTGTTGATCACCAGCACCGGGTCTGGGCCGGCCAATACCGATGACGCGGGCTGGGTGTAACACAGCCCCTGATAAATCTCGTCCACCAGCAGGATGCCGCCCTTGTCCACGGCGCCGCGGGCCAGTTGCTGCAAGGTCTCTACCGGCAGCATATTACCGGTGGGGTTGTCCGGGCTCGCGACCATGGCCACCCGTGTATTGTTTTGCCAGGCATCCAGAAACGCCACCGGGTCCACATTGAAATGGTCATCCGCCTGAAGTACTACCGGTTGCGGCTCGCCGCCGACCAAACGAACAAATTGCCGGTTACAGGGGTAACCGGGGTCCGTGAGCAGCACGCCGTCACCGGGATTGAGCAGCGCCGCCAGGGCCAACTGCAGCGCCCCGTAGGCTCCAGGCGTCACCACCACCTGAGCAGGACTGACCCGGGCGGCGAAGCGATTCTGGTAATCCTCGGCAATGGCCTCACGCAGTGCCGGCAATCCCGCAGCAGGGGTGTAGCCGGTATGCCTGTGGGTGACCGCGTCCTGTATGGCGGCCAGCACCGGCTCGGGAGTGTCAAAATCCGGCTCACCCACCTCCAGGTGAATCACATCGTGGCCTTGGGCAGACAACGCCTGCGCACGCTCCAGTAGCGCCATTACATGAAACGGCGGAATGCGTCGGGCGAAATCGGACAGACTGGGTGTCATGATCATGCTCCCTCGAAAATGCGTGATTTACGGTACAACAACCGCGCCACTTCATCTGCTACCCCGTACCGGGCCACACAACAGGGCAAAAAACACAGGAAAAGTCGGCCTGTCACAAGATTCCCCTTTTCTGTTGCGCCTGCATGGCTATAATCGGCCAGATTTTCACCAGCAGTGGCCAGAAAATGTCCAGCACCCCGCTGATTGGTGACAACCCTTGCCCAGACGGGGTAAGGTCGAAGATTACATTATGCCCGGGCCTGACGATATCAGGCCGGCACCCAAGGATTGCGGGTTACCGATAGAGAGTCGCGAAGATGCTAAGGGAGTTAATCAACATGGCCACCGGCAAGAAAAAAGCCCCCAAGAAGGCGGCTAAAAAACAAACCTCCGGTTCTGCTTCCAGCAGCAAGAAAACGTCGGCATCAGCAAAGGCTGCGCCCAAAAAAGCCGTGGCTAAAAAGGCCGCTCCAGCTGCCAAGAAGGCCGTAGCGAAGAAGCCCGCCGCCAAAAAGACCCCGGCCAAGCCGGCCGCAAAAGCCGCCACCAAAAAGGCACCTGCCAAGAAGGCGGTCGCCAAGAAAGCGGCAATCAAGAAAGCCCCGGCAAAGAAGGCCACTGCCGCCAAGGCCACCGCGAAAAAAGCCCCGGTTAAAAAGGCCGCTGCCAAACCTGCAACGAAAGTTGCACCTAAAAAAGCAGCGCCCAAAAAGGCGGTAGCGAAGAAACCTGCAGCCAGCAAAACGGCCAGCAAGACAACCGCTACGCCCAAGGCAACACCCCCCAAGAAAGTGGCCGCCAAGAAAGCCGCTGCACCAAAGGCGCCCGCTAAAGCTGCGGCCAGCAAGCCGCAGTCCAAACCAGCGCCCAAGGCTGCTGCGAAAAAAGCCGCCGCCAAAAAGGCCGCAGCAGCACCAAGAACCAAATTACCGGCCTCAGGCAAGGCCACCGCAGCGGCCCGTGCGGCCGCAGCGAAAGCAACCGCAGGTTCTGCACGGACTGCAACTGCCGGCAAAAGGACTTCGCCGAGCCGTTCCCCCTCTTCTGCTCAGGTAAATCCGAAAGTGAAAAAGAAAAGCACCAGTTCCTACTACTTCGATTAACTTTTTACTTGACAATAACTAAATAATGTGGTATAATACGCCACATTCCGCATAACAAACAACATTCATTATGGCACAAACAATAGGATCACCAGCAGAAGTTTACAAAACCGTAAGCCCT
>Ga0098055_1000737_pt1 | contig 18969 bp, 14 predicted proteins | sample 17_taG_FD_75107 | JGI IMG/M metagenome (GOLD analysis project Ga0098055, IMG submission 75107) | Marine viral communities from the Subarctic Pacific Ocean - 17_ETSP_OMZ_AT15314 metaG | ecosystem: Environmental > Aquatic > Marine > Oceanic | place: Pacific Ocean | collected 2015-01-18 | reverse complement strand
TATGGCGGCCGGCCTGGACGTACAGCTCAAGGATGGCGAACCCTTCTACTATAGCCAGCTGCCTGCCGACCATCCGGCCATCCAGTTCGCCCGGTCGAAGAATCCGGACTTCAATGCCGTGCTCGAAACCTCCGGGCCAACCAAGTAATCCCTGTCATCAAGAAGGAGACTGTCCATGAAAAAGACCTTTCTTGCCGTATCATTTCTGGCTCTGAGCTTGGGCGGATGCGCTGGGACCTCTTCCACCGCACCCCTTACCTCGGAGCCGGTGGAACAAAGCGATGTACAGTGGAGCCTCGTCGACTCCGTGGATCTCGAGGCGATCAATTCCGATCTCGAAATCGGGAAACCGACCGTTGATATCGGTCTGTATTATCCTTCGAACCTTCACCCGGATGCGGTCGAGAAACTGCCACTCAGCGGATTGGTGGAAGAATTCCTCAATGCGAAAAAGGTCTTTGAGCCCACCGGGGTCCAGTTCAAGCTTCTCTGGATCAAGACGGGGCAGGTCGACCCTCAGCACCTGGCGATCACGGCATCCAATTGGGAGACCGATCTGCCGTCCGGGGGCTATGGCAACATGTATGTCCAGAGCGCCATCCATCCGACAGAAATGTCGGATGGAGCGGTGGCGGCGTTCGAGACCATCATCGAGCCGGCGCCGGAAAACAGTCGGACCATCTATCTGGTTGCGATGCAGAATGTCTACATGCCGTATTATGAGGATCTCGACGGGGGACGGAACTGGGCTCCGAAAGTGGTGAACACGTCCGGTCTGTCCTTTCCATCCTACACATATGCGGACACGATTCCTGACCGTATACGCGGCGTGATCACACTGACAAAGCATGACGCAACCAACAAGCTGACAATCGCCCATGAGCTGGGTCACAAGTTGATGAATGTCAGCCATGAGTATCGGGACGTAAGCCCGCAGCACGAAATACGGTCCGATGACGGATTGATGCTTTATGGGTCCGGCACGCAGATTCCCTCCGGGCAGGAGGGACGCTGGCATCAGGAACGTCTGCTTCTTTCGCCCTATATCTATCGGGCCGATGCGGCTGGCGAACGGGTCTGGAATGCCGATTTCCAGGCAGGCGGCGTCTATTATGATCCCATCTACGGAGATTATGCGGTCCAGTTCGACTAGAACCATGAGGCGTCGGCCTCCACGCTGGCCCACCCATCTATCGCGAACGCGCATGGCCCTCCTGGGATGGCCATGCGCATCCATTTTCTGTGCCTGCCCCCTGCGCTCAGGAAGGCCGGTGTCCCTGCGGGTGACCAGCAATATGCCTGATCCGGCTGGCACATCCTGCAAATTGCGAAAGCCCGGCACCCTCCGACGTGTCAGGCGCGTGGGGCTGACACGTCGGAGACAGGCCAATCACGTCTCATGGTGTGCGGAAGAGGCGGACCGGTGATCCGGTCCATCTCCGTCGCCTAATACCAGGCCCTGAGTCCGACGAGAAAAACGATTTCCTCTCCATCTTCACCCGTCGCTTCGATCATGTCGCGGGTGTCCCCCAAGGCGCGGTGCCATTCGAGTCCGAGATAGGGCGCAAATTCCCGCCTGACCTCATATCGAAGGCGCAGTCCCGCACTGATCGAGGTCAAACCAGATCCTGTCTCACGATCCGGTACAGGCTGCGCGGAAAGCTCCGCCTCGATGCTTGGCTGAAGGATCAGCCTCTGGGTCAACAACAACTCATATTCCGCCTCTATCCGGGCGGTGAGATCACCTTGCTCACTTAGAAAGGCGGCAGTCTCGACTTCGAACCAGTAAGGCGCGAGCCCGTTCAGGGCGACCACACCATGGGCGAGGCCGTCCGGCTCGATATCGTATCGCAGGCCGGCCTGAATATCCCAAAAGGGCGCCACGGTCCGGGAGTAGAGTGCCTGGATTTCGGCTTCCTCAACGCCACCGTCCGTGAGCGAGGCATGTCCATCGCTCTTGACCCAGAGCTTGTTGAGATCGCCGCCATACCAGGCCTGGCCATTCCAGGCGAAGCGGTCTTCCGCTTCGGCAAATTGTGCCTCAAGCTGGTTGAACATGACGTAGAAATGCTTCTGGTCTCCTCCCTCTGCGAGAACCCGTTGGCGGGCTTCGGCCATGACGTCCGCGCCATGAAGCGCGTCGGCCTGATTCCACGGGGGGCTTTGATGGGCTTCCTGGGTGATTGCATTCAGGGGAGCGCCCATCCCGGCACTCGAGAAAATGAGGGCACGCAGTATTCGTTTCACGAGGCTCATTGTGCGTGCCCCCCGTGATTCATGGCCTGATGGTCCATATGCATATCTGCGCCCGGCTCTGGCTCAGGCACTCCGGGGTGTTCGGGATGCGCGGCGGGAAGCACGCTCACGACCTGCATCATACCAGCATGCATATGATAGAGCAGGTGGCAGTGAAATGCCCAGTCCCCGACATGTTCGGCGGTAATATCTACACTGACCTTGTCTGCGGGTTTGACTGTTACGGTGTGCTTGCGCGGCTTGTGATGGCCGCCGCCATTGACGAGATCGAAGAACATTCCGTGCAAATGAATGGGATGCGGCATCATCGTGTCATTGATCAGGGTGAGCCGTAACCTTTCGCCCTCATAGAACTTGATGGATTGTGTAACTTCCGAGAACTTCACCCCGTCGAACGACCACATATAGCGTTCCATGTTCGAGGTCAGATGGATGACGATCTCGCGACCGGGGGGGCGGTGATCCTCGTTCATGTCGAGGGCCCGCAGTTGGCTATAGGTCAGTGTTCGGTGCGGCACGTCCTCGAGGCCGATACCCGGCTCCTCGAGCCGGCTCATCGCCATCGCGGCGATGTTCACCACGCCCGGACCGCTTTTGATATCTGCTTCGATCCTGACGGGCTGGATGGCGGGACCGTCGGGATCGGGTTTCATGGGCATGGCGCCCATGTCGTGCCCGCTCATGTCATGACCGGGCTGCGCCGTGCCGGATTCAGATCCGGCATCATGGCTCATGCCTGGCATGTCGCCATGGGCCATGCCCATGTCCCGCATGGTCAGTATTGGCACGGGCCGGAGGGCGGGGGCCGTGGCCTTCATCCCGGCACGCGGGCCGAGTGTGGCAACGGCCTGGCCCGTCCGGTCAATCGATTCGGCGACGAATGCATAGGCCCGGGCCTCGGTTGGCGCGACGATCACGTCATAGGTTTCCGCAACTCCCATCTGAAATTCATCGGTCTCGACCGGCTGGATATTCAGGCCGTCGGCCTGGACCACTGTCATTGGCAAGCCCGGGAGGCGGACATTGAAGAGGGTCATGGCGGAGGCGTTGATGATGCGCAGGCGAACCCGTTCGCCCGGCTGGAAGGCCATGTTGAAATTGTCGACCGTCGCATGTCCATTGATGAGATAGGTATATGTATCCCCTGACACATCGGCGATATCCCTCGGGCTCATCCTCATCTGGCCCCACATGCCGCTAAGACCGACCGGATTGGAGAGGGTCGGCCGGTTATAGTTCAGGCTTTCCGGATTCTTCTTCAACTGAGCGAAGATCCGGTGCGGATGGGTGAAGCTCCAGTCGCTGAGTACAAGGACATATTCCCGGTCATAGAGAACCGGATCCGGATCGGCAGGATCAATTATGATCGGGCCGTAATGGCCGAGCTGTTCCTGAAGACCCGAATGGGAGTGGTACCAATAGGTCCCGTTCTGCGGCACCTTGAATTGATACTTGAAGGTTTCGCCCGGTCTTATGCCCGGAAAGCTGAGTCCGGGCACGCCGTCCATGTGGAATGGCACAAGCAGCCCATGCCAGTGGATCGACGTATCCTCCTGGAGGCGGTTCGTCACGTTGAGCGTGACATCATCGCCTTCCCGAAAGCGCAGGAGTGGACCTGGCAGGGTCCCGTTGATTCCTGTTGCCATTCCGTCTCGACCATTGATGCGCACCGGAAACCGGTCAATGTCGAGGTCAAACCGCGTGCCAGAGAGCGAGGCTATGCCGAGATTTCCGGCGCTTGCGGATCTTGCCCAGGCGGGAAGGAGCTTTGCCGAGCCCAGGACTGCTCCCGCGCCCAGCGCAGAGTGCAGCAAATGTCTTCTATTGATCACAGATATCTCCATTGAATTGAAATTTAACCAGACGGGCTGAGTGCCCGGCGGGTGCGGTCTCAATTCAGGAAACGGACTTTCAAATGCAGGGGGGAGGGGGATTGCGGCCAACTTCGCCGATCCGGTACGATCCTACGAAGCGGTGCGCGAAGAGGAATCGCGGACCAGGCCGGGTTGGTAAGCGTGACTGGCGCCTTGACCCCGCTTCCGACGAGACCGGCCAGCGTACCCATCCTCTCGCCTTTTGCTGCTGCGACTAATTGCATGTCGCAATGGTCGCTCTCCTGTTCGCAGGGCGGCGTCTCATGCTTGCCATGACCGTCCGCCATCTGCGCAGTCGTGTTTTGCCCGGACCCGGCAGTTCCGGACGCGGCAACAGGACTGAGGCAGAGACTTTGCGACAGGCCGAAAAAGACGGCGACAAGGATGGAGACTATCATGTTCATCAGGTTTGAACCTACACCCCCATTGGGGGACAATTCAAGGAGCGTCATGACCAGTATGCAAGGCCTGTCTCGATCGCCAGAACATCCTGTACCGCGCCATCATTCTCCGCCTCGACAATGTGGTTTCGGGCTTCTGCGACGAGGTCCTCCATGCCTTTGCAATGCTCCGACTAGCATTCACCATTGGCGTCTTCGATCAGCGTAACGGAGCAGACTAGCAGTCGGTGGCTCAATGAGTATGGCGAGCTGCAGGTTGACCAAGGCCAACCGGATCAAGGAGGTCGAGAAGGAGAATGCGCGGCACCGCTGGGCAACCTCGGATCTCACCTTGGATAACCAGATACTTTCGGAAGTTGTGCAGGGCGCCGTAGAGGGGCGCGGCCAAAGCGCTCTAAAGAGATACCCCTGATTGTACCGCTAGCTTGCAGCGTCGCTGCCGTTCTTCCGCTTTTTGCAAAGCTCGTGGAATCCGCCGGCCATGAAGGAAGCCATGCGTTCCTTGGCTGCTTCGAAGTCGTCAGATTTGCAGAGCCCGTCAGATAAACGATCGATCCGACCCGTGCGGCCGAGCGTAAGCATCAAGGCGCCGGTGACGAAGTGGTAGCCCCAAAACAGGTCTTCGCGCGAACAGTCGGGCAGGGCCTTTTCCAGCAGGCCAATCAGGCGCAGGACAACCTGATCAAAGTGGAAATCGAAGAGCTCTGCGCCATAGGTCGTGTTTGAAGACTGCGCACCGAGGACACCGTAATTTTTCCAGCCTTCGCCGCCCTGACTGTAAAGGTCGAGGTCCGTGTCGAGAAAGGCGCGCAGGGCCCCCTCGACAGTTGGTTTTCCACCGCTCGCCTTGTCATACTCATCAAGCGCTTTCATGCGTAGCGAACTTGTCACACTCGCCCGGCGCGCGATCACTGCATCAAAGACGCTCTTCTTGTCGTCAAAATAGTAGTTCAGCAACGTGTGGTGCACCCCCACACGTTTGGCAATGTCCTTCAGAGTGACGCCATTAAAGCCCGACTGGGCGAAAAGGTATTCCGCCTCGTCCAAAATCTGCTCCATGGTTTCGGCGCGCTGCTCAGCCTTCGTCATTCGGCGGCGGTTGGGTGCTGTCTTTGTCATTCGGTCAGTGAGCCATCTGTTTCGGTTCTCTTTGGTCAATGGCCAATTGGGCACGGTGTCAACGGTTTGCATCGCCACAGGTGCTTGCCTGGAGGCGTTTCAGGGGCCGTGCCCGCCTTGTATGCAGCTGTGCTTGGTACAGCCATTTGTCCGGAACAGTCAAAGCCCCTCACCAAGTCATCACCGAAAAGCATGGATCTTTCAACATTCATTATCGCGAGAGTGAATATTGTTGACTTTAGATTTCTTCTGGTCTCCTATCCTGCCAACAGCGGGAAAACCCGCGGAACCTCGGGAGGACAATATGACTAATCGCTTCATGGCATCCGTATCGGCAATTTCGCTTCTTGTACTGAGCGCGCCGGCGTTTGCTCAGGACGCTCCGGCACTTGATGCCGGCGACACCACGACAGAAAGCGAAGCACGCCAGGACCGCGTGATCGTTACGGCGACTCGCCGCGAGCAGAGCCTGCAGGATGTGCCGCTCGCCGTGACCGCCTGGCAGCAAGAAGCGCTCAGCGAAAAGGGCATTGTCAGCTATGACGGGCTCGCCCGCGAAACGCCAGGCATCGTGCTCAATCAGCCAACGGCCAACTTCAACACCATTACCACGCGCGGCATCGCAACCAATGGCTACGGCGCCAATCTTCAGGCCGCGACCGCCATTTACATCAATGAGTTGCCGATTTCCAGCAATGGCAACTCCACGATCCTTGATCCAACGCTGTATGACGTCGAGCGCGTTGAAGTGTTGCGCGGGCCGCAGGGTACACTATTTGGCGCGAACTCTCTGTCCGGTGCCGTCCGGATTCTTACAAAAGCCCCGAATCCGAACGAGTTTGAAGCGTCGGCCCTTGTCGATTTCGGCCTTGTCGATGGCGATGCGCTTCGCCAACGTTATAATGGCATGGTCAATCTGCCGCTGGTCGATGACGAGCTGGCGTTGCGACTTGTTGGTTTCTACCGCGATGAAGATGGCTGGGTGGACAATACCGGCACAGGCATTGAAGGCGCAAATTCGCTCGAATCGATTGGCGGTCGTGCCCATCTGCTTTGGGAGCCGACGAATTATTTCGATATCGGCCTGCTCGTCATACACGAGGACAACAAGCCTGCTGATTCCGGCCTCACCAATCCCGACCGGGGCGACTATATCCGCTTCACCGAGCGGCCTGACCTCTTTCAGTCTAACTTCACCAGCTACAATTTGACCGGCAATTACGAGATGGACTGGGCAACCCTGACCAGCTCGTCGACCTATTCCAAGATTGACGGCAAATTCATCGTCGACCTGGCCGGTACGTTCAACCAAGCTATCCCCTTTGCGCTCGACGCCGTCGGCTATGATGAGAATTTCGTCCAGGAAGCCCGCCTCGCCTCAGCTGATGGCGGCGACTGGGACTGGATCATCGGTGGCTTCCACTTCAACAAGCGGCGCGATATCGACTACGACTACCGCTCCTCGACAGAGTTCCTTCAAGCACGTAATCTCACCGGGCTTCCGAACGAGTATTATCAGAGCTTCGCAGGCTATTTCGATGCGATCGAATCGGCTGCTTTCGGTGAGCTGACATACCGGTTCTCTGACCAATTCTGGATGACGGGGGGGCTTCGCTACACCGAAACTTCCGTACAGTCCTTCACCCTGCCGGGGGGATACAATTCAAACTATCTGGGCGTCGCTTTGGGCGGATTTACGGATCTCGAGCTGACCGTCTTCCCGGTCGTGGCTGCTGAAGGCCTCAAGGTCAAAGCTGACAACGTTTCCTACAAGGCCAGCGCATCCTGGAAGCCGATGGAGAATCTTACGACTTACGCATCGGTCGCTACAGGCTTCCGTTCGCCGGTTGCAAATGCGCGCGCTGGCGCCGTCAGTGTTGTGAACCCCAACGACCTTGTCATCCCGGACGGCGCGAATTCCGACGAACTGATCAACTATGAAGTCGGCATGAAGGGTACTTTCCTGAATGGGAAGCTGACCTCAAATCTCGCGGCCTATTACATCATCTGGTCAGACATCCAGGTACAGGCCAATCGGCTTTCAGATCAGGTGCAGTTTGCCACCAATATTGGTGAAGCCGTCAGCCAGGGGCTAGAATTCGAAGCCGGCTATTATCCGGGCAACGGATTCAGCCTGTTCGTAAACGGATCTCTAAACGACACCGAAATCACTGAGCTGACGCCTGAGGAAGCCGCGATTTCCGGCGCCGAGCTTGGCCTTCAACTCGCCATGCCGAACTTCCAGGGTGCCGCCACAGCACGCTATGACTACAATGTCGGAGAGATGGACGCTTTCTTCTCGGGTACAGCCGCATATGTCGGTGATTTCCCGGCCTTGCTGCCAAATGTGCCGGGCCAACCAAATGTGCCGGCCCCGACCTTCGATTATACCGACGCCTACACCGTCGTGAATCTCCAGGCGGGTCTTTCGAAGGATAATTGGCAGCTGACTGGCTATGTCGAGAATCTCTTCGACGACAACTCGATCACCTACGTGCACCCGGAATCCTTTGTCGACGCTCGCTATGCGCGCCAGCGCCCACAGACGGTGGGTGTCCGCGTCAGCGTTGAATACTGATTGGGGGCAGGGCTGTGCTGAATATTGGTAGAATGCTGGAGGGCGGCAGAACGCCCCCCGTGTTCGGCAGGGTACTCGCCTCGTCTATCCTTGCGTGGACCCTGCTCTGGCAGGCTGGCTGTGCAGCGAGTGATGGATTGCAGGCGAGCGCCGCCGACCCGAAACCCAACGCCGTCACAGAAGCGCCCGTCGGTTCGCTGCAGGGTGAAGCAGGGGATGGGGTGACTGTCTATCGGGGTATTCCGTTCGCGCTTGCGCCCGTCGGCGAGCGGCGCTGGGCCTTGCCGGAGGCCTTCCCGGACTGGGAAGGCGTCCGCCAGGCAATCGAGTTCGGTCCGGCCTGTCCACAGCCTGGCGCGCGCCCGGGAAGCATCTACTATGAGAAGCTAGGTGAGGTGAGCGAGGATTGCCTTAGCCTCAATGTCTGGGTGCCGGACGGCGCGGATGATGCTCCTGTCTTCGTCTGGATCCATGGCGGCTCGCTGGTTACCGGCACCAGCAGTCAGGCAATGTACGACGGCGCAAACCTTGCCCGTGAAACGGGGCTCGTCGTCGTTACAATCAATTACCGGCTCGGCGTGCTCGGCTATCTTGCCCATCCGGAACTCAGCGCCGAGTCGCCGCAGAATATCTCGGGCAATTATGGCCTGAAAGATCAGGCTGCAGCCCTGAAATGGATCAAGCGCAATATCGCTGCCTTTGGCGGGAACTCGGACAATGTCACAATTGCAGGTGAATCCGCTGGCGCTCTCAGTGTCGTCCTCATGGTCTCGCCAGAAGCGCGCGGTCTGTTCGACAAGGCAATCGCCGAGAGTGCCTATATGGTTTCCATGGCTCCTCTGAGAGGTACGGTGAGCGGCCATCCGTCGGCTGAAGAAGCAGGCGTTGCCTTTCAGGAAAAGACGAAAGCTGCCTCCTTGGCTGAGCTGCGTGAGATGGACGCCGACGAGTTGGTCTCGATTGCGGGCCGCAACGCCTTCGTCCCGTTCGGCGTTATCGACGATGTCTGGCTGAAAGATCAGATGCCTGCGACGTTCGACAAGGGCGAGCAGGCGCAGGTCCCCGTGCTCGCCGGCTTCAATGAGGGCGAGATACGCTCGCTTCGTTTCCTTTTGCCGTCGGTGCCAGGAAGCGACGCCTATGAGACGGCGATCCGGTCCACTCATGGCGAGTTGGCAGACCGTTTCCTTGAGACCTATCCGGCCGACAATCCCGAAGCCAGCATGCTCGCGACCACGCGTGACGCCATGTATGGCTGGACTGCGGAGCGGCTTGTTGCCTCGCAGACGGCGGCTAGCCAGCCCTCCTATTTCTACTTTTTCGATCATACGTATCCGGCCGCCGACAAGCTTGGCCTTCGCGCCTTTCATGCGATGGAAATTCCTTATGTCTTCGGCACGCTTTTCGACATTCCCGAGCCGTGGCCACAGGCCCCGCGCAAGCAGTCCGAACGCGAACTAATGAATGCTATGATGCACTATTGGGCGAGCTTTGCCCGAGAAGGAGCCCCGTCCGCTGAAGGCGCGCCGGACTGGCCGGCCTACGGCAAGGACGCGACCGGCATGGTGTTCTCCGAGGTGCCGAAAGCCTGGCCGGGCCTTGCCCGCGCCCGCTTCGAACTTCACGAAGCGATTGTCTGCCGCAGGCGCGCCCATGGCAGCCTTCAATGGAACTGGAATGTCGGCATCATTTCCCCGCCGCTGCCGCCGGAGGTACCCGCGTGCAATTGACAGACGGCGCCATGCAAGACTTCTCGCTGACACTTGATCGAATGATCGACCATGCAGCGAAGTGGCACCCCACCAAGGATGTGGTCACGCGCCGTTTTGACGGCAGCTTCACCCGCATCGGCTATGCCGCCCTGCGCGAGCGTGCCCGTACAGTGTCTGGGGTGCTGAAAGGACTCGGCATGCAGCGCGGGCATCGCGTGGCGACGCTCGCTTGGAACAGCCAGGCCCACATGGAGTGCTGGTACGGCATCATGGGGATGGGCGCAGTGTGCCATACGCTCAATCCGCGCCTCACCGCAGAGCAGATCGCCTGGATGCTTCAACAGTCCGGCGCGCGCATTCTGATCGTTAGTGGGGATCTGCTGCCGCTCGCCGCCGAGATCGCAGCAGAAGCCGGAACGCTGGATCATGTACTCATCATCGATCCTGTCGGGCCTGACTGCAGCGCGAATGTGGGGCTGCCGGGGGCCCGTGACCTCGAGGCGATGCTATCCAAGGCCAGTTCTGAAGGTATCATCTGGGGCGACTTTCCAGAGACCACACCGTGTGGCCTCTGCTTCACCTCGGGCACCACGGGACACCCGAAAGGCGTCACCTACACCCATCGCGGCAGCTATCTGCACACGCTCCGCCAGCTTCAGGCCGATGTCAGCGGGCTCAACTCGCATGATGTCATCATGCCCGTCGTACCGATGTTTCATGCCAACGCCTGGGGCCTGCCATATTCAGCACCAGCGACAGGCGCGCGGCTGGTCTTCTGCGGCCGCCAGGCAGATGGCGCGACCCTCGCCGATCTGATCGTCCGAGAAGGGGTCACCATTGCTGTCGGGGTGCCGACGCTCTGGCTGGACGTCTTCGATCACCTCGATGCAAACGGGTTGGATGTGCCGAGTCTCAGGCGGATCATGGTCGGCGGCGCTCCGATGAGTAGTGCTCTGATGCGCCGGATTGAGGCACGGGGCATCGCCGTCCAGACAACATGGGGCATGACCGAACTCTCTCCACTTGGTACGGCCGCTCCGCCCGGAGATGTCCGCTCATCAGACACGGCAGGCCGTCCGGCGCTTGGCGTCGATCTGATGCTCACCGATCATGAAGGCACGCCCCTCGATGAGCAGCGCGGGCACGAAGGCCATCTCTGGGTGCGCGGCCCTTCCGTAGTCGAGCGCTATTTCGGCCAAGCTGAAGCCGCGACGCGCGATGGCTGGTTCCTGACAGGCGACCTTGCTGAAATCAGTGAAGACGGCCAGCTTTTCATTACGGGCCGGGCCAAGGATCTGATCAAGTCCGGCGGAGAATGGATCAATCCCACCGAGATCGAAGCGCTCGTCTCCGGCCTGCCGGAAGTCGCCTTCGCCGCTGTCGTCGGGCGCGAGCATGAAAAATGGGGCGAGCGCCCTGTACTGCTTGTCCAGTTCCGCGATGGCGAGAGCCTTGAAGATAACAACTTGCTGGAGGCGCTAAGGGATCGTGTGCCCTCCTGGTGGCTGCCTGATGAGGTGATCCGTGTGCCAATCATGCCACTCGCTGGCACTGGAAAGATCGACAAGATTCGCCTTCGCAGCCTTTATGGATCAGCCTGACACGGGAGGAGCTTACAATTGACACGCTTGAAACCGACCCTCATCGCCGTTGGCCTCGCCGCGCTCACGCTCTCCGGATGCTCGGCCAAAGAGGCTAAGTCCTCCCAGACGGCACTCGCAGAGAAAATCGTCCTGCCGGGCCCTGTTGTCAGCGTCGCGCAGGGCAAGATCGAAGGTGTGAACCAGGACGGCATCAATGTTTTCCGCGGAATTCAGTATGCCGCCCCCCCGGTTGGTGAATTGCGCTGGGCGCCGCCGATTGCGCCTGCTGCGTGGGAGGGGGTTCGCGACGCCAGCGACTTCGGGCCGAGCTGTATTCAGCCGCCGGTGCCGCCTGTCAGCGTCTATTATGATCCGCCAGAAAGCGCGTCGGAGGACTGCCTTTCCCTCAATGTCTGGGCACCTGAACACGCAGAAGATGCGCCGGTCATCGTCTGGATCCACGGCGGATCGCTTCGTATCGGCGGTGCCGCGCAGCCTGTCTATGATGGCACGGCTTATGCCGAGCGGAACGTGGTCTTCGTTTCAATCAACTACCGTCTCGGCGTGCTCGGCTGGCTCGCGCATCCCGAGCTAATTGAGGAGAGCCCGGGGGGACTGTCGGGTAATTATGGCCTGATGGACCAGATTGCCGCGCTCGAATGGGTTCAGGACAATATCGACCAGTTTGGCGGTGACCCGTCCAACGTCACCGTGATGGGCGAATCCGCGGGCGCGCTCAGCGTGACCTATCTGCTCACCAGCCCGCCTGCCGAAGGCCTGTTCGACAAGGCGATCATCCAGTCCACCAATACCCGCAATTTCGCAGAGCTCGGTGAAGCAAGCTACGACCTGCCGGCTGCAGAGATGGAGGGCGTAAACCTGTTCAAGACACTCGAACTGAAAACGCTGGACGCCGCGCGCGCCGCCGACCCGCAGGAGCTCACCAATCGGAGCACAATGGCAGGCTATGCCCCCGCCGGGACGATTGATGGCACTTACGTACCGCGCCAGCTAAATGAGGCATTTGACGATGGCGAATTCGCGAAAGTGCCCGTGCTCGCAGGATTCAATAGCGGCGAAGCGCGCACCTATCGAATGCTCCTGCCCAGGAAGCCGAAGACGCCCGAGGCCTACGAAGACGCGATACTTGCGCGCTATGGCAACGAGGCGGAGGCCTTTCTCGCGCTCTACCCGGCCGATGACATGGAAGAATCCATGCTGGCTGTGAACCGCGACAATGTTTTCGGCTGGTCAACCGAACGTATCGTACGCAGCGCGGCGCAAGCGGGCGAACCCGCCTATCTCTACGTCTTCGATCATTGCTATCCGGCTATGGAAGCGCGCGACCTCTGCGCCTTCCATGCGAGCGAAGTGCCCTTCGTGTTCGGCACGGTCGGCACCCCGGAATCCTATCCGCCGCGATGGCCGCAGCCGGAGGTGGACGAGGTTGAAGCGCTGGCCTCAGTTCTGGTCGACTACTGGGCTTCTTTTGCTTCGACAGGCCGGCCTGAAAGCGCCAATGGGCCTGACTGGGCGCCCTATGGTGACGACGAGGCCTATCTCCATATCGGGGATAAGCCGGAGCTGCGCCATGACGCCTATTCCGGCATGTTCGAATTCCATGAGGCGCTTTACCAGAAGCGGCGTGCGGCCGGCGAAGGCTGGTTCATGCGCGTCGGGCTGAATGCAGAGCTGATCGAGTAGGCGCGGACAGCCTCAATGGCCGGCCTTGTTCGGCGCAATCAGGGTCATCTCTGTCTCGTAATTGTCGGACCAGTTTTGCGGCGGCAGGGGCAGGGCGCGGCTCTCGCGCTCGCGCGCCGGCGTGAAGGCCGGGCGGGGGTCTGCCGAGCGCACCTGTTCGAGCCAGATGACTCCGTCATATTTGCCGCTGTTTCCGCGGGTTGTGACGAGATCGAGATCGCCATCATCGTCCATGTCGGTCGCAGTGAACGCGTCATACATTCCACGTACGCGCCGCGAAATGTCATGGCGTGTCCACTCCGTCGTCGGATCTCCGGTATTTTCGAACCACACGATCCGGCCTACCGAAGAAGACGCTGTCACTTTGGGCTCGTCATAGTCGCGCGACGCGCCGGAATAGCCGCCTTCCAGGATATTGAGCCCTGAATAGCCGCCTGTGATTGCGTCGAGGTCACCATCGCCATCAATGTCTGCAAGTTCGATCCCGATGATGACGTCCGGCAAGATGTCGCCGATGCGATAGTGGACCCATGGCTCGTCGAGGCTTTCGAGTTGTTTTAGCCAGCCAAGCGAGGCCATGAGCGGCGAGCCATTCACGGGGAACGGTGTCTCATAAACCGCAACAGCGAGGTCGAGCCTGCCGTCGCCATCAATGTCCTCAAAGTCGCTCTGAAAGGCGCTGGACGTGCGTTGCCAACCTTCGGGCGCTGTGAGGCCGGGTATAATTTCGATCGTGTGCGGCAATACTTCTATGCCGCCTCCCTCGCGCGGACCCGTATTCTCCAGCATTGTCATTGTCTGGCGCAGGCGGGCGGCAGCAAGCACATCCATGTCGCCATCGCCGTCCACATCGACTGGCATGGCCGTGTTAGGCACGACTTCGCGCGAGAGAACCTGCTCTCGCCAGCTTGAAGGCTCCAGCGGGTCGCCTTCAATCAGGAAAAGCGAAGTCGGTCGTGATGCAGAGGGAAGCGATGGATCGATAATGTCTGACGCGCCCTTGTTTGCGCCGAGCACATCCATCTTCCCATCGCCATCGACATCGGCGATGAAGGCACGCAGCCAGGAGCCACGATCCTGTGTGACCGGCGGAATGAGGTTCTGCCAGGACTCAGACCGCGCGGCCTCGCCCGGGTTTTGGAAATAGATGAGATGGGCCTCTTCGCAGGCTGCGACGAGATCCGGCCAGCCATCCCCATTTAGATCGCCCACGGCCACGTCTTCGATTGCCGCGACCTCCGCGCCCTCGCCAATCGTTACATTGACCCAGACATCCGGACCATCTGTCGCGAAGGCGATACGCAGATGGTTGGAATCCTCATGGACCGAAACGATGTCGGTCCGACCGTCGCCGTCCATGTCAGCCATTTGGAACCCGTCGCCGCCGCGGATCGGGATGCCGCCATTCATGCCTTCATCATCGACCCGATGCTCGATCCAGGAGATGAACTGCCCGTTCGGCGTTTTCGCCCGTGTCGGCGTGTCGGCGACGCTCATCACTGAAGCTGGCATCTGCGCGCAGGCGGCAAGCGCCAACACCAGCGTGGAGGCGCTCGCGAGCCGCATCAGACTTGCCGCCTGGCAATATCTTCGCGGACCTTGTTCGCCGCCAGAATGTAGTGGGTGACCGACCATATCGCCGCGACCGTACCACAGATCAGCATGGCCGTGCCAAGCGGCGCCACCATGCCATTCCGGGTGAAAACATCGCTGAGGAAGCCGACGATGACAGGGCCAAGACCGAGCCCGATCAGGTTCAGCACGAAGAATAGCACCGCCGATGTCATTGCTCGCATCCGTCCGTTGACGAGATTGTGCGAGACGGCCAGCACCGCGCCGAGATAGGCGGCGGAAAGGAAGTGGAAGGGCGCTGTCATGATCAGGGCGAAATAGACCTCGCCGGAGAGCAATATTGCGAGCTGCACCGGAACAAGAAGTGAAGTCAGGATGGCGGGCACCCAGAGATACCAGCGCACATCCTTTGCCCCGAACTTGTCAGCCATCCAGCCGCCGCAGAAGGAGCCAAGCCCGCCGCCAAATCCGGTGGTAAGTGCCATCCAGGCGCCGATCGTGCCGATGTCGAGCTCGTAGGTTCGCAGGAAGTAGGAGGGCAGCCAGTTGCCGATGCCGTAGATGATGAAGGCTTGCATACTGGCGGCCAGCGCAATGTGCCTGAACGAAATGCGCGACCAGAGTAGGCGGGCCACATCCCCAATCGGTGGGGCAGGCTCGATCGCCTTCGTGTCGCCTTCGGACCAGCCGCGGATCGGTTCGCGAACCGTCAGGAGAACGAGCAGGGCGAGTGCGACCCCCGGAATACCGACCACGAAGAAGGCAAGGCGCCAACTGAACGCGTCGGCCAGGAAACCGCCTGCTGCAAAGCCAATCAGGATGCCGATATAAATACCGATGGAATAGACCGACAGGGCAAGCGCCCGATTCTTTGGCTTGAAGATATCCGAAATCATGGAGTGCGCCGGCGGGCTGCCACCCGCCTCGCCGACACCGACACCGACACGCGCGAGCAGAAGATGGGTGTAGTTTGCCGCAAGCCCGCACATGGCGGTCATCACGCTCCAGATCGTCAGCGCGAGGGCGATGATGGTTCGCCGGTTTCCCTTGTCAGCCCAGCGGGCGATTGGAATACCGCAGATGACGTAGAATAGCGCGAAGGCAAAGCCTGTCAGCAGGCCGAGCTGTGTGTCCGAAAGGTTCAGCTCCGCCTTGATCGGCTCCTGCAGGATGACGAGTAGCTGGCGATCAACAAAGTTGAAGACATAAACGACAGTCAGGACCGCCAGCACATAATAGCGATAGAATGGCTGGGTATAAGGGGTATTGGTCGTGTCAGCGTCGTCGTCTGGTGATTTTTCGTGGGCAGTTTCCGCACGTGGCGCATGGATAGTCATATGTCCTCCCGCGGGCTTCAACGTCCCGTCATTTGCTTCGATCTAGAGGGATCTCCAGAACAAACCTATATCTGGGAAAGATACTCACTCAATCGAGAGTGAAGTCAATATCCCTATCCATTTGAGCCAGCAATCCTTGGGTTTAGTAGCGGCTTTGATCGCGCGGGCTTGTGGCTCGGAACTAGGCGCTCCGTCCGATATAGCCCAAGCTGGTTGCTACACGGACGGCTTGAGCGCGACCGGAAACCGACAGCTTTTGCCCTGCATTTGTTAGATGAAAGCGAATCGTAGGCACAGAAATTCCCATAATCGTTGCGATCTCGCTGTCCGTTTTGCCAATGGCAGCCCATTTCAGGCACTGGATCTCTCTGCGCGTCAGATCGACCAGTTCTGGGAGGGCAATATGTGAGTCATTTTCCCGGTAGGCGGAGAGAAATTTGAGCGTTAGTTGATGCATGCTTGCAGCGTGCGCTATGAATGTTTTCGCAATGTCCGCAACCGCTTTGTCGCCAGCCCAGACGATCGCGCCCAGCACGCCATAAGGCATGTAACATGGGCAAATAATTGCACTGGCAACCCCGTACGCATCATATTCAGCATTCTCGTTGAAGACGTCCAGCGCTCGGTTCGTTCGCCAGCTCTTCAATGCCTTGCCGTCAAAATAGAAGGGTTCGGCACAGATTCGCGCCGCTTGGATAAATCCTGAGCGGAGGGCGAAAGTGCGATCATCCCAATAGTGGAAATCGGGATCGAACCATTTGAACAGGCTCTCCGCATAAGGCGAGCCATCCTTGTCAAGCATGGGGTTTGGGTCGCTGACATCCGCTGATGCGGCGATGTAGGGAAGACCTGCGCGGTTGCCAAGCTTGACAACTTCCATCGCCAAAGCGTGCACGTCATGCTCTGAGGTTTTCGGACCGGTTACCGATGGGATAGAGGGTTTCATACCTATTGGTTCTGGTAGCTTGAGCCGTGACGGTCGAAGTCGCTAGTGTTCATGGCGACCATGGGAGATATTCGATGAATCTGGGCCTATCTGATAAAGATATCGCGTTCCGCGAGGAAGTGCGAGCCTTCCTTCGCGACAATCTCACGCCAGAACTGGCCGCTGCTGGCAAAAAGGCCACTAGTGTTTTCGTGGAGCCTGAATACACACTCGCCTGGCAAAAGAAATTGCACGCGAAAGGTTGGGCGGCGCCGAGTTGGCCTGAAGCGTATGGTGGGCCCGGCTGGACGGAAATGCAGCGCTACATATTTGCATCGGAATGCGCCATCGCCGGGGCACCTCCGTTGGCACCCATGGGTCTTAACATGGTGGGACCCTGCATCATCGGATACGGGACGCCTGAACAAAAGGCATTCTTCCTGCCGCGTCTGTTGGCGGGGGACGACTATTGGTGCCAAGGGTATTCTGAACCGCAATCAGGGTCCGATCTGGCGTCTCTGTCTCTCAAGGCGGAACGAGATGACGACCATTACATCCTCAATGGATCGAAGATCTGGACGACGCATGCCCACCATGCAAACCGCATGTTCTGTCTCGTGCGAACCGACCACACAGGCAAGCCCCAGCAAGGCATCACCTTCCTCCTTCTCGAGATGTCGGCACCCGGTATCACCGTCGATCCGATCATCACATTGGCGGGCGAACATGAATTGAACCAGGTGTTCTTCGATGATGTCCGCGTTCCGGTGTCGGGCAGGCTTGGCGAGGAAAATGACGGCTGGACCGTCGCGAAGTACCTGCTGGAATTCGAGCGCAGCGGCGGGTCGTCGGCCGGTCTCGAGGCGGCGCTGAATCGACTTCGCGCCCATGTTTTGGAAAGCGGTCTCGAAGAGCCGGGATTACGTACCCGGCTCGAGACAACCGCCATTCTGCTCGACGCCATCCGAGTGACCGAACAGCGCATCGTGGCGTCGCTCAGCGCGGGTCGGCCGCCGGGCCCTGCCGCTTCGATGCTCAAGGTACAAAGAACGGAGATGATGCAGAAGATCGACGAGATCGCGATCGAGGCTGCAGGCCCATATGCGGCTGTTCATGAACCGGCGACCTGGCATCCGGAATCAAATCTGGACCCGGTCGGACCAGATGCGCTCAGCGTCGCCATGGCGAAATACCTCAACAATCGAGCCGGTTCGATTTATGGCGGATCGAATGAGGTCCAGCGCAACATCATGGCCAAGGCGGTGCTTGGATTGTGAGACGGCCCTATCAACCTTGATAGCTTGCCGGGAGTGACCGTTTCCGAGGAACCTCTCCCTACAGCTCCAAACATAGGAGCATAGGGAGGAAAATTTGGAAAACCGGTCTAAGTACTTGAAATCGCTATGCTTGGGAGTCTCACTCATAGCACTCTGGGCAAGCTCGCCCGCCATCGCACAAGAGGCAGACACCCCCTCCGCCGAGAGCAGCGAAGATTCGCAAAGCTCCATGAAGCTGGAGTCCATCACGGTCACGGCCCAGAGGCGGGAAGAATCCGCCAATGATGTCCCGATGTCGATCCAGGCATTTGGCGGGGACCAACTCGATACGCTCAGGGTCAATGAGGTCGATGACCTGCAAGCGCTCGTGCCAAGCTTCTCAGTCTCGCAAAGCTATCAGGGCGTGCCGACCTACACCCTCCGCGGTATCGGCTTCAATACCATCAACGTCTCTGCAACTTCGACCGTCGGCACCTATGTAGATGAAGTTGCCTATCCCTATCCCTTCATGAATTCGGGGCCGATGTTCGATATCGAGCGTATCGAGGTTTTGAAGGGGCCGCAGGGAACTTTGTTTGGCCGCAATACGACGGCGGGTCTGATCAACGTCGTGACGAACAAGCCGGTCGAT